>C687J35174_10010512_pt1 | contig 11478 bp, 16 predicted proteins | sample RifCSPhighO2_01_FD_35174 | JGI IMG/M metagenome (IMG submission 35174) | reverse complement strand
ATCCAATTCTATTTTTTCCCTATAAGACAAAGCAATTATGTGCTTGGTGACATCAGAAATGTACAACTCATCCTGCATAATTAATGTCTTATAATTCTAAGATAAATAGTTGTTTCTATCCTTTCACATTTCCAATAGGAATCAGCTTGCAGACCTTGCGAGATATTCCAGCTTGATGAACAGATTCTATCACATCGTCAATCTCTTTGTAAGCAGCACCAGCTTCCTCAGCCAGACCAGACCAAGAAGTACTTTTTACATAGATGCCACGCTTCATCATGTTATCAAATAATTCCTGTCCTCTGAACATCCTGGTCGCCTTGGTCCTGCTCATAGTCCTTCCGCTTCCATGACAAGTGCTGCAGAATGTTTCCTCTGATTTATCCCCGCCGACTAAAAGATAAGAGCCCGTTTCCATCGATCCGCCAATAATCACAGGACTACCATCATCCTTGTACATCTTTGGAATCTCTTCTCTACCAGCAGGATAGGATCCAGTAGCACCTTTCCTATGAACAAGCAATTCCTTTGTCTCACCATCTATCTTATGTTTTTCTATGGATGCTCTATTGTGCGCAACATCGAAAACCTGATGCAGCCCTAATTTTTCAGCGTCTTGTTTGAAAACTTCGCTAAAGACTTCCCTTATGCGATGAAGTATGGTTTGTCTGTTTGCAAAACTGAAATTTACCGCACATCCCATCGCCTTCCAATAATTCTGTCCTTCTGGTGAGTTGAAAGGTGCACATGCTAACTCTCTGTCCAATATTTTTATGTTGTATTTCCTCTCCATCACAGTCAAGAATAACTGAAGATAATCTGTAGCTATCTGGTGTCCTTCTCCTCTAGATCCTGTATGGAACATGATTACAACTTGGTTTGGAAATATTCCCCACTTCTTAGCTAGCCTTTCATCCTTTATGTTTTCTGGCTTGACAACCTGCAGTTCAAGATAATGGTTGCCTGATCCAAGAGTTCCTATCTGGTTGTATCCTCTTTCTATAGCTTTGGAAGAAACCTTGCTTACATCGCACCAATCAGCGATTCCATTCAATTCTGTCCTCTTTAGATCTTCATCCCACCCATATCCATTCTTCACAGCCCAATGTCCTCCTTCCTCCAAAACTTTCTTGAATTCTATTTTAGTCAGTTTTACAAATCCTTCTCCACCAACTCCTGCAGGAATTTTCTGGAACAATTTGTCAACAATAATTTTTAAGTGAGGTTTAACCTGATCAAATGTCAAGTTCGTAGTGACCAATCTCATTCCACAATTTATATCGAATCCAATTCCACCAGGAGAAATCACACCACCATTGTTTATGTCAAAAGCTGCAACGCCTCCGATGGGGAAACCATATCCAGAATGACCGTCTGGCATAACATAAGAATATTTTTGAATGCCAGGTAGTGTCGCTACATTGCTTGCCTGATCATATACTTGCAGATCCATCTCGCTTGCAATCTTTTCATTTCCATAAATCCTGACAGGTACATGCATTCCATGCTTGAATGTTTTTGGAATTTCCCACATTACATCTGATATCTTTTTTATTTCCGGCTTCTTGAATTCTATATTTCCAAATCCCATCATTTTCACCTTTTGTTAACTCCATTTATGGTGCCTGAAATTTTTAAAACTTTAATTATAAGCCTGCTATCACCAAGCCTGTTCAGCAATCCCAGTCCAGCAATGACTTTTTGAATAGATGTATTGTTGCATCTCACAACCAACGTTTGTTCTTTTTCATCGAAAAGATTCTTGACTATCCATAAAGACAGTTTAGAAACACCATCCTCTCCATAGAATTCCAAAAAAGTCTTGTAAATAGCAGATTCTAAATCAGAATATGTTGCCGGTTCTTCAGAGATTATTTTAACTTTTACATATCTATGTTTCTCCCTCAATGTAGGCGATAATATTTTCAATTTTTCCTTCTGGTTCATTTGTATCCTGCTCTCTTTAAAAGCTCTCTATGCCCGAATCCTATATTCTTGGGAAGTTTCTTGAAAACATTTATTTCCCTACCTTCACTGTCATGCAGCTTTCCACTTACCGCTTCTGCAAGAAAAACAAGGGACAAAGGAAATCCAAAAGTGACTCCTATTCTATATTCTTTGTAGCCTAAAAATTTCCTCACTTTGACCTTCAACCCAGTTTCATTTTTTGCAGTCCTTTCTATAGCCTGTTTTACGGTTTCCCCATAAAAAATTGTTTTACCAGGTAGGTGCCATTTACCCTTTCCGGGTCCCAAATCATTTCCACCTCTTTTTACCAATACGATACCATTTTTAGTCTTTATTATTAAATCTACTGCGGGTCTGGGGACTTTGCTATAAATTCTCATATATTCTTTTTGCGGCAATGGAAGCTTTTCTATCATTAACTATCAATTGACTATAGTAACTTTAAATTAGAAACTGTTTATGTCTTTTCTTTTACCCTAGAAAGCTTAGCCATCACATTGTAAAGGCTACCAGCTATACTCTGTCCATCTTCTGACAGCTTGACAACTTTTATCCTTCCCTTCTTTTCGAAATCGACAAGTCCAAGCCTCTTGAAAGTATCCAATAATTTTACAGTATGAGAGTATGTGCAGTTGTTCTCCCTGGAAAGAATGCTTGCATACTTGGGTCCTGCTCTTAAACTCAAAAGAATCTCTGCCGGTCTTATCCTGAAAAACATCTTTGCACCGACTTTGTCTCTTGTCAACAAAAATTTTCACTAAATAATACTTATCTAACCAGTATTTAAAGTTATATATATTGAAATAATCATTAGAAATCATAGATTTACAAAACCTAATTAATTAAAATGTCCATATTTCTTTCATGGAAGACATAATTTTAAAAAATGTCCTGATAAATTCCGTTGAACACGGAGGAAAGGCGAATGTCAATTCTGTTTTGGGCAGGATTTTGTCCGAAAACCCGAAGCTTAAGGACAGCATAAGAAGTGTCATTGAGGAAATAAAAGAAAACATATCCAGAATAGAAAAAAATTCCTTGGAAGAGCAAGAAAAGATGCTCAAAAAATTCAAAGTTAAAAAAGAGCATGAAAAAGAACAAACTCTTCCTGATTTGCAGCATGCTACAAGGGGAAAAGTGGTTATGAGGATGGCACCATATCCATCCGGTCCTTTGCACATAGGAAATTCTAGGATGGTGCTTTTGAATGATGAATATGTGAAAAGATACGGCGGTAAATTGTTCTTGGTATATGACGATACGATAGGTTCAGAGGAGAAATTCATAATAGATGAAGCATACGATATGATAAAAGACTCCTTGGTTTGGTTGGGAGTGAAAGTCAACAGCATCTTTTATAAGTCTGACAGGATGGAAATATTTTACAAAAATGCAGAGATGTTTATCAAGAAAGAACTTGCTTATGTGTGTTTGTGTGTGGTTGACCAGCTGAGAAAGTTAAGGGAAGAAGGCAATGAATGCTCTCATAGAAGCAATAGTGTTAAAGAAAACCTAAGCCTTTGGAACAGAATGTTGGATGGTAAATTAAAAGAAGGAGAAGTTGTTGTTAGGATAAAGACTGACATGAAGCATCCAAATCCAGCATTCAGAGACAGAGTTTTATTGAAGATAACTGATAGAAAACATCCCAGAGTTGGAACCAAGTATAAGGTATGGCCTTCGCTTGAATTTTCATGGGCTGTAGACGATTACATGCTAGGAATAACCCATGTCCTACGTGGTAAAGATCTAGTTATAGAAGACAGGATGGAAGAGTTTATATGGGAGAAATTGGGATGGGAAAAATCACATTTTGTTCATTATGGAATGCTTAATGTGGAGGAAGCTAAGCTTAGTAAAACAGAATCAAGGAAAAACATAGAGAGCGGTGAGTACTCCGGATGGGATGATCCTAGAACATGGACGTTGCAGTCTCTTAAGAGACGAGGAATACAACCTAAAGCTATACGTAAATTCATCTTGAACATGGGCATGAGCCTTGCAGATGTAAACGTGCCTGCAGAGATTTTATACGCTGAGAATAGAAAAATTGTTGACAGGATAGCAAACCGTTATTTTTTAATGATTAATCCAGTTGCTGTGAAAGTTAGAGATGCTCCTAAGATTAAGCAAGCTGAAGCGCCTTTGCACCCAGATTTTCCTAAGAGAGGCAAGAGGAAAATACCTGTTGATTTAAATGAGTTATATGTCGACAAGGATGATTTGGAAAGATTTGATGGCCAAGAAATAAGACTCATAGATCTTTTCAATGTAAGAGTTAAAGGAAATTCTTTGGAATATGTAGATAAATATCTTAAACCAGAATTGAAAAAGATACAATGGATATCTAAAAATAAAATTAACATTAAACTTGTGATGTCAGACGGTTCAAATAAAACTGCAATCGCGGAACCAACCATAAAAAATGTAAACAAGGATGATATTATACAAGCAATGAGAGTTGGTTTCTTTAGAGTAGATAAGAACGATAAGAAAGAAATAGTTCTATACTTTGCTCACAAGTGATTACGACCAAGTCAAAATATAATTAGATTGTATGGTCGTGTCGGTTGTTTTAAGTATCTGTGTCACATCTGCCGAAAAGTTTGGACACGATGTCAATGTGTAGGTGAAAGATAGGTAGTATCCTTTGCCAAGAACATAGCTTTCCACAAAATCCTTGTATTCTTGAAGATTGAACGTTGCATCCTCGCATGTCTTGCTGCTGTTTACCGTAGTCTTGGCTTTTTCCTCAATGTTATTGAAAATGAAAGGTGCATCGTTCAGAACTACTGACGACGTGTCTACGATGTTAGACGGTTCAAGCAGTCTGCCAAGAAGGAATATTATAGAAATTATAACTACTGCAGACAGTACAAAAAATTGTCCCTTATTGGATCTTAACAAACTGCGCATGCGGTACACCGTCAATAATTAAAACATTCTCTCTTGATATAAATCCTTCTTTTTCAGCTATGGTTATTATGTTTTCTCCTATGAGATTTCCTATGGTAGACAGATTGAGAAGTTTTTTAATACCTATCTCATCTATCAAATCTCCCTTGTAGAAATTCTCATTCACAATTATCTTGATTTTTCCTTCCTTCAAAGTCTTTCCAAGCAATTCTTTGTCGCATGCAGCAAGAACAATATCGTACCTTGCATTATAAAGCTTGTACCAAAACATGAAGGTTCACTAGAATACTATGAGTTTTAATAAATTATAAGCCAGTTTTTCCATAATCTAATTATGGCCGTGTTGGATTTTTACCTGCTTTTGCTAGTAAACTTCTTCACTTTCTACGCTATGATAGGTATAGGAATAGTCCTTCTGGTCATAGGCAAATACTATTCTTCTATGCAAAAACTTACTATATCCTGGGTTCTTTTGGCTATTGGTGTGGTGACAGCTGCCCTTAGAAGTCTTATAGACATTTTGATTATGTCCAATTCACAGCTCGCTCAATACATCAGCGTCTGGAACCCCATATTCGGACTCATGGGCAGTTTGCTTGTTGTTGGAGGTCTGATATCTCTTTCATTGGAAAAGACAATAGAAACGACAACCCTCAGAAGAAGACAGCAGGAAATAAAATTAATTCTAGATAATCTAAGGCAGAAATATCTTAAGAAAGAGATAAGCGAAGAAGACTTGAAAAAGTTGAATGCTGATTTGAAAAAAGAAATCGCAGAAATAGAAGTAAGGTTAAAAATAGATACATGAGTTTACCTTGCCCCTTCGGCTTCCTTCTCGACTCTTACTCTTTCTTTTACAGCTTCTGACTTGTTTTGATCATTGTTATAAGCACCGACTATTTCTCCAACTAGTGCATCCACTACATTTTCCTTCTTGCCAAAGCTTTTCCTATAAGATGCCTGTGCGATGTTCTTTATAGATATATCCACTCTTCTCTGTGGACTTGTGATGACAGCCTTGCGTACAATTATCCCACCTACCTGATAAGCTGCAGTCTCCTCTCTTAATGCAGAATTTTCAATAGCTTTCACAAGTACTTCCACCGGATTTTTCCTAGTTATCTGTTCTATTTTTTCCAGCGCCTTTTTCACAGTCTTGAATTCTTTTATGAGCTTTCCGACATTCCTGCCTGAAGTTATGACATGCTTCCTGCTTTTATGACCGGACACCATCAGTTTGTTCATAAGCCTTTCGACTATGTGCATCTTTGATTTGTAAAACTGTTGAGAGGACAGTCTTCCTGAGGACTTTGGTATTATCTTGGGCGAGATGTTCAAATAGTTTTTCAATCCTGCATCATCTATTTGTATGCCGTTAGAATCCCACTTGCCGAAAAGTTTAATCTCTGCCATAGAATTCACCTTGCCGGTTTCTGCTTCCTGCCAGCCACAATCTCAGCCAAAGAGATGCCATTAACCTTTGATACCTTGAATTTTATACCTACCATGCTTCCCTTAGATCCTCCCTGGCCTCCACCCAACTTTTCAATAATGACTTCATCATGTTCTGCTATCTTCTCTATCGCATTATAGCCTGGCACGTGTGCTGTAACTTGTATGTTGTTTTTTATTAGCTGTACACGGACTGCTTTTGTCAAACCGGATGCTGGTTTTTTCTGTTCTACTGCTCTTTTCTCCAAGACGATTCCTCTTGCCTGTGGTGCGCCTTGCAGAGGGTCTCTTATCCATCTCCTGTTCATCTTCTCCGAGTATGATATCTTGTTCCACTTGAACTTCGATCTTCTCTGCTTCAGCTTCCTTCCGCTAAATTCTCCTGTCATTCATTTCACCAAAACATTTTTCACGTTCATATTCCTCTGTAGAATTTCCTTTATCAAGTTTAAATTCTTGCCGTCACGGCCTATAACAAACGACCTGTCTATCCTATTCACCTTTATGTCTACAGTAGTCTCCCCGTCATTGTTGTTTATGTTCACGTCATTCGCTTTTGGAACCAAGTTCTTTACGAACGTCTTCAGGTCTTCAGAATATTCAAATACTCTTATAGACTTTCCCAATGCCCTTTCCATGCTTTTTATGGTTGATCCGTTCCTGCCTATCGCAAATTGCGCCTGGTTTTCATAAGTGACGAAATAGATGTTGCCATTTTTTACAAGACAGTCCTTCAATCTGGCTTTGGTGGAATTTTCAAAGAAATTCATAATCTGTATGGTGTCCATGTCAAGAGTTTGATCCATTATATCACTTTATCGCAAGTACTGCTACAGGAAAAGGTTTACCGCATAAAACTCCCAAATCAATGCTGCTGCCGTCAAAAGTTTCCAATTGCGTTCCTGCTATCTTGCTGTTGTGCTCCACTTCGTTCCTCATCCTTTCCGGAGCGTTCCTAGCCATTACGACTTTCTTAGGCTTGTCATTCTTCACGTATCTTATAGATCTTCTGTACCCTAAGATGATCTTCCCTGTCTTCAATGCAGTTCTTATATCGTCGTTCAATGTCATGTATTCCACTCTATTAAGTTATAGTTTTGTTTTATAAAGTTAAAGGATTTAAGGTATTTAATGCTTTAAAGAAAGCAATATGTATTCTTATCTATAAAGCGGTGAGTCCAACGCAGCATACAGTACAACACCTCTTATGGCAAATTCATCAAATTCTGGTGTTTTAACTTTATGAACATTTGCTGAAAGAATTCTTGCAACTTCGTCATGCATTACATAACCTTTCCCCCCAGCTCTCAACAAGTTTCTTCCCTCTAAGTATGTCAAATAAGGCTGAACGCCTTGTGTATCAAGTCTTGCATCTTTTGGAATACCCGGATGTTTATTAAGATATTTGCTGATGTATTCTGCCGTTATTGGTATTTCTGGCAACTGTTCTTGTGCCAATGCGAATATCAGAGTAAAATCATTATATCCCATACTTGTTGGAGCCTTATCCTTTTTCAGGCCTTCAACTACAACTCCCAATGCAGCAACAACTGGATTTTTTGCAACCTCGTCCATTTTGATCACTATTTCTTAACTTACAGTGCAATAATAAACTTTATAAATCCAACATTTTCAAGAAACATTTCAGACTAGTAATCATTATAAACCTTGGCATTCAAATTAGAATTTAAATCAAATTTAGAAAAGGTGTAGACTATAACAAAGAAAACAATGGTTGAAAGGATAACAGAGGCTATGAAGGACCCTGTTAGGATTAGAAATGTCGCCACTTCCAGCCACGTACACCATGGAAAGACAACTCTTACAGATAATCTTATGGCTGGTGCAGGCATGATTGCAGAGGAAATGGCAGGAAAGACGATGTTCACATGGTTCGATCCTGAGGAAAGGAGGAGACAGCTTACAGTTTATGGTGCAAACGTTTCGATGGTACACGAATCTGATGGAAAAGACTATCTGATAAACCTTGTAGATACGCCAGGTCACGTTGACTTCGGTGGAGATGTAACAAGAGCTATGCGTGCAGTAGATGGAACTATTGTATTAGTGGATGCAGTAGAGGGTATAATGCCACAGACAGAGACAGTCCTACGCCAGGCTTTGAGAGAATATGTAAAACCTATACTTTTCGTAAACAAGACAGACAGATTGATAAGAGAATTGAAGTTGACGCCTGAGCAAATGTTGAAGAGATTTGAAGATTGGATCAGGGATGTAAACATTCTTATACAGAAGTATGCTCCAGAAGAGTTCAAGACCAAGTGGCTGGTAAGCGTGCAGGATGGTTCCATAGCATTCGGCTCTGCTTTCAGGAGATGGGCGATTTCCATTCCTTACATGAAGAAGACGGGAATGACTTTTAAGGAAGTGATCGAACTTACTGTCAATGACAAGGAAGATGAACTTGCACAAAAAGCGCCGATGCACCAAGTGGTTTTGGACATGATCATAAAGCACATGCCTAATCCATTGGACGCGCAGAAATACAGGCTGCCAAGGATTTGGAAAGGAGATTTGAACAGCGATATCGGGAAAGAGATGATGAATTGCAATCCTAATGGAAGGCTTGCGATGGTCATCACAAAAATGGTGTCTGATCCTCATGTCGGTTTTGTCGCTACTGGCAGGATTTTCTCAGGAAAAATCCACAAAGGAAAAGACGTCTACATGATAGGACAGCACAAGCAGGAAAAGATACAGCAGGTCGCAGTTTATAAGGGAATATTGAGAGTGCCTGTAGAAGAAGTGTCAGCAGGAAACATCGCTGCTATCGTAGGCATACAGGATGCGTTCAGCGGTGAGACTGTTTGCGAACCAGATGCATTGATAGATCCTTTTGAAGAGATCAAGCATATTTTTGAACCAGTCGTCACCAAGTCCATAGAGCCGAAGAACACGATGGAACTGCCAAAGCTTGTGGATGCATTGAAGAAGATAGGACGTGAAGACACAACACTTGTTGTCAAAATAAACCAGGATACAGGCGAGTATCTAGTATCTGGTCTGGGAGAACTGCATTTGGAAATAAAAGTAGAACATAAGCTGAAGGACCAAGGAATAGATGTCGAGATGTCCAAGCCGATTGTCGTCTACCGTGAAGCAATCTTTGAAAGATCGCCNGAAGTAGAAGGCAAGTCGCCGAACAAGCACAATATATTTGTTTTCAAAGTCGAGCCAGTCGAAGACGGTGTTTATAATGCTATGATTGAAGGAATAATACCAGGTACTCAGCAGATCAAGTCAAAGAACATTCCATTTTTCAAGAAGCTGGCAGAACTGGGAATGGATTATGACGAGACAAAAAGCTTGGTCACTATTTTCAACAGGAACATGCTGATGGACCAGACCAAAGGAGTGCAGTATTTGAACGAGGTCATGGAAATGGTGGAGGATGCTTTCAAAGAAGTATGCGAAGACGGTCCATTGGCCAGAGAACCTATAACCAAGGTAAAGGTCAGGTTGATTGATGCTGAACTTCATGAAGATCCTGTCCATAGAGGACCAGGCCAGATATTGCCAGCTGTACGTTGGGCTATAAGGCAAGCAATGATCAGGGCGAATGCTACAATGCTCGAGCCTAAGCAGGTCATAAGGATTGATGTTCCTACAGAATTGATGGGCAATGTCATAAGGGAAGTAGAAGGAAGGAGAGGACAGATTTTGGATATGAAGGAGGAAAGAGGTGCGACAATGATCATTGCCAAGCTTCCAGTTTCAGACATGTTCGGTTTTGATGCAAGTTTGAAGTCTGCTACAAGTGGTCGCGGGTTTTACAGTCTTGTTGAGGTAGTTTTCGAGAAGCTGCCGCAGGATTTGAGAGATAGCGTGGTCAAAGGCATTCGCAAGAGAAAAGGATTGAACGAAGAGATACCTAAAGCTGGAGAGCAATAGAATAAATGTTTTTAAAATCATAGTAAATTTTAAATGACAGAATGGAGTCCTAAAATTCAACCAATTGATGGAGATATCCACAAAGAATTTTTGAGGAACGCTTATTTGCATGCTTCGACCGATAGTCAGGACCTTGTAACTAAAAATGCTGTCATTATTGTATCCAAAGATTATGAGATTATTGCTTACGGTGCTAATCATTTCCCTTCAGGTGTTAATCCAACTGAAGAGCAGATTAAGGATAGAGAATGGAAATACAAGCATATAATTCATTCTGAGCAAGCAGCTATTTTTTCTGCAGCTAAGCAAGGCAAATCTACCTATGATACAGTTATGTATGAACCATGGGTTCCTTGCACTCCATGCGCCAAAGCTGTTATTGATGCAGGTGTTAAAAAAATGATAGGACACAAAGAATTGATAATGCAGACTCCAGAAAGATGGTGGACAGATACAGACTATGCTTTAGGACTTCTTGAAAAAGCAGGTGTAGAGATGTGTATGTACAGTGGAAAAATTGGAGGGGTTGAAAATCTATTCAATGGTTTGATTTGGCAACCTTAGGCAAATTCATCTATTAACATAGAGATATTAAATGTTTATTGTACCATGAACGAAATAGCCGGGTCATATAAACAATCATCTATTTTCTGCGATTTGATGCTGGAATACATGAGCAAAGGAATAATCTATAATGATGCATTGGATGATGCCAGGTATTCTGAACTTGAGAAACAGACTGACATTTTGAGGAATCAAAACAGCAAGTTTAATGGTGCTGGTGGACTCATCTACTGGCTTCTGCATCCTGTAAGAATGACATTTGCCCAGAAATACTACAGTTCGGGTTTTGGAAAGCCTTGTCCGATTAAGTGATACTTGACTGTGGGGAAAAAACGATATATTTAAATACCTTTGCTCCATAATAATTTAAGATTGGTATGGCAAACAAACCACACATGAATATCATAACAGCAGGTCACGTAGATCATGGCAAGTCGACATTATTCGGAAGAATATTGTACGAATCCGGTGCTGTAAGAGACGAGGAATTGAAGAAATTGAAGGATCAGTCTACTGAATACAAGATTGAAGGTGCAGAATTTGCCTACATTGCCGACACTGTCAAGGAAGAGAGACAGAGAGGAATGACTATTGACGTTTCTCACAGGCCTTTCGAGACAAACAAATACTATTTTACAGTCATCGACGTACCAGGGCATAGAGATT
>C687J35174_10010510_pt1 | contig 11479 bp, 9 predicted proteins | sample RifCSPhighO2_01_FD_35174 | JGI IMG/M metagenome (IMG submission 35174) | reverse complement strand
CCCGCCGGTTCTGCGCCCGATGGTGGCGTTAGACGGAGGCAGACATGCCACATCCGACTTAAACGACCTTTATCGTCGGGTCATAAACCGCAATAACCGCTTGAAGAAATTGAAAGAAATCAACGCTCCGGATGTTATTTTGCGAAACGAAAAAAGAATTATCCAAGAAGCGGTTGACGCGCTGATTGACAACTCCATTGCCAAGCAGAACGATTCCGCGGCTATGAGTCAGTCACAGAAGCGTCCGCTTAAATCTCTTTCCGATAATCTCAAATCAAAACAAGGGCTTTTTCGTCAAAACCTGCTTGGAAAAAGAGTGGACTATTCGGGGCGTTCGGTTATTGTTGTCGGCCCCGAGCTCAAACTCAATCAATGCGGATTGCCGAAACACATGGCGCTTGAACTTTTCAGGCCGTTCGTGATTTCTAAAATTCTTCAAGCAGAACTTGCTTTCAATATCCGCGGAGCCAATAAACTCATTGAAGAGCGCGAGGCTGTGGTCTGGGCAATGTTGGAAGAAGTGATTGCCGGAAAATATGTTCTTTTAAACCGCGCTCCCACCTTGCACCGTCTGGGCATCCAGGCCTTTAAGCCGGTTCTGATTGAAGGAAACGCCATCCAAGTGCATCCTCTCGTCTGTCAGGCATTTAACGCGGACTTTGACGGAGACCAAATGGCCGTCTATGTTCCATTACTTGAAGAAGCGCAATGGGAAGCAAAGGAATTGATGGCGTCCAACAAAAACCTGCTGAAGCCCCAGAACGGTGATCCAATAGTGCATCCTCGTATGGATATGGTGCTCGGGTCTTATTGGATGACGAAATCGGTTGACGGTGAAATTGGAGAAGGAAAGTATTTTCCAAATCCGAACACGGCCATTACCGCTCATGATTACGGAATAGTGTCTCTTCGCGCCAAAATCAAGGTTCTGGCCACTGACTCATATAAATACAAGAAATTTGACGGGGAAGTTTTTGGAACTTCTGTCGGGAAACTTCTTTTCAACAGCATTTTACCGGATGATTTTTCCTATGTGAACGATGAAATGACCCAGGACCGGCTGTCAATGCTTCTGGACGAGATAATCGTGCATTCCGGCGTGGATAATACTCCGGCTATTTTGGATAAAATCAAGGCCTTTGGCTTTAAGTATTCAACCGTGTCCGGCACTACTTGGGGACTTGATAATGTTAAAGTTCCGGCGGAAAAGAAAAAAATTATTGAAGAAGGAAAAAAAATGGAGGAAAACATAATCGTGCAATGGAAAGAAGGGCTCCTTTCCTTGGACGAAAAGTATCAGAAGATTATTGAAATTTGGACACAAGTAAAGAAAAATCTGGAAAAAATTCTCCCGCAAACACTAGATAAAAACGGTTCCACTTACGATATATTTACTTCTAAAGCTAGAGGTAATATGGGTTCCTTGAGCCAGCTGGTGGGAATGATAGGTCTTATACAGAACAACCAGGGGAAAACGCTGGAATTTCCGATTATCCCTTGCTANCAGGAAGGGCTTTCCCCGATTGAATATTTCGTCATTACCCACGGAGCGCGCAAAGGCGCCTCTGATACCGCGCTCAACACCGCCAAGGCCGGATATCTGACAAGACGGTTGGTGGATGTGGCGCAGGACGTGGTTGTAACCGAAGAGGACTGCGGCACCAAGGAAGGAAAAATAGTTACCCGAGAAAATATTTCCGGAATTGAGATACCACTTTCAAAGAATATCCGCGGACGCGTACTCGCGGGCGACCTAAAGGACAAAAACGGCAAAATAATTTACAAGCGGGGATTCCTAATAACCAAGGAAGAAGCCTATAATATAGAAGGGGCGGGCTTTACGGAAGTATTTGTCCGCTCTCCTCTGACCTGTAAAACAGTACATGGGCTTTGCGTGCAGTGCTATGGCCTTGATCTCGGCAGAAACCGGCTGGTGGAGCAGGGCGAAGCCGTCGGCATTATCGCGGCCCAAGCCATCGGCGAACCGGGCACCCAACTTACTCTCCGCACCTTCCACGCCGGAGGCGTGGCTGGAACCGACATCACCACCGGTCTTCCGCGCGTTGAAGAAATATTCGAAAGAAGGATTCCGAAGAATCCGGCGATCATTTCCGAAACCGACGGAGAAGTGTTGGAAATTAAAGCAAAAGACGGAAAGGAAAAAATAATCAAAGTTCTCTCCGACCTGCCTCGACTTGGTGTTGAGGGCAAGGCGGGCAGTAAAGAAGACGGCCCGCTTCGCCGTAGCGACAGCGAGACGAGAAAGAAGAACGAAATGGAATATCTTGTCGCATTCCGCCGAACTCCGATAGTCAAAGCTGGAGACAAANTGAAAAAAGGACAACTCTTGACCGACGGATCTGCCGACATTGCCGAAATGTTTCGTCTGGGCAATAAAGAACTGGTTGAAGGATACATCATAGAAGAAATAAACAAGGTCTATGAATTGCAGAGCGCCTCAATTTCCAGAAAGCATACGGAAATTATCATCCGCCAGATGTTTTCCCGCCGAAAAATCAAAGATGCCGGTGAAACCAACTTCTCCATCGGCGATATCGTGGAAAATACGGCTTTCATAGAGGAAAATCAAAGAGTTGTCGATTTGGGTGGCAAAGAAGCCAAGGCCGAAACGGTGGTTTTGGGAATTACCGAAGTTTCACTGCGCACCAAGAGTTGGCTCTCAGCCGCGTCTTTCCAGAACACTAATCGCGTGCTGATAGAAAACGCCATCAAGGGCGGAGTGGACAATCTAAGAGGTTTAAAGGAGAATGTAATCATCGGGCGACTGATTCCGGCCGGAACCGGATTTAAAAACAAGTTTGACTCTACCAAAGAGGAATAAGACATACGAAACCCCCTTGCGGGGGTTTCTCGGAGGCCGAAGCCATTGTAGATAAAGTATATTAAACTAAGGGTATATGTCAAACAAATTAAAAAACAACTATGCTTTTATAGACAGTCAAAATCTTAATTTGAGCATTCGCCAATTAGGCTGGGTTTTGAATTTCAAACATTTTCGCATATATCTGAAAGATAAATATAATATTTCAAAAGCTTTTCTATTTATTGGTTACATAGAAGGAAACAATGATCTCTATAAGTCGCTCCAGGAAGCCGGATTCATTTGTATTTTTAAGCCCACACTTAAATACAAAGACGGAACTACTAAAGGAAACTGCGATGCGGAATTAGTTTTGCAAACTATGATTGAATATGTAAATTATGAAAAAGCTGTTATTGTAACAGGCGACGGGGATTTTTATTGTTTAGTTAAATATTTAATTGAGCAAAAAAAATTACAAGCCATTATCGTTCCGAATCGTTTGAAATTTTCAGCCTTACTCAAATTTAAAATCTGTCGCCCGTATTTACGGTTTTTAAATGATTTAAAAGGAAAATTAGGGTACAAAAAAGAAAAGACCCCCTAAGGACGGAACCTTAAGGGGAAACCTCTTCTGTTGGTGATATACTTAATATCTTAGCAAATACAAAAAAAATGTCAAGGTAATTATTAACAATCTTTGTATTAAATCTGAATTGTTAACTTAATCAAAGCATAATTTATGACAGACTTAAAAAAAGAGTTTATAGCTGATTTTATAGGGGGATTTGTAATTATTGTTTTTTTCGCTCTTTTTTATTTTATGATTGATCGTGGTTGGGGTGCGTATCCAGATTGTGATTATTTTACGCTGGAACAAGTCTTGGATATGAATAGCACTGATCGTAGAGAATGGGAAGCATTGTGCGGATGGTCTACTTTAGAATCTCCTGAGAAGTAATTTTATCTTAGAGGAGAGATTAAAAGAAACATGATAAATAAAAAACTTTATGTTCTCACCCGTTCAACAAATTAAGGAGAGGCTGTCAATTGAAGAAGTGGTCTCTTCTTACATAAAACTGGACAAAGCGGGCGCCAACCTGAAGGCCAAATGTCCGTTCCACAACGAAAAGACCCCGTCCTTTTTCGTGTCGCCCGACCGCGGCACATACTATTGTTTCGGCTGCGGCGCCTCAGGGGACATTTTTACTTTCGTAGAAGAATTTGAGGGGCTTGATTTTAAGGGCGCCTTAAAACTCTTGGCAGACAGAGCCGGAATACCTTTGGAACACTATAATCCAAAAGAGGAAAGCGAAAAAGAAAAATCATATAGAATAATGGAGGAGGCCACTTTGTATTTTTGTAATAATTTAACCCAAAATAAGGAAGTATTAAATTACTTAAAAACTCGTGGCTTAAATGAAAAAAGCGTCAAGGATTTCAGGATTGGTTTTACTCCAAACGAATGGCGGAACTTATATGAATATTTAAAACCGAATTTTTCAGATTTAGAAATAGAACGTGCCGGACTGATTAAAAAAACAGGAAAAGGATATTACGATCGTTTTAGAAATAGAATTATGTTTCCGATGGCTGATTCAAGCGGAAGAATTATTGCATTTTCAGGTAGGATTATAGGTGAAGGTGAACCGAAATATCTGAACAGTCCGGAAACACCCATTTTNAGCAAAAATGNCGTGCTCTACGGGATAGACAAAGCCAAGGACGCGATTCGCAAAAACAATTTTTCCNTTTTAGTTGAAGGTCAGATGGACTTGATATTATCGCACCAGGCGGGGTATAGGAACACCGTGGCGACATCCGGCACGGCCTTGTCGGACTCCACCGTTTCTAAGGAAAACGTCGTTTCTAACCTGGGACTGGTCCGCCGGCTTTCCCCCAATATTGTGCTGGCTTTTGACGCCGACCGCGCCGGAGCGAATGCGACCATCAGGGCGGGCAGAATAGCCCTTTCCCTCGGCATGGACGTAAAAGTGGTAGATATGCCGGAGGATGTTGACCCGGCGGATTTAATCGGGAAAACCGGAGCAGATGCCTGGCGCGAAGCCATTAAAAATTCCAGACACATTATTGAATTTCTTTTACTGAAAGTCCTGAAAAGTTGTGAAGGAGACATGCGCAAAGCTGGCAGGGAAATCAAGGAGAAAATCTTGCCGTTTGTGAACGCACTTCAGAGTTCGATAGAAAAGACATTCTTTATAAAAAAAATCAGCGATTCGTCGGGTATTTCAGAGAGCGCCCTGCAAGACGATTTAAAAAAAATCGAGCGGGAATTAAAATACGAGAAGGAGGAAATTGAAGAAGCAAAAGAAACACTAGGCGTAACATACAGGAAAGATTATATTGAACAAAAACTGCTCGGCGTCGCTCTTTGGCAAAAATCTATAGCAAAGCCCGTTATTGATTTTGAGACAATTTTTAAAAAACTGGGGGGGGTTTATAAAAAATATGAAGATAGAAAAGAAGACCTCATATTTGAGGCGGAGGTGTTTTATATCGATAACGAAGATTTAGAAAACGATATACGGGAAATGTTCTTAAATTTAGAAGAAGAAAATATAAACGAAAAATTAAGCAAGAAAATGTCGGATTTACGACAAGCGCAAAACGAAGAGTCGGGTAAAAAGATTTTACAAGAAATTAACGAGTTAAATAAAAAGAAAGAAGATATTAAAAATAATCGTTTGAAGAGATAAATCACATGAAGAAAAAACACAAAAAGAAAAAATTAAATAAGAGCAAAAAATTTACAAAGAAGAAAAAAAGTAGAAAAGTTAAAAAAACCAGGCCCCGACGCCTAAAGAGGTCGGAATCCCGATCAAAAGCGTCGGGAAAAAATACTGCGAAAATAAAAAAGTTATCTTATGCCGAAAAGAAAGCCGAAAATCTGGCGCATATCTCAAACGGACTTATAGAAAAAGGGCGCAAAAGGGGATTTATCACTTACGATGAAATATTAAAAACTTTTCCGGACATAGAAAACAATATTTTATTTTTGGACGAGCTTTATGAAAAGTTCGCAATCGCCGGTATTGATGTGCTGGAAGGTGGAAATCTGCTCAATCTGGATTTAGACCTAAACGACAAGGACTTGAACAAGGGAAGCATGCACGATTCCATTCAAATGTATTTGAAAGAAATCGGACAATACCCGCTGATTCATGCCGGCGACGAGAAGGACCTGGCCAAGCGGATTGAGCGCGGAGATTTGGAGGCGAAAAATCTATTGGCTCGCGCCAATTTGCGTCTGGTGGTTTCTATCGCCAAGAAATACGTCGGTCGCAGCGCCAATTTGACTCTACTTGACCTGATTCAGGAAGGAAACCTGGGTTTGTTCAAAGCGGTGGAAAAATTTGACTGGACTAAGGGTTATAAATTTTCAACCTATGCCACTTGGTGGATCCGTCAGTCCATTACTCGGGCACTCGCCGACCAATCCCGCACTATCCGCATTCCCGTCCATATGGTGGAAACAATATCAAAATACAAACAGACGCACAGACGACTTTTCCAGGACCTGGGTCGGGAGCCCTTGGCTGAGGAAATTGCCACCGAGATGGGGATACCGGTGGAAAAAATCCATGTAATTGAAAATATTTCACAAGAGACAGTGTCTCTGGAACAGCCGGTCGGGGATGACGACGATAAATCCACATTGGAGAATTTTATTCCCGACGATAAGATTTTACGTCCCGACCAGGAGTCCTCCCGCCGGATTCTCTCCGACCAGATTCGCGAAGTTCTGAACGAGCTCAACCCCAAGGAGCGTAAAATTCTGGAAATGCGCTACGGGCTCCTGGACGGCATTCAGCACACCCTGGAGAGAGTTGGGGAAGAGTTTGGCGTAACCCGCGAGCGTATCCGCCAGATTGAAGCCAAGGTGCACGAAAAACTCCGCCAGCACGAAAAAATTTCCCGGCTGAAGAACTACTTTGATTAGTAAATAATGGTTAACTAATGTAAATGTAATTAATAACCACGGCCATTGTTATTATGGTAGTTATAAAAATGCTTATTTCTTATTTATAAATGGAAATATCTTTCCAAGTAGTCCCTATTAGTTATGTTTTTCACTAAAGCAAAGTGCACATACTTACCTATACCCCAATAGTTAGCGATAAAATCAATCTCTTTTTGGCATGGGTATGGATATACCCAAACGCTATCGTTAAATTTTACCAAACCCAGCTCTTTAATTTTTGCTCGAAGCGAGTCTCTCGCGTTTCTTTTTGTTTCTGGAATATCAAAAATAACCATACGAAAATTTCTATCCCAAATTTTCTTTTGCGTTATTTCCAAGTTTTCATAATTAAACCTCAACAAAACATCTCCCCCTTTTTCTGTCAGGGAAATTATATGATCATTGCCAACTTGTTTAATGCATACAAGCTTTTGTTTTCTCAATTTAGAAAAATATCTGGAATAATTTTTGGGTTGCTTGTTTGAACCAAAAATTCTCTTGATCAATGTTTTTGTCATTTTATAACTCGTTCTCCTGTTCCCTAAAGCCACAGATATACCTATTCCCATACCAAGGGCACGGATTATTTTTCCGGAATTTGATTCTTGGTCAATTAAACGCATATTAATATATTACCATAATAACAACGGCCGTGACTATTGTATGTTCTTGTTCAGAAGTTCGCGAGTCCTTGCCGAAATTGCCGCAATAGACCATCTGTAAATAATCACTTCAGAGAACTTGTGAGGGGTAGATAGTTGATAAAATACCTAAATGACTTTCTTTCGCAAAAATAATGCCGGTTTTACTCTCATAGAACTTCTTGTCGTAGTTGCTATTATTGGAGTTCTGGCTTCAGTAGTTTTGGCTAGCTTGAATTCCGCACGAGACAAAGCTAGGGTAACTAAAGCTAAAGTTGAAATGCGTGAGATTGTCCAAGTAATAATAATTGCTCAAAGAGAGCAAGGAAAACCGCTGGACGCAAACCAAGGCGAAGGCGGTGCGGGAGCTTGTTCAAACGTGGATACTTTTTGGGTTTACGGACAAACCATACCAGGAGCCCCAAGTATTCCATTGAGCCCGTCGTGTCCCTAAAAAGATTTCTACTTGGGAGTTTTTTTTACTCGTTTTATTTTATTGCGTCCAATCTCTGCATTACCGCTTCGTACGGCTGGGCCCCGGGAATAGTGTCAATTATTTTGCCTTTAACCAGAATGAAGGAAGACGGTGTTCCGTTTACTCCGGCTTTGACCCCGTCGTCTACATCGGCCTGAACTTTGCTTGTGAATTTTCCGCTCTCCAGGCATTCATTGAACGACGCAACGTTAAGTCCGACATATTCCGCAATCCTGGGAAGTTCAGCCGCATCAAGACCGTTGTTTGCCGGTGTAATTTCAAATAATCGGTCGGTATAACTCCAAAAAGCGTCATTACCTCCCTGGTCATAGGCGCACTCGGTCGCTTCCGCTTCCCTGAAAGCTTTCGGATGGAGTTGAGGAATTGGATAATGCCGATAAACCCAGGCAACGTTGCTATCGCTGTTTTGAACCACTCGCTGCATCGTTGCGTGAAATACTTTACAGAAGGGACATTCAAGGTCCGAATACTCCACTATGACTATTTTAGCGTTTATATTCCCTATGATGTGGTCGCTTGATGAAACTGGCCTGATGTTTGAAATTGGTAAATTGTTATTATTTGCAGTTGGCGCATCTGCTACCGGAGGATTGCTTCCTTTTAACAAGATTGCTCCGGCTATTATGACCCCCGCGATTATTATTGCGCTGACTACCTGATTTTGATTATTATTTTGCATATTTTCTATTGTAATTTATAATACATTATTATATCATATTTTTAAAATATGATATAATTGATATATTAATATTAAACCTGTCTGAGTGGTCGTCCAGGCGGGGATTGTTTGGGTAAATTTGTTCCGCGGAAGCGGGTATTGCGGCAATAATGAAAATTTTTGGCTGCCGATGCAGTAAATGCAAGGCTGCCTGCGCAGCTTGCTGTTCGGACAGGGAGACAGAGAACAAGATGTAATTTTTTCCCAATAATTTTTTTGTTTTCCCCGTACCGGGTTTGATTTCGGTGGCGGGGTTTACATTTTATCTCTAAAGTGCTATATTAATAGTAAGTAATATGCTTTCCGTTTCGGATGCAATATTTTACATATTAATTTTTTTATCTGTTTATGCGCAGGTATTTTTCTTTGTGACTTTTTTGGAGAACAGAAAAAAAATAATTACCAGAAAGGAAAAAATTAAATTAGGGCATTATCCGGCGGTAACGATTGTTGTGCCATGTTGGAATGAAGAACGAACCGTTTATAAAACAATCAGGTCGTTGCTTGCTCTTAATTATCCCAAAGATAAAATTAAAATCTTGCTGATTGATGACGGGTCCACCGATGGCACTTGGAATATTATCCGCAAGTTTAAAAAATATTCAAACATAGAGATTTTTCACAAAGAAAACGGAGGGAAATATACTGCCTTAAATCTGGGACTGGAGCACATGAAAACAGATTTTTTTGGTGGCCTGGATGCCGACTCTTTTGTGGATCCGGAGTCCCTTGTTCGCATTATGAGCTATTTTGAAAAAGATGGTAATGTTATGGCTGTTGCTCCGTCGGTGATAGTGCATGATCCCAGAAATTTTGTCCAAAACGCCCAGCGAGCCGAATATAACATGGGGGTTTATTTAAAAAAAATGCTTGGTTTTTTGGGGGCTATCAATGTTACTCCGGGGCCCTTGACGATTTTCCGCAAGAAGGTCTTTGACGACCTGGGTCCGTATTCTCAGGGGCACAATACGGAAGATATGGAGATTGCTTATCGGATGCAGAAAAATAATTATAAAATAGAGCATTGCAATGATGCCTATGTTTATACCAATACACCCCAGACGATTAAAAACCTCTTTCGACAACGACTGCGCTGGATTTATGGTTTTATTAATAATACGATTGATTATCGGGGCGTTTTACTCAAAAGAAAATACGGAAATTTCTCCTTTTTTACTTTACCCATGGGCATAATTTCTATTTTTTCCGTAAGTTACTTATTCAGCAGAATAATTTATAGTTTGGGTAATTTTTTGTATTCAAAAATTTTAGTTTTTGATACCGTGGGATGGCGTTTTACCACCCAGGCCTCCAATTTTGACCTGTTTTTCTTTAACATGCAATCTTTTTCCTTTCTCGTTATTGTAATTTATTTTTTGATAATATTTTCAATGGTTTTCGGGAAGAAGATGGCGGAAGGGAAATGGGGTTTCTCTTTCGGCATGCTTTATTTCTTTCCCGTCTTTAGCATTATTGCTCCACTCTGGCTTCTTTCGGCGGTTTATAACACTATTTTAAAGAGAAAACCGTCTTGGAGATAGATATATGAATAATAATATTGATTGGAAAAAATATTTGATTGTATTATTGATTACTACGGGCCTTTTTTTTACCGCTATTTACTTGAGTAATTATTTCGGCAATCAAAAAATTAACCAATTAAAAACAATTCAGGATAAAATATCCATTGATATTCTTTCTTCCGAGACCCAATTTTCATTACTCTCCGAACTTTCTTGCAAAAATATTTCCGACTCTGTTATTTCCCGGGAGCTGGGGGAATTGGGCAACAAGCTTGAATGGAGTCAAAATAATCTGGGAGCCAACGAAGAGGTGACTTATTTGAAAAAATATTATTCTTTACTGCAGATTAAAGATTATCTTTTGACAAAAAAAATATCCGAACGCTGCAAGGTAAAGTCGGCTTTTATTCTTTATTTTTATACCACGGTGGAAAATTGCAGCGAATGTGAAAAAGAAGGCCTGGTGCTTACCACTCTTCGGGAAAAATATCCAGAACTGCGCGTCTATTCCTTCGATTACAGCACCGACCTGTCGGCGGTCAGGTCCATGCTTCAAATTTACAAAATAGAAGACACAAAACTGCCGGCGGTGGTCATAGAAGGCGACGTATTGACCGGATTCCGAAGCATTGAAGAACTTGAGGAAAAAATTAAAGAATCCTTTAAACTTCAGGAGGCAAAAGAAGTTTCGGCAGGGGACAAAAAAAAGAGTTCTTAAATTCTGGAGTATCTTTACGACTTCGCTCAAACCTACTTTATCAAAAATTCCTGAACAAAGGAAGCCGCCCCGCCGCCGTTTTTGTTATTATTTTACAAATTTTCCGTGAACCCAACCACTTTGACCATTCGGCAAGATAACCATAAACCATCCGTTTTTTTCATCAATTTTCTCTAAAACATCATTTCGTTGAACCGTGGCAATCACTCCGGTGTTAATTCCAGAGCCGCTTCTTACATTTAAAACCCAAGCTGTAACAATCACCTCCCGGCGGGAAGTTGAAATGGCGGAGACTGCGACAGGAGTAGTGTATTGCCCAAAAACCCAACCTATTTGGTTATTGAACAATTGGACTTTAATCCAGCCATTCTTTTCTTCAAGTTTTTTTAACACTTCTCCTCGGTATACTAAACTCATTTTTGGTGCACTCAAAGCCGCGTCTTGACGGACGTTCAGAGCAGATACTTGGACTTGTATATCAGTTGATATTGCCGGAGATATTGCCGGAGAAGTAGGAGATGTCGGTGTTGATGTCGGTTGAGTTGAAGGTGTTGAGAAGGAGTTTTTGGATGAGACCACA
>C687J35174_10010509_pt1 | contig 11480 bp, 7 predicted proteins | sample RifCSPhighO2_01_FD_35174 | JGI IMG/M metagenome (IMG submission 35174) | reverse complement strand
GGCAGGGATGCAGCCTCTCGTCCCTTATCTCTTGGGCGGAAAGCATCCTGCCGGGAAACGGCTGGTAAATATCCAGAAGTGCCTGCGCACAGTCGATTTTGAAAATATCGGAGATAACACCCATCACACTTTTTTTCAAATGCTGGGAAATTGGTCTTTGGGTGATTATTCCAAGAAAGAAGCGATTGCCTGGAGTTTTGAATTCCTTACTGGGAAAAAATGGCTGCATATTCCTTTGACAAAATTAGCTTTTACGGTGTACAAAGGTGATGCACAAGTTCAACGCGATACGGAAGCAGCCGAGTTTTGGCAGGAATTAGGCGTCCTTCCTGAACGGATTGCTTTTCTGGGCGAGGATAATTTCTGGTCTGCGGGAGAAACCGGGCCTTGCGGTCCGAGTTCAGAAATGTTTTATTGGACAGGCGGCGGCGCCGCGCCAAAAAAATTTGATCCAGAAGATAATCGTTGGGTAGAAATCTGGAATGATGTATTTATGACTTATCATAAACTGAAAAGGGTGCTTCTTGTCGATGGTATGTTCACTATTTATGATTCTGAGTTTAATGTCAATTCTGAAATATTAACTGTTTTAAATTCTTTTAACGCTCAGAAAATATTAGTCGTTAATGGTTTTAGAGAGAGAGGACAGAAACTTCTTGAGCAGCACGGCTTTGAAGCTTTTTCAATGGAAGAAAAAAAAGTGAATAAAGATAACCCACTGTTCTTTGGTACTCTTTTTAAAAAATATCATCTTACTGCCGATGAAGTCCTCTATTTTGATCACAAAAAAGAGAACGTAGACACTGCGAAGAAACTAGGGATCATTTCTGAAGTATATCAAAGTCCTACACAAATTAAAGAATTCATCGAGAAAAATCTTTTTGGATTTAAAGCTCTTACCCAAAAGAATGTGGACACAGGCATGGGCTTTGAGAGAGCTTTGGCGGTCCTTTCTGGCAAGAAAAGTGCCTACGAGACAGAATTATTTTCTCGGAGTATCTCCAGATTGGAAGAATTAAGTGGTTTACCCTATCAAAAAAAGACTCGCGAGATGCGCATTGTCGTTGACCATCTTAGAGCAGCAGCGTTTGTCTTGGGTGATGATTTTGCACTGACACCTTCCAATGTTGATCGGGGTTATATTTTGCGCAGATTAATTCGTCGGGCGATTCGTTATGGAAAATTGATTGGTATCAATGTTAATTTTACGTCTAGAATTGCTGAAATAATCATTGCGGATTATGGCAATTATTATACTGAATTGAAGAAGAACAAAAACCGCATCGTATCTGAGCTGGAAAAAGAAGAAGAGAGATTCAACAGAACCCTGGAAATGGGGCTGAAAGAATTCAATAAGATGGCTGCGCAAACAGGCCTTATTTCAGGAAAAGATGCGTTTCTTCTCTTTCAAAGTTATGGATTTCCTTTGGAAATGACGCAGGAGCTGGCAATGGAACAGGGAATTACGATTGATGAAGCCGAATTCAAGCAGGAATTTGAAAAACATCAAGAATTATCTCGGACGGCATCTGTAGGCCTGTTTAAAGGCGGCCTGAGCGAACATTCTCCCCAGACGACACGTTTACATACCGCAACACATTTATTGAATGAGGCGCTGCGCAGAGTGATTTCTCAAGATATCCATCAGCGCGGCAGTAATATCACCGCGGAACGCTTGCGCTTTGATTTTAGTTTTGATCGGAAATTGACTCTGGAAGAAGTAAAAAAAGTGGAAGACGAAGTCAATCGCGTGATTCGCGTGGGGCTGTCGGTGCGTCGGGAAGAGATGAGCATTCAGGAAGCAAAACTATTGGGCGCAGAGATGGAATTTGGCGTTAAGTATCCCGATCGTGTTTCGGTGTACTTCGTCGGTGATTATTCCAAAGAGTTCTGCGGCGGCCCGCATGTGACGAATACGAAAGAGATCGGTAAGTTTACGATTACCAAAGAAGAAGCCTGTGCGGCTGGCGTGAGAAGGATTAAAGCGATTGTTGAGAGAGGCTAAGAATGTTTGATTTTATCTTTTAGCGAGACATTCTTTTATTGCTCTATCCGCTTCTTCAAATTCTGTGGGATTTGATTCTTGGCCGTATCCTCTGATTAATAGAGAATCTAAAGCATGACTTTTGGCTTTGCTTCCTTGTTTGCGGATACGATCTGCTTGTCCGTCTCCATCAAGATCTTGAATGAAAGTTACACCATCTGAAAATGGACTTTGTACCCTGACATCTAATGTTCTATCATCATAAAAAACACATTCAGTGTGGCCGTCTAACCAGCCGGTTGTATAAGAGATTAATTCGTAACCCTGTTCTGTTTCCGTGCGATTGTTATAATGAGAATTACAAGCACGACCTCCTAAGGCAACTGTTCCGCTTATGGCAATAAATGCAGCAACAGCATATATCGACATTTTTTCCATGTTTATATCAGAAAGGCCTTTCTTTTTAAATCTTTTTTTTATTTTCGATAACTTTATTAATTCTTTTTTCCTCCCCCGACCATGTCCTTTCCCTGTGAAATCTGCCAGCACGAGATGGATCTCATCAAACAAAAATACATCTGCCCGCGCTGCCAGTACATCAAGCCCTGTTGTGAAGGAGATTTCTGTCTTTCGGCATAAAGATTTTCAATGCCGGGAGCGGCGGAGTATTTCTTCTGGTAATGGTTTGGAGAAGTTTGAATAATCCGATTATAGTCAAAATCAATCTGCCAAAATTACTATTTTTCAAACTTCCCTTTAGAAAACTGAATGTCATATTCAAAACGGTGGTCCGCTGAATTGCCCAGCCCCTTCCGCCGGTTTATCCAAAATGGAAATTGTATTTCTGAGCTTTTATCTCGATAATTAGCCTCTTCTCCGATCTCCAGATAGTTATTGGAATGGATCTTCCCTTCCCCCGCCGCGGCGGACACTAAGAGGGATGAAACATAGTTTGGAAAATAAGGATGGGCATATTCTTGGGAGGCCAAAGTATTCATCCGCCATCGCTGCCAGGCAATTTCATCTGGCGGTTTTTGGTAGCTGATCTCAACCATTGCAAAACTGGTCTGGTCGATTTCTGTGAGGAGATGCAGTGTTGTCTCCCGCTCTGGCGCAATGTGGGGCCTGATCTCCACGGCTGCTTCCAGCCATTCTTTTCGGCCGGAAAAAAAAGCCAATTCAAACAAAGCGCGGGGGAAGTCAGCACGCAGTTGTTCTCCTTGCTGCACAAATACAATATTATCATGATCGAGAAGAATGTCTACGTAATTGCTATAGAGTTTAATACCTCTTCCAATCAAGGCTTCAGCCTTTGTTCTGTCTTCGAGATCCACATCTTTCCGATCTGGCAAGAGGTTATTAATCTTCTTTACAGAAAAGCTCTGTCAAAAAAGTCAGCCGCCTGGCCAAGAGGTTGCCTGAGAACTGCAATCTCCCAAAGTTATAGTAATTGTGAGATATTTTCGTACTTTTTTTCACAATTACTAATAGCAAATGTGTGATTCAAATATTCGATTACTTAACACATTTGCTATATTGGTGCTTCTTGGCTGTAATCTCCGCAACTGGAGAAGCGCGAAGGCAACGGCCAGGCTGACTTTTTTGAGATTTTTGACAGAGCCTTACAGAAAAGGTGGGTAGCGGATAAGAAGACCTCGTTACCTGCTACCCATGAATGCGGTAGCGGGGACTTTCGAGACAAGTTTTACCACATCACGTGGACGCGAACCAATTGGATTTCACTGCGCAAACTTTTTCTTTCGAACCCCGGTCACAGCCTCTTTACGTTCAAGGCCATTTGTTAGTCCCTTGCTTTTGGCAAGGCCGCATACTAACCACTATACGACTACCGCACAATTTGAGAGAGCCTCGCTTCTTCTTTATTAATTTTTTGGAAGTATTCGCTTGGTAGAAAAAGTCGTCCGCTTGGCCTCAAGATTGACCGTGAGAAGCGATTTCCAGGAACAGGTGCGAAAACCAGCGACGAGAATAGCTTGTACGCAACCATCAACACATCCTGTTTTCGCCACGGTCAATGGCCAGGAGGACTTTTTCTCCAGAGCCGAAATTGAAAATAAAAAAAAATAAAAAAAAAGCACCTATCGTCGTGCTAGAACGAATACTGCCCGCAAAGCAACGATGATTGTCGCTGGGACAAACAACGTCAAGACACCACGCAATACATTGCCGATAACTGGTGCGACTTCGTCAAACACGCCTACCTCAACGCCGAGGAATGATACCAGTACTAGTACCGTCCCGCTCGTCAGGAAAGGAGAGACTTCGTCCGTGGCAATATTAAGCAAACCAACGACCAGACCGAGAAGGAATACGACCCAGAGCATGGTGGCTTGGTACGCTCCCGTAAATCCCAGCCCTAACAATACTGCCAGAACCAGACCTCCCAGAAAAGCCCAGCTGCCAACAAGGTTTGCTTTATTTACGCCTGCTATTCTCAATGCTTTCGCCATTCTTTTTCACCTCTTTTTTGTTTTTGGTTTAACTGAAAACCAAAGCTGTTATGACAGAAAGAATATTTTTCTCTTTATAATCTTTTTGTTTTTACCCATAGTATTTGTTTAGCTGGCGGCAAGGCCAAGAGGTGCATCCGAAGATGCTTTATTCCTAGCTTGGTGCGGAAATCTTTTGTTTCACAGCGAAAAGCAGAAAATATCTTTGCATATTTCCGCTCGGATGCACGGCCTGCCGGAGAAGCTAAACAAATACCACCCATACAAACCTTTATAAAATAATTCCCTTTTTCCCACACTAATCCCCCCTTAGTTTAGTGGCTAGAACACTCGGCTGTAGCAGTTGTTTGATGGGCGTCTTGATGACGGCAGATGAAAAACAATCAGCCATAGTCACCGAGGGATCCCCGGTTCGAACAGATGTCATAGAATGAATTGTGGATCTCAGAAATTCTGGGAGGGGGGACTCATTTTCCTGATCTTTCTTCCTAGATTGTGCTGTTGTTTCGTAGGTATTCAGCTAAGTCTGTGTGGGCTTGGTCAAGATGGCCTGCCGAGCGTTGGCTTTGAGCAAGAAATTCAGAGTCTCGCTTATCCTTGGGAATATTTTGGGAGAGAAGTTGAAACCCTTTTTTGAGCGAGACGAGGCAGGCCGACCGGCCCCCTGCCTATTTTGACAAACTATTTATAGTTCGCTTTTCTTCCAGCAGTATCTCTACGAAAACGTTGGAAAAAAGAGGAGAAGAGTTAGTTTCGCAGACATTACCCTCGTCCAAACCGCAAGCTTTATAAACAAATTGCTTTTCTATGAGAAAAATGGCAGCGCAATTTCTTTTATAATCGTCGTGATCATCAGAAAGAGTGCTGTCTGAAAAAGTGCCCTGGTAGTGTAGCGGCCTAGCATGAAGCCCTGTCGAGGTGTGAGATCACCACATAAAGGCTTCGACCCGGGTTCAAAATCGGAATCCGGAACGCTGAGCAGTGTGCTCGAAGACTGAATCCCGATGACTTTCCCGGCCAGGGCGTTTGCGGGCCGGTAGCTCAGCTTGGTAGAGCGCTTGACTTTTAAGCAAAAAGTCAAAACGGCAGAGGGCAAAGTCCTCTGGAAGATATCAAGCGGTCGCGAGTTCAAACTCGTCTATGCAGAGCCTGCATAACGGTGAATGTCTCGTCCGGCCCGCTCACCCTTTAATCAAAAACCAAACAAACACGATGGCATTCGACGTAACCTCCCACTCTTTGGTACCGCACCATACAAAATTAACGAGTTCTGACAAGGAAAAACTGTTGCAGGAACATGGCCTTGCTTCGAAACGACTTCCACGGATTACCAAGACGGATCCGGCAATCATTCATTTAAAGCCGCAAGCCGGAGATGTCATCAAAGTAGAGCGTAAGAGTCCGACGGCAGGAACGGCATATTACTATCGGGTGGTCATCGATGGATAACCAAAAACAAGATCGATCAATCCTGATCCGAAAATACTTTGAAGAAAAGAAATTTGTCGAGAGCAACATTCAGTCGTTTAATCATTTTATCGAAAAAGGGCTGCAAGAAGTCATTGAAGAAAATAAAGAGGCAGAGCCAACGATCATTCCTCACAATATTGAAAAATTTAAAATTCGCTTTGGCCGAATCACCGTAGGCAAGCCGGAAATAACGGAGGCTGACGGAAGTAAGCGGCCGATCTATCCCGTCGAGGCTCGTCTGCGGAAGATTTCCTACCACGCCCCGATCTTCTTAGAAGTCAGCACCTACATCAACGATGTTCAACGAGAGAATTTTGTCGCTGAAATCGGAAAGATGCCGATCATGTTAAAAAGTAAATTCTGTCATCTCAGTAAGATCAATAAAGAAGAATTGATCAAGCATGGCGAAGATTCGAGTGATCCCGGCGGCTACTTCATCATCAACGGAACAGAACGCGTGATTGTCAATATCGAGGATTTGGCCGCGAATAATTTCATGGTTGATCGAAGTTCCGATGGTTCTTGTTCCGGCCGGTTCTTTGCTGCGCGGGGATCGTATAAGATTCCCCATACTTTTGAGCGCAAGAAAGATGGCCTCTATTATCTCACTTTCACGCGGGTCAAACAGATGCCGTTAGTTGTTGTCCTCAAAGCGTTGGGCTTGGTTAAAGATGAAGAGATCATGAAAGCAGTTTCTCTTGATGAAACTTACGAAGAACTGCTCTTGAACCTCTACGAATTCGTGGACCTCAAGACGCAGGATGATGCCATCGATTTTATCGCCAAGCGGGTTGGTGTCGGCCAGGCAAAAGAGATTCGCGTGGAACGGACGAAAGAGATCCTGGACAAATATCTGCTCCCGAACATCGGTCTGGAGACGCAGGATCGTCTGGTGAAAGGGCGCAATATCGCAAAGATGCTCAAGAAATATATCGATGTCCAGCGCGGTGTGCGTGAGCCGGATGACAAGGACCATTACATGAATAAGCGCGTGCGGATGAGCGGTGATCTTTTGCTCGATCTTTTCCGGGTCAATTTTAAAGTCCTCGTTGGGGACATCCTCTATAACTTCCAAAGGATCATCAAGCGGGGCAAATTGCCTTCTATCCGCGTGATCATCCGTGACAAGCTTCTGACTTCCCGCCTGTACTCATCTATGGCGACGGGTGAATGGGTCGGTGGAAGACAAGGTGTTTCTCAGCGCATGAGCAGAACGAATTTCCTTGATATGATTTCGCATCTGCAGCGCGTGGCCAGTCCTCTCTCTAACTCTCAGGAGAACTTTGAAGCCCGTGCGCTTCATTGCACCCACCTCGGAAGATTGTGCCCGATCGAAACTCCCGAAGGGACAAACATTGGGCTGCGTAAGAACTTAGCGATGCTCTGTTCTTTGTCCCAGCGTGTGGAAGACGCAGATGTTATTGATAAATTGAAGGGGGTCGGCTTGAAAGAAGCACTTTAAAATGGCAGACGTCTATCTTAATTCACGTTATCTCGGAGTAGTGGAAAATATACAGGCTTTCGTTGAAGATGTTAAAGATCTGCGCCGCAAGGGCTCTCTTTCCGAGGATGTTAATATCTTTGCCGACGATCGAGCGAAAGAAGTCCATCTGTTCACTGATGAAGGCCGCGCCCGCCGCCCTTTGATCGTTGTCCGCGACGGCAAATCACTACTGACGGAAAAGCAGCTGCAGCAGCTTGCTCAGGGTGAATTAAGCTGGCACGACCTTATTCGGCAAGGAGTGATCGAATATTTAGATGCGGCCGAAGAGGAAAATGCGCTTATTGCCTACGATGAAGCAGATCTTACACTAGAACATACGCACGCGGAAATCAGTTCCGGCGTGATCTCCGGGATTACCACCGCTCTTGTTCCTTTCGCTAATTATGCTCCGTCTTCCAGAATCATCATCGGAAGTAAGAACCAGAAGCAAGCATTAGGATTTTATGCTTCTAATTATCACATCCGTATGGATATGGATGCGAATATTCTTCATTATCCACAATTGCCCCTGGTGAAGACCAAGATCCATGATGTGGTTGATTATGCTGAACATCCGTCGGGTCAAAATATGGTTGTCGCCGTGATGTGTTACGATGGTTATAACATGGAGGATGGTGTTATCCTCAATAAAGGTTCCGTAGAGCGCGGTCTGGCCCGCAGTACCTATCTTCGCCCGATGGGAATTGAAGAGCTGCGTTATTCCGGCGGTCTCGTTGATGAGATCAGTGTTCCGGATAAAGATGTCAAAGGCTACCGAACGGAGCACGATTACCGCCATCTGGAAGGCGATGGGATCGTCTCTCCTGAAGCAAAAGTACAGGAAGGGGATGTGATCATCGGTCGGACAAGTCCTCCGCGCTTCCTCAGTGGATTAGATGAATATAATCTTTCAGCAGCCACCCGCCGGGAAAGTTCCGTTATTTTGAAACATGGTGAGCACGGCGTTGCTGATCTCGTGATCATTACCGAAAATGAAGAGGGAAACCGGCTGGTCCAGGTGCGCCTGCGTGAAGAACGCATCCCAGAGATCGGAGACAAATTCACTTCCCGGCATGGTCAGAAAGGAGTCACGGGAATATTAGTTCCGCCGCAGGATGTGCCGTTTTCCGTTTCAGGAATCGTTCCCGATCTGATCTTTACCCCGCATGGTATCTCTTCGCGGATGACCATCTCTCATCTGATCGAGATTGTCGGAGGAAAAGTGGGAGCGCTTAACGGTCGTTTTGTCGATGGTACTTTATTTGAGGCTGAAACCGAAGAATCATTGCGTCAGGAATTGCAGGGGTTAGGTTTTCGTGACGATGGTACGGAAGTATTTTACGACGGAAGAACAGGCAAGCAGATGCTTGCGCGCATCTACGTTGGTAATATGTACTATCTCCGCCTGCGCCACATGGTCGGAAACAAGATGCAATCTCGGGCGCGTGGTCCGATCCAGCTGCTTACCCGGCAGCCTACGGAAGGGAAAGCAAAAGAGGGCGGATTACGTCTGGGAGAGATGGAGAAAGATACTTTGATCGCCCATGGTGCTTCGCTGCTCTTAAAAGAGCGGTTTGATTCTGACCGGGTTACGGTTCCCGTTTGTGTGAAATCTGGTTTGCTGGGCTACTTTGATGCCCGTTCCAATAAGTTGATCTCCCCGGTCTTCGGAGAAGACTCACAGTTGTCCTACGTAGAGATGAGTTATGCCTTTAAGCTGCTGATGGATGAGTTATTGTCACTGGGTATCTACCCTCAACTGGAATTGGAAAATAAATACTAAACACGCAACCAACAAGTAAACAACATTATCATAAACACCAATATCGTGAACTAATCACGGAGATAAACCATGAAAACGCCAATCGTTTCCAAAAAAATCAAAGCAATCCACTTTGGGATTTTGCCGCCAGCGACGATCAGGAATATGTCGGCAGCAAAAATTGTCACCCCTGAGCTTTACGATAAAGAAGGCTATCCCGTCGATGGCGGTTTGATGGATACGCGGTTGGGCGTTATTGATCCGGGTCTCGTCTGTAAGACGGACGGCCTGAAATTGAAAGACACGCTTGGTCACTTTGGCTACATTGAGCTTGCCCGGCCGGTCATCCATGTCAAATTTGTCCGGCAGATTTTAGATCTCTTAAAATCAACCTGCCGTGCCTGTTGCCGGATTCTCATCCCCGACGTCAATATCAAACGCTATCTCGCCCTGCTCTCTCAAGTCGGGGAAGAAGAAGGGTTTGAAGCCCGCCGCCAGCAGATCAAAGGGATCGTCGCTCGCTATAAAGTAAAAGACAAATGCCCGCATTGCGATGCAAAACAGGAAAAGATCAAGATTGAAAAACCTTATAATTTCTACGAAGGTGAAACAAGATTAAGCTCAATCGAACTCCGCGCCCGTCTGGAGAAGATTCCCGCGGAAGATCTGTTTGTTTTTGGTTTCATGGAAGGATTCCGGCCGGAATGGCTTGTCTTGACTGTCCTTTCCATCCCCCCTGTGACTATGCGGCCGAGCATTACGCTGGAATCTGGTGAGCGAAGTGAAGATGATCTGACCCACAAGTTAGGAGATATTGTTCGGATCAACCAACGTCTCTTTGAAAATATCAACGCTGGGGCGCCGGAAGTGATTATCGAAGATCTCTGGGACCTCCTTCAGTATCATGTGGCAACGTATTTTGATAATAGCATCCCGCAGCTTCCTCCCGCCCGCCATCGCGGTGGTCAGGTTCTCAAGACATTGGCAAACAGAATCGGCAGCAAGGAAGGGCGCATCCGCCATAATCTTGCCGGAAAGCGTACGGATTTCTCGGCGAGGACGGTCATCAGCCCGGATCCACTGATCGAATTAAATGAAGTTGGCGTTCCGCAGAGCATGGCCATGACGTTGACGATTCCGGAACGGATCACGGAGTGGAATAAAGAATTTCTGCGCGCGTTTGTCGAGAATGGCTCAAAGATATATCCGGGGGCGAATTATATCCTCAAGCCCGATGGAAAGCGGAAGACGATCACTTCAGAAACCAAAGAGGAAATTCTTCTGGAATTGGAAGTGGGATATATTATCGAGCGTCATCTGATCGATGGAGATATTGCTCTATTCAACCGGCAGCCTTCCCTGCACCGGATGAGCATGATGTGCCACAAGATCAAAGTACTTCCCGGAAAAACATTCCGGCTTAATCCTGCCGTCTGCAACCCCTACAACGCTGATTTTGACGGCGATGAGATGAATCTGCACATCCCGCAGACAGAAGAAGCACGGGCTGAGGCAAAAATCCTGATGCTGGTCGAAACACAGATCATCAGCCCGCGCTACGGACTGAGTGTTGTTGGTTGTATCCATGATGCGATCACGGGCAACTATCTCCTGACCAAAGAATTGATCTTATCGTTTCCGGAAGCGGCTGACTTGCTCTTCACGTGCGGAGCCGATGACCTTTCGCGTCTTCCGCACAAAGAAAAGATCGATGGGAAAGAAGTCTTTTCCGTCCTCCTCCCTGCCGATTTCAATTTTGTCGGCAAGGATAAAGGGGGGAATGAAGTGCGCATCGTCAATGGGCAGCTGAAAGCGGGGTTTATGGACAAAGCCAACCTTGGGCAAGAAAGCGGTCTGATGCTGCGTAATATCTTTGAGAAGTATGGCCCATCTTTTACTGCGGATGTACTTGGTAAAATTTCCAAGCTGGGCATTACGGTCCTTGCTCGCCGGGGATTTTCCATCGGCGTGGGAGACATGGATCTGAGCAAAGAGACGAAAGAGGAAATTCGCTTGGTCATCGACAAAGCGGAAGAAGATGCTCTAAAATTGATTGACTCATTTTATGCGGGGGAATTGGAATCACTGCCGGGAAGAACGGCTACGGAGACATTAGAAGTACGTATCCTGGAAGCGTTGAACCGGGCGAGGAACAAGAGCGGTGACATCGCTATGAAACAGGTGCGAGATAGCTCCGCATTAGTCATGGCGCGCAGTGGAGCACGGGGAAACCCCTTACAAATTGCGCAGATGACGGCTATCGTCGGACAGCAGGCGCTGCGCGGGAAACGCATCGAAAAAGGTTACCAC
>C687J35174_10010501_pt1 | contig 11484 bp, 9 predicted proteins | sample RifCSPhighO2_01_FD_35174 | JGI IMG/M metagenome (IMG submission 35174) | reverse complement strand
ACGCAGATTTTAACGAAGAAATTGGGCAAATCCTTGTGGCTTGAGCAGGTAGTTCTTCTGGATTAACTGGCTTCCTGCTCAAACGCGTAAGTCCTAAAATAAAAGAAAGGGCTTTGTCATTATCTGACAAAGCCCTTGATGTAGTTGATTAGCTCTTTAGCAGCTTTTTCTTTCCCGCTTTTTTTAAAGGAATTAATAATTTCTTTCTGATAAGTGATGTGCAATTTGGCNCGNTCTTTATCTTCTCTCGCGCGTAACCGATCGTTATATTCTTTATGATGTTTCGATATGATTTTTACAGCCCTTACATTATATCCTGCCCGCATCAGCGCTATGACGCCATACTCGGTTGTGGCGCATATGCCGTGTTTGGCGCTTGTTACCTCATCCACGTTCTTTTTAAGAAGACCATAATAGTTTCCGGCATATCTTATTATTTCGATAAATTCGCCTTCCCGTTCTTTCCGTAAAAAATCGCCAAAATCAACGAAATCATAAAATAATTCATCCTCAACACTTCTTTTTTCCCTGGTTGTCGTTGATTTTACTATAGCAAGACTCTCATTGAGCTTTCTTATCGCTTCTATTATCAAAACGCTTTTCCCGCCTCCGGATGGTCCGACCAACATAAATATCGCCTTTTTCAATTTATCCACCTCCTTTTATTGTTGAGATAATAATGTTATTATCTTTGTTAAAGTGCTTTTATCGCTTTCGTGAAGTCATAATAAGATAGAATAAATTTTTCAATATGTCAAGCGAATTTAAGAAAAAAACATTAACGCTTTGTTTCGCTCATGATGATTCTAAAGTGCTTTTGGGCATGAAAAAACGCGGATTTGGCGCCGGCCGGTGGAACGGTTTTGGCGGCAAACTGCAAGAAGGAGAAAGTGTGGAAGATGCGGCGAAAAGAGAATTTCTCGAAGAGACAGGATTAATGTCGAAAAACATATCAAAGAAAGGAATCTTGACTTTTATTTACAACCACGACCAATCGATTATGGATGTTCATGTGTTTTCCATACTTGACCATGTCGGGGAATTGCAAGAAACCGAAGAAATGCTGCCGAAATGGTTTTCGCGCGATGAAATTCCTTTTGCCGATATGTGGCCGGACGACAAATACTGGCTTCACTTATTTTTGGATGGCAAAAGATTCAAAGGAGAATTTATTTTTTCCGATTACGACACTATAATAAAATATTCCGTTAAAGAAATTATTTAGTTGATGAAAACATTAGTCGCAAAATTAATACGAGACGGTTATTTAAAAACGCCTCAAATTATAGAGGCGTTTTCAGTAGTGGATCGGAAAGATTTTGTGCCGGAGAAACACAAGTCGGAATCCTACGGCGACTATCCATTACCTATCGGATGGGGACAAACCATTTCCCAGCCGGCGACAGTAGCTTTTATGTTGGAGTTGCTTCAGCCGCAAGCGGGCGACAAAGTAATGGATGCGGGTTCCGGCTCCGGCTGGCAGACGGCTTTATTGGCAGAAATTGTCGGCGAAAAGGGAAGTGCCTATTCTATTGAAAGAATCTCAGAACTTTGCGAATTTGGTCGGAGTAATTTGCGGAAATATAATTTTAAAAATATCCATTTTTTATGCGCAGACGCGACTAAGGGTTTGCCAGAGCAAGCGCCTTTTGATAAAATCATAGCTGCCGCGGCCGGATCTGAAATACCGCCAGCTTGGCTGGAACAATTAAAAATCAGCGGGCGCATTGTCGCGCCTATTGGAAGTAGCATCTGGCTTTACATAAAAAAATCGGAAACCGAATTTGAAAAGCTGGAATATCCTGGATTTGCTTTTGTGCCATTAATTAAAGAATAAACAACCATGAATTTTGAAAGACTGGAGGAAGTAATTATAAAAAACGATTATTCAGCTTTTCGCGTGAAGCAGGCGAAAAAGAGCGTATTCGCGCGGTTGATTGCCGATTGGGACGAGGCGACTGATTTGCCGGAAAAGTTAAGAGAGTTATTGAGAGAGAAAATTCATATTTCTGATATATCGCTTGTGAATCAAAAAGAATCGGCGGAGAAGGACACTATAAAGGCGCTGTTTAAAACTAGCGATGATTTTTTTATTGAAGCGGTGCTGATGAAGCATGATAGAAATAGAAGAACAGTTTGCGTTTCTTCGCAGGTAGGATGCGCTATGCGGTGCGGTTTTTGCGCCACCGGCAAGATGGGATTTGCCAGGAATTTGGAAGCTGGGGAGATTGTTGATCAAGTTTTGTATTTTGCGCGCTTGCTGAAAAATAAAAAAGAAAAGGTGACTAACATCGTGTATATGGGCATGGGTGAGCCGTTTAACAACTACGATAATGTAATGGAATCGGTGCGCATATTGAATGATAAAGACGGTCTTAATCTTGGAGCGCGGCACATTTCCATTTCCACCTGCGGAGTGGCGGCCGGTATAAAAAAATTCGCCGATGAAAAATCGCAGATCAACCCCGTTAGAAATTCGCACGAGACATTAAGCCGTATGTTCGCTAAAACTAAACCGCATTTATCATCGCATCAAGCTGAGGGACGTTCTGTTTCTAACGGGGTAAATCTGGCTATTTCATTGCACGCGCCCACCGATGAGATTCGTTCTAAAATAATGCCGGTTAACCTTGCTTATCCGTTGAAAAAACTGATGCCGGCGATAGCCGATTATGTTGAAAAAACGCGGCGCAAAGTGATGTTTGAATATATTTTGCTTGGCGGAGTGAATGATTCCGACAAATGCGCGCGCGAACTGGCCGGGCTTATGAAAGGGAATAAGCTGTATCATATAAATCTGATTAAATATCATCAGACATTCGCGAAGGGCGAATCAATGCCGACTTTTCGCGCTTCTTCCCAAGAGCAGATGAGGCGATTTTTTGATATTTTGAAAAAATCCGGCGTATCATGCACTTTCCGCGTGAGTTTCGGCGAGGACATCTCTGGCGCTTGCGGACAATTAGCGGGAAAGTAAATGCGAATTACGAATTATGAATTACGAATTATGGACACAAGACGCGGATTTGATTTTTCTGTATTCATAATTCTTAATTCATTTTTTACTTTTATAATATTCTCTCGCCGTTGGTATTAGCGAAACGACGATGATCAGGATGACGATCGGGATGATATAGCGATCAATGTCGGACACAATATTGCCTAGTAGATAGCCGAGACCGGTCAGGCCGAAGCTCCAAAGCGCGGCCCCGATAATATTGTAAGTGATGAATGTGTTGTAGGGCATATGCCCGACTCCGGCGAAAATGGGCGCGAGCGTGCGCACGATCGGTATGAAGCGCGCAAGAATGATTGTTTTGGTGCCGTGGTGTTTGTAAAAATTTTTCGTCCGCTCAAGATAATCTTTATGGAAAAAGAAAGAATCTTCTCTCTTGAAAATTTTCGGGCCGAAGAAGCGCCCGCTGACGTAGCCGACACTGTTCCCTAAAACGGCCGCGATGAATATTATCGCGCCTACGATAGGGAGGCTCAAAAATCCTTTTCCGGCCAATACGCCGGCCATAAATAAAAGACTGTCGCCTGGGAAGAATGACCCGAATAGTAAACCTGATTCGGCCAGAATAACTCCGAAAATTCCAAAATATCCGGCTGATTGAACGATAGCGAGGATGTCAAACATAAAAATAAGTTAAAAGTTTATAAAGTTCGTAAAGTTTATAAAGTCAAAAACTAAGACCTTTAACTTTACGAACTTTTTACTTTATAAATTGAATATGCGAATTTGCGCCATTCTTCGGCAATGACTATGAAAAACGCCACGGCGGCGGCCAGCGCCCATTCATGCCACAGAAGAGGAACGGTTTTCAATATTTTTTGCATAAACGGAGCGTAAACGGCCATGATCTGAAGACTGATTATAATCAAAGTCGCCATTATGAGATATTTGTTGGAAAACGGACTCATTTTGAAAATTGATTTGTCTTCGGAACGGCAGTTCCAGGCGTTGAACCATTGAAATATCGCGAGCGTCGTCAAAGTGATCGTCATTGCTTTTGGCAGGTCTTGTTCAAAATAACCGCTGAAAACCCAGAGCGATCCAACCATCATCGTAATTCCCATTACCGCCATCCGCACGACCATCAGTTTATCCATCAGATATTTTTTTGGCCGCTCAAAATTTTTATCCAGAAGACCGGCCTCTTTTGGTTCCATCGCGAGCGCGACATCCAGAAATCCGTCGGTGACGAGATTAAGCCAGATAATTTGCGCCGCGAGCACCGGCAAAGGATACCCCAAGACCAGCGTCCCACCGATTATCAGCACCTCTCCCAAGCTGGTAGAAAAAAGATAGAGAATGACCTTTTTAATTGTTTTGTAGATGTTCCGGCCCTCTTCTATGGCCGCGACGATGCTCGCGAAATTATCGTCCAAAAGGACGATGTCGCTGGCCTCTTTGGCCACTTCCGTGCCGATTTTGCCCATGGCTACGCCCAGATCGGCCGCGACCAAAGGCGGGGCGTCGTTGATACCATCGCCGGTCATCGCGATAATTTCACCTCTTTGTTTGTATGCTTGGATTATTTTAAGCTTATGTTCCGGCGTGACGCGGGCGAAAACCGAAGTTGAATCAAGCCGGAGCGCCAGCTCCGCATCGGAGAGCGCGTCTATTTCCGCGCCGGTAAGGATGGTGTCTCCATCGCGAAAAATCCCGACTGCCCGGGCGACGGCGACGGCAGTTTCTTTATGATCGCCGGTGATCATCACGACGCGCACGCCCGCTCCCTGCGCTTGGGCGATCGCGTCTTTCGCTTCTTCGCGCGGAGCGTCTTCTATACCGCACAATCCGACAAAAACAAGTGGCGGAAGATGGTCGTGCGTTTTCAGTTCTTTTTCCAAAGGCAATTCAGCCATTGCCAAAGCGATGACGCGCATGCCGGCGCGCGATAGGGCGAGAAATCTCTCTTCTGTTTCGTTTCTGTCTTTTTCCTCAAACGGCCCCTCTTTCCCGTCTTTTAATATTTTTTTTGATAATGATAAAATCATTTCCGGTGCCCCGATTACCGACACGAACTGACGGCCACCCGATTTATGGGAAACGGCGTGGTATTTTTTTTGATAATCAAAAGGGATTTCGTTCAGCTTGGGGAATTCGTTTTCCAGTTCGTGCTTGTGAAAGCCGATTTTTTGGGCGAATACTAAGAGAGCCGCTTCCATCGGGTCTCCGGTTACTTTATAAGAGCCGGTTTCTTCCAAGACCGACAGATGGGCGTTGGAGCAGAAAGCGGCGATTTTCCCGGCCGTGATCAGCTCCGGATGGCTGATTGGGTCAATCGCGTTTTCTCCATAAACTATTTCGCCTTTAGGGTTGTATCCAGAGCCGAAAATTTTAAAAGTTTTCCTGCCGGCGAAAAGCTCTTTGACTATCATTTCGTTTTTGGTGATGGTGCCGGTTTTGTCCACGGCGATGACGCGGGTTTGCCCGAGCGCTTCCACCGCCTGCAATTTTTTCACCAGTGCGTTGCGGCGCGCCATATGGGACACCCCGCTTACTAAAACAATCGTCATTACAATCGGTAATCCTTCAGGGATTATGGAGACGGCCAAAGAAACCGCCACTTTAAACATTTCTATAGCCGATTGGCCGGCGATGATGCCTCCGATAAAAAGCAGGCTGATTATCGCGGCAACCACTATGACAATCAAACGCGATAAATAGCGGACATTCGCTTTGAGAGGGATTTCCGATTCTATGAGAGTGATTTTCTCTGAGATTTTACCAATGACCGTATTCGTGCCTGTAGCCGACGCGATTGCTCGGCCGTTGCCCGCTGTTATGTATGTTCCTTTGAATATCATATTTTTTTGATCGGCCACGGGCAAATTCGGTTGTTCAAGTAGTTCAGTTATTTTGTGAATAGGATGCGATTCGCCGGTGAGCGCCGCTTCGTCAAGCGTCAAATCGCGCGATTCTATCACGCGCGCGTCCGCCGACACCTTTTCGCCCTCTTGGAGAATAAGGACATCGCCCGGCACGACTTCGGCGTCGGGGATGATAATTTCTTTTCCGTCGCGCAGGACGGTGGCGTTAGTTTGGGTGAATCTTTTAAGCGCCGAGAGGGTGTTTTGCGCCTTGCCTTCCTGAATCGTGCCGACGATCGCGTTGAAAATCAAGACGAAGAGTATAATCGCCCCGTCTATTATTTCGCCTAAATAAAAAACTGCGCCGCTCGCGGCCAGCAATATAAAAATCAGCGGGCTTTTGAATTGTCTTAGAAACAGCACCAGCAGGGAATCAACTTTTGCTTCAGGGATTTTATTGGGTCCGTGAGTTCGGAGTAATTCTTCCGCGCGCGCGCGCGTCAGTCCCGAGCCGATCTGTGTGCCCAGATTTTGTTCGATTTCGGATAAAGAAAGCGCGTGCCAGGAGGTCGGGCTTCCGCTGGGGTTTAACCTCCGCCCGCTGACTTCTTTTTGCTTTTGAGCTATTTGTTGCCGCATAATGTCCGGATGATAAAAAACTTTTTGTTGTTGGAGGTTGAACCTCGCTAGATTAGGAATTTAAGCGGTCCATCAATATGGCGAGACCCGACCTCCAACAACCAGAATTCATTTTAATTCCTTTCGTTTGATTGTAAACAAATAACTTATGAGTAGGTCGGATTCAGCGGGTGGAGGTCGGGTCTCAAGGACATCGGATCTTCGGGTCAAACCTCTACAAATTTCGCCTGATACATTTCAAGGAGAGCGAAGAGCAAGCTTAAAATCAGCGGGCCGGCCAGAAAACCGATTGGTCCAAAAAACGCCAGCCCGCCCAAAACGCTGAAAAGAATCAGCAGAGGGTGGATTTTTATGCCGCGCTCAATGAGCTTGGGGGCGAGAAAGTTATCAATCATTCCGACGGCGGTCGCTCCCCAGATCAGCAAGCCGATACCGGCCGGAATGTTTCCGGTGATAAAAAGATAAGCGACGGCTGGAGCAACGACGATGGTCGTGCCGATGAATGGGACCAGCGCGNCGATGGCGGCGACCGCTCCCCAAAGTAGGCCACGCGGTACGCCGAAAATGGAAAAACCGATCGCGACCAAAAGCCCCTGGATCAGCGCNACGGTCAGCGTGCCAACCACCACCGAATGAACGGTCGTCGNGAATCTTTTTATAAGAACCGCGTCGTGTTCGTCGCTGAGCGGGCTTAAGCGGGTCACGGCGTGCGATATTCTAGAACTGTCCTTCAAAAGATAAAACACGGTGATTATCGTCAGGAAAAGCCCGAAGACGAATTGTGCGACGCTAGAGAATATCGCCCCGGTATTTTCCAATATCCAGCTCGCCGTTTGGCGGATTATTTGCTCGGTATTAAGAGAAAGCGCAGGGCTGATCATCGCCAATTTCGCGTTGAGATATTCGCCAAATTGAATCAGGATACCGTCCTGCCCGTTATTTTGAGTGAATTCGCCGTAAAACTGCGCCGCTTCTTGCCACACTAAAACCCCTAAAAGAGAAAGCGGTATCAAGACAATTAAAACAATGATAAATATGGTAAAAAGAGAGGCCAGCCATTCTTTTTTTCGGCTCAAGGTGAGTATTTTAATGTAAAGCGGATCAAAGATTATAGCCAGAACGGCCGCCACGACTAAAACGTCAAAGTAAGGCAGGAATATCAAAAACGCGATTGTGGCCGTTGCCAGNAATAGTCCGATGAAAAATGACATTTGCAATTTTTCTCTAGTCATAGAATCAATTATAACATTTTTTTGTAAAATAACAATAAAAATACTATAATACTGTGAATTACGAAATGGAATTTTTTGTATCGGGTTGGCGGTGGGATCCCTTGGCTGAACTTCCTCCCAGCCACCTTTCAAATGCTCGCCTTTATTATATTTGTAGCCTAAGGATCCCACTGCCAGCCCGATGCATTTGAAAGGTGGCTGGGAGGAAGTTCTAAAGATAGAGGCGAACAAAAAATTCCATTTCGTAATTCACAGTATTATACTTGTTATTATTATGGAAAAACGTTTTCCTGAAAATTTTTATTGGGGCGCGGCGACGAGCGCGCATCAGGTGGAGGGAGGTAACCGCAATGATTGGAGCGAATGGGAGAAAGAAAACGCCGAACGGTTGGCGCGAGAAGCTGAAAAGAAATTCGGCTATTTGCCCAACTGGTCGGGTATTAAAGAACAGGCGCAGGATCCTCAAAATTACATTTCCGGGCGTGCTTGCGATCATTACAACCACTATGAGGCAGATTTTGATATCGCCAAATCACTCGGGCACAACGCGCATCGTTTTTCCATTGAATGGTCGCGCGTTGAGCCGGAAGAAGGGAAGTGGGATGAGAAAGAAATCGAGCATTATCGGCAAGTGATTCGCGCGCTTCGCTCGCGCGGCCTTGAGCCGTTCGTGACGCTTTGGCACTGGACTGATCCGTTATGGATTCGCGACATCGGTGGCTGGGAAAATAAAAAAACAATAGAATATTTTAGCCGCTATGTTGAAAAAATCATCGATGAATTGGGAAGCGAGATAAAATTTTGGCTTCCCATAAACGAGCCGACTATTTATACAGGGCATAGCTATATTATCGGCGTTTTTCCTCCGCAGATTAAAAATTATTTTCGCGGTAATAGAGTTTTAAAAAATTTAATCAAAGCTCATAAAGTTTCTTACGGATTGATTCATCAAAAACTTGGAAGCGGCGTGAATGTTGGCGTCGCCCATAATCTGCATCACGATGTTCCTTACCGAGAAAAGAATTTGTTTGACCGATTTTCAGCAAAAATTCTTGATTATGTTCGCGAGCGACGATCAATGAAGTGGACGAAGAATTATGAAGATTTTATCGGAATCAATTATTATTATCGAGACACTGTCAAATTTACTTTGGGTGGGCGGTATATTCTGATAGATATCAAAAATCCCAATACTGAAATTTCAGATTTGGGATGGGATATTTATGCTACGGGCATTTATTATATTTTAAAAAGTTTAAAAAATTGCAATAAGCCGATTTATATTACCGAAAACGGGCTTGCTGACGCTAAAGATGAGAAGAGGGAAAGGTTTATTAAAGAGCATTTATATTGTGTGGCTAAAGCCATTAAAGAAGGTGTTGATGTTCGCGGATATTTTTATTGGTCGCTTTTGGATAATTTTGAATGGGACAAAGGTTTCTGGCCGAGGTTCGGGCTGGTAGAGATTGATTACAAAACAATGGAGCGGAAAATCCGCTCATCGGCGCGCGTTTATGCCGAGATTTGTAAAAATAACGTTATATGAGCTGGATTTTAATCGCGCTAATTTCATATTTTCTTCTCGCTATCGTTACGGTTTTTGACAAATTTATTTTGTCAAAAAAACTGCCTCATCCGACGGCTTACGCTTTTTATTTAAGCGTGGTTAATATTTTCGTTTTGGTGCTGATGCCTTTCGGATTTGAATGGCCATCGGCCGGCGCGGCGGCAATCGCCCTCTTTTCCGGCGCTTTGTTTTTTGCCGGACTCGTCTTTCTTTTTCGCGGGATTATCGCTTTTGAGGCATCGCGCGTCGCGCCGGTGGTCGGCGCTCTGATGCCGTTTTTTCTATTCTTGTTTTCTTATTTGAAAGAAGATTTCATGCTCACTCCGTTCCAGATTGTCGCGATGGTTTTGTTGGTGCTGGGCGGGTTCATTTTATCTTACAAAAGAATCGAACACGGAAATTCAATCCGGCTTTTCACATTGGCGGCGCTAGCTTCATTATTTCTCGCGCTGTCGTATTTTTTTGAGAAAATCGCATATACGCAAACGAACTTTTTGACCGGTTTTATCACGGCGCGTTTCGGCACGTTCGTCGCGGCGCTTTTTTTGCTGTTATTGCCGTCGGTCCGCAAAGAAATTTTTTCCGTCACGCGCGAATCGGCAGAGCATCGTCCTGTTTTTTTGGTCGGTGCCAATAAAGCCATCGCTTCTCTGGCGCTTTTTGGCGCGCGCTACGCGATGTTTTTGGGCAATGTCACGCTGGTCAACGCGTTGGCCGGTGTTCAGTATGTGTTTCTTGTCATAATTTTATGGGTGGTGTCGTTTAAATATCGCGAAATTTTTAAAGAAAATCTTGGTTTTTGGGCGGTGGCGCGTAAAGTATCGGCATCGGTTATCATAGGATTGGGTATTTTTATTTTGATATTTTCCGAAAAACCGGCTGGCTTGTCTCCGGGCGTAAATTCGTTTGGCGTTACATTCAGCATCAAATACGCCAAAGATATGAAGCTTGATTGGCGAGAAGCGTATCTGGCCGTTTTGGATGATTTGAAAGTGAAACACTTGCGCATTCCGGCGTATTGGGACGAAACCGAGCCGGGAGAAGGAAGGTTTAATTTTGACGATCTTGATTGGCAACTGGCGGAAGCGGAGAAGAGGGAAGCCAAAGTTATTTTATCAATCGGGTATCGCTTGCCGCGTTGGCCGGAGTGCCATATTCCGGATTGGGCGAAAGACAAGCCGCGCGCGGACTTTGAAAACGACGCGTTGGGTTATTTAAAAACGACGATTGAGCGATATCGCGCGAATGATGCCGTGATATATTGGCAGATAGAAAACGAGCCGTTTCTGCGCGGATTCGGCGAATGCCCTAAATTCAGCGCGGAATTTTTAGACAAAGAGATCGCGCTCGCGCGCTCTCTGGACCAGCGGCTAATCATTATTTCCGACAGCGGGGAATTGAGTTTATGGTTTCAAGTGGCTAAGCGAGCCGATATCTTCGGCACGACGATGTACCGCGCGATCTGGAACAAATACCTCGGCTACTTCAACTACCCATTGCCCCCGGAGTTTTTCCATTTCAAGGCGAATATCGTGCGCTCTTTCGGCACGATGCGCCGGGCGATCGTGATAGAGTTGCAAGCCGAGCCATGGGGACCGAAGATGGCTTATGATTTGTCTCCTGAAGAAGAAACGCGTTCGTTTTCTCCGCAAAAATTCCGCGACAATATAGAATACGCCAAAGCCGTCGGCTTCCCCGAAGTCTATCTCTGGGGCGCGGAATGGTGGTATTGGAAAAAAGAAAAAGGCGATGAAAGATATTGGGAAATAGCAAAAGAAGTTTTTAAATATTAGAATCTTGAAAATCTCACCTATTGAACGGCCGTCAAACAGGTGAGATTAGTGAAAGATCAGAAACGCGCGCGGTAAAAAATAATCCCCGCAAAAGAATAATTTTGCGGGGGAAACGAGAGGGTTGATTAAGTTGTTTTTCGGCAATACATAGGGATGCTTACTTTTGAAATAGTATGCCGAAAGGGGGTGCGGTCAATAGTTATACAATCCCCTGTTTTTACAATTTCTTCAAGTACTTCTCTGTCTTGATCGTCGTTTGCGATTAAGACCAAGATCTTGTTCTGCCCATTTCTTACCGAGTGTATTTCGATTATCATTTCATTCACCTCCTTCTTTCGGTTTTTGATTGTTTAGTGTATTATTTTATTGGTAAAGACCTATTTTTTTGAAGTAAGTGTAATTAATCATAAATATATAAAATTGTCAATCAATC
>C687J35174_10010495_pt1 | contig 11490 bp, 10 predicted proteins | sample RifCSPhighO2_01_FD_35174 | JGI IMG/M metagenome (IMG submission 35174) | reverse complement strand
CGTGCTGGTTTCGTCTGCCTTGTCAAAATCTGCTGCTTCCGCCGCTTCCGAGCAGGAAGCATAGAGAAGGACTGAAAGCAGTAGTACTGCCAATGTGCCGCGAACCGTAATCCAGCCACTCACAAGCTGCTCGGTATGAGCCATTTTTATCTCCCTCTCGTTGATCGGACAACTGAAATTCACCAAAGAACCACGAAAATAAACTTTATACTCTTTCCGACGTTTTGGCAACCATCTCCTCCTTATCAAGAAGAGCGGTGTAAATACCGAGAAGCTGGGTAGCAAAAGATTCTTCGGTCAGATCCGCCACACTTTCTTTCGCACGCGCCCGCATAATATCCAAAGGCATTTTTTCCAAAAAATGCAAAGTTTCTGCCAGCATCTCTGCATTACCAGCTTCGAAGAGCAACCCATTCTCTCCGTGTGTGATACGTTCTGGTATCCCGCCTCTATCGGCAGCGATGACGACAGTGCCTGACTGCAGGCTCTCAATCACCGTATACGGGAAATTTTCATACCAGCATGATGGAAGAACGATCGCCTCAGCTTTCTGCTTCAATGCCTCCAAATCATCCCCATAACGCGTACCAAAAAATGTCACACGCGATGCGATATTCTTCTCCATAACCATTGCCTCTAATTTTTTCCGGTCCGGGCCATCACCGACTATCCAGAGTTTTTTCTCATCTCCCAAAAGCGCAAAAGCTTCCAAAAGAGTATCCACTCCTTTTTCTGACGACAGCCGACCGAAGTAAAGAAAAGTGTCTTTCTCCCGCACTATCGTTCCCTGGCTCTTTTTTTGCGGTGCAAGCGAATGCGGCAGATACGTAATCTTGCATTTGAAACCCAGTGTCCGAAACTTCTCGATCAGGAACCTACTGGGAGCGAGAAATACATCTATTTTGTCATAACTTCCCAAAAACATATGCAACCATTTTTCGAAAGCGCAGACGATGCTCTTTGAAACAGAGTCTTTGACAGCCCGATCGATGATACAGCGGAAGCCAGAGGTATGTTCCCATATCTTCCCGCGCACAAACAAGCTATAATTGGGAGAGACGAGCTTGTAGTCATGCAACATCATGACAATCGGAATACCATGTTTTTTGAGTGTCCAAATAATGGAAGGCGAGAGCTGATGGTAAATGACATGGAGATGTGCTACATCTGGTTTCGCTTTTTTGATGAGGGCTTCAAGCTTTTTCTGTGCTTCCCAGTTCCAAATAATCTTTGCGGCGATTTGGATCTTGGTCCAGAGTGAAAGATCAGTTGCGTTATAGTCCACTTCGGAAACAAAATGTTCGTTCCAAGAACCAGGTTGGTTCTGAGGGTGTTCCATGGAGAAAAACATGACTTCGTGTCCTCGTTCGGCTAAAATTTTGGCCATGTCAAAATAGGCCCGAGTACCGCCATCCCTCATAAAATGATACTTGTTGATGAGAAGAATTTTCATTGACTTTCATTTAAACCTGTGGCATTGTAATATAAATCTTGTTTTTCTGCAATATGCCAAATTTCCACCCCTTCCAAAGCCTTGCCTATGCTATTTCTGCTCGCAACCGCAAGAAAAAATATGCGGAGTTTCTTTCTCTCGTTCAACCAATGGAAAAAGACACTCTTCTTGACGTGGGTGTGAATACTGAAGAATACTCGCCGACCGACAACTTCCTCGAAAAACACTACCCCTATCCGGAAAAAATTACGGCTGCCGGTATGGGAGATTTACAGAATTTCCGTACGCGCTATCCGAGCATCCGCAGTAGAGAAGCTGACGGCCGTGCGCTCCCCTTCGCAGATAATGCTTTTGACATCGCTTATTCCAATGCCGTCATCGAACATGTCGGCAGTACCGATGAACAGCTCCGATTTCTCTCTGAGCTCTATCGTGTCGGCCGCCGCGGCTATCTGACGACTCCCAATCGATTCTTCCCCATTGAAATCCACACACGCATTCCCTTGCTTCACCTTGTCCTTTCAAAAAAAAAATTCGATGCATTTCTCTCACATATAGGTAAAACCTGGGCGACTGGCGACTATATGCGCCTCTTGTCCGAGAGAGAGCTCCGCACCCTCCTCAAGAAAGCTGGCATCGCCGATTATACTCTTGTGAAAAATCGTTTCTTAGGATTTCCTATGACTTTTACTATCGTATGGAAAAAAGCTTAAATACAAATTTTTTTAGAAAGCCCCTCGTGTGGATTTTTATTGTGGGAATGTCGGCTTTCGGCATTACCTTTTCTACCATATTTCATTTTTCTTTCTTTCTTCCGGCGGCATCCATAATCATCGTACTCAGCTGCGTACTCCTCATCCGCGAGCCGCTGCTTCTCCTCTCACTGCTTATCGTTGTCCGTATGTCCCTCGACTACTCCGCCCAATATTTCACTTTTACTTTCTTCGATATTCCTCTTTCGCTCTCCCAATTGCTGGGTATCGGCATCGCCCTGCTCGGCGCCATCACCCTCTTTCTCAAACGTGAAAAATTGCTCCGTTTCCCTCTCGCCATACCTTTTCTCATCATTTTTCTCTGGGGCAGCGCTACATTGGCTGCCTCCCTCTCTCCGCGCGCTACCCTCCAAGAACTCCTGCGCTTTTTCGATATTTTCGCCCTCAGCTTTTTCGCTTACGCTACCATAGAAAAAACGGATGATTTCAGAAAATTACTAGTGGCTTTTTTCGCCTCCAGTGTCATCCCTATCCTCTTCGCGCTCTATCAATTCACTTTTTCCATCGGATTCCAAGATGAGGCGGTTTCCATTCCCCGTATTTTCGGTACCTTCAGCCATCCCAATGTTTTCAGTCTCTATCTTTTCACTCTCATTGTTTTCGCGCTTCTTCATTTTTTCATTTTTTCAGAGTCGCATTACAAACGGATCTTCACGTTCCTCGTGCTGGGCATTCTCACCCTGACGCTTCTCCTCACCTTTGCTCGCGTCGCCTGGGTCACCCTCTTCGTGTTTGCGCTGTTTCTCGCTCTTTTCCGCTACCGCATGCTGCTCTTCCCGCTGATATTCTTTCCGCTCATTCTCTTCGTCTTTTCGCAGACATTTCAGGATCGCGTCCTGGAAAGTTTTCATCCTGGGCCAGACAGTTCCATTCTCTGGCGCCAGAACCTCTGGCATGACGTAACGACTAAATCCATCCAAGATGGCAATTATTGGTTCGGTTCCGGTATGGACACTTTCCCCATAATGTCAGAAAGTCTGCGCGGCATCTATCTCGGTTCCAACGATCCGCACAATGATTTCGTCAAATTCTTCGTCGAGGGCGGAGTCGTCGGCGTCGTGATCTATGTTCTCTACCTCACAAGCATATTATTCATTCTCATCAAAAACTATTTGCGAAGCCATCCGAAAAGCGCCCTTCAGCTTTCTTTCGGTATGCTGATTCTTTTCTTCATCGCCCTTATGCTGGCCAGTCTTACTGACAATGTCTTCAAAAATACCCCCGTCCAGTGGCTCTTCTTCATCGCTTTAGGCGGACTCTTGGCTCTTGTAGAAAAAAGAAAATCGTCTCTTCAGTAAAAATTGAGATAAAAAAACAGGAGGCCCATAGCAACGTGTGCTGGTACCTCCCTTGCCCCCGCCGGTGTTGCCGGTGGAGTTTTACTGCTGTTTCGCGAGTGCGGTCCGGGTCGCGGCGCCCATGGTAACGATCTTGTTACCCTCGAAGCACCACGCTGTCGCTGGCTTGCCACCCACGTGAACGTGGTATGGCAGAGTCTTGTCATTGCCGTTGGGGCCCCAGGCGCGCTTGCCGTCAGGAAAGGCCACAACCCAGTTGACCACGCGGCATTTCTGGTCTGCCGGGCGATTGAAGGCGAGTGTCGCGGCGCCGCCCTTGATATCACCGCTGGCCTTCGCTTTGGCGAGGTCGATTCTTCCGATGTCAGAGCCGACGCCAGCCCACTCGGTGCCGAGACCCATGGCGTAAAGCTTGCTGCCCGCCGGAAGGTCTTTCAAAATCCACACCGACGTTTTCGTATCGTAGGTGTCAGGCTGTTTGACAGCGGCCGCGATACCGGGATCGACTTTGAAAATGGCGACGACGCGATTAACGGTAACCTGATATCCCCCGTCTTTCACCTGCGTGAAGGCGAGTTGTACCGGGCCGTCGCCGCCCGTGATAGTTGCTCCTGTGCCATCGTAGCCGGTGACGCCAGCAAGCGGTGATGCAGCATAAACGGGGCCGAATCCTATGAATCCCATCGCAAGAGCGATGGTTACTGCCTTCAGATTTTTCATGAACTGACTCCTTGAGTAGGAAATGTCCTTACGGACGGGCTTTGCCTGGGAGAACTACAGTAATCGCAGTTTTACCAGAACGCTGTATCGTACATTAAAAACCAATTTCTGTCAATACCGTGAGAAATCCCTTTATAAAGCCTAAAAAACATATCATAAAAGTCAAAGGCGGGTTACTACATCGTAGTTCCCCGCCTTCGTGTTGTATTGCTTTGCTTAATAGGTGTCTTATCCATCTTCTTCCTTCATCGCTTTTCGCCTGCAGATCAATGTCTGCACTTTTTATTGGACATGAGAGTCAAATCTCATGCTGAGCAATCCTTGGGATTACTCACTTATAGCTCAAGAAAATTCGGTTCAACCTATTAATCGACCGCTACGCCTTGGGCTTCGAGGCTCTTCACCATCTCCGCCCAGCGTTTGCGCTCGATACTCAACTTACTATCCCGACCGAGGTCATAGGTCACGGCGCCGCCAAATACTGCCCGGCCTTCCGTCACATGTGCCCCGACTCCGACGCCCCAGATCTTGTCGACCGTACGGACGCCGATGGGATACGCGTGCCAACTCCACGGGGTAGGAATAGCTCGATCTGCACCGAGCTCAACGAATGGCTGCAATTTCTTGCCCCATTCGCTGTCGCCGCCGAAAACGGTGTCGAGATCCTTGGCCCAGTAAAGCTTGCCACCGACACTGATGATTCCGCTCAAATTCTGAAGCGGAGTAGTATCGGTAATAGGCACTCCTTGGTAGCTATGCTCGGCCTTGATATTCGAGGCTCGGCAAAGCTGGAGATAGAGCAGGTACTCAGGATTCCACTTTTCTCCGGCTCTTTCCCGACGGGCATCCGTAACATCGAACGCTCCGCAGAAGAGGGAAGCCGTGCGGCTCATTTGATAGCCGCTCGAATTATGACCCCTCTCCCAGCTCTTGCCCCAGGCCGGAAACTTTATCCCGAAGTCTACACCGCTAGGCGTTGACAATTTGTTGGCCAGACCGATGGCTCCGCGAGCTCCGCTGTAGCTGAAGTCCTCGGTTTTTCCCAACCAGCCGCTGCCAAAAGCGCCTACGCCGGTAGCCAACCTGCCGTGCTTCGTCTCCGTAAGCATCGGATAGTAAGCCCCGATGCCACCGGCAAAACCCACCGGACTGGTATCGCCACCTGCATAGAGAGCGGCGTCATAGTCGGATCCCCGAACCTTCACTTTCGGTTCGGGCTGGTCGGGTATCGGTACGAGGCTCGGCGTAGGCGGTTCCACTTTAGGTGGTTCGACGATTTCGGACGGTTCCGCGGGCTGGCTCGGTTCGGGCGGTGGAATTTCTTCCACGGGCGGTGTCACCGGCGGCGGTATGACTACCGGCACCGGAACACGTGGTGTGACTTCCGTTAGGTTGTCGCACTTCTCCAAAATAACGACATTTCTGCCGCTCTGGAGTTGGCACACGAGACCAAATTCCGGCTGTTTCCAGACGGCTGTCAGGTTTTCGAGCACCCGCGCTTTGCCATAAGCCATCCAAGGAAACTTCGTACCGCGAGGGAATTCCTCACGAACGCATTTCCCCTGGTCGCGGAGAGAGAGATATTCGTCGATTTCAACCGACGCGTAGCCCCGCCCCTCAAGGATCTTGCGATCTTTTTCGGTAGTACGGTGCGGACCGTACGGATCAACATTCAACCGTGCAATCGGAAGCGACCCATCTGCCAACCGTTGCACCGGCTTGCGAACGACTATCTTCGCTTCGACACCATCCGGAAGACTGAGCTCCTGCCTAATCCGGATAATGTTGCAATTTTTGAGCTGATTGAGCTCGCAAACTGCCCGCGCTTTCTTTCCGAAGACCAAACCGAGCGTATCGCCCGACTTGACCACATACTTCGCTACGTATGGTTTGGTCGGTTTACTGACGTTTGGCGGTGCCGCCAGTGATTTTTCATCCCGGTGCAAGAACCACCAACTTCCTGCTATGACTAGGCTCACCAGCAAGATGAGCGACAAAACAGTTCTGCTTTTCATGACGGCCTCCTTCGCAGTTGAATTCGTTGAAATTTGAAATTCAAGAACCAAGGTGGGCCGCAAGTGAAGCAACCCAAGCCTTGGCTTACGCCTAAACACTTGAGCTGCTTCATAGCCATCTCCTTTCCTTTTTACTTTCTCATGGTGTGGCGTTGTTCCAAAGCGCGCTCGAGCGCTTCATACCGTTCCCAGAATTCGCGAACGGTGGGAGCAAGCTCTTCTCCGATTTCCCAGCCGGATTTCTTTCCGCTGAACGCGAGGACAAATTCTGGCGGATCATTTTTCACGCCCAGTTGTTTTTCGAGCGCGTCGAGTGCCGTACGATACCGCACCAAACGATTGCGGAGAGCTTCTCCGGCTTCATACGCCGAATAGGCACGTTCGCCAAACGGTCCAAAGTGAACCTGATTCAGCGTTGCCACGATTTTGCCGCCAAAGAAACTGGCAAGCGTCGGCAAGCCAAATGGCAAGACGATAATTTGATGGCCACGCTCCGCACTGCGCTCTTCATCAGTCACCTGCCGGAGACTGCCTGTGAATTTTGGATTCCAGGCTGTTTCAGCAAGCGCGTAGGTATTGCCATCACCAGGAAATGAAGTCCGCGGAAAATCTTGGCGGATTCGGTCGGTAATTTCCGGATACGCCCAGGCGTCAGCAAGACGCTCGGGTTTGGACTGAAAATTACGGATGAACTCCGCATCGATCCCCTTGAGACAATCGACTCCTATCGGTAGCGGCAGGCCTATCCCTTGTGCGGTGAAAATCTTGGTCATGGCACCGGAAAGCAAATACAGATGCCCGGCAGCCACTTCGCTTTTCCGCAGATCAGGAATAACGGCGGTGAGGTAGCGCGAACGCAACGGGTTCTTGGAAACGGCGGAATACATCCGCTGTCCACCCGTCGCGTTGACAAACAATACCGGCCATGTCCAGCGCGGATAATGATCATACTCCCGCTGTGTGGAATCTTCGCTCTCGACAAACATACCGAGAGCGTCGCCGATCAGCTCCGGAGCCATCTCGAACTGAGCGATGGTTCCAGACGTAATTGGTTTCCGTGTATCAAGCCCTTGCAAGGCTTGTGACTTCCAGTGTTGAGGAACTTCACAGACTTTTTCCCCCGTGATTTTTTGCGGTGGGAGATCAGTCCCCATCGCCATTTGGGGATGAGGCGCCGCGCATCCGTAAAGGAACGTGACAGTAAATAATAGAATTGGTAATCTGAACATTTTGAACCTCCATGTTGGATACAAGTAGATTGAATTGCAAATTGTCAAAGGGCAAGCATTTTCTCTTAACCCTCCTGGGAAGAAAGGAACGCCCTGCGATCACGCAAGTGCCCCTCTCTTCTCAGGAGATTTCCTAAGATGGATTCTTTTGTTATACGAGCAGGTTATCGAAAGGTATCACTTTTGCTGCTTCTTTATTTTTCAAGAAATTCTCGTTTCTCACGATCAGCCAAACGCCCGTCAAAAAAAGACCGGCAAAGAATCCGCCCAGAACCACTTTGAATATCTCGCTCGTGGTCGGGTTACGCTCCAGTATCGGACCAGACAAGATACGGATGTCTACGCTTTTCTCATCCCCTCCGCGAAACAATGAATTTTGCTGTGTCAATACGAGGGTGATGCCATCCATGATGCGAGCGGCGTCGCGTTCACGATCGCTTTTCACCGTGACGCTTATGATTCCCAATTCAAGATTATTTTTCACAAACACCGTTTGACTCCACGTCTTGAGACGATCTTTTTTATCAAAGGGGAGGAACTCGGTATTCACTTTTCCGGTTTCCACGACGGCATTGATGAAGCGCTCGCTAAATATCGCTTCGCTCAGCACCTTGCCCAAATATTCGGACGATTTGAATTGCGTATAGAAATCCTGTGTCTGCCCATTGGTCTGCACGACAAGAAAATCCATACTGGATTGGTATGGCTTCTCAAAGAATATCAGCCCGACGAAACTGATAGCGGCAAGGAAAAGCCCCAGAACCAGCATACTCCCGAATTTAGCCCTCAATAACGCAAATAGTTGTCGGCTATTCATAAATAAATACTATAGTTTTTATAGACTCATTGGAAACTCGAAACATACCACTGTACCAAAAAAACGTAAAAATGTCAAGCGCAAAGGCGATAGGTTCAACAAGTAAGTGCAACACTGTAAGCTACTACAGTAATCACCCTTAATTATGTCTTAAAAAGTTTTAAGGACGGGTATGCGATGCATAGTCCGTCCTTTGTAGTCAATCTCAGAGCAACTCTCACCTGCCAGGCCACATTCTATGGTTCCCCATGAATGTCTTTTTATCCACCATTAGATCACAAGTTACCGTTGTCTTCGACTAACTAACTACATGTATTCGTTACTGAGGCGTCGCCGTCTTGATGCTGTCGATGCCTTCATTGTCGCATTCGGCGACATGGGCGTACTCGACCACGCGGCCGCCCGAAACCAGCTTGTAGATATTGGCGGTTGCAGTCACGCCATCAGGGAAATCAGCAACGACGTTTCTCTTCATCATCACCGTCTGGTCATCCTTGAGGAATGTGATGTTCACCATCCGATCACCCTTCTTGTAGGTTTTCTGGTAATCGGGCTTGCCGAATTTCGAACCCAGTTCGGCAATTTCATTGGGATTCAGGCCGGTAATGGTGCGCGCTTGTTGCCGCACCTCTTCCAAGCTCGACGCGTTTTTGAGTGCCGCACCGCCCAAGTTTTTCCAGCGATATTCGCCGATTGGCAGCATTTTCGCGCGCGACGTAATACCCTGGGGCAGAAGAAGAACTTGCCTTACCGCCAAGACATCGCAGTCGGGCAGCCTGTTGAAAGCGCACACTTTCTCGCCGGCAATCTTTCCAAACCGACGGCTCAGCGCATCGCCCGGCTTGACCACGTATTTTTCGAGAACGATCGGTTTCGGAGCAAGCGGAGCAGTAACGACGGGCGCTGGCTTGTTGAAGTTCTTGTAGGAATACCACCCCGCCCCGCCTACGATGGCAAAGACGAGAAGAGCCATCCAGACATGCCATCCCGAAAACCAGCTGGTGTTGCTCGGTGTATCATTTCCTATTGCCATGATGCTGCCCTCCTTGTGAAGACGCATATTAAACCCAGAATGAGAGTGAACTACAAAATGCTGCAGCCCAACCTCCCCAGATTTCTTGGATGCTCTGATCAGATTGTTAATGTTCTTAACTTCTCTTTTCAGACATCTTGGCTCGCCCGAGCAATACGGATGAACCAAGAGGCCTGGAAAACTCTTTTTTTATTTAACCGCAGATGATAGCATTTTTTTAATATTTTGTCAATAGTGACTGGAAACTACCAAAAACCCCTCTTTAGAGGGGTTTTGAGGGCTTGGTAAAAAACTGCCAAGTTTTATGAGAAAAGCTGGCCGATTTTTTCCAGGATGCGGAAGTGAGAGACATCCCGAAAGGTAATGAGAAGCATCAAGAGCAAGAGCAATATGAAACCGACTTGGTGAATCATCCCTTCCACCCGCTGGCTGACAGGAGAGCCTTTCAATTTTTCGATCAGGATGAAAAGGATGCGTCCGCCATCCAGAGCGGGAATCGGCAGAATGTTGATAATGCCGAGATTGATGGAAAGGAGCGCCGCGAATTGCAGGAGATAGGCCAGGCCCAGATCGCTCATCTGCTTAGTGAGATAGACGATGCCGACGGGGCCAGTCACATCGACTGGTGCCCCCGTTTCCATGCCGAACAGCCCGCCGAGCATTCTTCCGAAAGCCTGCAAAATAGCCACCGTGATATTATAAGTGGCTTCCAATCCACGATAGAGAGACTGGTACCAAGGATAACTGATAATGGCCGTTTCGGAAAAAGAAATGCCGAGCGCCCCTTCACCCGCCGGATAATCTATGCGTGGTATGCCTGTCAAAACCATCTCTTTCCCCAAACGGTCTATTTTTATTTCCAAACTCTTTCCCTTGTTTTCAGCAATCGTATCGCTGACTTGCTTGAGCGAAGCGATCTGGTTCCCCGCAATAGTGAGAATCTCATCGCCGAGCTGAAGCCCCATCATCTCTGCCGGCGTCCCCTTTTTCACTTCCAAAATCTGGATTTTGGCATCCGGGTACTGTGCGCGCTGGCTCGGATCAATCGGCTGGGGCAACCCCAGTGTGAATACGATGGAAATGAGAAGCCAGGCGAAAATAAAGTTCATCGCGACACCCGCGCCGAGCACCTTCGTCCTGATCCAGGCCGACTTGCCCGCAAAGCTATCCGGATCTTGGNTGTGGCCATCTTCGCCTTTGATTTTCACAAAACCGCCGAGCGGCAGCCAATTGAGAGAATAGACCGTATGCGGACTCTTGACATCCCTGTTCCCCCAGATGACCTTGTAGCGTCCGGTCGCATCATTCTTCACCACGCCCACCAGACGCGGCGGAAACCCGAAACCAAACTCATGGGACTTGATGCCGTTCCATTTGGCGACCAAAAAATGCCCAAGCTCATGGACGAATACTAATAAGCCAAGTAATATCAAAAAAATAAATATGGTTATCATAGGTTGAAACAGTAAAACAGTGAGTAAATGTAAAATGAAAAAATTAAAATGACAGACTAAAATTTAAAATGAACGAATGCATTTTACATTTTTCATTGTCCACCTCGGCAAAGCCTTTGGCGAGACGGGTCATTTTCCATTTTGATATTTGCATTTTGATTTCAAACAGTAAGTATCTCCTCTTCCTTCTTCTTGCGCACCGCTTCGAGCTTGTGATTGTATTCATCCACGACTTTCTGCAGTTCGTCTTTGCCATGAAATTTTTCATCTTCGGAAATATTCCCCGCCCTCTCCGAATCCTGGATATCTTTCCAGATCTCTTCGCGGACAGTGCGGATAACGATACGGCTTTCCTCGGCTCGGCTGTTGAGCGCTTTCACGAGATCATGCCGGCGTTCCTCGGTGAGAGCCGGAAGCGTGATACGGATCGCTTGACCATCATTGCCAGGATTGAGGCCCAAGTCAGACTCGCGGATGGCTGCTTCGATCTGGATCAAGCTACCCTTGTCCCATGGGGAAATAAGAATCTGGCGCGCTTCCGGGATGGCAATACTGGCTATCTGCTTGAGCGGAGTCTTGACACCGTAATAATCGACAAGCAGTCCCTCGACCAGCCCCGGGTTGGCTCTGCCGGTGCGGATCTTGGCCGCTTCGCTCACAAAATGTTCTGCGGCATTCTCAAAACTGGCTATTTTTTC
>C687J35174_10010485_pt1 | contig 11495 bp, 5 predicted proteins | sample RifCSPhighO2_01_FD_35174 | JGI IMG/M metagenome (IMG submission 35174) | reverse complement strand
CCCTATGGAGTATGGATGTGATTATGATCCCAGTAAGCCGTTTTTTGATCAATTAAAAGATTTACAAGAAAAGATTCCACGAGCGCATCAAACAGGTGAGAACAGCACAAATTGCGATTGGTGTGACGATGTATGGGAGTCTAAAAATTGTTACCTTTGCCGTTCGCTTTTAAAGTGTGAAAACTGTAGTTATGTATATAGAGTGATAGGAACGAAAGATTCTTTTGACATTTTGTACTCTTTTAACTTGCAAAATTCCTATGATTGTCTTTTCTGCTATGACTCGTTTAATTTAAATTTTTCTGAAAACTCAAGGGACTGTATTGATTCTTATTTTCTTTTTGATTGTCGGAATTGCCAGAATTGTGCAATGAGCTGGAATTTGCGCAATAAACAATATTGTATCCGGAATAAACAATACACCAAAGACGCATATGAAGAAGAACTCAAGAAGATGAATTTAGATTCCTATAAGAACTTAGAGAATCTTAAAAATGAATTTGAGGAAATTTTAAGAAAGGAAGCTGTACATCGAGAAAATTTCAATCTAAAAACTACTGCTTCTCTAGGAAATTATTTAACCAACTGCGATAAATGCACAAATACTTTTGCCTGGGAGAATTCCCAAAATTGCCGAAATTGTATCCGAGGTTTAAATTCCAAAGACTGTATTGATTTGACTGTCTCCTGGAATCTAGAGCTTTCCGGAGATAATAGTGTCGTAAATGGTGGTTACCAGATTAATCACTCCTACGGATCCATTGGCCGTTATTCGGAATATGTAGATATTTGTATTGAAGTTGAATACTGCTTTGGCAGTGTGGGGTTGCGTAAGAAAAAATATTGCATTTTAAATAAACAATATACAAAAGAAGAATACGAAGAATTAAAAGAGAAAATTGTTTCGGATATGAAGGCGCGGGGAGAATATGGCCAATATTTCCCCTACAACATGGCTGTCTGTGATTTTAATTTTTCTAATGGTATAATTTATTTTCCAAATATTACTAAGGAAGAAATCAAAAAAAATGGGGGTTACTGGTCCGAAGAAGATTTGTCTTCACAAGATGGAATATCGGCATTGGAATTGCCGGATAGTATCTTGAATACAAAATCTGACATTTCTTCGCAAGCCTTGATTTGTCCAGAAAGTAAGTACCGATTTAATATTTCTCAAGCCGAGTATGAATTTCATAAAAATAAAAACTTCGCTTTGCCGCGGTTGCATTTTGATTTAAGAATACTTAAAAAAGCGAGGAAAACTGGGGTCCTCAGAAGCTACCCATCTAAATGTACTTATTGCCAAAAAGATATAAACGCATATTATCCGCCGGAATGGGGTTACCAGAAGATCGCCTGCGAAGAATGTTACAAGCAGAATATCGCCTAGTCCTTAGTGTATCATATATGATAGGTTAAGAATTTGTAATATGAAAATTGAAACAAAAAATTGTCAGAATTGCCTAAAAGATTTCACGATCGAGAGTGAAGATTTTAAGTTCTACGAAAAGATAAAAGTCCCACCGCCGACTTTTTGCCCAGAGTGTCGGCTACTCCGGCGTTTTATACATACCAGTGAAACTGTTTTATATAAAAGAAAGTGTGACTTTTCCGAAAAAGAAATATTTAGTATGTATCCTGAACATACCGTATTTCCAGTTTATGAAACTGACATTTGGTATGGAGATGCCTGGGACCCATATATATATGGAATGGATTATGATCCCAATCGCCCATTTCTTGAACAATTTTTAGAGCTTCAAAATAAAGTGCCTAGAATGTCGATAGTTCGGCAGGGAATGGCCGTAAATAGCCCATATGCGCATCGGGTTACCGACCCAAAAAATTCTTACATGGTTTTCCGAAGTTCTTATCCTGAAGATTCCATGTATCTTTATAACGGTAAGATGCATATTAAGGACTGTTGTGATAGTTCATGGCTTTACGAGTGCGAATTATGTTACGAGTGTGTGAATTGTGCCAATTGTTACAATGTCAAATTTGGTCAAGAGAGCAAAGACTCCAGAGATTGTTCTTTTATTTATTCGTGCAGAAATTGCCCCAATTGTACAGGCTGTGTGAATCTAGTAAATGCCGAATATTGTATTTGGAACAAAAAATATACAAAAGAAGAATATTTTAAAATAATAAAAGAAATGCAACTAAACACCTTTTCTGGTATTGAAAAGATGAAAATTGAATTTGAAGTTTTTAGGAAAAAACTTCCCCAAAGGGCTATTATGTCTATAAAGTCCGAAAAGGTGTCTGGCAACTGGTTTTTAAACAGCAAAAATGTAACACAGTCTTTCGATTGCGAAGGAGTGAAAGACGGCAAATATTTATTTATGGTTTTCAACGCCGAGGATTGTATGGATTATTTTGAATGGGGTAATAAGGCGGAGCAAATTTACGAGTCGGAAAATTGCGGACTTGATATTGCCCGTCTTTATTTCTGCAATCAATGCTGGGCGGGCGCCCATGATCTGTATTATTGCAATACATGCCCTGGCGCTCATGATTGCTTTGGTTGTGTTGGTTTGAAAAAAGGTGAATACTCAATTTTAAACAAGAAATACACAAAAGAAGAATATGGCAAACTCAAAGATGAAATCATTGAACAAATGAAAAAAATTCCCTATACAGACAACCGGGGTTTGGAATACCGGTTCGGAGAAAATTTTCCTGCAAATTTTTCTGATTTTGGCTATAACGAAACGATCGCAAATTATTATCATCCTCTCACCAAAGAAGAAGCCACAGATCGGGGTTATCGTTGGGCTGAAAGAAAAAAACGGAATTATGAAGTCACCTTGAAGGCCGCAGAATTACCGGAAACTATTCTGGAAGTAAGTAATTCGATTCTGGAGGAAGTAATAGAATGTGCCGAAAAAGACAATCCAAACTCCGTCGGAGCTTTTAGGGTCACCGAAAATGAGCTGGCCTTTTACCGGAGGATGAATTTACCACTACCGAGGGTGTGTTTTGATATCAGGCATATTCAAAGGATGGACAAAAGACCACTTCTTAAGATTATCAAAAGAAACTGCTCCAAATGCGAAGTAGAAGTGGAGACAGTTTATAACGAAGATTACGCGCCAATAGTTTACTGCGAGAAATGTTACCAGCAAGAAGTGTACTAACATGCGAAACCAAACAAAAACACATTCGACAAGCTCAGTGCAAGCTTGTCAAAACTGTAAAAAAGATTTCACCATAGAGACGGAAGATTTTAACTTTTACGAAAAAATAAAAGTTCCACCGCCGACTTTTTGTCCGGAGTGTAGATTGATTCGTAGATTGGCTTGGCGGAATGAAAGAAGTTTGTATAAACGTTCATGCGATCTATGCAGTAAAAAAATCATTTCTATGTACTCTGGAGATGTTTCTTTCCCGGTTTATTGTCCATCGTGCTGGAAAAGTGATTCTTGGGACAGGATGCAATTTGGCCGGGAATATGACTTTTCCAAGACCTTTTTTGAGCAATTTAAAAGTTTACTTTATCAAGTTCCCAGACAATCAGTCTGGCAGAATGGGGAATGTGTAAATACTGAGTACACTAATTTTGCTCAAGACGCAAAGAATGTTTACCTCGCTTATTCAATAGTTTATGGTTCAGAAAATGTTTCTTATTCCAGTAACGTAGATAATTCTAAAGACATCATAGACGGCTATAATATTTTAGATAGCGAGCTTATTTATGAAGGCATAGGTAATACCAAGAACTACAATAGTCGTTACTGTTATTGGTCTTCAAATTGTATTGACTCCAGTTACATGCTTGATTGTGTGAACTGCTCCAACTGCTTTGGATGCATAAATTTACAAAGCAAGCGCTACTGTATTTGGAATAAGCAATACAGAAAAGAAGAATACGAAAATAAAATAAAAGAATATGATTTGGGAAGTTTCTTCAAGACTAAAGAAATAATAAAACAATTTTGGAGTTTTTCTCTGAAGTTTCCTCGGAAATACACACGAATTGTCAATTCCGTGAATACTATCGGAGATGAACTGCGAGATTGCAAGAACTCATTATTTGTTTTTAATGCCTATCACACTGAAGATATTAAATTTGCCTTTCGAGCCCCTCGTACGAAGGATTCAATGGATGTTTCTTATATTGGGAAGGCCGAGCTTGCCTATGAGCATGCTTTTGGCGGCTCGGAAAATAGTCAGGGGATAAAATTTATTATAAATGGCGCTCCGGCCAATTCCGAAGTGGAATATAGCGATCTATGCCAGTCCTCGAACAATTTGTTTGGTTGTGTAGGACTTATATCCAAGCAATACTGCATATTAAACAAGCAATATCCAAAGGAAGAATATATTACAATTGTGAAAAAAATCAAACAACATATGTCCACTGTCCCCTTTGTAGATTCTAAAGGAAGAAATTATTTTTATGGGGAATTTTTTCCAATGGAATTCTCTTTTTTTGGGTACAATGAGACTTTAGCAAATGAACTTTTTCCCTTAACTAAAGAAGAAATAATTGAAAGGGGATACAATTGGCGAGGTAAATCAGGAAATACCTATACTATTACTATAAAAGCCTTGAATCTCCCTGATAATATAAAAGATGTTGATGATTCTGTTCTGAATGAAGTTATTGAGTGCTCGCAGTCAAAGAAAGCTTTTCGGATCATTGCCTCTGAGCTTCAATTTTATCGCCGTATGAATGTTGCATTACCGAGGTTGCATCCTGATGAACGCTATAAAAATCGCCTGAAACTAAGGAATCCATTAAAACTCTGGCATAGAAAATGTATGAAAGAAGGTTGTCCAAATACGTTTGAAACATCCTACGCGTCCGACCGGCCGGAAATAGTCTACTGTGAAAAGTGTTATCAACAAGAAGTTTATTAAGTACATAAGATTTCCGCATATGCNGAAATCTTATGTAGGCTATTTTCCGAAAGNCTCAAAGAGAATTTTTTTAGTTTCCTCATCCACGAACTCTGTGACTATTATCATCATCTCTGTNGTCAGACCTAGGTCTTTTTTGATATTTATAAAAAGATGCTCAAAAGGGTAGGGAGAAATCCAAGCAGAATTTTTCAAACAAACGAACCCAGCTTTCTTGAGAAGGTAACGCAGGCTCTCGCGTTCACTTTTCCTACTCTCTGGCAGATCTAGTAGAATAATTCTCCAAAAGCCATCCCAAGAGGTATTTACGAGCATAGTGTCACTACCCAACTCCAAACTATGTATTTTCTTTTTTCCTTCCTTGGTTAAGCGGGCGTAGTCATTCTGTCCGGAGTAAATACTTTCAATGAACCCCGCTTCTTTTAGGCCTTTTAAAGAGCGTGTAATAGCATATTTATCATCTCCAAGGTCATCATGTAAAGATGGTACCGAAACAGCCTTTTTTTCGGCTAAGATTTTAAGTATTTTTTTGGAATAACTTGACATGATTATAGACTATCATATATACTCTTATTATACAAATTTTTAGTGGTCGCGAATTAAATGTTAATTATTAATTTAACCTTATAAAATATGAGTAAAATAATAGGTATAGATTTGGGTACAACGAATTCAGCGGTTGCTGTCATTGAGGGAGGCGCGCCAAAGATTATTGAAAATGTGGAAGGCAATCGAACTACGCCTTCCGTTGTGGCGACCGCAAAGAATGGTGATCGCATTGTCGGGCTTCTTGCTAAAAGGCAAGCCGTAACCAATCCAGAAAATACAATTTCTGAAATCAAGCGTTATATGGGGCATCGTTTTGACGATGCTGAAGTACAGAAAGATCGCACGACGGCATCATTTAAAATTGAAACTGGTGATGGGGGTGGAGTGAAAGTAAAAATGATGGATAAATTTTATCGACCGGAAGAAATTTCCGCGATGGTTTTACAAAAAATAAAAACTGATGTTGAAGCAAAGCTAGGAGAGAAAATAACTGAGGCAGTTATTACTGTACCGGCATATTTTAATGATGCGCAAAGAAAAGCAACCAAAGATGCTGGAGCTATTGCTGGTCTTGACGTAAAACGCATAATTAACGAACCGACGGCCGCGGCACTCGCTTATGGATTTGATAAAAAGAAAAATGAAAAAATAGTTGTTTATGATTTTGGTGGAGGAACTTTTGACGTGTCTGTCTTGGAAATCGGCGACGATGTGATAGAAGTAAAATCCACTGACGGTGATAGTCATATGGGTGGAGGTGATATTGATCGAAAGATTATAGCTTGGATTGCCGAAGAATATAAAAAAGAATCAGGTATTGATGTAACGAAAGACCCTTTGGCGCATCAGAGATTAAAAGAAGCAGCCGAGAAAGCGAAACACGAGCTTTCTACCACCATGGAAGCGGAAATTAATATTCCATTTATTACTTCCGATTCTTCTGGACCAAAACACTTACTTTTTAAAATGTCTCGCGCTACTTTAGAGTCTCTTGCTAAAGAATATATTGACCAATCTATCGAAATAACCAAAAGAGCTCTTGCCGCATCCCCGTTCAAGATGAATGAAATAAATGAAATTATCATGGTTGGTGGACAAACCAGAATGCCAAAGATCGTAGAGGCAGTAAAAAATCTTTTTGGGAAAGATCCGAATATGTCTATCAATCCTGATGAAGTTGTAGCTCTTGGCGCTGCAGTTCAAGCAGGTGTACTTCAGGGTGATGTGCGTGATGTGCTTTTACTGGATGTAATTCCGCTTTCACTTGGAATTGAAACCTTGGGCGGAGTGGCTACGAAATTAATTGACAGAAATACAACTATTCCATCTTCTAAATCACAAGTATTTTCTACAGCGGCAGATAATCAGACTTCCGTTGAAATTCATATTGTGCAAGGAGAGCGACCAATGGCTTCTGACAATAAATCTCTCGGAAGATTTATCCTAGACGGAGTTCCTCCAGCGCCTCGCGGGATGCCTCAGATAGAAGTGTCTTTTGATGTGGATGCGAATGGAATTTTAAATGTGACAGCGAAAGATAAAGCTTCCGGTAAAACTCAATCAATTAAAATAGAGGCAAGTTCTGGGTTGAAAGAAGAAGACATTAAAAAAATGCAGGCAGATGCTGAACTTCACGCGGAAGAAGACAAAAAGAAAAAGGAAGTCGTTGATATAAAAAATACCGCCGAGATGATTATTTATACCGCGGAGAAAGCATTGAAAGATAATGAAGCGAAAATTCCAGCAGAATTAAAGGATAACGTAAACGCAAAAATCGTTGCGCTGCGAGGTGTGAAAGACGGCACAGACGCCGAAGCAATCAAAAAAGCAACCGAAGAACTCTCTGCCGAAATGTCTAAAATAGGGGAAGCGATACAAAAGGCTGGAGGAGCAGAAGGAACCAATCCTTCACCTGAAGGTTCAGGACCTTCAGCTGTTCAACAGCCTCGGGATGCCGACTTCAAAGAAACTCCACCTGAGAATCCTCCAACTGGCGACGAAGCACCGAAAGCGTAGTCGTAATAAATAACATAAAAATACCCTTATAAATAAGGGTATTTTTATGCTTGACAAATTGATATCCGATGTGTTATACTTCTAGAAGTAAGTTCTTCGTAAAACTTACAACTCCCCGCGACCAGTTCCACTCTGGGGCTGGCCATCGAGGCTCAAAGCCTCACATCAATTGAAGTGGTTGAGTTCGTACCGACGAACTCAACCACTCCTCTCAAAAGTTTTTTATTTTTTAAAAGATTCTTGAGAGGATTTTACTAAAAACGCTAAAAGTACTATAATTTAGCTATATGGATTTTCCAGAAATACCCTTAAATAAAGAACTTACATATCTTGGTATTACCACTTATCGGGACAAGAATCAGCTTTTTGGCATCAAGCGCAAAGATAGGCGTCAGCATGTTTATCTGCTTGGAAAATCAGGTACTGGTAAATCAGTGCTTATGTTCAATATGATTATCCAAAATATCCAAAATGGCGACGGGGTTTGTATGGTGGACCCGCACGGAGAAAACGTGGAAGCTATTCTTTCTGCCATTCCACCGCATCGCATGAAGGATGTAGTTTATTTCAATCCGGCAGATGCAGATTATCATATCGGTTTTAATGTGTTGGAGCTTATTGATCCGCAATACAAGCATCTTGTAGCTTCCGGCCTGATGGGAATTTTTACCAAAATCTGGGCGAATGCATGGAGCGCCCGAATGGAATATATTTTAAACAATTGTATTTTGGCTCTCTTGGATACTCCGGGCACGACTCTTCTCGGTATTCCGCGAATGCTGGTGGATAAAGACTATCGTCAAAAAATAATTTCTAATTTGAAAGATCCGGTTATTAAAGCTTTCTGGATTCATGAATATGAAGCTTGGCAGGATAAATTTCGTAATGAAGCTATCGCACCTATTCAAAACAAAGTCGGGCAGTTTCTCTCTACTTCTATCATCCGCAATGTCGTCGGCCAAAGTAAGAGCACGATAAATATTTTTGACATGATGAATGAGGGCAAGATTTTCTTGGTGAATGTTTCCAAGGGACGTATTGGTGAGGACAATTCAGGTTTGCTCGGTGGAATGATAATTACTAAAATTCAGCTCGCCGCCATGGAGCGCGTGCGTATACCTGAAGAATCTCGCCGAGACTTTTATCTTTATGTGGATGAATTTCAGAATTTCGTGACGGATGCTTTTGCCGGTATTTTGTCTGAAGCTAGAAAATACAGACTTAATCTCACGGTGGCGCATCAATACACGGCTCAACTGGTGGTGGACAAGAGTTCTGCTGTGCGTGACGCAGTTTTTGGCAACGTCGGCACGATGATAGTTTTCAGAGTCGGCTCGGATGATGCAGAATTTTTAGAAAAAGAATTTGATCCGGAATTTACTCCGCAGGATATTGTGAACTTGCCGAACTATAAAGTTTATTTGAAATTAATGATAGACGGTGTGACGTCCCGTCCTTTTTCCGCTAAAACTTTACCACAAATGATAAAAGGGGGTGATAAAAAAGTTGAAGAAGAAGTTATTCAATCATCCCGCGCATTATATTGCCGTCCGAAAGAAGTGGTGGAAAGAGAAATCAATGATTGGAGTGGAATGTCGCTTGGTGATTATGGTGTACCAGGTAATGTGGAAAAATTTGAAGTTGTTTGTTCTCTTTGTAAAAAAGACACCACAGTACCTTTTAAGCCAGAGAAAGGTCGTCCTGTCTATTGTAAAGATTGCATAGCAAGAATAAAATCCGGTGAAGTAAAAGTAGAAAAAGGATCAGAAAATCAAATTAAACATGATGAATCTAAATTTTTTAAACCCTTAGCTGATTTGGGTATAGAGTTTCAACAAAAAGATAGGGGTAAAGTTGAAGAAGGGGAAAGATATCCCGAGAGGATTGATAAACCCATAGATCACTCTGTTTCATTTAAGAAAGTTGTTTCAACTATTAAGAAAGTTTTTACCCCGTCGCTCGCGAGTGACGGAATTCATAAAGAAAAATCAAAAGACAATTTAGCTTTAAGGGAAGTTTTAAATAAAATAAGTGAACCAANCACCGCCGTTGGNGCGATTNCACCACAAGCGGCGATTTCACTTAATACTTTAAAAGAGAAAAACAAAGAGTCCAGTAAAGGGTTTGTTCATTCCAAAGATCGTGCTGCTAGTTTCGAAGATATGAATAAATTAAAAGATTTAATCAATGCTTCTGGCTCCGCTGTGGCAGGACAAAAAGCGGTGGTTTCAAAAAAAGAAGAAGTTAAAAAGGAAGAAATAAAAAAAGAAGAAGAAAAAATTGAGAAAAAAATTCAAGAACCCCCGCTAACAAAAGGAAATATAAAAGAAATNCCAGAGGATGTTTTGAGAAAAATTTTAGAATAGTATGCATTCTACTATTCTATAGAATATTAGAATGAATCAAGAAACAACAAATTGTAAAAAGTGCAAACAAGATTTTATTTTAAACGTCAATGATCTTGGTTTCTATAAAAAAATGAAGGTGCCATCGCCCTTAGTCTGTCCAGACTGCCGCTTCAAAATGCGTGCATTGTTTCGAAATGAAACTACTCTTTATTCTGGACGCAACTGCAATCTTTGCGGTAAGGGAATAATTTCTATGTATAATCCAAAATCCCCATATACTATTTATTGTTACGAATGTTTTTATTCCGAGAAATGGGAGCCGAGAGATTATTTAATGGATTATGACGAAAACCGATCTTTTATAGAGCAATTTGGTGAGCTCTTGAAAAAAGTTCCCAAAATTACAACTTATTTATCTCTTGGCTACGGCTTGAATATAAATAGTGAATATACAAACATGGCCAGCGGTTGCAAAAATTGTTATCTGGTTTTCAATACCGGCCCGGCCGAAGAGGTTCTATACGCTAGAGGGATAAGAGACTGTCGCGATTGTGTTGATATGTATTTTGGAATAAAAGATGAACGATGTTATGAATGTATAAATGTGCAAGAGTCCTCTGGAGTTCTGTGGGGTAAAAATGTGACCGGTTCAGTAGATTCCTGTTTTGTTTTAAATTGTAGAAATGCAATGAATTGTTTTGGTTGCGTGAATTTAAATAGCAAATCTTATCATTTTTTAAATCAANCAATGAAGCCAGAAGAATATAAACAAAAAGTAGCAGAAATTTTAGGCAGCTATGCAAAAACAGAAGAATTCAAAAAAGAGTTTGAAAAATTTATTTTAAGTTTTCCAATGCGCGAGAATAATAATATTAAAACAGTAAATTCCACGGGTGATTATTTATTTGAATGTAAAAACGTTAAAGATTCTTTTGAAGCTACTAAGAGCGAAGATTGTCGGTATATATTTTCTTCTAAAGAGATAAAAGATTCTATTGGCACTCTGGGTTATGGAGTAAATTCAGAACGTCTGCTGGAGGTTGTGGCTACCGGCCTATCAAGTAATATTATTGGTTCTTATGGAGTTGAGAACTCTAGTGATATTTTATATGGATTCTATACTGCAAAATGTAAAGATTGCATCGGTTGCGATGCGCTCAAAAATGGAAAATATTATATTTTAAATAAACAATATACAAAAGAAGAATACGAAAGACTTCGCATTAAGATTATTGAGGAATTAAAATCACAAGATTTGTACGGANTAATGATATCGGCANAGCTTGCNCCATTTGCTTACAATGAGACTATTGCGCAAGATAATGTTCCCATGACCAAGGAAGAAGTTTTAGCAGAGGGTTTGCGTTGGGAAGATGACATTCAAAAAACAGAAGGGAAGGAGACAATTAAGCCAGAAGATTTATTGGATCATATAAAAGACGTGCCAGATTCTATTACGAGTGAAATTTTAAGATGCATAGATTGTAAAAGAAATTATAAAATTATAGAACAGGAGCTTTTATTTTATCGCAAGATGAACATACCCATCCCACGAAAATGCTTTTATTGTCGTCATCAGGACCGCATTGTTCATCGCGGACCGTATAAATTTTGGAATCGTACTTGTGTAAAATGTCAAAAAGAAATCATCACCAATTATTCTCCGAATCGCCCCGAAATTGTCTACTGCGAAAAATGTTACCAGCAAGAAGTGTA
>C687J35174_10010483_pt1 | contig 11497 bp, 12 predicted proteins | sample RifCSPhighO2_01_FD_35174 | JGI IMG/M metagenome (IMG submission 35174) | reverse complement strand
TAATTTACATATTATTGCTATGGATACAGATGCAAACTATACAAAAGTTAAAGCGGGTAGAGTTAATGTAATTACAGATACAACTATAGTACAGCATGAAACTATGCAGCATCTTTTGGAAACGCCTATGTTCGATAAACGAACGGATTTAGATGATTCCTTATTTCAATTAGACACATATTATGGCGATGGTGAACAAATAGGACCGCTAAATTTCAATTTGACAGATAATCCAAGACACAAATTGCCAAATGGTTTGAAAACATACCCTTATTTTAGATATGATATGGAAGGTTTTGAATCGAAACCAATCAAATTAGTTTCAACTGGCACAGTTAGAAATAGGAGATTAGGTTCCAGATATTCCGCAGGAAAAGAAACTGGAAGAGCATTTACTGGTCTGCCGTTAGGTTTACCTATGCCAAGAATGACTTGCGGTATTACAGAACCTAGCAAGGGCGGAGCGTCTAATCTAGACGAGTTAATTGAAATGGGACAAAAACTTAAGATAAACGGGGAAAAAATATGCCTTTAGTAGTCTGCGTATTTAAAAGAGCAGAAGTTGATCTAAGAGGATTAGCTAGATTTGGATGGGATGGCGAGTATCAATATCCAGAAACTTATTTAGTAACTCCAAAAGGAAATTTGAGAGCAATAAAAACACCAGTTGTACTAAACGCTTCAGCACATTTAGCGTGGCAGAATGCAAGCATTGCAAGGAATGGTCTTTAACAGCATCTTCTGGACATTGCGGAAAAGAAAGTTTATCACAAAAAGATTATTGGGACTTTTTTCCAAATCCAGAAATAGGACCATTAGCATTATTTAGAGATTTTAAATTAGAAACTCAAAGGAGAATTAAGAGCTTGCCTTAGATTAAATAACGCTTTTAGCCGAATCAGCGATATGTTTCAATGATTTCCCAAGAACATCCGCTGACGAATCAGCGATATGTTTTTTAAGTTCTATAAGTAAAACGATCGCTGACGAATCAGCGATATGTTTTTTAAGTTCTATAAGTAAAACGATCGCTGACGAATCAGCGATATGTTTTTAAACAAAATTTAGCCATTTAATATGCGCGCTCGTGTAGTCTAGTTTGGTCTAGGATAAAAGCTTGTCACGCTTTAGACGCGGGTTCAAATATCGCATAAGTTCGCTTCTGCGGACTTTCGATTGAAAGTCCCGCCGCGGGCGCTATATTTTTTAAATATTATTATTGTAGAACTTTAATTACTGCCGAAAAGAAATCTTTGATTTTGACTTTAGTACGTGAGGGATCGACAAAAAATAATGCAATTATATGAGCTGTTTTACGGGGAAGATGCTTGCTTACTGCCAGTCTTATAAGTAAATGCCTTAAAAATTTAGGTGAGCGGTTTATAATAGGTAAAAGTATTTTGAAGTTATTTGCAATCTCTTTATGAGGATTCTTAAGAATGCTATCTCCACCAGCTTGATAACCCGCAATTTCACCTAATTTTACCTTTTCGTAGTCTTCTTCTGAAAGTAGACCTTGCGATAGCGCATACTTTGTTATATCTAATCCGGGGAAGGGCGTAAGGGAAAATGTAAACAACCCACTTGGATTAATCTTTAGATTAAGATTGACAGTTTCCATCATTTCGTCCTCTGTTTCTCCAGGAATTCCAAACAGATTAAAAAATACTAAATCTATACCCGCTTCTTTTATGAGTCTGGCAGCTTCAATTATTCGCTCATTAGTCATATGCCTATTGAGTATTTCACTTCTCACTCTTTTACTGCCCGACTCTAAACCAATATTAATACGCTTACATCCGCCTCTTTTGAGAATTTGGATAGTTTCAGAAGTTACATTTTCAGGTCTTGAAAGGCAATGGAATGGAAGCCTAATTTCACGTACATACATATCAGTAAATTCAAGCAACCATTTTTTATTTGTTATAAATACGTCATCCCAAAAGTATACTGACTTAATTTTGTATTTTTCTTTTGCATCTTTAAGTTCAGTAATTACATTTTCCGGACTTTTCCTCCTTACATATGTTCCCTTATCTTTGTAAATCTGACGATAGAAATTATTGCAACAGTATGTGCAATTAAAAGGACAACCTCTGCTTGTCATTATATTATATTCTGACGATATACAATTATATTTTGCAAAGATTTCGTTGTCTGGAAGAGGTAGTTTATCTAAATCTTCTATTAGGGGCCTTATTTCATTTTTTATAATTACTCCATCCTTTTTCTTAACCCAGATATTTTTTATATCGTCACAACTTTTGCCAGTTTCAAGCGCATTTACAACATCTACAATTGCTTCATCGCCCTCTCCAATACACACCATATCTGCAGAACTATTTTTAAGTGTGTGTTCGGGCAAAGTAGTTGCGTGAACCCCTCCTATAATAATTGGAACATCCAACTTAGATTTAATCATAGCCATCATTTTTCTGACGTGGGGAAAAGCATAAGTTGTACTAGAAAATGCAATTAAATCGGGTTTATAGGCAACAGCTTTTTTCAGAAGTTTCTTTTTTACATCAATCATATTGAGTAAGGGATATTGAAATACATATCTGTTGGAGGTTCAAGTAGCAAATCTGTCTCGTGGCCTAAATTCTTTAGCGCAGCCGAGAGATAACCTACACCGAACCAATTTTCATTGCCATAGTGATAGAATAAAACTTTCATAGCATATTTTTTTAAATTATTTATTCGTTTTTATAGATATCGGTAAACTAATGTTTATAAGTAATTATATAGTTGTACATAAGCTTTAAGTTAGTACAAATTGTATACTCTTAGTGCGCACTTATACTTATGAAAAGTACTAGGTTAAAGCCAATAGAAGTTTTAGATAATTATACTCGTGCGCAAATATATAATTATATTTTTAGAAATTCAGGAGTTGGTTATAATGAAGTCAAGAAAGCTTTAGGGGTTGCTAATGCGACTGTACGACATCATCTTGATATTTTAATACAAACGGGTTATATGAGTTCTATTTCGAGGGGAAATGGTACTTTGTATTATGTATCCTGTCGAAAAAATGATCTTCTAACACGACGAAAAGCTCATATCAAACGAACTTTAGAAAATACTATAATTAATTGCGAGGGGGCGATTAAAAATTCTAAAAGAGAAATTAAAGCATAAGTTTATATAGGGATAAATAGCGTTTTTCTGATAGCCTTCCCCGTTCCAGTTGACTGCGACACCGAGGGTAAAACTGCACCAAGGATGTAGCGTATCTGTGGCTAAGTACGATATCTGATATGGCAGCTGTTGAGAATAAATTCGATATTACGAAGCATATTCTGGTACCAGCTCATACAATTCTCTCTGAAGATGAAATTCAAAAACTTCTTCAGCAATATAATATTTCAAAAGTTCAACTTCCAGTTATATCTTTACTAGACCCAGTCATAAAAGTAATTGGAGCAAATAAAGGAGACGTAGTAAAAATCGAACGAACTTCAAGCAAGATACCTTACTACAGGTTGGTTGCATAGCATGACTAAAGATAGAATTGACATAGTGCAGAAATATTTCGAAGAGAATAATTTCGTTCAATCTAACATAGAATCTTTTGACAGCTTTGTAGATTGGAGACTTCAGAAACTTGTTGATGAATTAAAAGAAGCGGTTCCTGCAGTTATTCCTCCTGAGGCAGAAGAAGTAAAATTTGTTTTCGGAAATGTTAGGATAGAAAAACCAAGTCTTATAGAAGCAGACGGTGCAAAAAGAGTTATTTTACCAGCAGAAGCACGAATGAGAGATTTAACTTACGCCGCAACAATTTATTTAGAAATTTCATTGATAATTGATGGAAAAGAAAGGGAAAGACAGGAAGTTAAAATTATGGATCTTCCAGTTATGCTAAAATCTAAATATTGTTATTTATACGGATTATCGAGAGAGGAATTAATCAATGCTGGTGAAGATCCTTACGATACTGGCGGATATTTTATAATTAATGGAACTGAAAGAGCTCTTGTACTATTAGAAGATTTAGCATCAAATCAGATTTTTGTACACACAGAAAAATCTGGACCAATAACACACACCGCAAGAGTATTTTCTGCAAGTTCACTTTATAAAATTCCGCACATTATAGAGAGAGGAAAAGATGGAATATTTTTGGTAAGCTTTGCAGGCAATAAAAAAATACCTGCAACAGTTTTATTCAAAGCTCTTGGCTATACAAAAGATTCTAGCATTCCAAGTTTAATTGGAATAGATGATGAAGATATTATGATTAACATAATCAACGGTGCTGAGGTAAAAAACGAAGAAGAGGGACAAGAAGTAATTGCAAAAGAAATGGCAATGCTTATCCCAAGAGAGCAAAAACTCCAAAAAGTTCAATACATAATTAATAATTTGTTATTGCCGCACATTGGTATGAAATCAGAAGACAGAACAAGAAAGGCAATATTTATTGGCAGAATGATAAAGAAACTTTTACTTTTGAAACAAGGAAAAATACANGCCGATGACAAAGATCATTATATGAATAAGAGAGTAAGAATGGCAGGCGATTTGCTTGAAGATTTATTCCGTGCAAATTTGAAAGTACTTGTCGGAGATATGCTTTACATTTTTCAAAGAGGCGTACGAAGAGGGAAAGTTCTTACAATTCCAAGTATAGTTAGAACCAAATTGCCAACTCAGAGAGTAAAAAGTGCATTAGCAACTGGAAATTGGACAGGCAACAGACAGGGAGTAAGTCAAAGATTGGAAAGAGACAACGCTTTAGCAACATTATCTCACTTACAAAGAGTTTCAAGTCTTTTAGAAGCTACAAGAGAATCATTTGAAGCAAGACAATTGCACCCTACGCATTGGGGAAGACTTTGTCCACTTGAATCTCCAGAAGGAAAGCAAATAGGTTTAAGAAAAAATCTTGCACTACTTGCAACAATTACGCCAGAATTAAAAGAGGAGAATATTTCTGATAATTTCCAAACACTACAACATTTAGGATTAAGGAGGATTGAATAATGACAGACGTGTTTTTTAATGGTATGTTTTCGGGATACGTCGACGATGCACAAAAATTTGTTGAAAGTGTAAAGCAAACAAGAAGAGAAGGAAAATTATCTCGCCACCTCAATATAAGATATGAAGTTAATCAAGATGCAATTTATATCGCTCTGGATAGAAATAGAGTAACAAGACCACTTATTGTTGTAAAAAATAAAATGTCTATGCTTACGAAAGATAAAGTTGATGCAATAAAGAGCAGGAGTATTACTTGGAATACTCTTGTTGACCAAGGCGTAATTGAATATCTTGATGCGATGGAAGAGGAAGATGCTCTTGTCGCACTTAACGAAAACGATTTGACAGATAAACACACTCATATGGAAGTAAATCCAGTTACAATTTTTGGTATTGGGACTCTATGGTACCATATGCAAATTTCAATCAGTCATCTAGACTTAATAGAGGTCAAAAAACACAAAAACAAGCTATGGGATGTTATACTTTGAATTACTTAAATAGAATGGATACAGCTCTTGATTTATTGCACTATCCGCAGTCGCCGATCGTAAGAAGTTTCTCGCAAAATATGATTGGAGAAGAACGCTCAGCAGGACAGAATATAGTAATTGCAATAATAAATTATGACGGTTATAATATGTCTGATGCTTTAGTATTAAATAGAGCATCTGTCGAACGAGGATTGGGACGCTCAACGCATTTTAGACCTTATATAACTGAGAAATTAAGATATCCGGGCGGACAAATCGATGATATTAAAATACCAGATAAAGATATTCAAGGTTTTACAGTAGAACGTGATTANAGACTTCTTAACGAAGATGGAATAATTTATCCAGAAGCTGTTATCAAAGGCGGAGATGTACTTATTGGAAAAACTTCGCCGCCAAGATTCCTTGGTAAACTTGAAGTATTTAGCTCAGCCGCAAATATCAGAAAAGATACATCTGTAAGAACGAGATATGGTGAAGATGGAATAGTAAGCAAAGTCGTAATCACAGAAAATGAAGANGGCAGTAATTTGATAAAAATTGATGTAAGAGACAGCAGAGCACCAGAAATCGGAGATAAATTTTCATCTCGTCACGGACAGAAAGGAATAGTCGGTGCAATAGTTCCGCCGCAAGATTTACCTTTCACAGCAAGCGGAATAGTTCCAGATGTAATTTTCTCACCTAACGGTCTTCCAAAGAGAATGACAGTTGCACAATTAATTGAAGCACTCGGTGGAAAAGTTGGAGCATTAGCAGGAAGAAAAATTGACGGCACACCTTTCCAGAGTGAAAGTTCAAAGAGTTTNAGAGAACAATTATTAGAATTAGGATTTAGAGATGACGGAACAGAAACTATGTATGACGGACGAACAGGCAGACAATATACTGCAAAAATATTTGTTGGAAATATGTATTACTTAAGATTAAAGCACCAAGTTGCAGATAAAATACAAGCAAGAGCAAGAGGTCCGGTTACACTTCTTACAAGACAGCCGACCGAAGGTAAGGCGAAGGAAGGCGGTTTAAGACTTGGAGAAATGGAGAAAGATAGTTTTGTAGCTCACGGAGCATCTTTGCTTATGAAAGAACGTTTTGATTCCGACAAAGCTATAATTTGGATTTGCGGCAAATGCGGAGACAGCGCAGTCCACGATGCTTATAGAAATAAAGCTTATTGTTTATGTGGAGAAAAAGTAAATATTCATCCAATCGAAATGTCTTATGCTTTCAAATTATTCCTTGATGAGCTGAAGAGCTTACACTTAAAACCTAAATTAGGTTTGGGAGATGTATACTAATGAAAAATTTGAAAATTTTTCAACTGACACAAAGAAAATCTATAGATTTTCTAGTTTTGAAAAGCTGTTGCTTTTCAACAAATCTGGAGGATTTCTCATAATGGACGAAGCAAATACAATTGTAACAAAAAGAATTGATAGCATATCTTTTGGAGTTGTATCTCCAGCTGCAATAAAGAAAGTTGCTACTGTTACAATTGCAAGTCCGGAACTTTATGATGCAGATGGTTATCCAGTAGAAAAAGGACTTATGGATTTGAGTATGGGTGTAATTGATCCCGGCTTAAGATGTAAGACTTGCGGCGGACGATTAAGAAGCTGTCCAGGACACTTCGGTAATATACAATTAGCAAAACCCATAATGCATGCAGTTTATGCCGGCGAAGTTCATAATGTTTTGAAAGCATTTTGCGGTGCTTGTGGACGAATAAAACTTCCAGAAGATAAAATAAACTTATTCAAAAGCAGAGTAAAAAATGCAAGACGTGTTGGTAATACTGATACAATAAACTCTGTAAAATCTGCTGTTCTTGTACAAGTTAAAAAACAAAAAAAGTGCCCACATTGCAGTGAAAAACAAGTCACTATAAAACTTGAAAAGCCAACAACATTCAGCGAAGGCGATAAGCGGCTTTGGCCAAATGAAATTAGAGAGAGATTTGAAAAGATTCCAGATGAAGATCTAACAGTAATAGGAATGGAACCGCAGGTTTCAAGACCTGAATGGATGATAATTACCTTACTTTTAGTTCCGCCAATAACAATGAGACCATCTATAACGCTTGTAACTGGGGAGAGGAGCGAAGATGATTTGACTCATAAATTATCCGATATAGTAAGAGTCAATCAAAGATTATTTGAAAATATAAATGCTGGAGCTCCGCAAGTTATTATAGAAGATTTATGGGATTTGCTTCAGTATCACATTACGACATACTTTGATAATTCTATCTCGCAGATTCCACCCGCAAGACATAAATCAAATAGACCTTTGAAAACTTTAGCAGAAAGACTTAAGGGAAAAGAAGGACGTTTTAGATATAATCTTGCTGGAAAGAGAGTAAACTTCTGCGCACGTTCTGTAATTTCGCCAGATCCATTCATAAATATAGATGAAGTCGGAGTGCCAGTAACAGTTGCACAGGATTTAACAATTCCGGAAAGAGTAACAGAATGGAATTCAGACTGGTTGAAGGTATTTATCAAAAACAATGAAACTTATCCGGGCGCACGTTATGTAATTACGGAAGAAGGAAAGAGAAAGAAAATAACTGATGATACTAAAGAACAAATTTTAGAAGAGCTCACTCCAGGATGGATCGTTGAAAGACATTTACTTGAGGGCGATGTAGTCTTATTTAATAGACAGCCAAGTCTGCATAGATTATCTTTAATGGGACATAAAGTAAGGTTACTTTCAGGAAAAACATTTAGAATAAATCCATCTGTCACGCGGCCGTATAATGCGGACTTTGACGGAGACGAAATGAATTTGCACGTACCGCAAACAGAAGAAGCAAGATCTGAAGCAGAAAATCTTTTGCTAATTGATAAACATATTATAACTCCGCGATATGGTTTAAGTATAATTGGAGAAGTTGAAGATTCATTAATAGGAATATATCTTTTGACACGCGGAGATATGAATCTTACGAGAGAGCAAGCAAGTTCTTTAGCAATTTCAGCAGGAATAGAAGTTGACCTGCCAAAATCAGCAGAAAAAGAAATGTGGAACGGCAGACAAATATTTAGTATGCTTTTACCAAAAAATTTCAATTTTGAACTTGATAAAGTTGTAATTAAAAACGGCGAACTTATCGATGGCGCTATTTTGGAAAAGTTTATCGGACCAGAATCTGGAATATTGATACAAAGATTGAATAACGAATATGGATGTGAAGCTGCAAAAGATTTCATAAATATGGCAAATAGGCTCGGACTTGAAGTAGTGAAAGATAGAGCCTACACGATGTCATTTTCAGATTTAGATTTACCTGGAGCAGTATCAGAAAAAATAAAATCTGCAATAGAAGAAGGCGAAGCTGAAGTATTTGATGTACTTAAGAAACGCCAGGAAGATAAAATTGCCCCAATACCTGGAAAATCTGTTGAAGAAACTGCAGAAGCTAAGATTCTCTATGCCCTTAATAAAGCAAGAGAAACTGTTGGAAATTTATTGAAGAAAGATGCAAACGAAGAAAATAATCTCGTACTTTTATCAAAATGTGGTATGGCAGGTATGCTTAATTTATCTTTGATGTCAGGTTTTGCAGGACAAATGTCTCTACGAGGAGAGAGAATTCACATTGGTTATACCAATAGAACGCTGTCTTTATTTGAAAAAGGCGATTTAAGTGCAAGAGCCCGAGGTTTTGTACGAAGAGGTTTTGCAGAAGGTATGGATCCGATAGAGACATTCTTTAATGCAATTGTAGGACGAGACAGCCTTATGGATACTGCTATGAGAACGCCTAAATCTGGATATATGCAGAGACGTTTGATTAATGCNCTTCAAGATTTAAGAGTAAATTATGATGCAACTATAAGAGATGCAAATCAAAGAATTGTACAATTCGAATTTGGAAACGACAGCATAGACGTATCAAAATCAGATGAAGGAGGTTTAAATGTCAAATCACTCTTGGTTGAAAAGTAATCTGCCTGAAAAAATAATTGAAGAAATCGAACAATTAGCAAAAGCGAAAAAATTGTCCGCTGCAAAGAAAGAAGAATTAATAGAAAGGGTCAAAATAAGATATTCGCAAATGCAGTTAGAGCCTGGCGAGGCAATTGGTATAGTTTCAGCGCAATCTATTGGTGAACCCGGTACACAGATGACTATGAGAACTTTCCACTTCGTAGGAGTTTCCGCTCTTAATGTTACTCTTGGACTGCCAAGAATTATTGAAATACTAGATGTAAGAAAAGAACCTAAGACACCTTCTATGATGATTGCTTTAAAATCTAGCCACAATAGAAGCAGAGAAGCTGCCGAAGCAGTCGCAAATAAGATTACAGAAGTTGAAGTTTCAAAAGTTATTAAAGAAATAAATTTAGATTTAATTAAACAAGAAATAATTTTGGTTTTAGATAGTGAAGAAGCAAGAAAATACAGCTCAACACCTACACAAATTTACGATAATTTACTTCCTCTGCTTAAAGGCAATGAAGTTTCAAAAGACGGCACAAGAATAATAGTAAAACCAAAAGAGTCTGACATAAAGAAACTCTACAAATTAAAAGAAAAAATAAAAGGTCTGATAATTTCAGGTATCAAAGGCATTACTCACGCTCTTCCAGTTGTAAGGGAAGAAGGCGAAAATAAAACATATGTCGTACAGACATTCGGCTCAAATTTGAAAGGAGTTTTTGAACTTGATGAAGTTGATTATACAAAAACAACAACAAATAATCTTTACGAAATAACAAAAGTTTTTGGAATTGAAGCAGCAAGACAGGCAATAATTAACGAATTGATATCTGTTCTTGAAGAACAGGGAATGCCAGTAGATATTAGACATATTTTGCTTGTTGCAGATTTGATGTGCGTTTCAGGATATTTACTCGGAGTTACAAGACATGGAGTAACATCGCAGAAGAGTTCAGTACTTGCAAGAGCTAGCTTTGAAATCCCACTACAGCATTTGATTTATGCAAGCGTAATTGGTGAAACTGATAAACTTGACAGCGTAGTTGAAAATATAATGGTAAATCAGCCAATACCTGTTGGAACCGGAATGCCAGATTTGATTGTAAAAATGGACAAAACTATGCAATCTAAGCGAAGCTTAGATATGCCTCGCATCAAAGATGCTACAGAAAGTACTAAAAAGCCCGCTGTACCAAAAGATATAGAGGTGAAGGCTTGAACCAAAACGAAGAACTAAAAAATTTACAGCGCGCTGCAAAAGACCAAAATTTAATTATAGGTTCAAAAACTATTAAATATTCTTTGTTAGCAAAAGAAATTGATAGTGTTTTTGTTTCAAAAAGTTTTCATACACAAAAAACCGATTTAGCAAATCTTTTAAGTAAGGCAGGTATTAAAGTAAACACTACGGATATGACAAATTATGAGCTGGCAAATCACTGCAAAAAAACATTTCCTGTATCAATAGTTGCGGTCAAATCGCAGAAACAATAATGGTGCTATTAAAATACGATTTGGAGGTTTTGGGGTATATGAATTACTTTGCAAGAGTTACTAAATTAAATCCTAAAGATTGTTTCTTGAGTGGTGAGTCGATTATTTTTGTAGCTCCGGAAGGTAAAGCTGGTTTAGCAATAGGAAAAAACGGCCAAAACGTTATCGTACTTAAAGATAAGTTAAGGAAGCAAATCAAAATAGTTGAATTTTCAAATGCTGCCGAAAAATTAATAGAAAATTATGTTTTTCCAGTTAAACCAATTTCAGTAAATTTGTTAGAGAGAGATGGCAAAAGAATAGTTGAAATAAGATTCAAATATCCAAGAGACAGGCAAACTTTGCTTGCTAATACGCAGACAAAATTAAAACAGCTTAAAACTATAGTTAGTAGGTACCATCCAGAAATAGAAGATTTGAGAGTTCTCCAGTAAATGTATCTAACAAATGAGCACTACAAAGCTGAAAGAGTTCAGCGAGTCAAAGAAAAACAATAGTTTTTCTGGTCTTGAAAACCCTCTGGTTTTCAATACTTGCTCATTAAACAAAAATACAAATGAGCAAGGCTT
>C687J35174_10010476_pt1 | contig 11502 bp, 9 predicted proteins | sample RifCSPhighO2_01_FD_35174 | JGI IMG/M metagenome (IMG submission 35174) | reverse complement strand
TAAAGTACTTGCATAACTAAGTGGAAAAAAGATACCAATAAAAACCTAAGGGCAAATTTTATATCATTAACTTTTAGCTTAATTACACATACCGGCCATGAAAACAACAAAAATTTCAGAATTTTCGAGCATTCATTTTTTACGAGGTGTAAAATGAAAATATTACTCATACAACCATACGGTTCAACGCAGCCACCATTAGGGTTATGTCTGCTAGCTGCGGAATTAAAGCAAGGCGGATATAACGATATTGCACTTGTTGATTTACTGCGTTTTGATATAAAAGTTACCTCTCCAATTAGAACGTTAGAATATCTCGAAAAAAAACTTGAGGAAAAACCAGATGCGGTTCTTATTACAGGAGCTACGCCTACATTTAAGGAGGCTCTTGAAATCGCGAAAATGGCGCGGCCATTTACAAAAACAATTCTTGTTGGAGGTTCACACGCAACTATATTTAAAGAAAGAATTTTAGAAAAAGTTTCAGATATTGATGTTGTTGTTTATGGTGAAGCAGACGAAACAATATGTACTATAATAAAACAGCTTGAAGATGGCGGTAATAATAACTTAGCTGGAATAACTGGTGTTTGTTACCGAGATAAAAAAGGAAAAATAATTCGTAATCCGCCAACTCCGCCGATAATGGATTTAGATAAATTACCTTGGCCCGATAGAGATATTATTGATATGGATTCGTATCATGGCGCATTTATAGTTTTGACAAGCAGAGGCTGTCCGCAAGCATGCACGTTCTGTTCCCGCCCAGTTACAGGCACAACATTTAGAGGTAGAAGTCCGAAAAATGTTGTAGATGAATTGGAAATGTTGTTTAACAAATATCCAGAAACTGCGAAAAGAATAAACTATACTATTACTTTTAGCGATGAAAATGCAGCGGTTGATAAACAAAGATTAAGTGGAATTTGTGACGAGATACTCAAAAGAAAACTTAAAATTACATTTGTTTTGACAAATGGCTTGCACGTTACAAGTGCAAATGAAGAGCTTTACCAAAAACTCGCGAAAGCTGGCTGCGTAAGTTTATGGTTTGGTGTCGAGCAGGGGACAGATAAAATGCTTAAGACGATTAAAAAAGGAGCTACAGAAAAAATAATTAAAAAAGCAGTTGACATGGCGCGCGCTGCCGGAATACCATTTGTTGGCGGGCATTTTATGATTGGCTGCGAAGAAGAAACACTCAAAGATTCTAGAAAAACAATGCAATTCGCTAAAAGTGTTGGTTTTGATGCGACCGGCTGGAATCACGCAGCTCCAACGCCGGGAACGCCGCTTTGGGAGTATGTAATGCAGCACGGAAAACTTCTTTGGGAATTTGAAGATGTCGTAAATTATTCAAACTTCAAACATGATCATACTTCACCGCAATTTGAAACACCTGAATTTACAACGGCTGAAAGAAAGCAAGCCTACAAAGAAGCAATAAAAATGATGGACGATGTTATGCGCAGTAAAATAATGGCTCCAAAAAACATAGCCAAATTTGTAAAAAATACAATAAGGCACCCAGAAGATTTACCTTGGGCAGTCGCGCGGGTATACAATATATATACAAAATCAGATTTGCGTAGACATTATGATATGAAACCAAGTATGAAAATAAAAACAAACGAAGGTAAACCGCTTATTAATGTAGACCCGTATAGTTAAATAACTTTCTTACGCGCTTAATTTATGTTAAAGAAAATAATACAAAGCAGCGCTTATTTGAGCGCCGGAGTTCTTATTGCCAANGTTTTAGCAGTATCTTTTACTTTAATTTTAGCAAGACTTCTCGGTCCAGAAAGAATGGGCGCATTTACTTTATCGTTGCTTTTAGTTTCGTGGTTTTCTATTATAGCGCTTTTATCAGTCCAGACAGTTTCAACACAAATAATAGCAGAATAATGCAAAAGGTTTGGATATTTCAAAACCCGTAACAGCCGCACTTTTTCTTGGAACTACTACAGCATTATTAGCTACAGCAGCTCATTTTTTGATTGCAGATTTTATTGCTATTAATATTTACAATGACGCTTCTTTAGCTGTTTATATTAAGTTTGCATCTTTAATTATAATAGGTACTGTTCTTTTTCATACAGCACAAGGTATAGAACGCGGTATGAAGAATTTCGTTTCTTATGCTACTCTCGAAATTTCTAAACAAGCGATTATGCTTGTAATTGGTTTGGTTTTCCTTTTAGTTTTTAGCTGGCGCATAATGGGGGCGATAGCCGCTGCAATAATAGCTCCTGGAATTATCGCTATTTTTGCCTATTTGCGTTATGCTAAATATTTTAGGTATGATTTTTGGTCCGAAGTTAAACAAATGTTTTCACTTGGTTTAGGAATTACACTAATGTCAACTTTCATAACAATGTTTACTAGTATTGATAAGTTCGTTTTGGGAGCGCTTGCAACAAAAGAATTAGTTGGATTATATGTTCCTGCAGTAACCGTGGTTACTTTTTTGGGCTTGTTTTTATCGGGCTCAATTAAAAATGCAGTTTTTCCTTATATCGTAGAATCGTATACTAAAAAAGAATTCAACCAAGCCAGGCACTATATGAGAAAAATAATTCTTTATTATACTATTTTACTTGGTTTTCTATTGATCCCGACTATGTTTTTCCGCAGCGAAGGAATAGCAATAGCTTTTGGCTCGGAATATATGTTAGCGGTCGAACCTCTCGCAATAATGTTATTTGGTACGGTTTATTATGCAATGTTCATAATTATGCAGGGTTTTGTTTTGGGAACAAATAAAGTTAAAGAAGGAATTTATGCGACAGCAGCTTCGGTAGTGTTCGCTATAATAACAAATGTTATACTTATTGATTTATATGGATTAAATGGGGCTGCTTTCGCATTACTTATCAACACTTTATTTTTAGCGAGCTCATATTTTATTATTATGATAAATGCTATTGGAATGAAAATCAAAAAAATAATAATATCTGTTTTAATTTTGAATTGTATATTGTTGTTAAGTTATTTCTTAAGCGATAATAGTTTGCTATTAAGAATTATACTTTCACTATTAGTAATAGGACTTTATAGCGCATTGTTATTGTTATTTAAATTAATAGGCAAAGAGGAAATTAATTTCGCTTTGGCAAAGCTCGCTGAATTAAGAAATATAGTTTTCAAACTCAAAATATAAGTTTGAAAATCGTTTTCTGATGAGAAATTTACATTTTTTCTGAATTCATTAGGATAATCTCCAGTTATTTTTATAATATTTGCATCTTCGTAATAAGTTCCATCTGAGCAAATTTTTGATTCTAATTCTATGTTAGTAATTCTTATTTCACCTTTTTTGTAAAGCATACAAAGTAATCTTAATGTTTTATCGTTCCAGCCGACTGCAGGTATTAAATCTCTACAAGAGGATAATCCATTATAATTTTCTATAACCTTATCTTTGAAATTAAGTCCATAGCTAGTAGGGAAGCTTCCAGATTTATGCATTTGTTTTGTAATCCAGCTAATATTTTTAGCTAAATTATATTTTTTATATGGTTTTAGCATCAAAAAAGCCCGCACTATATCCCCAGCACCTGCAATCCACAAAGGATATTTGTATAATTTCCATTCGTTACTGTACTGTTGATAGCCAAAATAAAATCCGCCGGATTTGTCTTCAAGAGTTTTTATAAAATCGGCAGCGGCAATAGCCCCATTAAGATATTTTTCACTTTTTGATGCTTCGTAAATTTTTACCAAGCCAGAAATACAACGTGCAATATATAAACATATAAGTTTGTTATGGTTTTTATCAACTTGATAAATACCGCCTTTAAATTTTTCATCAATTGTATCTTGATGAGCGAGAATAAAATCGCCGTTTTTTACAGCTATATTGTAATATTTTTTATCGCCCGTAAAGTCATAAACTAGAAGACATAATTCAGCTAAAGTAGCAAGTTTATTCGGAACATGATAGTGTTTTTTGTCGTATGTATTTTGTAAAAATGAATCAGCGTTTTTATCGTATAAAAATCCTAAATGAAAAGTATCCAAATTTATTTTTGCAGAATGAAAGTATTTTATGTAGTCTGTATCGCCGATCCGTCTTAATTTTAATGCAAGTTTCATTAACCCTATTGAGGCTGCAGTATCATGAGGCATTGAGCCTTTTATTATAGATGGATTGCCATCAAATCCAGAATTATTAAAGCAACCAATTTTCAATTGATTATTTACTAAATGATTGCCNGCCTCTTTTGCCAGCCTAAGAAATTTATTATCTTTGGTTTTTTCGTAAAGTTCCAAATAAGATATTATTATTCCTTCATATCTCCAATCTCTTCCCGGACCTATGTAATTAAAACAATCTTCCCAATAATGCGGAACCGGTCCGCTATATCCAGAAGGCTGTTTCATTGTCTGAAGCCACGAAATGTTTTTGCTTATTAGGTCCGCTAGAAGCTTATTTTGCATATTTTTTTGCAATAGACTAAGCTATAAAAGACTGCTTATAACAATTTTCATATGCAACAATTATTTAAAAGTAATAAGGGGGTGACAACCGAAGAAATTCCAATTCCAGCTTTAACTTCTGGGCATATTTTAGTTAAAACGTTGTACTCTGCAGTAAGTACTGGAACAGAAACAAGATTAATAAAAAGTAATAGTAATTTTAAAAAAATAATAATATCTCCTAAAGAAGCAGCAAAAAAATTCTTAGAATTATCACGTTATGGTTTTTCAGAAGCCAGAAAGGAATTTACATATAGGAGAAATAAATTAACAACGATTGGGTATAGTTCTATTGGAATAGTTTTAGAAAAAGCAAAAGATGTTAGTGATATTAAATTGGGAGATTTAGTCGCCTGTGGCGGATATAATTTTGCGAGCCATGCTGAAGTTATTTCGATTCCTAAAAATAACGTAGTTAAACTTCCAAATTTAATAAAAAAAGAATCAGCAGCTTTTACATTTATTGGCGCCATATGTTTACACGCAATTAATATGTCCTGTGCGAAAAAAGATGATACCATTGCTGTAATTGGGCTGGGATTAATAGGACAGATTATTTCACGTATACTGATACATAAAGGTTGTAAAGTAATAGCAATAGATTTGCAAAACAGCAGAGTATCATTAACAGTTAAAAATGTGTTTGCAACTATATCACAGAAAGAGTTTATAGAAGAAATTANAAAATATGGCGGAGCAGATAAGGTTATAATCGCAGCAACAGCAAAAACAAATCAAATTTTAGAATTAGCGCTTAGGATTTGTAAACCACGCGCAAACATACTAATTGCAGGAAATTTGCCAATTAGTGTACCTTATTCAGAATTTTTAAAGAAAGAGTGCACTCTATCTATATCAAGATCTGCAGGAGTAGGCAAAGAATTAAATAAAAATATGAAAGAATTCGCTAGTTTGCTTGGACGTAATAAAGTAAATATTGATAATCTAGTAACAAATGTTTTTGACTTTTCTCAATTTAAAGATGCATTTGAATGCCTATTGCACAAAAATACGTGTAGTATTGTTCTAAAATATTCAGATACAGTAAAATTGAATAGAGAACTTGAGTTAAAACCTCTAAATAATAGTAAACAAAATATAGCTGTAGTTGGTCTTGGAAGATTTGCACAAAATACACATTTGCCCGCCATTTCGGCAAGTGATTTTAATTTATATTGTACGGTAAGTTCGTCAGGTGCGCGCTCAAAAGAGATGGCACAGAGATTCGGCGCGAATAAGTGTAGTACTGATTTCGAATCTATTTTAAATTATGAAAAACTCGATTTAGTTTATATTACATCTGGAGATTTTCAGCATGCCGAACAAGCAGTAATCGCAGCCAACGCAAAAAAAGCAATTTTCTTAGAGAAACCATTAGCAACAAGCGAAAAGGAATGCAAACAAATTGTTGAAGCANTTAANAAGAATAAAGTTTTCTTTGCGCTTGGTTTAAACCGAAGATATTCAGATTTAGCNAAATATTTAAAACTAATTTTATCTACTGTAGATAAACCAGTTACAATAAGCGTACATTTTAATGAAATACTCCAACCTAATGATAAAAAACCAATTAGTGGCGCCATAAGAGTTGGATGTCATTTTNTAGATTTGGCTTGCTGGCTCTTAGATACAGAAGTAAAATCAGTTTATGCAACTGGAGAAGAAAATAATTTTGTTGCTGAAGCTAAATTAGCTGATGGTTCTGTGTTTAAATTTACGTTCGTAACATTATTTAATGAGTCTAAATGGCGTGAGCGCATCGAAATAGCAACAAATTCGCACGATATAACTGTACGCGAGTTCAAAACTACAGAAATTTTTAGCAATGGACATTCATTTACGAAAATATTCTCTGATGATCGCGGATATAAGAAACAACTACAAGAGATAAGTAAAGCGCTAAAAGGAGAAAAAGCGGACATCGTAGATTTGAAACAAGCAGTTATGTCAGCTGAATTCGGATTCGCAGTGTTAAAAAGCCTTAAGACGGGAAAAGAGATTACGTTGGAATCTCAACGCTTTCTTTGACGGTTTCCATTGCTTTTGGTGAACCGTGTAATAATAGATTTATTTCGGCTTGATTATTCCAATAACATTCTCTACACTCTTTTATTTCTTCTCTCATTTTCTTAGCTTGCTGGGATTTCCAATAATCTTTTACAGAAATTTGTCTTACGTTAGCGCCTTTTCCAACTTCTGCCTCCATTCTTGGGAAACAAGGATATATGTGACCCCATGCACCGATGCAAAGTGTTCCATATCCGGCGTAGCAAGGCGTAGGCCATTTTTTCCCAGCAAAACAATCCTTAAATAATTTTAAATAAGCCATGGAATTTTCTAAAACTTTATCATCTTGTTTCATTTCTATTATTTTATCCATAACCGCATTTAATTTTTCCAAGTTTCTCGCTTTTATTTTAAAGTCCATAGAATTTTCCGGTTTAAATCCAAGTAAACCGATATCATGGAATGGCATAAAACTAATATGATCAACTTTTCGNGCTTTTAATAATGCTATNANGTCAATTAATTCGTCAACGTTGTAATTGCTTACAACACAAACCACAATTATTTTAATATCTCTGTTCAATTCTTTTCTTAATTCTACAAAATTATCAATTGATTTCAAAACGCGTTCATAGCTTTTTTCTTTTCCCCGCACTTTATCGTGCGTTTCAGCATTTACCCCATCTAACGAGAAACCAATTGCATCTAAGCCGCTTTCTATAACTTTTTTGCATAATTCTTTATTGGCTGTTAAGAAACCATTACAAGACATATGCGTAATCATACCTCTGGNTTTTGTATATGTTATTAATTCTATCATATCTGTTCTAAGTAAAGGCTCACCACCGCTAAAACCGATTCCAGCGGTACCTATATCAGCGAAATCGTCTATAACTTTTTTCATTTCTTCATTTGTTAATTCTTCGCCGATACCTTTCAAACCATATTGACTTGGACCTTTCCATAAATAACACATACCGCATTTCAAATTACAGCGATAAGTTACGCTTATCGAACCGTGCAAAGGTCCTGCTCCAGGTAAAGGNTCTCCGATAGCTCTGCTAGCTTTTAGAGCAAGTACTTGGAATGCNCGCTTTAGAGGAGCNGCATAATCTCCACTTTGCATACTTTGTTTGAGGTAACTTTTATACGAATCTCTCATTAAAATCCACCTTTAAGCAAAAACGTTCTCCCCATGTCATATAAATACTTCGCTTCATATATTGAAAATCTCCTCATAAATGAAGCAAAATACTCTGGTCTGATGTAAAAACTTTTCAAAAAGTATTTGTATTTTTTATTTAGTTCAGGATCTTTATTATAGAAATATAGTAAACCATCCCACGCGCCTTCCTTGTATTCGGTTTTATAATTTTCAAATAATTCTGCTCCAGGAACAGGCGTAAAAAAGGACAACCACAAGTAATCAGGATTTATACGTTTAGCTAGAGCTACGCTTTCTTCTAAATCTTCCCATTCTTCGCCAGGCAAGCCAACTATGAAGTATGATTTCGTTCTAAGACCAACTTTTCTAGCAGTGTGNAATGTTGATTCTATCATACTNATTGTTATACCCTTGCGCACTTTGTTTAGTACTTTCTGGCTGCCGCTTTCTACACCGAATGAAACAACTTCACATCCAGAATCTTTCATAGCCAGCAAGGTTTCCTCTGCAATTTTAACTCTTAGTTGACAGCTCCATCGTATTCCCAAATCTTTTATAGCATAACATATTTCTCGCACTCTATCTTCTTCAGTTGTAAAATTAACATCATCGAAAATAATACTCGTTATGCCAAATTTGTCTTTTAGCATTTTAANTTCCGCAACTATATTATCGGTACTCCTATATCTCGTACGTCTCTGAAANGTTGCGTGATCTGCGCAAAAGGTACATGTAAATGGGCAGCCCCTTGAGCTGTTAATTTGTGTCGTAATTTCACCTGGCTTACATACAAAACCAAATTGCACTGTGCCAGCATATTTGGATAAATCAATTAAATGGCGGGCTGGAAATGGAAAATTATCAAGATTTTCTTCTAGCGCCCTGGTTTTATTTTTGTGTACTTTTCCTTTTTTATCTCTGTAAGCTAATCCATCAATTTTACTTAAAGTCTTACCTTGACAATATTCAAGAAACGTCCATTCACTTTCGCCAAAGCACGCAGCTTCNCAATCTAATTCCGCAATAGCTCTTTCTGGTATGGCTGATGCGTGAGGGCCACCTACAATTACTTTAGCGCCGTGATCGTGTGCAAATTTAGTTAAATACTTCGCTCGTTCAACACAAGGGCTTACTGTACCAAGACCAACTACATCTGGTTTAAATTCGCGCACAGCATCTTCAAAAATATCTCCAACCATTTCATCAATAACTTTAACTTCAAAACCACGAGATTCTAACATACTAGCGATATATAGAAGTCCAATTGGCTGGTGCCGGCCTCCTACATTTTTCATATTTCCCATTACGTCGTTATCTACGCGCACTAGTAAAATTTTCATGTGGTTTTACCTCATCGAGCCAAAGTCTTAAACCTGTATCAAAATCTATCGGTTTGAAATTTAAGTCTTTTTCAGCAGGGCCAATAGCTAAGTCTTTGCTCTGTGTCATGCTTAAATATTGTTCGTAGGTCATTACCCATCTTTTCCCTAAGTATTCGTTTAAATTTATAATTATTTTAAAAGGCCAAGCCGGTAAATTTACAAAAGTCTTTTTTCCCGTTCCAGTTAAATCACCAACTTTTTCCATATAGTCTCGTATTGTTAATTTTGTTGCGCCCCCAATGTAATACGTATTGTTAAGCGCAGCTTTAGATTCGAGAGCAGATAATATAGCTTTGTTAACATCGTTTACATATATTGGACGAATTAATGCATTGCCTATTATTGGAACTATTTTAGATTTTGAAAGTAACTTGTACGTTGCGCTAACCCCTTTATCTCCGTGGCCGTAAATCGTTGCGGGTCGCAATATTACGTAAGGAAGCCCAGATTGCTTAACAACATCTTCGCTTTGTAATTTTGTTTCTCCATATATTCCGCGTTCTTCAAAAGTAGCGTTTATAGAACTTAAATGAATTATTTTTTTAACGCCGTTTTTCTTACAAGCTTCAACTAGTTTTTGTGTGCCGATAACATTTATGTTATAATTTTCTTCTTTGCTAATTGACTGAACAGCCGCACCTAAATGCACAACGAAATCAATATTTTCCGTAGCGTTATGTAAATCTTCCGTGATGGATAAATCGCCATATACACATTTGATTTTTTCAGGCAGAATACTTATATCACTTGTTTCTCGTACTAAGCAAACCACTTCATATTTATCTAAAGCTGCTTTTGCAAAGTGTTTGCCAACAAATCCTGTAGCACCAGTAACTAATAGTGTTTTCATAAATTCTTTAATACAGTTGTTAAATATCTCCAGCCCATTTTAGTTATATTTATACCAGATTTTCCATAGCATCTTTTTAATTCCCGACTTGGAACCTCCAAAATTTTATAACCCTTTTTATAGCATTTCATTACCATCTCTGTTTCTATATCAAATATATCTGATTCTAATTTCAAATCCTTCGCAATATTAGCTTTTATTGCGCGGTATCCATTTTGTGTATCGCCAATAGTGGTTTTGAATCTCCAATTGATTATTTGCGCAATAGACATGCTCAAAAACATTCTTAGAAATTTGCCAAAAGTGCCGTGTAATTCTTCGCTGCCCCCTGTAAATCTTGAAGCTATTACCATATCAGCTTCGTTATTTTGCAGAGGCGCAATCAATTTTGGCATATCTTTAACGATGTGAGAACCATCTGCATCTATGAATACTATAATGCCGCTGTTAATAGCGTCTATTGCGCAGCGTATACCATCGCCTTTACCTTTTCCATTATCGCGTATTATTTTAATGCCCAAATTGTTAACTATATCGTAAGTTTTATCTTTAGAATTTTTAGCTATTACGACTAATATATCATCGCAGTATTTTTTAGAGTTGCGTATAACTTCGGCGATAGATTTTTCTTCATGAAATGTTGGTATTACAACCGTTACCCGCTCTCTTAACATGAAGTTCGTTTAAACCAAATGCATAAAACACTAACGTTATCGACATTTTATAATTTTGAAGTCACCAATATTTGTTGCATATGCTTCTAATATGGAAAATTTATCACTAATTTTGATATCTGAATTGAACGGTTCCCTGTAAAATTCTCCTTTCTGTACATAATCTTTTGAAAAATGTCTGGTATCTATTAGAATGTGGCTTATAGAGTATTTATCGCAAAACGATTTAGTTTTGTCAATATTTGAATAATACATATCAAAAAAATCAGTAATTTGCAATTTGATTTTTGTATAATATATCTTATAATAAGGGGCGCTTAACTCATCCATAAACAAAACATTTCTACTGGAATATAACGGAATGCAGTCGGCTATGCGCGGATGCGCTGCTATCAGCGAGTCCTTAGGTAATTTTTCTAAATAATTATACAATTCTTTATCATCGCAAGTTACTAATCCGTTTTCAATTTTCGGAGAGTAAAATGTAAATGCTAGCAAGATTACAAATAATACTACTAATGTTTTCTTAAATACAGATTTCCCGCTTAAAGATAATTCTAATCCCCTGCTAATATAATAAATTGCTATAATAGGAAATGTAAATATAATATAGCGCGAGGGTAAATAAAGTTTTGAGAACATAACAAAAGAAAGTATGAATAGAATTATACCTGAAATAGTTAGAGCCTTTAGTTCGTTAGGTAAAGAAATCTTCTTCCAGAAAATCACTAACACAAATAGCGAAAATAAACCTAAAAGGAAAAAAGCATCTAAATAAAATGGCGAACTTATATTAAAATTATAAGAATTAAATATAGAGTGCAGTGTATCTGTTATAGAATTTGTAAAAGGTATATCGCCTCTGAAAACCGGAGCTCTCGCACCGCTATAAAATTCAGGCATATGTAGTGCTTCTATTAGGTTTACTTGTTCACCGAATTT
>C687J35174_10010455_pt1 | contig 11518 bp, 7 predicted proteins | sample RifCSPhighO2_01_FD_35174 | JGI IMG/M metagenome (IMG submission 35174) | reverse complement strand
CGCGTATGGTCGAATAGAAATCAGTTTCATCCAACATTAATCTCCCTTCATTGTCGGTTGCTCTGCGGACAAGTGCATTCACTTCTTCTGTCGATGGAACAACATCAACTTCATAATGGATGCCAAATTCTGCCAGTTGTTCAACACCGTCTCTTATTTTTGCTATTCTTTCAATGGGCACTCCCTGTTCATAAGCGATCCGAACCAATGGTTTTTTTGCATAAAACCAAGCTTCACCTTCTGCAGAGGCAAGAAAATCTCTAAGACCAGCTTCATACATTTTATCATCTATATCTTCTCTCAGGAAGGGATGGATTTTAGACTGTGATTGAATCCAGGCGCTCATGCTTTCCTGTGCAGTTCGAAGATTTTGCAATCTCTCGGAAACGACCTTTCGCGCGTGTGCCAGCTGCCTATCAAATATCAATCTCATCCTGCATATTTCTACACTTATTGTTATAAATCTATGCACTCTCACGGGGTTGATTCATCATCTTTAATTCTTCAAAAAAAAGTAAATTTAAAAGAATTAATCTTAATCAATACTATACTCAATTAGGGAAATTGTTGTAATTATATTTTATTCACCTGGCGTCCACTTTTCATATTTTTTCGCCTGATATATAAAAGTGGGCAAAACACTTTCTAAGAAATCTTTGACGGGCGGTTTTTTACGACCTTCAAACTCATTTCGCGCATGAAGCATTTCGATTACTCTATCTGGCTTGTAATCTTTTCTTGAAAGAAAGTCGAGAGTTCCCCTAAAACCTCTATAGGCAAGTTCCAAATCACCTGAATCTAGTTTTCCTCGGTTAAAGCAGGCATCTCGAACTTCTCTCAGTAGTCGCTGTGCTTGTTCTATTGTTAAAAACTCACATTTTGAAACATCATCAATCATCAAGTCAGCATAACGCTTTCGAGTACTATGGTCAACTCCATTGCGTGCATACTCTGCATTATAATTCGGGAACAATTCCTCCAAAAATGAATAAACTTCATCTGCACCTTTCTCAATCTTTTCTCTTCTTTTCTCAAGCCGTGCATCGAGCTTTGCAATTTTTGCATCTAAATCCTCGGCTTTCTTTGCAAGATCTTGCTCGCGTTTTTCAAATTTGCGCTCAGCTTGAGCTAACTTCTTCTCTGCTTCTCTTTGATATGCAGTACGATCTCCTTCAAGTTTTTGTTTTTCTTCTAATTCATATGCTCCTAATCGGTTAAGCAAATCAGACCATGTTTGCTGGATATGTGCCTTTGCTGCCTGTAATTCTCTCTCATAAAGTGCTGCCATCTGTTGCGGTTCCATCGATGTATCTATTTTCGCAACTTTTTCTCGCATCTGCCCCCACAACGATTCAAACTCTTTTTGAATTCCTTCAACATATGATCGAGCCTCAGTAAGGGTCTCTTTCGAAATGCGCTCTGCTTTGCGCTCAAAATAACGTCGCGTTACATCAGGAACACCCAAAAACAAAGCAACGCCTTCAACAAACTCAACTTCTTGATCGGGTGTAAAACAATCAAATGTAGCCGCTTGTTCTAAAATATGAAGAAGATTATCCTTAATGGGTCTCTCTAATTCTTTGGTGCTTTTTGGAATTTCATACGCAAATGTATATGTCTCAAATTCAGTCGCAATAGTAAATGTGGCTCTCTCTGATTCCTTCTTCCACCATAGCCTACCGGAGACTACATTTTCAACATCATAATCTAAATCAACATATCGTTTATGTTCCGAATCAAGAAATAATTTTCTCTTACTTGATGTTCTTGGGTATTCGGGAGTTGTCTGCTCAATACATTCATTCAATGTTGGTGCACGTTTGACAATTTCGTCAATCGTTGAAATTTTGCGTCCAAGTTCTTCGCTTGCTTGCGTGATTAAACGAGATAATAATGTCCGTGCATCAGTAATGTATACTGTTGGCTCTAATGATTCAAGGTCGACAATGTCAGCAACATCTTTTTCCGGAGTTTCGAGTTCTTCCCTCTGTTTCAAAAGTTTTTCTTTATCAGCAATACGACCATTAATTTCCATCAATTGCCCTAACTGTAATTCTCTTTCGATTAACGGGTCGCTTGAACTTGGTGCGGGTGGTCGCAATTTCTGATATTGTCCGTCAGAACGCTCATGAAGTTCAGTCATATAATCTCAGCACAGTCCGTTTCTTATAAACTTTTTGCAGCTTTTTTAATCTGCTCAGAGTTCTTATCCCGTGCTTAATTTTTTAAAAATAAGTAAATTTAAACTTATCAATAGTGATACTAAAATAAGTTCAAAAATAAGCTAATTTAATAGACTTAATATTAATCAATAATATCATCAATTAATACTATCAAACATAACATTTAAATATAATCAAATTATAAGTAAGTCTGGGCAACATGATCCGTCAGAAATCTACATTTGGAAGTTCCGAGCTAAGGCTCGGGGACAATCTTAATAGATTTCTGAACGTGCTCAAGAACATATTAGTAAATCATATTATGTTCTTGACAAATCAGTTTGAAGAGCGGGGTCNTNAGTAATATGCCAGCACAACTAAAGCGCAAGCTTTACACTCGCGGCAGTTCCTTTGAAACCACCATCCCCATGCCCTTGCTCTTCAAACTTGATATTCCTCAAAAAAAATATGACGTCGTGTTTAATTACGACAAAGACAATGATCGATGGTACATCGATTTCACCGAGCGCAAAGGTGGAAAAAAATGAGCCAAGATCTGAAAGAAATTGAAGAAAGCGACGAGAAAATCGAATCAAAAAATATCATTCCTCTCGCAGAACACCACAAGAAACATCGCATGCGTCTCGCAACTATTTTTATTCTGATTATCGTCGCAATGGGAGTCCCTGCATATCTTACCGGTTCAATTACCGGCGCAGCCGTCACAAACGTATCACACGCTCAAATCACTGGAACAATTCTTGTGCTTTTCTCGGTCATTTTCTTTGTGACTGCGTTATTCAGTCATGCGCATACAACGAAAGTTGCGGAACTTCCTGAGGATGTCGTCGATCATGCACAGCAGTTAAGGAATTTCATTGTTGATGCACGCGGAGCAGGCGAATCAAAAGAAACAATTATTCGCACACTTATCGCCAGTGGCTGGCCAAAAAAAATAGTTTTATCGTACGTCAATCATTCACTTGGCGATGATCTCAGCGACCATAAACACGCGAAACCGAAGAGCCCGCCGCAAGACATCGATGTCATCCCAACTCTCAGCGCATCTCGATTCGACACACACACGCCATTACCTCGTCGCGCAACCATGTCCTTCATTAAAAGTGCATCACTTCGCGGTTTCACAAAGAACGAAATAAAGAAAGCGCTAGTTGACAAAGGTTTTCCAAAAAACGAAGCAAAGCGCATCGTCAATCACGTGTACAAGAAAAATAAGAAAGTCCTGAAGCACAAACACAACTGGTCAGAGAAACCCGTCGCAAAAACAGATTTAAAATATCTTAATGACGAGCTCGCAAAACTTGACGCACAAAAAGAATAAGTGCATCCTGTTTTATTCTCATAAGAAATCATCCTAAAGAGGACTAATGGCAACGGAAGAAGATCTGGTAAACAAGTACAAGGATAGGTTACGCCAAGAATTCGGAGAGGAACCTCTCGTTCAAATATCTCGGCGTGTCTTGTCGCAAGAATATACAACATTCAAGAAGGCGTTCATACCGCCGCAATTGACATTGTATGAGAAAGGATGTCAGATTGCAGAAGGACTTCTGAAAGTAAAACCAGAGTCAAAGCGTGAAGCGGAGTTGAAAGAAGCGCTTGATATAACTCACTTAAATGCAACGCCCACCGGTACACTGTCCTTCGCACTCATGGTGCCAATATTGATGATGGTATTCGGGAGCGCAATAACATACACATTTACCGCATCGCTCTACCTCACAGCGTTCGTAGGCATCGGCAGTTTAATTCTCGTCATCCCGTTTCAAAAAATCCCAGATTTCTTGGCGAACAATTGGCGATTAAAAGCAAGCAACCAGATGGTTCAATGTATTTTCTACGTTGTAACCTACATGAGGCACACGTCAAACTTAGAACGAGCAATTGAATTTACATCTGATCATGTGGGTGCACCTTTATCACTCGACCTCAAGAAAGTTCTCTGGGATGTTGAAACAAGTGCATATCCGACAATCAAAGAGTCGCTTGAGAATTATTTGAAATCCTGGGAAAAATGGAATCGCGAATTTATCGAGTCGTTTCATCTGATTGAAAGTTCACTCTACGAGCCGGCCGAAGGACGACGACTTGATGCACTTGACAAAGCACTCACGGTCATGTTAACAGAGACCTACGAAAAAATGTTGCATTACGCGCATAATCTGCAAAGTCCTGTAACGATGTTGCACATGTTGGGCGTCATCCTACCCATTTTAGGATTAGTAATTCTTCCAATGGTTGTGAGTTTCATGACTGATGAAAATACATCGCCCACAAGCATGGCATTGGGCATTGCAGCAATCTATAATGTCCTATTACCAGTAAGTGTATACTACCTCAGTAAAGTCGTATTATCAAATCGTCCCACGGGTTATGGTGAGAGTGATATTAGCGAACAAAATCCGCAGTTTTCGAAATTCAAAAATGTGCTCATTAAAATTGGTGGAATCGAACTGCGCATTCAGCCGTTCTTTATTGCAGCAGTATTTTTTGTTGTGTTTTTTTTAATCGGAGTAAGTCCCATCATATTACATACATTGGATAGTTCATTCGATTTTACATTTTACGAAGGCAAATTTTCATTTTTAGGATATGTGTGTCCGAAAGGAAATACTTGTGATGTCGACACACGAGCAGGTCCCTATGGGTTGGGGGCATCAGTGATTTCATTGCTCGTAACACTCGCAGTAGGCGTTGGCGCTGGACTTTACTTCAAACTCCGAAGCCAAAACGTTATTGCGCTGCGCGAAAAGACAAAAAAGTTAGAACAAGAATTTGCATCAGCTTTGTTTCAACTCGGTAATCGGTTAGGCGATAATATTCCTGCTGAACTAGCGTTTGGGCAGGTAGCGAATGTCATGGGTAATACTACGTCCGGCGCATTTTTTGCTGCAGTAAGTCAGAACATCACAAACCGCGGCATGAGCGTTGAGACAGCGATATTCGACCAGAAACAAGGTGCATTAACGTTCTTCCCCTCAAAAGTTATCGAAAGCTCGATGAAAGTTCTCTTGGAAAGCAGCCGAAAAGGACCAAAGATAGCTGCGCAGGCGTTAATGTCGATGTCGCGCTATATCAAGGAAATCCATCGTGTTGACGAGCGCCTCAAAGACTTACTCGCAGAAATTATATCATCGATGAAAGGCCAAATCAAGTTTTTAACACCCGCAATCGCCGGCATCGTCATCGGCATTACATCGATGATCACAACGATATTGACACGACTCAGCGCACAACTTGCAACACTGTCTGAGGGCGGTTCAGGGACGGCTGGACTCGGCGGATTCGGAACGCTGTTCGGAAATGGCGTGCCTGTCTTTTACTTCCAGATTATTGTCGGGATTTACGTCGTACAGATTACATATATATTGACCATATTGAGCAACGGTATCGAGAATGGTGCTGATTCATTGAATGAGAGATACTTATTGGGCAAATATTTGTTGAATACAACAGTGATGTACACAATAATTTCATTAGCAGTCATGCTGATGTTCAACATTATTGCGGTGAACATTCTTCCGGCGTTGGGGTGAATTATTATTTCTAAATAGGTTCAAGGTGTCGTAATGCGCATTACAGCACAAATTGATATAGTCGAAATTCTTGAAGAAAAATAAAGAAAAAAGCCGCATAATCTGACCGTTGAGTAAGTTGATACCTTGAGTAAAATCATTTTCATCGATATTTAAAATTTATGACGCGGTTGCACTTTTAAAAAGAAAAATATTTATTCCAAAATTCCAACTACTCTACAAGGTGCGCCATCTGCCCCTGTTATTTTCATCGGCATAATAAAACATTTGAAGCGTTTTCCTGATAATTCATTTAAATTGATAAGATTCTCTACAATTAAAATATTATTCTTCAGAAGAATTTTATGTACATCATATGGTTCATTGTCGGGAGTGAATGAATCCAAACCAATAATACTCACTTTTTTTTCAACAAGTTTTCGCGCAGTCTTTTCGGTGATAACCGGATTATTCTTGAAGTAATCGGGCTTATACGATTTATCGGAGTGTGAGGTATAAAAGAATACTATGTCACTATTTTTTAGATTTGAAATGTCAGGCTCTATATTTTTTTGATCTCTTACATCTATAACGATTGCATCACCAATGAATTTTTCGATTGGAAAATCGCTTAATGTTTTTGCGCCATTAATCATATGAGAAGGTGCGTCAACGTGCGTAGAAACGTGCGTGTGCATTTCCAGGAATGTTTTCCCATATGTATGCTGCTTCACGTTATGCCGTTTAATCTTTAAGATTGGATCCCCGGGGAAATTCGGCGTTTTTTCGTCAATAGGCATAGTCAAGTCTATAATCATTGGTCGAAGTAAAGCAACTCGATATATAAAGTTACACTTGTTTGCTCGTTTAAGCATAACGAGGACAAGCTTACGCACTAGACACACTGGACAGCGCAGTGGACAGCTTATTATTTCAAATTTAATCTTAAAGTTCGCACTGGACAAAATTCTGCGGACGCGCGTGAGGTATTTAAATGGTAAATACAGAATTTTCGTTGGGTGGTTTTAATGGATAAACTAGAAGTGCTCAATAAAGAAGTTTCTGTTTATACGCAAAAAGATAAGGATTACATATGCATAACTGATATTGCTCGGTACAAGGACGAAAGAACTGACGACATCATTAAAAACTGGATGAGAAATAGGAATACTATTGAATTTTTGGGGATATGGGAGCGTTTAAACAACCCGAGGTTTAAACCCGTCGAATTCGACGGGTTTAGAAAAAGCGCAGGCTTAAACAGTTTTGTTCTTACGCCTAAACAATGGATTGAGAAAACTGATGCGATAGGTATAATATCTAAGTCCGGTCGTTACGGCGGCACATACGCCCACAAAGATATTGCATTTGAATTTGCGTCATGGATCTCTGTTGAGTTTAAACTTTACTTAATTAAGGAGTTCCAGCGTTTGAAAGAAGCAGAACAAAAAGATTTGGGTTGGGATGTTAAGAGGACACTTGCCAAAATTAATTACAGAATACACACTGATGCGATAAAAGAAAATCTTATTCCGAAAATGCTGACCTCGCAACAAACGAATCAGATTTATGCGAATGAAGCTGACGTACTTAATATGGCGTTATTTGGATTGACGGCGAAAGAATGGAGGGATAGTAATCCTGAGAAGAAAGGAAACATAAGAGATGATGCGAACATTTCTCAATTAGTTTGTTTATCGAATCTTGAGAATTTAAATGCGCTTTTTATTAATGAGGGATTGCCACAGGATAAAAGATTGGTGAAATTAAATCAGATTGCTATCCATCAAATGAAATTGCTGACTGCGGATAGTGTGAAAATGCTTGAAAAATAAACTAAAGGTGGGGCGAATGGGATTTGAATTCACGAGGCATAGACAAAATCTAACGCCCTCCCATGACAACTCGGTCTTCAGCCGAGTGCTCTCCCAGTCTGTAGCTACCGCCCCATCCTGCGAGCTCAACAGATAGATTGTTTATAAGGGTTTTGGTTCGAAAAATAAGATTAATGATGGCCACCGTGACCCTGATGACCGCCGTGTCCATGATTCTCAAGATGATTCGTTGTCATTAAAGCGTTATATCGGCTGTTCAGTGAATATTCTTTGATAACATGTACAAGATTAGTATCAATTGCAAGATTCCCGTGATTTACTTCGTTAACAGCGAGAATAATTGCAGTCCATGTTTTGTAGACTGCGGTCATAATTGGATTCGCTGCAGCGGCTATTTCAGATTTTTCTGCACGCATTGGATACCGTGGAGATAATCGTTCCCATGCTTTTGACCGAACAGTAAGAGTCTCTCGGTCATGACTAACTCTAGTTATTGTCTCAAGGGCATCATGTCTTCTAAATTCTCTCTCTAAGTCTGCAATTGCTCTTTCGACAATTCTTGTTTCATCATTCAATCGACGTCCTAAAGTAATAAAACCTTCACAGTGTGTTGCAAGTTTTGGCATTACAGCATAGCCACTTGATCCAGACGGCTCGTAGCCGGGATCGGAGTGTTCGTGTCCAGGACCGTATACTGCACTATGTACTTCTTCTTCATGTTCTGTGGCTGTTATAACACGAGCATGGCCAACACAAGAATCAATACTTACAAGATTGCGAGGCTTGAATAATCCTTCGTGGAGAACGTAACCCTCTTTGCTTACTGGTATTGCGCGTGCATTTATCGCATAGAGTACGGGAAGTATCGCATAATCTGGATTACTCCATGGATAACCGACACCCAAACGAATAAGTCCTGCAACCATGTCTTCTACAGAAACATCTTGAATGTAAGATTCATCAATGACTGGTATATCGTGCTCACGCTTTCCGAGGAAATCAGCAACTGTTGTTCGACCTTGACGCATCACTTTGACTAGATTTTCATTAAGACCGGAATGAGAATCACCTTCGTACACTATTTTCTTGCCTTGAAAAGTAATCCCAAAGTTTCCAAATACTTCATCTAAATTAACAATATCTCGAATCGGTGTATCTAATGACATTACTTAATTTTTAAGAACATCCTTTTTAAAACTTATGAAAATATCGACTATAAAACAGTCTACTAATCCCCCACACTCTCCTCATCCGTATACGCCTCAAAATCATCGTCTTCTGAGGGTTTTTCGTAGGCTGCTGATTTAGTTTGAGTTGATGACTGCGTTACTTGTGAGGCTGGTGACGCTTGCTTGACCGACGTGTTTTTCCCTTTCGAAATCAATTCACCGAACTTCCCCGTGCTCAATTGCAGCTCACCTTGGTATTCGCCCACCCACCCATTTTTAATTTGAATACTATCGCCCATATTCGCCTTATCAATGTCATCGTTCCACAATGTTAAACTAATTTTACCCGTCGCATCAGCACAGAGAAAATTGCAAACTCGTCCTTTCTTACCAAACTTGTCAAATTCGCGAACATTCCCTTTTTCAATCACGTCTAAAGTAATTTCAACATTCCCCATTCGTGGGGATAAATCTTTGACTTCCATTCGTTGCTCAGAGAAATTCAGGTATTTAATGGTTTCGTGGGTTCTTAGGGTTAAATAATTATTTGAAGAGAACGATTCTGACAGGTGACGGTCGCTCACTTCGTTCGCGCCCTACTCGGCACCCCGATGGGGCATCCCCCGCCTCGTCACCGTCAACATTCTCGTTCCTCTCGTGCGGCAACTATGGCAAGGAGCGAGGCGAATGCCGAGCGGAGGGCATGCGTAGCATGACCGACCGCTGCCATGGTTGTTGCCGCAGTCAAAGTATCATTCAAAACAGAAAATAAATTCTAAATCAGTATATTAAAAACAAAAAATCACATCTCAATCTTCTTCATTTTCCCATTCGTCTCTCCTTTCACTTCACGTTTCAACCAAGCATTAAACTGCATCAGCACGCGCTTCGAGTCCAGTCCCCCAACTTCCTGGCGTACTTGCTCGATAATCGCATGAAACATATCGTTGCTCCTTACGACAAATGGCGCTTCCAACAAATCTAACTTTTTGCTCTTGTTTGCCGTGTCAACAATTGCCTGCTTCACGCTCCCACGCAGCATTATATTATCCCACACAGCATCCCAATTACCCGCGTATTCCGTAACGCGCGACGCAATTTCCTTCAAGACTTCAGATTCTCCATTACGGAATTCATCCGTGACTTCAAGAATATCCTTCTTCGGATTATACTTCATTAAATCAACAAACCCATGCTCACGCAGCGGATCATCCGTCCACGTCTTGCGCACTTCAGTAATTTGCAGCACACGTCGCTGTCGTCGCAATCCGGCAGCCGTCTTGACGGGATTAACCATCACAATAACATCCGTCGCCTTGAAACTTGTCTTGGGAACACCAATATCATTAACAACACGATCGTAGACACCATAAGGAGAAGCTGCATGAATCGTTCCCGCAACAACATTAGCGGCCGCACCAACTCTCATTGCTTCGTAGAGCGCAATCGCCTCATCACTTCTAACTTCGCCGATGAACAGCGCACTATCACCTAAACGCAGCGTGCTACGAATGCCACGCGTTGCACTGACTTCAGATGTTTCTTTGCCAGCGAGAGAACTTGCAACTTTGAGCGACTGAATATTATACCCCATCTTGCGCAACGCATCCGTCGGCAATTCTANTGTATTATGTGCAACAATATTATTTACAACAAAACTCTCGCATTCAGGTACAGAAATATCATAAACTAATCCTTCGTGTTCAACAATTTCAACACTCCGCACTTCATCCCACATCAGATCCGAATACACAATCTGCTTAAGCTGCTGAACGAGAACTGTTTCCTGTGCCCCTTCTACAAGTCGCTGCAATTTTGAACGTCCTATATCATAATCACGATGAACATAATCATGCGCTTTTCGTCCAAAGCAAGAATGCAGCGATGTACGCACATCATTTGAAAGTGGGATAATGTCCGTACTATCATGTGTTGACTTTTTCGCACAGAGAGCAGCAACCCGCTCGTTCTTATATCCCTGTAAGAAACCAACATGCTGCTGGAAAAGCTTCCAGTCCTTGACCGTTGAAATTCCCGCATTAGTGGTACCATCGCTTCTTTTCTTTCCGATGCGAAGTGAAATTCCAAATGTCGAAAGCAGCGTCTGAATATCCTGGAGTAATCCACGGGATGCAAGCGGTATAACTATCTCTTTTGATGCTGCACATCCATCACCTGTAAACATTCCGCAAAGAACATACCCAATTTGCTGGAGGGACAAATTAAATATCCAGGATGGCATTCTTTTCGTATAAGCATTTCCTTTCAAATCTAAGATTTCCCGCATAACATGTCGCAGTGAATTTGAATTGAGCATCAGTGAAAACTCATCAGAATGTTTTTTCACATTACATCCGAACTGAGCAGCTATCGCATGAACTAGGGCTTGTTCCTCAGGCTCACCTACAGAAATAATAACTGAACTTTTGTCATAACATCCATCAGCAATCCATAATCCCACAAATGTCAAGAACTCTCGAGTAAATTCAATCTTTAATGAAATAGGGGTCGAACTCTTTCCGAGTTTAAATTGTCCTTCCAATGAAGTCAAACCCAAATCCCGCGCTATATGCACCGGCAGTATCCCCAACCTAATCCATCGATGTATGGTGCATTTCGCAAAACCTGATTCCCTTCCCAGCTCAAGAACCTCTTCACGCCTCTCATTCAAAAATGGAATCAGCGAAGTCCCCAAAACAAATCCGCAATGAAGCATCGGGAGAATGTTTATACTTTTTCTATCTAAATTCTCAATCGGTAAACAGCGTGGCACCGCTATCCTGCTCCCCTCACGCAAATCTTTCGTCTTAATTTCT
>C687J35174_10010454_pt1 | contig 11518 bp, 12 predicted proteins | sample RifCSPhighO2_01_FD_35174 | JGI IMG/M metagenome (IMG submission 35174) | reverse complement strand
GGAGATTTTTCTTTTTTAAATTTTCTGTTTTTATTTATTTTAATTTTTCTAATTAATTCCTTTTCTAAATCAAAACCTAAAATTTCTGACATTCCAAGTAAAAATATCGTTACATCAGCAAGCTCTTCCGCCACTCCATCCTGCCCTTTGTTGTATTTAGAAAAAGCTTCCGAGAGTTCTTCATGCGCTCTGCAAAACTCGAGAGCTATGTCGGTGGTGTTGAACCCTTTCTCTAATTTATTTCTTTTTACTTCTTTTTGTAATTCTTTTAGATCCACCATGTGATTATTGTCTGGAATATTTTTCCACTTTTTTATTAATAATTTCTAGTTTAACTCTGGCTTCCTTTAGAATTTTTTTGCTTCTCTTGGAAGCGTGATAATCATTCTCCACTACCACTCTTTTTATTCCTGCAGTAATTGCTAATTTAGCGCATACATAACACAGTGTCATTTTGCAATACATCGTCGCGTCATCAAGAGATACCCCAAATCGCGCCGCCTGGGCCATCGCGTTCTGTTCCGCGTGAGCGGTTCTAATGCAATGCTGAGATTTCGTACCGTCATCATTTATAACCGTATGCATTTCGTGGCCGACATCGTCACAATGTGGGAGTCCTGGGGGCGAACCGACATAACCAGTAGAAATAACTCTTTTATCGCGGACAATGACACAACCAGACCTGCCCCTGTCACAAGTAGCTCTGGTTCCAACATAATTCGCCATACCGATAAAATATTCATCCCAAGATGGCCTTTTGTTTTTGGTAGTTTTTTTCACCCATTAAATATACTCTTAAAAAACAAAAAAGCCAATGACATCGTGCGACGCCATTGGCTTGCATTAAGGATGATGTGGTTCGACAAAGTTGTAAACCCTGAACACCTCACGGAAAGAAGAAAGAAGAACTTCATAGATTCTTTCCTCTTTCATCCATCTGGAATAGTGGAGAAGTTGATTGCCCGGAAAAATAATCCCGATGTGGGTAATTCTCTTTGATACCAGGGTTTCCTTTCTTCGGAGGAATAGGGGGTAGTACACAGCTTTTTCTTCCCAAATTTCTGGGAAAGAAAACTGGGGACAGTTATCAAAGCTGGAAGAAATCCCAGCTCGACTATAAATTTCATGAACAAAATCATGGCATTTATAGCCTTTGTGATACGCGCATCCAAGTTGGCTTATGCCAACTTCAAAAATATGTTTCCTGTGAAATTCTGTGAACCTCATGACGACCTCCTGAAGTGGGAGAAAAAGAACAAGCGCCTTCTGGGCGCTTGTTTTGAAAACTTCAAATGACAAAGCACCCAGCTAGAGCACTTTTCCTACAAATCCTGACCAAGTTGAAATTTTTTTATTTATAAGCATGAAAATAATTTTTAATCCTTTACTTCAATACCCATAGAGCGGGCAGAGCCGGCAATAATGTTAATTGCTCCTTCGTCATCTTTAGCATTCAAATCTTGCATTTTCTTTTTTGCGATTTCTAACGCTTGAGCGCGAGTTATTTTCCCAGCCTTGGTGGCGACGTTGGAACCTGACCCCTTTTCCACTCCCGCTGCTTTCAAGATAAGACCGGAAGCTGGTGGAGTTTTAATGACAAAGTCATAGCTTCTGTCTTCAAAAACTGATATAACAACAGAAACCTTGTCTCCAGCCATTTTCTCGGTTGCTTTATTAAACTTGGTGACAAAGTCTCCAATGTTGATTCCCGCCTGACCGAGCGCAGGCCCCAAAGGAGGGGCAGGGGTCGCCTTGGCAGCTTCTATTTGTAATTTGATTTTTTTAGTAATTTTCTTTGCCATTTTTTTAGATTACGCTAAATTTTCTTAACTTGCAAGAAATCAAGTTCCACCGGGGTTTCCCGGCCAAACATTGAAACAAGTACCTTGACCTTTCCTCGCTCCTGGTCAACAGAATTAACTTTCCCTTCCAGGTCTTTAAACGGACCATCAGTTATTAAAATACTTTCACCAACTTCTATGTCTATATTGTGTGTAGTCGTGCCAGCATCCATTTGTTTAAAAAGATATTCTATTTCTTCTTTTTTAAGAGGAACAGGATTCACCCCCGCACCAACAAAGCCAGTGACTCTAGGGGTGTTCCTAACAACATACCAAGAATCATCTGTTACAATCATATCCACCAAAACATATCCAGGGTAAATTTTTTCTTCAACTTCTACGCGCTTACCTCCTTTTATTTTTATTTTCTTTTCAATTGGAACAATAACACTAAAAATTTTGTCATGCATACCAAGAGAATCAATTCGTTGCTTTAAATTACGAAGAACCACGTTCTCGTATCCAGCGTAAGTGTGAATAGCATACCAGTTTCTTTGTCCCTCCGTTTCCTGTTTTGACATGAATTTCAAAAAAAAATTAAACGGAGATTATTTTTCCCAAACCTTTGGAGAAAATAAAATCAAAGATACCNAAAAAGTACGCAATCAATAAAGAAAGCACCACAACTATCAAGGTGTAATATAGGGTCTGNACCCTGGAAGGCCAAATTACATGNTTTAATTCAGTCTTTGTTTCTTTAAGATATTCGGTGATTTTAGACATATTTATCCGCTCAATCGCGGCGAATTTCATTACTCTTTTAAAAAAGCCCCCTCGAGAAGGGCTCTTTTAAGATTACTCTTTTTGTCTTAAATAGTCAAATTTCTCTTTACTTATCTTATTTCATAGGTTATCGTCACATCCGAGATTATAGTGTTCTCTCCTTTGGGAATTTCAGCTGGAGCAGATTCTTCTACAACCCCACCGTAAGACAAGGAAGCCTTACTAAACATTGGCATTGGATAGTTGCCAGATTCGCTGAAACTAGCAATCCTGCCTAAGCGTACACCCAGGTCTTTGGATAAAATTTTCGCTTTATCTTTCGCATCATCAATCGCTTTTTTTCTCGCTTCGGCTTTTAATCCATCTTCATTGTCTATNGTAAAGTTTGGACCACTTAATTCACTTACTCCAAGCGTTCCAAACCCTTGCATGATTTTCCCCACTTCGTCAGTATTTCTTACTTTTACAGTTATGCTTTCATAGGCTTCATAGCCAGTAATTACATTTGTCCCAGGACGTGGCGGACAACCAAATTCCGAACAGGGCATTAATATTCTTGTATCATATTTATATTCATATTTGGGATTAAAAGAAGCGTTCGTTGTTTTGATGTCTTTTTCTTCCACTTTATTCTCTTTCAAAAAGTCTAGGGATTTCTTTTCTACTTCTGCCACGGCTTCTTGCGCCTCTTTGACTGTTTTCCCTTCTTTCCTAATTGTAAAATACACATTAGCAATGTCGGGCACTGCCTGCACTTCTCCATGTCCCGATAAAGTAATGGTGTTAACATCTCCACTCCCCATCATTCCGTAAGACCGTAGTTCAGTTAGAAATTTTACTGCGAAAAACAAAGAAATAATTACTAAAAAGGCTAGAGAAGTTCTGTATAAATTAGTTACATATTGATTGGGTATCATATATCTTACATATAAATTAATGCTAATAATTTGATTATAACATAAATAAAGTTTAGAAAAAGAATTTCTAAAACGGGTCAGTGCCTTGAATGAGACGCACCGGTCCTGGTTGAATAATGATAATTCCCTGGTTGGGAATAAAGATTCTGGAGTTCGGGCTAAAGCTGTACGTACTGTTAGTTGTTGTGGAGGAAGCAGGAGGAGGATTCACTTGAGTGACCGGGCTCGGCACAGGCGCGGGAACGAGAGCTGGAGAGACCTGCGCGATTTGAACTTCTATCTGGGCTAGTTGTTGTTGTAAGTTATTTATTTGCGTTTGGGCATTTACTACTACAGACTGTTGGGCAACAACGATAGCCGGAGTAACGGACACGCTTTCGGCCGTAGATAGATTTGAAGAGGTAGAAATTGGAGTTGAAGTATTGCTTCCCGTGCTTGCTTGATTGTTGTTATTAGTACTACTACCGGAGCCACTGACAATCTGAAAGTTGAGAGTATTCGGATCTGCGATGGCTGATTCAATAGTGGTCAGTATTATTTCAACAGACTTCACTGTGGGCAACTGATTAGCATACGCATTTATAGTAAATTGGGACAACCCCGAATTCGCCGGCGTTAGGTTGGCTATAAGTTCTGAAAGATTGTTAATGTATTTCTTTATTTCCTCCGCCTCTTGTTTTATTTTTTCCGCCTCCGTTACATCTAATTCTGAAATTGACAAAATACTTGTTTTACCTTTCCATCTGGCCAGAAATTGGTTTATTTCTTTTCTTTGACTGTTGATAAACGCAGCATTTTCTAGACCTTTTATTATTATCTCCGGATTGGAACTTTCTGCGTTACGGAAAATGAAATTGGTATTTTTTACTATCTTGGCGGACCGAGTCATCTGGTCTTGGAGATTGGAAGCAAGAGGAAAAGCATTCCTTAAACTATTCGTCATATTGTCCAATCGCTCCGTTTCTGTATTGAGCGTTTTCTTTGCCACATTTAAGTTGGCTTGTATCTCTTCTTTTTGAGCAGTTAAATTTCCTAATTTATTTTTGTGCGTTAAAAGATATCCCCCAAGGGAGATAGTCAATAAAACCAGCACACCGCCAATAATCACTGTTTTGTTCACGCGGGTATTATACAACAGAATTAAATCAAATTCACTTCTGGAACAAGCCTTAACCCAAATTTAGAAAAAACGGAATCAATTATTTGTAAGGCTAGATTTTCTATTTCCTCTCCGCTTGCTCCGCCATGATTTACAAGCACCAAGGCCTGGCGTTCATGCACTCCGACATTACCAACGCGTTTCCCCTTCCAGCCACATTGCTCAATCAGCCAACCTGCGGGAATTTTTATTATTCCCGCCTCTTCAAAAGAGGGCATGTCCGAATAAGTTTTTAATAACTCGTTAAGTTTTTCTTTATTTACGAAAACATTTTTAAAAAAGCTCCCCGCGTTCCCGATGAGAGCCGGGTCCGGTAATTTGCTTCTGCGAATGTTGGCAACCGCCTCGCTTATGTCTTTGGGATTTTTTGTTTCAATTTTGTTCTGCTTTAGATACTGAGAAAGTGCCTTATAAGACACGTTCGGCTTGGAAATTTTACTTAATCTTAAAATTACAGCGGAAATAAAAAATTTATCTTTTAATTTATTTTTAAATATACTGTCGCGATAGCCAAGTTCACATTCGTCATTCTTGAAAACTTTTTTTAAGCCGGTATCAATTTCAAATGCCTCCACACTCTCTAAGACATCTTTAAGCTCCGCTCCATAAGCACCGATGTTCTGCATGGGCGCAGCCCCCACACTGCCGGGAATTAGTGCTAAATTTTCAATGCCCCAATATCCATGATCCACAGCAAAAGAAACCAAATCGTGCCACATTTCCCCTCCATAAGCTTTCAAAAAAACAAAATTTTTATTCTCTTTTAGAATTTCAATCCCTTTCAGTTTGTTTAAAATAACAAAACCTTCAAAATCCTTCGTAAACAGAACATTAGATCCCCCGCCTAAAAATAACTTCTCATTATTTTGAAATTCCGAAGAAGAAAAAAGGCTTTCCACATCTTGCTCATTCCTGATTTCGGTAAAAAACTTGGCGTGAACAGGCACTCCGAAGGTATTAAGTAGGGTTAAATCATAATTTGAAATAATTTCCATATAAACAATACTATATCAAAAGAAAGACAATTGCAGTAACGCTGACGAGAAACATTACCAGAACCGTAAACCAGCCCAAAACATTACTCAAGCGTCCATTTCTATGTTTTCCCATAATCTCGCCATTACCCCCGATACGCACAATCAAAAACAAAACAACAGGCGCGATAATTCCATTCAAAACTGCCGAATAAATCAATGTTTTAATCGGATCAAGCCCGATAAAATTTAAAATAATTCCCAAAACCATGGCTACTATGATAATTCCATAAAAAGCTGTGGCTTCTTTAAATTTTCTAAAAAGTCCAGATTTCCAATCAAATGATTCGGAGATTGCATAGGATGCCGAACCAGCTAAAACCGGGATAGAGAGAAATCCTGTTCCTAAAATCCCCAAAGCAAACAAAAGAAAAGCGAAGTCTCCAGCAAAGGGTCGGAGAGCGGCGGCGGCGTCAGATGCCGTTGATATGCTTGTCACGCCATTTGCAAAAAGAGTTGCCCCGCTGGCAATAATTATAAAAAACATAACCAGATTTGAAATAAACATTCCGGACCAAACATCAATTCTCATTTTTGACATATCATCATCTGTGGTCAAAATACGACGCTCTTCTTCGGTCGTTTCTCCTTTTGAAATTTGCTCTTCCACCTCTTGGGAGGTTTGCCAGAAAAATAAATACGGGCTGATGGTCGTGCCGAAGGCCGCGCATATCAACAAAATTTCACCTCTGGTAAAGTTGATGCTTGGCGATGCAACACTTCTCCATACTTCCCCCCAATCCATATCAATCATTAGGGCTGAAATAATATAAGCTACCAGAACCAGAGCCAAGTATTTCAAATATTTAGCATAGCCGCGATAAGAAACGAAAATCTGAAGCCCCAAGCTAAAGAGAGCAAAAACAATAACCAAAACTGCAAAGCTCAGGCCAGGGAAAACAAGCTTGGTGCTTTCCGCCATGGCTCCCAGATTTGCTCCTATATTGAAAACATTCGCAAAAAGTAAAAGTGAAGTGCAGAGCAAAAGAACCTTTTTAGAAAAGTGTCTCTTAATGTTGGTGGCGAGACCCACCCCAGTGGCAAGGCCAATTCGAGCGCACATTTCTTGAATCGTACCCATCAGGGGATAAGTAAATATGGAAAGCCAGGCCAGACCGAAGCCCCTGGAAGCCCCTATGGCAGAATAAGTGGCAATGCCCGAAGGGTCGTCATCCGCCGCTCCTGTAGTAAACCCCGGACCTAAAATTTTCCAATACTCTTTCAGGCGTTTCATCTTTCTTATTATGACACATTTTTATACCCTATCTCTAAATTTCTCCACCTGAAGCTCTAATCAGTCTGTCCATAATTGCTCTCCCCAGTCCTTGCTCTGGGAAAGATTGACAAACAATCACATCCACATGGTGCGTATCAAAAAATCGGAGTGCTTGGTAAAGGGATTGTGAAATTTCTTCCAAATTATTTTCGTCTCCCAGAGAAAAAACATTCGGCTCATAAATTTTAAAAAAATCTTTATTTTGATTCGTGGAAATTATCCCCACAGCTAGACCTTCTTTTTGCAAAGAAGTAGCGCGCTCCAATATCTTTGAAGCCACTTCCAGAATTAACCGCGCGCACGGAGCGTAGTGTTTATACCTTGTGCCGGGAGAAGAGTTGAGCATGTTTTTCTTTTCTGTAAAAATAACCCTGGCGGGAACGACAACTTTTTTCAGCATCTCCTCTGTCACGGCTCCGGGACGGAGAATAAAAACAGAATCACCCTCAACCCTGACAACAGTGGACTCTATGCCGATTTGGGAGAGTCCGGCGTCAATTATCATATCAACTTTTTCCATTAAATCTTCAAAAAGATGCACCCCCTTGGTGCCACTTGGTCGGCCGGAAATATTGGCAGAGGGAGCTGCGATGGGAACACCGGCACGGGCAATGAGTTCCCGAGCAAAGGAATGTGAGGGCATACGAATGGCGATGGAAGAGAGTCCACCAGAAACAATACTAGAAATATTTTGTTTCTTTTTAAAAATTATTGTCAGCGGTCCCGGCCAAAAACTGTCCATTAATTTCTGCTGTATGGGAGACACATCGTCCGTTAATTCCTGTAACTGCTCCTCCTTCGCAATATGAACGATAATGGGGTTATCACTTGGTCTACCCTTTGCCTTAAATATTTTTTTAATTGCTTCTTCGTTGTAAACACTCGCACCCAGTCCATACACCGTCTCTGTGGGAAAAACAACCAACCCGCCATTTTTTATAATCAGAGAGGCCTTTTCCAACACTTCTTTCCTGTTACTGTCTGTGAGTTTTAGAATTTCTGTTTGCATGAAAAATCTTTTTAGATTGAACTTTTTCTACTGGGGTGACTACTGGGAGTTGAACCCAGACTAGGAGCTCCACAAGCTCATGTGCTACCGCTACACCATAGCCACCATGTGCTCTAATTTATACCAGAAAAAATCGGTGAATGCTACTGCTTAGGTTTTTTTCTACGAAAGAACTTTGAAAAAATATGATCGGTTCTGCGAAGGAAAAATTTTGTTCCCTCAATAAGCAGAACATTCAGCCCAAGCCAAAAAACAATAAACGGTATGGAGGATAAAGGAAGTGGCGCAAGGTCAAAAATTTCTCTCATAAACGGCACTGTCATGGTCATTATTAAAAGACCGAGAGCGACAAGAATGCTAACATTCAACTGTTTATTGGAGAAAACGGAATATGAAAAAAGCGGACGATATAAACTTCTGAAAGAAAAAGCAATAACCAAAATATAGGAAGAAAAACAAACAAAGAAAATAGACCGCGCGATTTCAATATTAAGGCCAATTTTAATTAAAATGTAATAAAGAACCAGAAGAAGCAGAGAACTTACCATACCAACACCGAAAGCAAGCACCTTCACTTCTCTGGTAAAAATAAGACCCAAATCTTTGCCGGAATATTTTTCTTTATCAAAGTTTTCATCAAAAGCAAAGGAAAGGGCGGGCAAACTGCCGGTAAAAAGATTCACCCAAATAATCTGGAGCGCAGTGAGAGGAAAAGCAAGCCCCAAGATCAAACTTCCCCCGATGACAACGACTTCATCCAGGGAGTTGGAAATAAGATAAACGAATGCCTTGCGAACATTGGAAAGAATCCTGCGTCCTTCGTCTATGGCAAGACTGATGGTTTTAAAGTTATCATCCAGGAGCACCAGGTCCGCCGCGCTTTTAGCAACATCACTTCCCGAACCGAGCGATATGCCGATGTCCATGGCCTTGAGCGCAGGAGCNTCATTAACTCCATCTCCTGTCATGGCAACTATNTCNCCATGTTTTCTATATAATTGCCCTATGCGCAATTTGTCTTCGGGGGTAACTCGGGCAAAGATTTTTATTTTAGGAATAATTGTAAATAATTCATCATCAGATAAGTTCCTTAAATTATTTCCAATTAAAACTTCTTCTGGAAGCACTGCCCAGTCTAAACTTTTTGCCACCGAAATAGCCGTCCCCACCAAGTCTCCAGTAACCAGAACCATTTTGACCCCGTGGGATTCTATATTTTTAATGGCAGCGGGCACTTCTTTGCGTACGGGATCATAAAACACGAACATCCCCAAGAAGGAAATTCCTTTTGCCTCTTCAGGAGAAAAGTATTTTTTTGCATGCTTGTTGTGGGCTTTAGAAAAAGTTGCAATTCCGATAATTCGTTTACCTTCTCTGCTGGTGGTTTCAATCCATGATTCAAGCTTTAAATATTCTTCTTTGGAAACATCAGACTTCCTTAAAAGAATTTCGGGGGCACCCATGAATATATATTCTCCATCTTTCTCTGCTATGGAAAATTTATTTGTCGAGTTAAAGGGCAAAACAATGGAAGAAGATAGGGCAAGAATAGCGTCAAGTGGAATGTTGTGTAGATTGCAAGCCTTAACAATATTAACTTCAAAGGGCCTGCCTCGAAAAGTCCATTTAGTTTTATCTTCGTCAGGATTTTCAACAGAAACATCAACATTCGCTAGGGACAATTCAAGTAATTTTTTTTGTTCGTTGGAGAAGCTTGTATTTCTTGAAGAAGAATCAGGGCTTTGGGAGAGAAGAAAATTAGTAGGATATATCCCCACTAGTTGCATGTCTGCAAGCGTGAGAGTGCCAGTTTTGTCTGTCATGATGAGAGTGGTGGACCCCAGCGTTTCAGCAGCGGCAAGTTGTCGAATAATTCCTTTTTTAGAGGCAATTCTTTCTGCTCCGATTGCCAAAATAATAGTAAGCACAATGGGTAATGCTTCCGGAACAGCCCCCACCGCTACAGCCGCAGATAGCAAAAGCATGGAGAGCAGGGGTTGCCCGCTTGAAACGCCCAATATTAAAATTACGGTGACAACAACAAGCGCTACTACGAAAATCAGCCATGCCAGACGATTAATTCCCTTTTGAAGTGGAGTTTTAACTCTTTTTATTTTAGAAACAACTCCAGCTATTTTTCCGATTTCTGTGAAATTGCCGGTAGCATAGACAACGGCAGTGGCATATCCATCGACTACCAAAGAACCTGCATGGGCAATGTTTGTGCGCTCCGCCACTATCGCCGATGACGCGATGAGATTTTCTTTCTTCTCAACGGGCATAGATTCACCTGTTAAGATTGCCTCATCAACTCGAAAATTATTAAGAGAGATAATGCGCGCGTCGGCCGGGATTCTGGCTCCGTAGGATAGTTTGATTATGTCTCCAGGCACAAGCAGAGAAGAATCAATTTCTTGTTCTCTGCCCCCGCGAATAACTCGTGCCCGGTCTTTTATATACGTGGTTAACTTACTAAGAGTGTTTTCGGCATGATATTCGTGGTAAAACCCAAGCAGGACATTGAGCAAAACCGCGAAAGCGATAACCCAAGTATCCAGACCCGCATGGAGTACCCCCGTGATAACGGCTGCCGCAATAAGTAAAAAAATCAGCGGATTGACAAATTGTTTAAAAAATAAAAAAACTGTACGAACTTTTTCTTTACTGTGAAAAGTGTTGCTTCCGTATTGAGACAACCGAGCCAGAGCTTCTTTGTCTCCAATGCCGGTTGAAGTGGTTTCTAATTTTAGAATTACTTCATCAGGTGAGCTAGCCCAGGGTTGAGCTATAACTTGTTTTGAACTGATTTTTTCCTCAAACATCTTATCAAATAAAAATTTGCACAATGTAACTAAAGTGGTAGGTGGCAATAGTTAAAATAAAAATGAGAGCGCAAATTAGGGCGGAAACAATACACCAAGAGCATCCTTTCTTTAGGACGAAAATCTGTATGGCTATAAGATAAACAGAGAAAAGAAACGCTAAAAAAGAGACAATTATAAGAAAATTAATCAAAACGGTTGGCATTATTCCAGGAGTAAAAACGAAAAATAAATAAGAAATAGCTATAAGTCCATAGTAAACCATTCCCAGAATTTCTACGGGAATGCCAAAAAGCCTTGAATAGTCACTGTGAACCACGGTATGGCAATCAAATCTTATGGGGCAAACCAGGGGATTTTTATTGTCGTTTTTTCGTTTAAAGATATGCCTGGACACCATAAATCCGCACAAACCTAAAATTAAAATCGCAAGGCGTATCAAAACATCTTCGGAAAATATCATGGCAAAAGTATAGCAATATTTTTTTAAAAAAGAAAGCTTGAGACTTTATAAAGAGACTTTATAAAGGAAAAGGAGGGTGATTGTATTATCCAAAAGTGAATGCAAATGCCTTGAGCCCGGGTTTGGAAATTTTAAACTCCAAAATGTGGGTTCCCGACTGTTTGCCATCTATAATTTTATAGAGTCGTGCTTCTTTTATTTTCACAATAGTTTTCCCATCGAGAGTTTTTACAATATCTGTTCCCGCCTCTATCCCGAGGGGTTTCCCGTCAAG
>C687J35174_10010436_pt1 | contig 11529 bp, 10 predicted proteins | sample RifCSPhighO2_01_FD_35174 | JGI IMG/M metagenome (IMG submission 35174) | reverse complement strand
GTCCGTGAAAATCCGTAACCCCCAATTTGAAGGCCAAACCAAAGCTCGATTGGGCAATACGGAAGCTCGGACTGCGACCGAAAGCATTACCGGCGAAGCGTTAAAAGAATGGCTGGAACGAAATCCGCAGGATGCAAAACGGGTAATTGAAAAATGCCTACTGACAGCTAAAGCGAGGTTGGCGGCAAAAGCCGCAAAAGAAACAGTGCTGCGAAAAGGCGTTTTAGAAGGTTTAACCTTACCGGGCAAATTGGCGGACTGCAGTTCCAAAAATCCGGAAGACTCAGAATTATTTATTGTTGAGGGTGATAGCGCCGGCGGCAGCGCGAAACAGGGCCGCGATCGCAAAACTCAGGCAATTTTGCCATTACGCGGAAAGATATTGAATGTGGAAAAATCTCGCATTGATAAAATGCTTTTAAATAAAGAAATTCGAGCGCTGGTCATTGCGTTAGGCACGGCGATTGCTGAATCGTTTGATATTTCCAAGTTACGCTATCATAAAATTGTGATTATGACTGATGCGGACGTAGATGGTTCGCATATTCGCACATTGTTGCTTACGCTTTTTTATCGATTTTTCCAACCGGTAGTCAGCGGCGGATTTTTATATATTGCTCAACCGCCTTTGTATCGACTGCAAAAAGGGAAAGAAATAAATTATGTCTACAGCGATGCGGAAAAGAATGACATTATTAAAGCAATGACCAAGAAAGAGGACGAGAAAATCAATATTCAACGCTACAAAGGTTTGGGGGAAATGAATCCGGAACAATTATGGGAAACCACTATGAATCCAGAAAACCGATTATTAAAAAGAGTGCAGGTCCAAGATATTATTGAGGCGGACAAGTTATTTGATATCCTAATGGGCGAAGAAGTGGAGCCGCGAAAAAACTTCATTCAAGCGCACGCGCTCACTGTCAAGAATCTTGACATTTAATCACTATTTTTGTATCTTATACAAATACCTATGTTCTCAAAGATTAAATTATTCATGCAAGAATCGCGCCAGGAATTACATCGAGTGAATTGGCCGTCACGCCAGGATACTGTGCGATTAACAATGATCGTAATTTTGATTTCTATTGGCGTAGCGCTCTTTTTGGGGGTATTGGATTTTATCTTTACATCACTTTTACAGCTTTTTATTTAAAATGGCCAGCAAAGAATTTAAAGAACAATCACAAGTACGCGAACGGCATTGGTATGCCGTCCATACCTATTCTGGTTATGAAGACGCGGTCACCCGCTATTTAAAACAGCGCGTAGATTCTTTATCGATGAACGATAAGATTTTTAATGTTTTGGTTCCTAAAGAAACTAAAGTAAAAATTAAAAACGGAAAACGCCGGATGGTGGAAGAAAAAATTTATCCCGGTTACGTGTTAGTGGATATGATTTTAACGGAAGATTCTTGGTATGTGGTCCGAAACACTCCGCGGGTGACTGGTTTTGTTGGGCCGGATTCCACCACTCCCGTGCCGCTTTCCAAAGATGAAATTGATATGTTAATGGCGCGTATGGGCAGTAAAGACGCGAAATTCAAAGTAGATATTAAAGTAGGCGAGACGGTTAAAATCACCGATGGACCGTTTAAAGATTATGATGCGAAAGTCGCCGAAGTAGATGAAGAAAAAGGCAAAATCAAGGTGTTGGTTCCGATTTTTGGCCGAGATACGCTGGTAGAGTTGGATTCATTGCAAATTCAGAAGATTTAGAATAGAATTAAAAACCTTATGGCAAAAGCAATTAAAACCGTTTTAAAGTTACAACTTCCTGCTGGGCAAGCAAATCCCGCGCCGCCGGTTGGTACTGCGTTGGGACCGCATGGTTTGAATATTCAGGATTTCTGCAAGAAGTTTAATGACGCCACCAAAGCGATGGTGGGGGATATTGTGCCGGCAGAAATTACGATTTATGAAGATCGGACTTTTGATTTTAAATTAAAAACTCCGCCTGCGTCCGCTTTGTTGAAAAAAGCAGCAGGCATTGAAAAGGGTTCCAGTAATGCGCTCAAAGAGAAAGTGGGCACGGTTACTCGCCAGCAAGTGCGGGAAATTGCCGAACGAAAAATGCCGGATTTAAACGCCTATGATTTGGACGCGGCAGAAAAGATTATTCGCGGCACGGCCAAGAATATGGGAATTGAAGTTAAAGATTAGCCGTACTTAGTTTTGACAAGTTTTAATATTTAGTGTATAATATGTGAAAATCCCAATGGGATTTTTTGTTCATTTATTCCAAACAATAGGAGGTTTTTCTATGGCGTTTCAGTGTGCTGGTGGTTGTAAGAAGCAACAGGGTCCAGGAACTCGGCCGATTCGATTGGTGACTGTTCAGCGTTTAGTGACTTATCGCTTTATGCGCAAGGGAGTGGAAGTTCGCTCTCCTGTCATAGGCAGGGAAACTGTCGCCGAGGGAGATTTTTGCCCTCCATGCGTATCTGTTTTGCCTAAACAGCCGCGGATTGTGGAGGATGTAGTCCGAGAAGTGAAATACGAGAAAAACAGCATTCGATAGGAGGTATCTGATGGCGAGAAATTTCGGTCTTGGTCTTTCGGTCGCTGATCGTCAGCGCCGATATTTAGAACGGATAAGTCGTCAGAGATTAGCTGAATATTATCGTCAGCAAAATCCGAAAATCCGTCAACGGGAGAAGAGGTCCAAGCCCATTGTTTGGAAGCCAAAGTAAAAAAGTCCTTATTTTGCACAAAAGCTGCTGGTAGTGATATACTGCCAGCAGCTTTTTAATTTGTATTGTATGTTAAAAGGAGAAGAACTCATGCAAAAACAACTAGGTAAATTCATTGTCATTGATGGTATTGATGGTTCTGGTAAGGGCACTATCGCAAAACAACTTGCCGCGTTTCTTTTTGATCTCTCAAAGAGAAATCATATTTTACTGACTCGGGAACCGTACATTTCTTCCTATTACGATACTATCCGTAGGATTTTGAAAACAACGAAAGATCCTAGGGAACACGCATTGCGGCTAACCAAGCTTTTTGTCCAGGACCGGAAAGTGCATGCGCGCTGGATTGACCGAGAAATTCGGCAGGGGCATATTGTGATTTCCGATCGGTATTGGCACTCTACGTTGGTCTATCAACAAACCCAGGGTATTCCGTTAACTGCGTTGTTGGAAATGCACGAAAATATTCCGGTTATTCCAGACCTCACGCTATTGATTGACCTTCCGGCGGAAGTAGCAATGCGCCGAGTTGCCAATGATGAGCATCGCGGTGGCAAGCGTGATATGTTTGAGCAAGTGGAATTTCAAAAAGTACTGCGCCAGAAATTCTTATCTTTGCCAAAATACTTGCCGGATGAACACATTGTGATTGTAAGCGGGAACAGCGGCATTGAACGAGTCTTTAAATCCGTACAACGGGAGGTACAAAAGTTATTTAAATAAAAAGTCTTATAAATTTTCGCCCCAATTGAATGATTGGGGCGAATTTTGTTAGTATTCATATAATCTCTTTATGCCCGAATATCGCCCGACAATTGGATTAGAAGTACACGCGGAACTGAAAACCGCCACAAAAATGTTTTGTGGTTGCCCGAACAATCCGGATGAGGATCGACCAAATACCAATGTTTGCCCCGTATGCTTAGGCCATCCGGGTATATTGCCGACGATCAATAAAAAAGCCATTGAATTACTAATTAAGGTGGGTTTAGCGTTGGGCGCGAAGATTAATCCCGCTTTCAAGTTTGATCGGAAAAATTATTTCTATCCAGATTTGCCTAAGGGCTATCAATTATCCCAATATGATTTGCCAATTGTTGGCGCCGGTAATTTAGAAGGAGTGCGAATTAATCGGGTTCATCTGGAAGAAGATGCTGGTAAATTAGTGCATGCGCCGGACGGGAAATCTTCGCTCGTCGATTTTAATCGCGGTGGAGTGCCATTGATGGAATTGGTAACCGAACCAGATATTCATAGCGCGCGGGAAGCAGTAGTATTTGCAAAAGAATTACAGCTCTTATTAAGATATTTAAATGTGTCAGATGCGGATTTGGATCGCGGTTTAATGCGGGCGGATGCGAATGTTTCCGTTAGCGCCAATGACCAATTAGGCACAAAAGTGGAAATTAAAAATTTGAATTCTTTCAGCGCCATTGAAGCGGCGATTAATTATGAAATTAAACGGCAGACTGAAGCGCTGGAAGCAGGAGAAACCCTGCATCAGGAAACGCGCGGTTGGGATGAAGTAAAGCAAGCAACCAAGACCCAGCGCTCCAAGGAACACGCCCACGATTATCGTTATTTTCCGGAACCCGATTTACCGCCGTTAGCCGCCGATGCGTTTAATCTTGAAGTCATCCGAGCTTCTTTGTCAGAATTACCAGCGCAACGGCGGGCCCGTTTTCAAAAAGAATATAACCTGGACTCAACGCAGGCGCGAATATTGGTGGAGGACAAATCGGCTGCGGAATTTTTTGAACAGGCAGTTTCGGAATTAGAAGAGGAAGAGGGCAAAATAATTTCTCTGGATAAAGTGAGATTAGTCTTTAATTATTTGACCAGCGATATGTGGGGCTTGATGAAAGAACTGGCGATTGATTTTAAAAGCGTGAATATCACGCCGGAGAATTTTGCCGACCTTATCGAAATGATTGTCAAGAAAATGATTTCCAGCCGGACAGCCAAAGATTTATTGCGGAAAATGCAGGAAACCAGTTTAGATCCTCGAATGATTGTTCAGCAAGAAGGATTGCAGCAAGTATCTGGAGAGGGGGAATTGCAAGAAATCGCGCAGCAGGTGATTGCCGCCAACCCAGCGGCCGTGGCGGATTATAAAAAAGGAAAAACTACTGTACTTCAATTCTTTGTCGGAAAAGCGATGGGGGTATTAAAAGGAAAAGGAAATCCAGAGGTATTACGGCAGGTATTTGAAAAAATATTGTCTGGGGTGTAAAATAAGAATATGTTTAATTCTGAGAAAATTCCTTTCGGTAATTTCAAACAGCCGCCAACCCCGGAAGAAATGGCTGCTGCCGCGGAAGCGCGGCGCCGGATTTTAGCGGAAAATGAAGCAAAAGCTCAAAAGGAAAAAGAAGAAAGAGAAAAAGTACTGGCGCTTCAAAAACAAGTGCGGTCGTTTTATGAAAAACCGAAAAGCCAGGAAATTGACAGTCAGAAAGAAAAAGAAGCGGAAGAATTTGTTAAGCAATTAGAAAAAGAAGAAGAACAGGAGCAAAAACCAGAAACCCTTCACTAGTGAAGGGTTTCTTTTGTTAGGAATTGCTCAATTGTCATTTCTCCGAGATTTCCCTGGCCTCGTTTTCGGACATTAATCGTTTTATTGGTTTCTTCTTGGGCGCCTACGACGGCGATATATGGGAATTTTTGCATTTCCGCTTCGCGGATTTTTTTACCAACCGTATTATTGGACGAATTAATCGTAACTCGAACGCCGGTGGATTTTAATTGCCGCAAGATGGATTGGGCGTAGTCGTTTTGTTTTTCGGAAATCGGCAAAATAATTATTTGTTCCGGCGCCAGCCAAAAAGGAAATGCGCCACCGAGATGCTCAATTAAAATCCCAAGAAAACGTTCAGTGGATCCGAGAATCGCCCGATGGATAACCACGGGTTGTTTCTTTGAGCCGTCGGTATCTATATATTCTAAATTGAATTTTTGCGGCAGATTCATATCTAATTGGATGGTGGATAATTGCCATTCCCGGCCAAGCACGTCCTTGAACATAAAATCTAATTTCGGACCATAGAATGCCGCTTCACCTTCTACGATTTTATGTTCCCAACCCCGTTTTTGAATAAGTTCGGCTAAAATAGTTTCCGATTCTCTCCAGATTTGCGGGTCGCCGATATATTTTTCTTTATTTAAATGATCGTGGGTGGAAATCCGGACCCAAAAAGTGTGCAGCTCAAATTTTTTATAAACTTCGGCAATCATATCCAACATCCGGTTAATTTCTTCTTTGATTTGTTCCGGTGCGGCAAAGACATGGCAATCATCTTGGGTAAGCGCGCGAACGCGAGTTAGTCCGCTTAATTCGCCGCTTTTTTCATAACGATAATTCGTGGTAGTGGCGGTCCAGCGTATCGGTAGTTCACGGTAGGAATGCGGTACGGTTTTATAGAGCATCATGAAATGTGGGCAATTCATGGGTTTGATATAATAATCATCTTCACCCTTAAGTTTCATTGGCGGATATAATGCGTCATATTTTTTGAGATGCCCAGAGATTTCGTATAAATGTTTTTTGGTAATATGCGGAATCCATATTGGTTCGTAGCCATTTTTTTCCTGCAAATTAGTAATATAGTTTTCAATAATGCGGCGGAGAATAGCGCCTTTGGGATAAAACAGCGGCAGACCGGAACCGACTTCTTCGGAAATCGTAAACAATTGCAATTCCTTGCCAAGTTTTCGATGGTCTCGCTTTTTTGCTTCTTCAAGCATTGCCAGATGAGTTGCTAGTTCTTCCTTGGTAGCAAAAGCTAATCCATAGATACGGGTTAACATTGGATTTTTTTCACTGCCCTTCCAATAAGCGCCGGCAAGATGAGTGAGTTTGAATCCATCTGGGTTAATTTCACTAGTATTATCTACGTGGCCACCGCGGCAAAGATCGGTGAATATCTCGCCGGTGTGATAAGTGGTTAGATCTTGTTTGTCTTTAGAAAAATCTTTAATCAATTCTAATTTAAATTTTTGATCCTTGAACAGTTTTTTTGCTTTGAGCGGAGTAATAGCTTCACCGATAAATGGAAGCTTAAGATTAATCAAGCGGCGCATTTCTTTTTCTAATTCCACCAATTCAGATTCGTTCAGCGGTTTAAGAAAGAGAAAATCATAATAAAAGCCATGTTCAATGGTTGGACCAATTCCGAGTTTAGTTTTTGGATATTTTTTCAATACCGCGGCGGCCAAGAGATGGGCGAGCGAGTGGCGGATCTTTTCCAGTTGAGTCGGCATAAGTATTGTTTCTATTATAAAGGAAAAATACTTTCCTCTCAAATAGAAAGTATATTGACATACGGTTTATATTGTGATATATTAATTTGGTTGAAAGGAGGCGGTTCTTAAAAAATTGTATACGGGAGGTTGCTCATGTATTACTGGTCGTGTGTTGGGGTGCTGATTCTATCATTGATTATTGCAAAAATTGTTCTTCACACTTCATGGTTTGGGCAGTGGCTGACTCGGAAACGTTTCATCATTGAAGAAAGGCCACTCATCTTGAAAGAAGAATGGTTTAAGCGGTTTGGTAATCCGGAAGAGTGGGTGCCGGAAAGCTTCCAATCCTGTGTTGAAATCGTGGATAAAAGTTTTATCCGTTATTTCTATAAAGATTTCCAGGACAAACCACAGGTAGGCACGCGTTCTTATACTCATTCGTATTTCTTCAGTCCTAAAGATGGAGAGATGAACAAAATTCGAACCTATAAACCAAATCCCAATCGGTTTATCCGTTTGCTTTTGAAGATCTGCCATGGCCGCATGCCGGAAGAATCGTTGCAAAATTTCTTTGTTAACAAAGCAATGATTAAAACTTTCTAAGCTCTTTTACATTAAAAAGACCTATGGCTAACATAGGTCTTTTTATTTTATAATTCTTTCACCGTATCGCAAATCAATTTTGGCTCACCGTTCCGCCAAGACATTTTTCCGGTAATCAGCACTACTTTATTTTCTACCCATAGCGGCAAAGTTTTTTCCAGTGTATCGGCGAATACCAGCACTTCAATGCCATTGGAGAAATCTTCAATTTTCGCAAAAACCATCGGCTGGCCCATTTTGGTCATTACGCGTTGGATTTTGGAAACAATACCGGCGATTTTTGGTTTACGATAATCTTCTGCGTCTGGATCAGAAGAAAGTGCATCCTTAATAGAACGCGCGCCATGTTTGGCGATTTTTTCTTTGTAGCTATTTAAAGGATGATCAGATACGTATAAGCCCAGCAATTCTTTCTCCCAGGCGAGACGTTCCTGAACCGTTGATAGAGTGCTGGGTTTCAATCGCAATGCATTGTGGGAAGCGGCACCGCCAAATAAAGATGATTGGTTGCTTTGGCTGGATTTTTTTAGGGTACTGGAGAATTTCAAAATATCATCCATATTTTGCAGTCCCGCGTTGCGTTCAATTCCCAAAGAATCTAACGCGCCACATTTGAGCATGCTTTCCAAAGATTTTTTATTGAGATCCTTATGTTGCACTCGCTCCAGAAGATCCACGAGCGTTTTGAATGGTCCGCCTTTTTGGCGTTCTTGGACAATCGCTTCCACAATATTGGCGCCGACATTCTTTATCGCCAGCAAGCCAAAACGGATATTTTTTTCTTCCGGAGCAAAATTGGTGGCGCTCTTATTGACGTCTGGCGGTAATACGGCAATACCGATTTTTCTGGATTCACTCACCAAAAACGCAGCGCGTTCTACATCGCCGGAATCGGCATTGAGCAAGCTGGTGTAAAATTCCACCGGATAATGCGCGCGGAGATACGCAGTTCGATAAGCGATCATTGCATAACAAGCAGCATGCGACCGGTTGAAACCATAACGGTCAAACGGTTCAATCAATGCCCAAAATTGTTCGGCGATTTCTTGCCGCACTCCGTTTTTTACGGCGCCGTTAATAATTTTATCTTTTTGTTCTTGCAATAATTGTTTGATTTTTTTCCCAACCGCTTTTCGAAGAATATCCGCTTCCGCAAGGGTAAGGCCGGAAAGCGCTCGGGCGCCCGCCATCAATTGCTCCTGATAAATCATAATTCCATAAGTTTTTTTCATGACCGGTTCCAGAAGCGGATGCAGGTAGCTGACTCGTTCGTGACCGAATTTTCTTTTAATGTATTGAGGAATAAGTTCCATTGGTCCCGGTCGGTACAGGGCCACCATGGCAATAATGTCTTCCAGTTCGCTCGGTCGAAGTTCTTTCAGATAACGCCGCATGCCCGCGGATTCTAATTGAAAAACCCCGGTAGTATCGGCAGCTTGGAGCAATTGAAATGTCCTTGAATCATTCAAGGGGATTTGACTGATATCAATTCGTAGGCCGTGAATATCTTCCACGAGACGAATCGTATCTTCAATAATGCTTAAGTTTTTTAATCCTAACAAATCCATTTTTAAAAGGCCGAGATCTTCCACGCTGTGCATTTCAAATTGCGTAATAATGATATTGTCGTCTTGCGGCGCGTGCTGAATTGGTAAGTGTTCGGTCAGCGGCAATTTGGCGATGACCGTACCGCAAGCATGGACCGACGCGTGCCGCGCTACCCCTTCTAATTTTCTTGCGGCATCCAACACTCGTTTGGCATCGTCATTGGAGTCGTACATAGTTTTCAATTCCGGAACAGTTTGAATGGCATCTGCCAGCTTCGCATTGAAGGGTATGAGTTTGGCAATTTGATCACAAAACGTGTAACTCAATCCCATGGCGCGACCGGCATCGCGAATCGCGGCGCGGGCGGCCATGGTTCCGAAAGTAATAATATGCGCGACCCGATCTTTGCCGTAGGTCTCTTCCAAATAACCGAAAACTTCATCGCGGCGGGTATCCGCGAAGTCAATATCGATATCCGGCATTTGAATACGCGCCGGATTTAAGAATCGCTCAAACAGCAATTCGTACTTTAGTGGATCGATATCAGTGATATTTAAAATATAAGCAATAATACTGCCGGCAGCGGAACCACGACCCGGTCCAACTACAATGCCGTGGTCTTTCGCCCAATTCACGAAATCCTGGACAATCAAAAAGTAATCGGCAAAACCGGTTTTTTCAATAACGCCCATTTCATACGTTACTCGATCTTTTACTTCCTGCGTAATTTCCGAATACCGGCGTGCGACTCGTTCCCAAATCAATTCTTCCAGATATTGATTGGCGGTTTTTCCATCTGGAACGTTAAATTGCGGCAATTGAATCTTACCGAGTTCAATTTCCAGATTGCATTCTTGGGCAATACGAACGGTATTGGTAATCGCTTCCGGAGTTTCTTGAAAAAGTTCGGACATTTCTTCCGGAGAACGAAGCGAAAAATCATCATCTTTGAAAGTGAGCCGGTCCGGGTCAGTAATTTTACTGCCGGTTTGCACGGCCAGAAGAATATCGTGATAGGGAGCGTCTTCTTTCAGGATATAATGCAAATCTTGGGTAGCGACAAGCGGAATCCCAGTTTTGGCGGCAATTTTTTTCAATCCTTCATTGGCTTTGACGGTTTTAGTCACGCCCGGATGATGGCCGATTTCCAAATAAAAATTTCCTTGACCGAAAATATCTTGATATTCCAATGCTACCTGTTCGGCTTGTTCTAAATTATTATTAAGAATTTTTTTTGCCACTTCGCCGCCGATGCAAGCGGACAGGGCCATCAAACCTTCGGAATATTGCCGAAGCAGTTGTTTGTCCATTCGTGGCTTGTAATAAAAGCCGTCTAAATGGGCAATCGTGACTAATTTGATTAAATTTTTCCAGCCCGTATGATTTTTAACGAGAATGACTAGGTGATGGTAATTTTCTTCTCCGTTGGCGGGTTTTTCCTTATGATTTTTTGGCGCAATGTACGCTTCCACGCCGATAATCGGCTTAATACCGGCTTTCTTGGCTTTTTTATAAAATTCAATTGCGCCGTATAAATTACCGTGATCGGTGAGCGCTAGCGTGTCCATCCCGAGTTCTTTCGTGCGGGCAATCAGGTCATCAATTTTGCCCAAACCATCCAGCAGGGAATAGTGAGAATGAGTGTGGAGGTGGACGAATTTCGACATACCTCAAGAGTATCTTTTTTGGTTTCTAGCGTAAAGGGTTATCTGGAAAATTTTGACTTTCCCCGCGCCTTATAGTAAGATAAGTAAGAATTAATTTATTTATCCGCTATGGGAGGTGTACCAGTCAAACATAGATCTAAATCCAAGGTCGGCCGCAGCCGATCGCATTTGGCTTTAAAAAAGATAAAGTTAACCGTCTGTTCTCAATGCAAAGCGCCGACTTTGCCGCATCGGGCTTGCGCGCAGTGCGGTTATTACAAAGGTAAAAGTTCTTAAATCAATCTCTAGTTTCGGAACTTTTAAAATTTGATACAATAAAGTAAGGTATGGCTACTCGACAATTAGGAAGGTCAATCGTTCTCCAATCGCTCTACGAGTGGGATTTTTATAAGCAAAAATCGGATCTCATTAAAATTGTGGAACGGAATTTGCTGGAATTCGGACCCGGCATTAATGAGCCGGAGTTTGTCTGGAATCTCGTCAAGGGAATCATTGATCACAAAGGGGATTTGGATAATATTATCCAAAAAGCCGCCCCGGACTGGCCGTTGGAACAAGTTGCCCTGGTGGATCGTAATGCGCTCCGCATCGGACTTTTTGAGCTTTTGTACGCCGATCGGAAGGAAGTTCCGCCGAAAGTAGCCATTAACGAAGCCATTGAATTAGCTAAAAATTACGGCGGTCCGAACTCTGGAAAGTTTATCAATGGCGTGTTGGGTACGGTTTATCGGGAAATTGGCGAGCCGGGAAAAAATGATACCGGTAAAAAAGAAA
>C687J35174_10010434_pt1 | contig 11529 bp, 13 predicted proteins | sample RifCSPhighO2_01_FD_35174 | JGI IMG/M metagenome (IMG submission 35174) | reverse complement strand
CCAGCGGCTGGGGATTCAGCTACGTTGACGTATACCGGGTCGAGAGTGGTGGTGTAGTTGGCGGTAGTTAGGACAGTGCCGGTTGTACCAGAAAAGGTATAGGTAGCATCAGCACTTAAGTCACCAGCGTCTAGGGTGGCGTAAAAGGCTCCACCAACGCTTTCTAGGAGCTGTAGTTCAGAGGAAGCATTATTAAGGATGATGTCAAAGGCCCCAGATTGGCTCCAGTCACCGGATAGAGCACCCAAAGCCACAGCATCACCGGTTAGCTGGATACCGTTGCCGGCAGCTACGTCTAGGGCATCACCAGTTACTACTAAGCCGTTGCCAGCCAAGACGCTCTCTACCACATCAAAGTCAATAGTGTCAGTGCCGGCGGTACCGGTAATCGTTAGATTAGTGCCAGCCACCGTCAGATTTAATGTATCAGTGGCACTGTCGGCTACCGGGTTACTAGCATTGGGTACAGCGATGGTCTCAAAGGAGTTGGCGCCGCCGCCACCGGCGTTGTCTNAGGCACAGGCCCAGCCACCGCCGTCGGTGTATTTAAGGATCTCANTGTCGGCGCAACCCTTGAGCAGGGTTAGGCCGCCAGCCAGGATTTCCAGACCGGAATTAGAAGAAGTGGCCCCTGCTCCCCCAGAAGTGGTCAGAGTTAGAGCAATATCGTTAGCATTGACCGCAATTGCCCCATTAGAGCTAACTACATCCAAAGCATCGCCGTTAACAGCTATGCCAGCGCCGGCCAGAGCTACTTCGCCAAGGTCAAAACTCAGACTATCAGAGCCTGAGTCACCAGTAATAGTCAGGTTACTGCCGCTGACCGTGAAATTCAGCGTATCAGTCGGCGAATCAGCTGTTGGGTCTGAACCGGCCGGAGCATTGATCGTAGCAAACGAATTGCTGGCCGGAGGCACATCTACGGTCAAGCCATCTATTTGTCCAACCAGCTGATTAAGCTGGTCCTGGGAAGCAAAATTACAGTTATTGGTGTCCAAACAAATCGTTCCGGAAGTTCCCGGCAGATTATAGACAGTATTTGAGGTAAGATCGTTAGAGGTAAAGGTAAAGTAATTCTGATCAGTAACATAGAAGCGTATATCACCTTTTGAGAAGATATCGCCGTTAACCACAATGGTGCTGGTTCCATCTTGGAGTTCCAGCGTGCTAATAGCCGGCAAGGCGCCGCTAATCTCGGCGTTTTGTGAGGGGATTAGACTGGCATTAGGGGCTGGAATAAGATTTTGACGTTGGGCGAACTGCAGTCCACCGAACATCGCTAAGGTTAAAAGCAGTGCCAATGCGATGATTATCACGGCCCGCTTGCGATAGCCCCGTTTCGTAGCCGCTGTGTTATCACTCTCCTCGTAGTAGCTGGCTACTCTCTCTAGGCTGCCGGCGCTATCACCTGCCGTAGGAGTAATGACTTCCTCATTGAATACCTGGCTGATAGGTTTCTCCGGGACAGACGGTCGAGGATTGTAAGCATCCGAGGGGTTCATAGGATTCTTGGGCTCCTCGGGTTTATCAGGCAGCATAAACTTAGTATTCATAGCTTATGCTCCCGCCTGTTGCGGCAAGCCGCTCAAGGTACTATCGGAATTGCCGACACTAGCAAGTAATTGCCGTCGGCGCTGAAGTCCCTTACGGCAACGTGTCGAGCAAGTCTTGGCATCGCGGCGTCCGATGAACGGATGTCCGCAATGCACGCATTTTCGGATGCGTGCCATTTTTCCTTTTTTTAGTTTTTGGGTTTGTTTTAGCGTTTTAATTTTTAACGCTACCTAAAATTATCCTCTCAAGGTGTGACCAAATCAATACTAAAACGTGACATTTGAGGAGTTAGTTGTGACAATGAGTTTGTAGTATATAATACATCATAAGTCTGATGCAAAACGGTCAAATACATATTACCTGAGGTGTTACTAGTGGTAATTTGTGATAATTGTTATCTTAAATATGTAGTATTAAATACTATGCTAACGAAAGTTATCCACACCCTGTAAATACATTGCCGTTCTTTTAAGTCAGTTGTCTTGTGTATTTACAGCCAAATCAACAACACAATTACGAGCGTTCCAATCAGCAGTACCAGACCGGCAAAGGCTCCATTGCGTAATGACTGCCGGGCTATCGCTCCACGNGCCAGCGGGTTGCGGCCTATGGCTGTTATACTACCGGACACCGCGCTGTAAATGATCTCACCGGCTATCAGCATCATTGTCACAAAGACCATTAAGACCATGATGATTCGTATGTTGCTAAGTTCACGGCCGAATATATTGGCAGAAACTGATTGCAGCCAGTTATTATCGGAACTGCCGTCAGATTTGGTTGGCGGATTGACATCGACATTGACACTCATTAGCGTCACTTTGGTGGTCAGCGGCTGGTCGTTGTTGTCAGAAACAGCAACTTCTTGAGAGGACTCCGTATCAAAGTCATCTAGAGCCCGGCCAAAACTCGGCTTGGTTTCGTCCACAGATTTCATTAAGACCCCCTTGAGAGGCGAGACGGCCAACAGATCGCCAACTTNAGGCGCCCCGTTAAAATCAGACACGTAAACCTTAACCGGACCATCACTGGACACATAAACACCTTTGCTGACTGATGAAACTGCTAGCAGGCTATCTGTTAAACCAATGGCTACTCCTAAGGCGCTGTGCGGTTGATTGGAATCGGCAGCCGTTACCAGTAACTGTCCATCTATCTCTTCGCCGGTCAAGGCTACGGCCATATTTTGGCTAAGCGTCTCATCTTTGGTCAGGTAGCCCTGGGAGACCTCAGCCAGCACACCCCCGGCTGGTCCGGCCGCAATTATAAAGAGCGAGGTGATTACCGCAACTAGTAAGTTCTTGATTCGGCCAGCCGTTAGCGCCCTAGCCACCAAACCTCCAGAGCCGGCCTTCTTGGCTGGCTCACTGTAATAATTAACTACCTGCGAAGTGACAGCTAACTCCTGACGGGTTCGGGACAATCGTTTTCGACAGCGCGGCGAACAGGTCCGGGCATCACGGCGGCCGGAAAAGGGCTGGTAGCAGACTCGGCAGATCCGACTTTTGGCCATTTTTTGGCTATTTTGTTTTTTAAGCTTTTTGTTTAGAGCTTACGAGAGATAAGTATAAGCACAAGTGTGACAATGTCAATACCGATGTGTGACAGCCCCGCACTGTAAAACGTGATTTGCAAATTTCGATAATGTGACAACGCCCTGCCGTTTTACGGCTACTGGGTGGTTAATACAGCCACTCTGGAATAACCGGCTCCAACTTGTCTGACTGCCGTCTTACTTAGTTGTCCTGATCTATAAATACTACCCCAACCAAAGCATCTGTGGGTGAACCATCCGGATAATCCCTGTGAACCACTGCTTCCTCTACGGGTGTGCTTGGCGCCAACACATCTAAGGCATCGCCAAGCTCGATGTCCCCTAACTCAACTCTTCCGTGCAGGGTATCATCGTCAATATCAAAGCCGGCTTCAGCAAGACCCGCCGAATAGACATGTACTAGCTGATGCCGATCATAAAGCCCAAGGCATGGTGTTTCCCAACCTTCAGCGTAGTCGGCAGGATTTTGTTCTCTGTATTTGACAGCTTGACGCCACCCAGCCTCGTTCATAACAAAGATGCAGGGATATCTTGGAACAGCCTCTCCTCTAGCGACGGCTGTGCCATCAAAACCGCTGAATACTAAATCATCAGGCTCATAGCCCTTTTCCCTCAGCTCGGCAAGTAGCCCTTCTAGAAAATCCTCAGCGCCNCTGGAGGCATAGCCCTCCGGCCTAAAGTGCATCTTAGGCATACGNTTTGGTTTGGTAACTTCACGACCCATATATCTATCTTACCCCGGGGTTATTCATGGCTACCGCCTACTTCTCTCGAAGCGTGCACCGCGGCTAATTCCTTTGGGTAATCTTCTTTTAACACTCTATCGACTAGCCCGGGACTGTGTTTTTCTATTTCAGCTCCACTCCTTACAGCTTCTTTTAGAAAATCCATAACTGTTGCAAGGTTGTAGACAGTGTCGTCTTTAGCTTCCATTAGACCTAATCTGCTATAGAGATCTGTTATTTCACTGGCCATTTCGGTATCCATAACATCGAGGGCTATGGTTGAAGGTTTTCTTTCATCTTGTCTGCCAGCGGTAGCAATTTCGTAGGGGCTGCGACTGTCTAAAGGTATTGTTTCTGTGTTCATTTTTTATTTTTATTTAACTCTTTAATTATAGCATAAGCATCTTAAAAAGTCAATAATTGGTCGGGGGGGCTTTTCAGGCTGCTGGTAATACAGCGTGGGGCACACTTTGAGGCTTATTCTCTCTGGCCGCATTAACATAGTCCTGAAAATATATGGGGCTTCCATCAGGTTTTGTGACATAGCTAAGAGCTTGGTTCCAGATTTCCATCAAGCTGCTTCCCTCCCCGCCGGCAATTAACACCAGACGATCAGCCGCCGCCCGGCCGCCGCTAGCCATAAAGGCCAGCATTTCAGCTAATTTTTGAGATGTCTTAGGATCTCCAGACCGATACACCTCCTGCAGTAAACCCTTGGCCTGTGAACCAATATTGCCCGGGGTAATATATGATTCACTTATGGCATAAGTTATTCTGTCTCCGTCCGACAGTCTTTTGCCCTGTTTGGCCTGCCACCGCTCATCGCTTAAGCCATAATCTTCAATTATCCGATGCCTTTTATCCTGCTTAGCGGGATCGGGGTCATCGGGGCTGATGTATTCAGGATAAGCTGCCTGTAGGACCGGCGGCGTTAGATCAACCCGACCACCACTTACGGCAGCCCAGTTTTCGGGATCGTTGGTTTGACGCTCAGTCCATTCCGGCAATTGATAGGGTCTGACCATATAGACACTGTCATCCATCTTCATTTCGCCGTCTTCTCCAAACATCTCATCGCCGTATTGTTCTCTCAGCCAGGCAATAAGCTCTTGGTTATACTTTCGCTGAGCTTTGTTTGGATCGTTCAAATCAAGCGGGATAGCGTGATTTTCAGCTTCCACCCAACCGGTCCTTTGGCTCATTTCCAAATATTTATTGAGGGTAACTCGGCGTAAATTCGGGTTGGGGTTAATCATATTAAGCTCTAGAGCAGCCATAGCTGGCTGGTGGCCGGTTTCACCCTTGTGAAACTTTCTATAAACCCACTGGCCTGCTTTAGCGCTTTGGAAAACGCCTGGTTCAGGCGGAGCGTTACTATCGTCTACCGATTCGGCGCCGGGATCTGTTTTTTCTAAGCTAATGACCCCCAGATCAGCTTCCGCAATGTATTGATCGGGGTATTTTATTGCTTCATCAAAACTAATAGATACGGGCTGATGGCCGTATCTTGTGAAGAACCTTAATTTTTCAGCCCCAAAGATTGAGGCGAACGCCCCCAAGGAAGCTTGGTTAACGAAGTGGCCGGAAATAGTTACCGCCTCAAATTCTTTGGCCTCAGCAGCCAGCGCCCTAAGTAAATCCTTGCCTATGCCTTGACCCATCTCATATCCTTCGCTGACTTCATAACCATCAACGTACATAGACGCGCGACCCTCTTCATCATAGGTTAGAGTACCGACAGCTCTACCTCTACTCTCCAGGTCAATAGTTACCCCATATTTCTTATCAGGTACGTAGGTTACCCACTCCTTAGAATAATTTGGGACTTCTACTTTAGTTTGTTCGGGCCTTGCTAGGGTGGTTTCAGACATTTTTATGCTAATTTAACTCTGATATTCTACCATAAGCACTCTAAAAAGTCAACTCGAGCTCCCTCCTGAGGCGGGCAGGCTACCCCCAGCCCACACCTACGATGAGCTGAACTTCACCCTTTTGCCCGAGATTATGTTTCAGGCGGCTTGTTTTTCGGTGCGGTAAAGAGCCAGTAGTTCTTTAAGAGCTTGGCTATTAGGAGCTTCCTGGCCGAGTATATCGGCCACTAGTTTGGCTTGGTAGCCTCTTTCGCTGGCAGGTAAAGCGGCATCTTCGGCCGCTTGGTGTGTGACAAAATCCTGCAGTTCGATTAAAGCTTGGGTGGTTCTTGTTTTCATTTTTTTTATTTCTGGACCAACAAGTGCATACTACCATAAATGCCTTAAAAAGTCAACCTGAGCTCTATCCCCTTTCCCCCTCCGCTTATGCTAAACTTGGGGAAGTTAATTGCTCTAGCGAGCGGGGATGAAAAATGGTGCGATTTGAAAAATGGGGTTGGTTGTACCGGCCGGCCAATCTTGGGGCATGGATATTAATAATTCTTGGTGCGATCTTTCTGGTTAGCGTTTATTTTACTTACGAAAAGCACGCCCGCGGCACCGGCGACTTAATTTACAGGATATATCCGCACTTCGTAGCCACATTTCTGCTCTACATCTGGGTCGGCTACAAAACCAGTAAGTAAACTAAGGTAATCCAGGCTCTATCCCCCGCCGGAATTTTGGCTTTTGATTTTTAGAAAATCCTTAGGAGCAACCGGCATATCTTCAAATAAGTACTTAATGAAAGCCTGTTCACTAAGTTGCAAGGCAGGGTTCTTGCGCCGCTCCCGGCCGATAGTCGATGAGGTCTTGCTATCCATCCCCTTGCCGCAGGCTGAACCTCTGTAATGCCCGGGGTATATCTCTGTCCAATCAGGTAATTTCAGCAGTTTGTGGACACTTTGGTATAGGTCTTTTGCCTTAGCTTTGACGCGGGCAGTTTCAGCTCCCTCTTCCACCAAATCAACCCGGCCAACATCGCCCACAAAGAGAGTATCACCGGTCATCACCAGCCAATCGTCAACTAGCAGGCAGATATGTTCCGGAGTATGGCCAGGAGTATGGATAGCTTTAATGGTGCGCCGACCCACTTTAATAGTCGCCCCATCGGCGAACTCCTCAAACTGGTATTTAACCGCCGCTTTCGGTCCGAAATAGAGAGTTGCCCCCGTCTTACGCGCCAGCTCGGCTGATGAAGATAGATGATCAGCNTGGATGTGTGTCTCAATAACAGCTGTGATTTTTAGACCGAGCTTGTCTGCAAAAGTTGTATAATCCTCCGGCGTGCCCTGAGCATCAACAATGGTGCAGACCCCTCTGGTCGGGCAACCGACCATATAAGATAAGCATGACTTCTCCTCATGCAGGATTTGCCTGAAAATCATATTCTCTTTGAATTATAACAACTTTGCCCGGGCTTCCTCCATAGGCCTACCTGCCGGCAGGCAGGCTCTATCCCCCCTAAATATCAACCTCTATATAATTGCCATTATCTACTACGAGATCCCATGTTTGTTCGTGTGATAGGTTGTGCAAAATACCATAAAAATACATGACGATAATGTCGGAAGTTACTACTAGCACGCAGTTATAATTTTGTGTTTTCAGGTACTCCATAAAACTGGCTGTCCGCTGTTTTACTTCTTCCAAAGACTCACCATCATTAAATTTGGCGTTTGGCTTATCGATTGAACTATTTAAAGCGTCAAGGAACTCCTGTCTTGGTCTGCCGTTAAAACCTGAACGATTATCATTCAAGCGAGGATCTACTTTAGATATTAGGCTGTGGTATTTATTAACTATTTCGGCAGTCTCTTTAACCCGTGGGAACTCCGATGTATAAATCGCTTCAAAAGCNACGTCCTTTAATTTTTCTGCTAATTCCTGAGATTGTTCAACGCCAAGCGTAGTAAGNCGTACTTTAACTTTAGGGTCGGAGTTAAGTATTTTCTTCTCATTAGCGGTACTCTGCCCGTGCCTTGCTAGATAAACTCTCATATCACGATTATACCCCTTAGCCAGGCTCCATCCAGGGGCGGGCAGGCTATCCTCTTTCCCCCTACTAGACCTTGATTCTGACGAAAATCATTTCGTGTTCTTGGTCCGAGTTATTTTCAATCTTATGATTTATATTGGCCGGGAATACAAAAACGTCTCCCGGGACGTAGTCATATTCACCCTCGTCGTCCAAGACCTTCCCGTTACCTTTGAGCACAACCATGATTTCTTCGATACCCTTATGGTCGTGCCAGTCAAAGCTTTTGCCTGCTGGCAAATAACCATGAGTCATGGCCTCGAAACTTAAACTCTTGAGATGTTCCGGGCTGGCATAAACTTTGCGGGATCCACTGCCACCGTGCGCTTCTTCTTTTTCAATATCAGTGGAGCTTCGTTTGATAATCTTCATTCCATAATAATATCAAAACCCCGGGCTCCCTCCTTCGCTAAAGCTACGGCGGGCAGGCTTGTCCTCCGAAGCCTTGGCGGAGGAGGGCTATTCGCTTTCCGCTTGTGCTTGCAAAAGTCCTAACAGAGGCAGAAAATAGTATCAAAGGAGTTTTTATGGATCGCGAAGGATGGAAAGTTACTAAGGAAGCTCTCGAGGAATTAGAGTTTAGGGTTGGTGTTGTGCCGGTTCCAGTGGAAGATGACAATGTGCGATTTGTGACGGCTTATTCTAGTGGAGGTAATGTGGAAGATATACTGAACTGCCTAGATAACGCAAGTTTGATGACTCGTGCATCCTTTAGCAAAAACTTACCNCTTTTTAGGTTGATTGGGCAGAGCAGCGTAACTGGTCCGCGACCCGGTGATAGACCAACGCATTATCTCACTTTTGAAGATTTGAGACATCCTGGGTCAAGGTACTGACCCAGGCTCCATCCCCGTTCCCTAGCACATATTCTAGGTGGCTGGACAAGCCTCCCCAGCGTATAAAGCATAAGAAATTTACTACTTCAACCTGTGACGTATAATTTAACGGTATGAATGATCAGTATGGACGTGAGGCTTTGGAGAGTCTCAATAGCAGGAGATGGAAAGCCCAAGCGGCTGCGCAAGACGCATGGGAGAAAGGCTGGACAACAGTATTTGTCACAACTCCCTGGGCTCTTAGTGGAGCTTTTCTTACTAAGTGCATATTAGAGATTAGCGAAGCCAGTAAAAAAATTCCCGACTTAGTCGAATATCCAATGGTCGCGATGGGTGGAATTGCAGCCGCCTTATATATATCAACTGAGGTCGGCGGCACAGGTTTAACACAGAGGATAAAAACCTATCGGGAAAGTAAAAGAATAGCTGCCGATCTCGAGTTACAACATTCTGCGCTAAAGCCATGGGTTGAAGGACCCGCGGCCTTGAGCGCAGAACAAGAGCAAAGTATCACAAACTTTAGCCGCGAACTCGAAACCTGGGACGGCGAAACAAAATAAGCCGCTGGCTCTATTCGCTTTCTTGAAAAGCCCGTGGAATTCTGCCGAAGGCAGAACATTCCACTAGCCCCCCTCCGAGCGTATAAGAATTTTAGAATGAAGCTGGTGGGACTGTTATTTCAACCAGTGGCACGCGTGGCAGAGGATTGCCATTTTGGTCTACATCCAAAGATTCTTTAAAATCGTCTAAGCTGTCATCAGTGAAAGTTAGGTCTACTACGCTTAAATCAATTGGCAAAGCGTCTTCAACTATGGGTACGGCTCTTATAAGATATTTCCTATCTACCTCGCCGACATTGTACTCGCCGGGCAATTCATCGGGTCGAGATACGTCGCACCCGGCGAATATCTTATCCTCATAATCATATCGATCTCTAAATCCAAGATCTCTGTAAAAAGTGCCAACACTTAATAAATCCAAATCACTGGCTGGTCTCGCGTCACCTCTAGCCCTCGAACCCACCATATATAAACCCCAGAAATTCCCTCGCCAATCTGCGTGATAAATGTCATTAGCTTTGTCAATCATGAAAGACGCCATTGCCAGCAATACTCCTTGATTCCATTCCGGGAGCTGCTTGAATTTTTCACCTTGGCTTATCTTAGAGAGGGCTTTCTCAACAATTTCTCCAAGTAGGGGTAGACCCTCAAACTTAGCCCAACTCTGTTGTTCTACGTTCTCGGGGTATCTGCTCCTAATAGTATACTCGAAGGTACCGGCCATATTACTCCTTTGTAATAATTTTAAAACTTACAGTTAAAACTGCAAGCACGAGCAGTTTCTCCCACCCCCCAGAAGCGTATAATCAGTTCTAAGTGAAAGATTTTAAAGTATTTATCGATGAGTCTGGAAGTCCGCATAAAAATCATCCATCTAAGTATTTCGTGCTGGTCGGATGCATTATTGAGGATACGAAACAAGTTGAACTGAAGACCAAGGCAGATCAAATTAAATATAAATACTGGGACAAAACGAGTATTGTTTTTCACTCGGAAGAGATGGGTAAAAAAGTGGGAGCTTATGCCCAGTTTGCTTCAAACCCTAGCTTAGCTGCAAAATTTGAAAGACAGCTCCTTCAGTTTATGAACACAGCGCCGATAATAATAAGTGCAGCAATAGTAGACAAGGACGAAGCTTATAAAATTGGTTGGGCTGAGGAGACCATTGTTAGGAAAGCTGCAGAAAATCTAATGCTGGACTTTTTATGTTTTCTTTACGGAAACGATAGAGCTCACGGTCGTATAGTATTTGAATCATCCGGCGTACAGAGAGATACCTTTTACCTACGATCGTTTAATCGCTACTTGCATTCAAATTGGGAAAAGCGCAATCCAATTTTCCAAACCGTTCGACAGCACCTTACATCTATAACTTTTGCCAATAAGCTTAACCATGATACAGAGATGCAATTAGCAGATCTATTCAGTTATGGAGTAGTTTGTAAGTTTCAAGGCGATAATAAAATAAAAACTTTCACCAGCTCTTCTTATGAACACAAATTAATAGCATTATTAGAGCGAAAAACTCTTAAGATGCCCCCGGGTATGACGAGGGAGCCTAAGAAAACATACTTTTCGAAGATAAAAGGAGTGGGGTATTTCCCCAAAAAGGTGCTTAGGAAATCCAAGCCAGCCAACCAAAAACCTAGAACGGTAACAAGAGGCAATAAGAAAAGAACTGCGTAAGCCACCAGGGTCTCGTGCAGTTCTTTATAAACATAATAATATCAAACTATTATTATCAAGTCAATAGTAAGATGGTATTGAAATGCTAGTTCTTGTCTGTTAAGGGTGTTGATAAAAAAACTTAACTAGTCAAGCATTTCCTCGCCTGTTCTATCTAATCCTCCTGGCGTATATTATTTTTTATCTCTAATTTCTTTTAGTATCTCTGTCTGTTCTATCTGCCAGTTATGTAAAGCCCAGCTATTCAATAACGAGGCTGTCATGGTAACGAAAAGAGTAGCTACTGCTATTATTATTGCAATCCGAGACAGACTCTTAGATCTTTCACCGAAGGTGCGCGCATTTTTTTCATTCTGAGAGCTAATCTTCAAAAGATCCTTAATTTGTTTAAGATTATCATGAGCTGCTCTTTTATTTAGTTCTTGTGCGCAAAGTGCCATATATTGTAATGCTTGTTCAACCGAAACATCTCTGTTACTACCGGTTTCCTTGTTTTTTATTACATCAGCATATAGCTGGTGATAAAACTTCTGGAGCTCATCATTGCTTACACCAGATAAATCACGTGGTAGATATGCCATGCTACATTCACTATATCAATTACCTAAACTTGTATAAAAAGGTTCGGTTGGATCCGGACATCTGAAAAGCAGAAGTGCTTAACT
>C687J35174_10010429_pt1 | contig 11532 bp, 10 predicted proteins | sample RifCSPhighO2_01_FD_35174 | JGI IMG/M metagenome (IMG submission 35174) | reverse complement strand
GCAGTTTTAGTGGGGCGCTATCCTCCTAAAGAGTAACGGAGGAGTTTATTAAGGTCAGCTAGGCGCGAATGGAAACCGTGCCGATAGTGTAATGGCACAAGCTGGCTTAACTGTGAGACGTACNTGTCAAACAGATGCGAAAGCAGAACATAGTGAACCGACGGTCCGCATTAGACGCGGCCGAAGATTATCGGATAAAAGCTACCCTGGGGATAACAGGCTAGTTCCGCCTAAGCGTCCATAGCGACGGCGGAGTTCGGCACCTCGATGTCGGCTCAAGATATCCTGGGGGTGAAGAAGCTCCCAAGGGTTTGGCTGTTCGCCAATTAAAATCTTACGCGAGCTGGGTTCAGACCGTACTGGTACCAATTTGAGATTGGTAGAAGTGCAGTCTGAATCCGTTGAGGAATTGAAGAAATTTGACTGTTAACACAACCATAGAAACAACACGGCGGTCGCGCATAGTAATATGCGAATGATCCAGTTGACTAATATCGGTGGAATCCAAGATTGATGTCTTGGGCTATACCGAGGGAACCCCATGAGATGATTCGCAAGAACTATCTCAACGGGGGCCCGTAGAGACTAAACGTCAACATCCCGTTGAGATAGACGTCGTAAGACGTCGTCATCTCATGGGACAAGCTATAGTCCATTCCTCACAGCAATGTGAGACAAGAAGCGTGAGACAGGTTGGTCTCCTATCTACTGCAGGCGTTGAATTTTGAGGAGATTTGCGCATAGTACGAGAGGACCTGCGTGAACGAACCTCTGGTCTGAGAGCTGTTCCTGCCAAGGGCAATGCTCTGTAGCTAAGTTCGGAATGGATAACCTCTGAAAGCATCTAAGAGGGAAGCCAACTCCAAGATGAGAATTCGTTATGAGGCCCGTGGGAGATGACCACGTTGATAGGCTCTAGGTGTAAGCACAGTAATGTGTTGAGCCGAGGAGTACTAATCCGCCCATCCTATTAGGAAATGTGGAGGTCGCACTTTGTCCTGTTTTATGGAATTCATTCCATAAGTTTTGTTGTTTGCTTAACCCACCCAACTTTTCTCACGAAAATTTTGGCGGGTGAATCGAAATCTGCGAAGTGGTCTTTTGCGCCTTTAGCTCAGTTGGGAGAGCGCCCCGCTTACATTGGGGAGGTCGTTGGTTCGAACCCAGCAAGGCGCATGTTGCTGGGTAGTGTAAGGATATGCTAATTTGGGGCCCGGATTCCCCAAGTCAGTCTCTGTCTCCAAGCTACCCAGCAGCAAGTAGCACCATTTGTTCTTTATAGAAGCGCCTGACTTATGTCGGGCCCAGTTCGCAGATTTTGATTAGTGTGCGGATCAATGCGGAATGTACGCAGAGAAACGCAGATAGATTTTCAAGCTTTATGTTCTGGTGATTTGTCGCAGAGGCCACACCCGTTCTCATTCCGAACACGGCAGTTAAGCTCTGTTGAGGCGATGGTACTCCTATGGGGGAGAGTAGCTAGTCGCCAGAACATAGTGCTTGAACTAAATTCAAAAAGTTCTTCTGCTAGCTGGCAGAAGGGCTTTTTGTGTGCTTGACTTCTCCACATTCAATGTGCTATAATATGTATAGAACTGAACTCATTCCGGCCAAAGGCCAGAGGGACAATGGAAAGTTTGACTGGGCTTATGGTGCTCATCGGAGCACTCTGGCTCGCTGGGTATGGGACCGCAATCATCGCAAGTCTCGGTGGAAGGTACATTGCTCTTAGCAAGAGACCTATCAAGTGGATGTGGACCAAACACAAAGTCCGCATCGTTTGGTTCTTGCTCGGCGTCATTACGGCTCTTTCCATCAGCTCAAGATAACCCATTCCGGCCAAAGGCCAAGGCTAAAATGAGAGCAAGAGATCTGAAGCCAGGAGATAAATTCATTTTTCCTCTCCTCATTTTGCTTCCAGAGGATGAACCCGTGGTGTTCCTTACGACAGATGAGAAAAATTCCATCACTGATGGAGTCTACTCACGCCGTCTTACGGACGGCAGTCGTCTGGTCCTCTCTCCCGTGGATGAAGTCGTGAAGCTCTTGTTCTAGGTTTCGCTCGAATGAAGCCTGTGAGATGCGATGTTTGTCGGACTCTGCCCTGTAGTGGTCCTCGGATCTACTGCAGGGCTTTTTGTTTACCCGCACACCAAGCTTGGTGTGCGGGTTTCTTCAAATCTTGTTAAGATTATAGGAGTGATAGCTTGGGCCACTAAAAGAAAATTACAGTATTTCGGGATAATTGTTGCAGTAATTATCCTTTTTGTCGTTGTTCCCTTTTACATGTTTATTTATGAAGCCCCAACTTGTTTTGATAATTTAAAAAATGGAGGAGAGCAGGGGATAGATTGCGGCGGTTCTTGCAGACTTCTTTGCACAACACAGATTGCCAAACCCGTCTCACGCTGGGATCCTAGAGTGTTTGAAGTGACACCTGGCAACTATAGTGTGATTGCTTATCTAGAGAACCCAAATGTAAATGGGACAGTGACAATTGCTCCATACACATTCAAACTCTATGACAAAGAGAACACGCTTGTGTATGAGCGCTCGGGCACTACTTTCATACCAAAAGGTGAAACATTCGCAATATTTGAAGGAGACATACAGACAGGCGAACGAGTCCCCACTAGAGCAACTTTTGATTTCAATGGACTGCTTGTCTGGGAAAGGGAAGTGACTCCTCTGCCTGATATCTCTGTTATAAATAAGGCGCTTTCTGGAGAAGATTCTTCTCCTCGGGTAGATGCAACAGTGAAGAATGACAGCAGGAGCAGGGTGTCTAATCTTGAACTTGTCGCGATTGTGTACGATGGGAGCGGTAATGCTATAGGAGTATCTCGCACTTTTATTGATAATTTGGAAAAAGGGGAAACAAAGCAGATTGTTTTCACCTGGCCGAGGCCTTTTCAGACAAAAGGGGAAGTCTGCGAAGCTCCCGTGGATGTGGTTCTTGTGATTGATCGTTCGGGAAGTATGGATGATTTGGGAGCGACTCCTCCTCAACCATTGACCGACGTGAAGCAAGCGGCAATCTCTTTTGTAAATCAGCTTGGTGAGGAGGACCGCGTGGCTTTAGCGACTTTTGCCAACGATGCGACTCGTCCAATAGATTTCGAGCTGGCATCTGATTTTGGCGCAGTTAGGAAAGCCATTGACGCCGTCTCAATTCTTGGGGGAGAAGTGCAGAATACGAATATTGCTGACGGGCTTTTGGTAGCATGGGAAGAACTCTTATCTGCGAGACATAGGGTAGATGCTGGCAAAGTGGTGGTTATGCTCACTGACGGTGTGGCGACAAGGCCTCTGAATTCGCGTGACGAGAGATATCCAGAAAATTACGCGCTTCAAATCGCCAATCAGACCAAGCTTGAAGGAATTGGACTGTTTAGTATTGGTTTGGGCAAAGAAGTTAATGTCAATTTCTTAAAAAGTCTTGCGTCAAGTTCTGATGAAGCATATTTTGCTCCCACGACAAAAGATTTAGCAAGTATATATAAGCAGATTGCGACAAAGATCTGCAAGAAAAAACCCGCAGTAATTGAAGTCTTGCATAAAATCTATCCTCCGTCGTACGTTGTTCAATAGTCGTGAAAGATTCAATAAGAAATATTTACAGTGGCTTAGAAAAGAAGGGGCTATCAATCTTTCACATTGATTGGCTTTTGTTTTGTTCCGTGCTTCTAATCTCTCTAGCTGGTCTTGTGACCATGAACTCATTTGTTGGGGATAGGTATTTTTTTGAAAGACAAACTATATGGCTTGGGATAGCAATACTAGTGTTTTTTGGAGCTAGCCTCGTGGACTGGAGGTTTTTGCGCAGAACTGGTGTGGTTGTTTCACTTTTTGTTTTTGCATGCGGACTGCTTCTTCTGCTTTTTGGGCTGGGTAGCGTAGTGAAGGGCGCTCAGAGTTGGTTTGATTTAGGAGGCTTTTCTTTTCAGCCTTCAGATCCCGTGAAGCTGGTGCTGATACTGCTACTTGCAAAATACTTCACACGTAGGCACGTGGAGATTGCACACATTCGCCATCTTCTGATTTCAGGTCTGTATACGCTTGTGCTGGCAGGGCTTGTCATAGTTCAGCCTGACTTTGGGTCAGCAATAATATTATTTGCTATTTGGTTTGGAATGGTCTTTGTCTCTGGCATCTCCAAAAAGCATTTGCTTGCTGTGGCACTTCTGGGCATTGTTACTGTGGCGCTTCTTTGGCTGTTTGTATTTCAGCCTTATCAGAAGCAGAGAATTATTACTTTCATTCACCCGCTCGCTGATATACGAGGGGCAGGGTATAACGCGTATCAGTCCACTATTGCTGTGGGTTCAGGGCAGATCTTAGGAAAAGGGATTGGATATGGAACGCAGAGTAAACTGCAGTTTCTTCCTGAATATGAGACAGATTTCATATTTGCCGCTTTTGCGGAGGAATGGGGCTTTGTGGGGATAATACTTTTGCTGTTGCTCTTTGGTGTTGTGATCTGGCGGGTGATAAAGAATGCAATGCTTGGAGCCGGAAATTTTGAGTCATTTTTTGGTTTGGGTCTGGCGATTCTTTTTATGATTCATTTTACAATCCACGTTGGTATGAATATCGGGCTCCTGCCCGTAACCGGGACAACGCTTCCATTTATGAGCTATGGCGGAAGTCACTTACTAACAGAGTTTTTAGGACTTGGTATTTTAATGGGAATGAGGAGGTATGCGAGAAGCGCGCATAGGGAAGAGGGAGGAAGCGAGATAGCTGGAATCTAGAATTAGGAAATAAGTATGGCTTAAAATGGCTCAACAGGGCCCTTTTCTAAGACGTAACTTTTAAATGAATGATTATCTATACAAAGCTGTTGTCTCGGCAAGCATTTTTGAGAGAGTAAATTTATTTGTCACAGTTTCTTTCAGGTTTTTTCCGTATTGGATTCTCAACCCAACACTTTCAATCAAATCATCAAGAGTCTTAGATATTTCCTCCGTATTTCCTACTTTGGTGAGGATTCCTGATTCAGTATTGGTAATGATCTCTGGGATTCCGCCAATCCAGCTAGAGACGACAGCGCGCTCGGCAAATCCGGCTTCAAGTAAAACATAAGGTAAATTTTCAGTCCTTGAGGTTAGGGTGAAAATATCAAAAGCTTGCAGATATTTACGCGCCTCCGGCATGAAACCGACGAATACAACTTTATTCTCAATATTCAAGTCGCATACTAACTGTTTTAGCTTTTCTTCTTCCTCTCCTGCTCCGACGATGACTAATGCAACGTTTGCATATCTGGCTGTTAGTGGAGCAAATGCTTGCACAAGAAAATCTAATCCCTTGTTTTTGTGGAGTTCTGAAATAGTGCCAATCCAAGTTTGTGCAGTCAGATTTGGTGAAAGAATTTTACGTGCTTCTTCACGAGAAATAAGCGGAAATCCCTCTAAGCCATTATAAATTGTTCTGATTTTTTTCTTTATAAATGGAAAGTGTGAAATCTGATCAGCTGTTCTTTGAGACACTGCGATAGTGGTATGCGCCATGAGAAGTGTCTTCCAGTGGAGCATTGCCAAAAATGCTTTAGATAGAAGGTTCCGTTCTTCGGTAAAAGCCCAGCCGTGGCCAGTGAAGATAGCTTTTAGCTTATAGCTTTTATCCGCTACCTTCCAATACAGATTCAGGACGCGAACAGCGAGGGAGCCGAGGAGACCGACTTTAGAGCTATTGAGGTGTACTATATTCGGTTTTTCCGTACGGATAACTTTGAGAATTTCAAAAAAGGCCAAGACGTCTTTTATAGGGTTTATGTTTCTCTGTGATGATTTGAGCTTGATTACTCTGATACCTGCTTCTTGGAGTTTGCTTCCGAGAGTTTCTCCATCTCCGTGAGCGACCACGACTTCAAACTGGTCTTTTGGTAAATTGGTCGCTAGGTCAAAGACATAACGCTGGGCGCCCCCAAAGTTGCCTTTAGTAATCATGTAGAGAATCTTTCTTTTCATTTAGGATTTTCTTCCTCTGGGTGCAGATGAGAGGCGACGGAGAAAGCCAAAGCGATTATAACCAAATTTTTTATTATGTATTGCCCTTCTAGAGTCGGAACGAATGGGCCTTGCCAAGTGATGGTGGGTAGGAGAAAGAGGGGTAAGAATGTGATAATCATATGCGGTATCAAAAGAGCTATTGCTAGACGCTCTAAGCGAGGGATAAGAAAGGTGATACCGACAATCATTTCATATATGCCGAAAAAGATTATAAATTGCTCAAACGTAATAAATGGAAGTGTTTTCTCCAACAAATCAGCAACAAGCGGGTTTGCAGGGCTTGCGCCAATGAGTTTTAGAGCTCCGAACCAGAAAAAGATTGCGAAGATCGCGAAACGAGCAAGTGGAGAAGAGACTGCCTTCAACCCGCGAATAATCGCTATATCTATGGTGTTTAGCATTGCTTTCACTTGAAACATTCTATCAGAGCGAGGCTTAGAGATAAACGAGAGGAAACAGTTTTTTATCGTATTGCTAAAGTCTGAAATTTGAGTAGTATATTAGGCACTTTATGATTCTTTCTTCCAAACGGGAGCCAATCATTCTCTTGCTTGGCGATATAGTCTCATTCTGTGTTGCCTTATGGGTGACACTCCTTGTCCGATATTTCGCTTTGCCAAGCAGTGAACTTTGGGCATCACACATAGTTCCTTTCGCAATCCTCTTTATTGTTTGGATTGCAATCTTTTTCATTGCAGGACTCTATGAAAAACATACGCTAATTCTTAAAAGCAGGTTGGGAGCTATGATTCTTAATGCGCAGATTTTGAATTCAGCCATTGCCGCTCTTTTCTTCTACATCATTCCTTATTTTGGCATTACTCCTAAGACCACGCTTTTCATACATCTTTTTGTCTCGTTTGCTCTCATACAGTATTGGAGACTCTATATCTTTCCTTTCTTTGAAACTAAAAAAAGAGAAAAGGCTCTACTTATCGGTTCAGGATCTGAAATGGAGGAATTAAAGGCGGAAGTGAACAATAACAGCAGATATAATCTGCAGTTCGTGTCTTCAGTAGATCTGGATTCAATGAACGATATTGATTTTGACGGGGAAGTCCTGCCACGGATTTATTCAGAGGGCGTGCATGTCATTGTGGCTGATTTTAAAAACGAAAAGGTGGAACCTCTCTTGCCAAAGCTATACAATCTCATTTTTTCAAAAGTGAAATTTATTGATATGCACAAAGTGTATGAAGACATTTTTGATAGGATTCCGCTTTCACTCGTAAAATACAGTTGGTTTTTGGAAAATATCTCTACTTCTGTGCAAAAAAGCTACGATATCGGCAAAAGGCTTATGGATATTGTTCTCTCATTTATTCTGGGTGTTATTTCTCTAGTTTTCTATCCATTTGTATGGATTGCTATAAAAATTGAAGACAGGGGAGCTCTCTTTTTTGTTCAAGAAAGAATGGGGCAAAATAATAAAATCGTGAAGGTTGTAAAGTTTAGGAGTCTGGCAGAACATAGTGATGAAGGAGGAATTGCCAAGGATCCAAAGCCGACAAAGGTGGGGCAGTTTATTAGGAGAACTAGAATTGATGAATTGCCACAACTTTGGAATGTGTTTCGAGGTGATCTTTCTATGATTGGTCCAAGGCCAGAAATTCCAGCTCTTGTGAAACTCTACGAAAAAGAGATTCCTTATTACAACATCCGTCATTTGATAAAGCCGGGACTTTCCGGCTGGGCGCAAATTTACCACAGAGAGCATCCACATCATTCCGCCGACACAATGGAGACGAAGAACAAGCTATCTTATGATCTCTACTACATTAAGAACAGGAGCATCACCTTAGATTTGAAAGTGGCGCTTCGCACGCTGAAAGTGCTTTTATCTAGGGAAGGAATTTAGACTGGGATTAGGAATCTGGTCCGCTAGCTGGCGGATAAGAATTAAGGAGACTCATTCTCTAATTCACGTGAATTAGAGAATAAACGTATTTCTTGATTCTTGGCTGTTTATTCTGTAGCATGTCCTAATGTTAAAGTATCGAATAGGGGCAGTTATTCTCATATTGGCTACGGTTTTACTCGGTTATTTCCTATATATTGGCCAGAGGGAAGGAGCTCGCTTTCCATTTAAATTTGGATTAGACCTTGTGGGTGGTACAGAGCTAATCTATCGCGCAGATACAGCACAGATTGCTGGCTCTGATGTAGATGATGCTATGGAAACGCTCCGTGATGTAATTGAGCGAAGAGTAAATATATTTGGCGTATCGGAGCCGCTTATTCAGATAGAGAAAGCGGGACTCGTATCAGGTAATGCAGATCACAGACTTATTGTGGAACTTTCGGGTGTAACTGATATTGAAAAAGCCATTGCTATGATCGGATTAACTCCCCAATTAGAGTTTCGCTTGGAAAAAGACGGAGTGAGAGGTCTAACGGAGGAGCAGATGCAAAATGTCTCATTAGATGATGTCTTCGCTCCGACAGGGCTAAACGGGAGGCTCTTGAAGCGCGCAAGTTTACAATTTGACCCAAACACCTCCCAGCCGATTGTGGCTCTGGAATTTAATGATGAAGGCAGAGACTTGTTTGCAAAGGTAACTGGAGAAAATATTGGTAAAACCTTGGCAATCTTTCTTGATGGAGAACTTAAGCAAGCTCCGACTATTCAGAGTGAAATAGATAACGGCAAGGCAATAATAACTGGTTACGATGTTGCAACCGCAAAAGAAGTGGTCAAGCAGCTCAATTTTGGCGCCCTGCCCGTGCCTATTGAACTCGTCAGCACCGAGACTGTCGGAGCGTCATTGGGCGAGGCTGCACTTCAGACAGGTGTCAGGGCTGGTGTCTGGGGTTTTGCGATACTTTCTCTCTTTATGATTCTTTGGTATAGGTTTCCAGGATTTATTGCTGTCGTGGCACTGATACTTTATGTATTCATATCTCTCGCATTATTCAGGCTTATTCCAGTTACGTTGACTGCGGCAGGACTAGCCGGGTTCATTCTTTCTATCGGTATGGCGGTGGACGCTAATATTCTCATCTTTGAGAGAATGAAAGAGGAGCTTCGAAGAGGAAAGATTTTAGAGGATGCGATAAAAGAAGGATTCCATAGAGCGTGGCTTTCTATACGAGACTCCAACATCTCTTCCATCATTACTGCAATTGTTCTCTTCTGGCTCGGTACTTCTGCCGTGAAAGGATTTGCTCTGACGCTTGGTCTTGGGGTTCTGGTTTCAATGTTCACAGCAATTACTGCTTCAAGAACATATCTCTATGCAGTAAGTTTTAGCAAAGACAGCAAACTGGTTCGATTCCTCTTTGGTTCAGGGTATGGGAGAAATGCGCTCTTGAACGCTGCTATTGTTGCAAGTGAAATGGCGACTATCCATGTGTCATCAGATGCAAAGAAAAACTTTAATAAGAATTGGCCACAAAAGAAAAATTAATATGTTTATTGTCAGATATAGAAAAATATTCTTCATTCTCTCTGCGCTACTTTTGGCTGGCTCAATCTTTGCGCCATTCTTAGTTGGTTATCATTTAAGTACAGATTTTCTAGGGGGTTCAATTCTTGAGGTGAAGTATGAGGGTGAGCGACCCGACCAAGTGCTCACTCAGACAAGACTTGAGGCGCTTAATCTTGGCAATTTCTCTCTGCGACCTTCGGGAGACTTGAGTTATGTGCTTAGAGCTCGTGAGATTTCTCCTACAGAAAAGTCCACAGTGATCTCTGCGCTTTCAGATGGGGGAAAGCTAAAGCTAACTGAAGAGAGATTTAATTCGGTTGGTCCAGTTGTAGGAGAGAGTCTGAAAAAGAAATCATACACCGCTATAGGAGTAGTGGTATTTATGATCGTACTTTTTGTTACCTTTGCTTTTCGCAAGGTGTCTCGTCCTGTTGCTTCTTGGAAATACGGGTTGGCAACTATTATCGCTCTTGCTCACGATGTCGTAATACCGACAGGTGTGTATATTGTAGCGGGGTATTATTTTGGTTGGGAGATTGACCTCCTTTTTGTAACGGCGCTTCTGGCAATTCTTGGATATTCGGTTCACGACACCATCGTAGTTTTTGATCGAGTGAGAGAACATTTGCGTACAAATGCGGAACACGGAGACAGAGAAGACTTTGAAGTTACAGTAGGGAAGAGTCTCAAGGAAACTTACGGTAGGTCAATAAACACCTCTCTTACTATTTTCATAACCCTCGCGGCACTCTACTTGCTTGGAAGTGACGCGACAAAAAGCTTCGCCTTCATATTGCTTATTGGGGTTATTGTGGGAACCTATTCATCTATATTTCTCGCCACACCTCTCCTAGTTACGCTAGAGAAACTTCAGAAGAAATAGCGCTTTAGGGTATAATGGTGATATGAGAAATTCCATTATTTGGATTGCCGTTTTGGTCATTCTCCTCATCAGTGGAGGGCTATATTTCTATTCTCAAAATAATGGTGAAAACGGTACTACATTTGAGTATATAGGCAGTAATTCTCAGGGTGTAGAAGATACCGGCGCAGAGAGTCCCAGTGTTTTAGAGCCGCTTCCAAAGAATAATCCTTCTGAGACAGAGCCTCTAATCGAGGAGAAGATTACAGTGTCAGGAGCATACAGCTATAGCGAAGATAGCAATTCAAAACTAGCGGGGAAAATATGCTTCACTCCAGCTTCAGACTCGAAACTCTCTCTATTTTGTTTCTCAAACAAGGATGAAGCGTATGCACTTTTTAACATTGAAAAGGGGTTCTCTGATGGATCTACGAAGTGTACGGTAGAGGGCTCCGCAGTAATTGAGATAAAAAATTACCAAAAACTTACAGGTGAGGTTGGCGGATATGACAGCGCTATTGTTACAAGAGTAATTTCAACTGGAGGACAAAAATTTCTTCCGTGCTAGACATAACAAAATAACCCAATCAGCAGCCTATTTGATGGGGTTGACTCCCAATGGGATATCTATATAATGGCACTCTGCTCTTAGGTAATGTGCCTGGGGGCCGTTTTCAAAGCACTTTGACAATTGAATGAAAAAAATTGAGAACCCCCATGAAATAGACTCGCAAGAGTCGTCATCTCACGGGGACGCAAGTCTCAAGAATTCTAAAATAGTGATTAAGAGCGAAAGAAAAAACTCTCGCGAGGAAAAACAAAAGATAATATTCTTTGTTTTGTCTCGTTCCAAAATTAATGTTTCAAACATTCATTTTTTATGAGAGTTTGATCCTAGCTCAGGATGAACGCTGGCGGCGTGGATAAGGCATGCAAGTCGAACGCCCCGCAAGGGGAGTGGCAGACGAGGTAGTAATACGCAGGAACGCACCCGAAAGTCGAGGATAGCTCGCCGAAAGGCGGGGTAACCCCCGATGTGATGGAAACATCAAAAATTTATTGCTTTCGGAGCGGCCTACGGGCTATCAGCTTGTTGGTAGGGTAATGGCCTACCAAGGCGATGACGGCTAGGGGAGCTGAGAGGCTGACCCCCACCGATGGTACTGAGACACGGACCATACACCTACGGGTGGCTGCAGTCGAGAATCTTCCGCAATGGACGAAAGTC
>C687J35174_10010421_pt1 | contig 11541 bp, 17 predicted proteins | sample RifCSPhighO2_01_FD_35174 | JGI IMG/M metagenome (IMG submission 35174) | reverse complement strand
CAGGAACAAGAAGTTCAGGTAAAACTTCGATTTTGGGGGCAACATTAGTCGAAATAATGAGAAAATATCGCGTCCTTCTCGTAGAGGACACCTCTGAACTTCCAGTGGATGCACTGAGAAAATTGAATTATAACATCCAGCCGATGAAGGTAAGGTCTGCATTGACAAAAAATTCAGCGGAGATGGAGGCGGATGAAGGAATAAGGACAAGCTTGAGGTTTGGAGACAGCGCTTTAATCGTCGGCGAGATTCGTTCAAAGGAAAGCCTGGCATTGTATGAGGCAATGAGAATTGGGGCATTGTCAAATGTTGTGGCAGGAACAATTCACGGCGCAGATCCATATGGTGTTTTTGACAGGGTTGTGAATGACTTGAATGTCCCGAGAACTAGTTTCAAGGCGACAGATATTATTATAGTTTCCAATCCGATAAGAAGCGCAGACGGGTTGCACTGGCAGAGAAGGGTTCTCTCAATATCTGAAGTAAGGAAGCATTGGAATGAAGATCCCATAAGGGAAAAGGGTTTTGTTGATTTGATGAAATATAACAGCAAGACGGATATGCTGGAGCCGACCCCTGATTTGATTAACGGGGATTCGGAGATAATAAAGGATATTGCAGGCAATGTAAAGGAATGGGTTGGCAATTGGAGCGCAGTTTGGGACAACATTTTATTAAGGGCAAAAATAAAGGAGACATTGGTTGATTATTCTGTCAGGCTGAATATGAATTCAATGCTTGAATCTAAATTTGTTGTCGAAAGCAATGATATGTTTCACAGGATTTGTGACTCTGTCAGGGAAGATCTCGGCTATCTTGACTCAAAAAGGATATTCTTTGAATGGAATGAATGGCTGAAAAGAACCCTGAAGAAGTCAATGTTATAATATTAATCAAAAAAAAAGATTTAGGACAGGGACTAATGAAGCAACATCAGCAGAGAATCTATAATCCAAAATATATATAAATTAATCCTGAATATTTATTATTATGAAAAAGCTGATGATGGCATTGGTTGTCTTGATTTTGATTGGAGCAGTTAATGCCAAAACAATTGAAAAAGAGGTGTATGAAAAAGGCAGTGTGAATGTTCCTGGGTATAACATAACGATTTTAACAATTGGTGGAAATCAAAAGTCACTGGCTTCCTGCATAAACAATGAAAAGTATATAATAAACAGGAAAAGTTCAAAGATTCTTGAAAACCTTAAGGTTGAGGTGCTGAATATTTATGGGGATTATGCAAGGCTGAAGATAACATACACCTGCGAAGAGTGCATTTGCGATGAATCATGCTCAAACAATATGTGTTTCAGCCAGAAAGCAGAAGAGCAGAAAGATGATGTTCCTGATGAAAAAACCAATTTGACAGCAGTGAATAATAATAATTCAAGGCAGGATAACATGGTCATAATAAGCCTTATATTGTTCATGATAGTGATGATATTAGTCATGATTTTATTGCTGGCAAGAAAGAAGAAGCATAAAAAAAGAGGAAGATAAATGGATGAGGATATCCAGAATATTTTAAATAAATACAAGGGCAAGATAAAAAAGGATCTTAATGAGATAGAGGATTATTCTCCTGACAGCAAATTCTCCCAGGAATACATGTGGTTCAGGAGGGAAGCCCTGACAAGAAGGGTGACGGCATATGAGTCGCTTTGCAATTCCTCAGAAAGAATTCTTAATATTCAGCCGAAAGAAAAGGATTATGCAGCCCTGCAGAGATCAATTGAAGCATCCCATTTAAACATAACCCCGGTAGGAGCATACAGCTTCTCGATATTGACATCAATTGTTCTGTTCATAGTGATGGTCCTGATTAATTTACTTTCATTCTTGTCAACAAATAATTTGAACACTAATCTGATATTATTGACATTGTTTATCCTGTTGATAATAGTTTTTATTATAAAGCCATTGACAAATATTCCGCGTTACTTGGCCTCATCATGGAGATTAAAGGCATCCAACCAGATGGTTCTCTGCATTTTGTACATAGTTATGTACATGCGTCACACTTCCAATCTGGAAAATGCAATAAAATTCGCTTCAGAGCATATAGGCCAGCCATTGTCATTGGACCTGAGAAAGATATTCTGGAATGTTGAAACAAGAAGATTTTCATCGCTGAAGGAATCACTGGATAATTATCTTGAGGGTTGGCGTGATTATTCCCTGGAATTTGTGGAGGCTTTTCATCTGATAGAGGGCTCTCTGCAGGAGGCATCAGAAGACAGGAGGATCAGCCTGCTGGAAAAATCCCTTGATGTGATACTGAACGGGACATTCGAGAAAATGCTCCACTTCTCGCAGGATCTCAAGAATCCCATAACAATACTTAACATGTTGGGTATAATCCTGCCAATATTGGGATTAGTCATCCTTCCATTGATTGGCAGCCTGATGGGTGGCTCTGGAACAACCAAGCTGATAATAATATTCCTGCTGTATAACATAATACTTCCTGTAGCGGTTTATCTCTTTGGAATGAGTGTTCTCTCAAAAAAGCCTACAGGCTATGCAGAGACTAACCTTATAGAGCAAAGCCAGGAACTCAAGAGATACAAGAAAATAGCAGTAAAAATAGGCTCTCAGGAGTTATACATAAATCCAATTATAATTTCAATGTTTATTTTCTTGATATTCATGATAATAAGCCTGATACCTATAATTTTTTATGCGCTGAATATAGATTTCACTTTTTTAGGCACGAGTTTCATTGACTTCAGGCAGGAAAATGGAGGAGCCTGTGATTACCAAAGCTCTTGTTACGGTCCATTTGGGGCAGGCTCTGTATTATTGTCATTATTTTTCCCGTTGGGTTTGGGATTGTCGCTGGCGACATATTTCTCGATAAGGAACAGGAAATTGATAAAGATTTCAGAAGAGACAAGAAAACTGGAGATAGAATTTGCAGGAAGCCTGTTCCAGCTGGGAAACAGGATAGGCGATGGTGTCCCTGTTGAGCTGGCATTTGGTGACGTAGCAAAGAACATGAGGAATACCCCCACAGGCAATTTCTTCGACTTGGTCTCAGCAAACATCCAGAAACTGGGTGCAAACGTCAAAAGGGCGATATTTGACGAGAAGATAGGCGCAATATGGATGTATCCCTCAAACATAATAGAAAGCTCAATGAAGATATTGGTGGAAAGCTCAAAAAAAGGCCCCCAGATTGTTTCAAGATCCCTGACTTCAATATCAACTTATTTGGACAGGATTCATCAGGTGAATGAAAGGCTGAAGGATTTGCTGTCTGAAACGCTTTCAAGTATGAAATCGCAGATATCATTCCTGACTCCGATGATAGCAGGCATTGTGGTTGGCCTATCAACGATGATTGTCACGATTCTCGGAAGGTTGTCTTCATTGCTGCTTCAGTCATCATCCCAGGACCAGGAATTAAGCCTTGGGGGTGTGGAGGCATTGACTGGCTTGTTTGAAGTCAAGAATATAATTCCTGTTTACTTCCTGCAGCTGATAATCGGGTTGTATGTTGTGCAGGTCGTGATAATACTGACATTCCTAGCAAATAATATAGAGTCAGGAAACAAGATTTCAGGGGGTTACAAGGCAGGCAAAAACTTATATGCTTCCTCAATACTTTATTTCTTTGTGTCATTGATAGTTACTTTGATGTTCACATTGCTTGCAACAAACATAAGCATAGGTTAAAGATGAAAAGAGGTATTGCTTTTTCAGAGCTGGTGGTAATAATAATGGTGATTGTCATAATGGTAATAGTTTACCTGAGCATGAAAGGTGTTTTGAAAAATGTTTTGCAATAAGAAATCTCAAAGTTGGAGCACGCTTGGAAAGATTATTTTGATTCTATTAGTTGCCGTGGTGATTTTGCTGGTGGTTGAACCTATGCTGAAAGGCGGGGAAAAGGGCTCTGACATTGCCGCATGCAAGAATTGGGCAGTTCTTCAGAGTGCTGTGAAAGATCCTGTATTTGGGGTGAGATTGGCAGAGTTGAAAAACCCGTGCGTGACTTTCCAGGACAAGGCAAAGGGTGATGAAGAAGAGGTGTATGATATAATAGCATCAGGAATGTATGATGTATGGAACATGTATGGCCAGGGAAAAGTTGATTTCTTCAGTGACAAGATACTTAACCCGCTTAAAACAGGCTCAAATTTATACTGCTTCATAGGAAATGAGATATCATTTGACAAGAATATTGAGTTGGAATCATTGAAGATAGACGTTCTTGAGGAATTCCTGAGCAGCAATTATCCTCCAAACAGCGAGGTGACATATGCAGAATTTTTCACGGGTGCAAAAGAATCCACGATAGACTTCGGGGAGAGTAATATTGAGATAAATCCTTCGGAAAAGATGTATGTGATTTTTGCCATAGAGAAGAAGACAGACTTCTCGGCAAAGAAGATATCAACAGATCTTCTTCAAAGTGCTGGAGAAATAGTTATTGGAACAAATTTAGTCACAAAAGGAAAGCTTTCCCCCATAAAGTTAGAAAAAGTTGGAAAGGGGAAATTAGGGTTAGACGAATTGATAATAAAACCAGGAAGCACAGTATATGGACCAGCAACGCCTGATCTGGAATATGGGAATATAATCCCCGGAAAAAAAATAATAACTCCTGCAAAAACGAAAAAAATATTTAGATTGCCCGGAAAAGTAGCACCAGTCCTATCAAAAGCGAGTGTCATAACATTAGGTGTCATGATCACAGCATCAACTGCATATGATGTATTGTCAGATCAAAGCCTTGCATATCCATCGCTTATGGTAGTCAAAGGGGAGGATATTGTAAAGAATGGCTGCAACTCTCCAATATATTACAATCCAAAAACACAGACATCAAGATTTAATGAAGATGAATAAAAAAGCCGAATGGGGATGGGAGGAGATAAGCAAGATAATTATAGTGATAATAGTGTTGATTATNCTGATAGGGATAGTGCTGTACTTGAAGGGAAGGGGNAATGATTTCGCGGAAGAGATAGTGAACATCTTCAGGTTTTCACAATGAGAAAAGGGGATGCTTTCAGCGTGGGAAGTATGGCAAAGATAATTTTGATAGTCCTGATATTATTCATAATTTCATCAGCATTGACTGGATTGTACGGGCAGACATTCAAGGATGGAATCAAGAACTTTCTTGGTGAGAAGACAGAATCAGAGATAACCCACGAGCAGAATATCCAGTCAGCAAAAAATTTTGAACTTCTCGAAAAGCAGGTAAAAAAGTGCCATGCTTCAAAAGACAAAAATTGCGGATGCCTAGCTGGCCTGAAGAAATTTGGGGATGATTATCTTGTCAGGCTGACAGAAAANGAGGTCAAGNTGATAAACATAAAGAATGNNAGGGATGCTTCAGGGGAAGATTCTGGAATTCAAATGGCAAGCTTTGATGTAAANATGGATTGTTACTGGGATGAGGACTTAANAGAAGAACCCGTAAAAACAATAAATTTTGATCCAATGCCNTTCATAACAAAGAAAAANTTCTGGATTNTAAAAGANAGCAGGTATTACNTGAGGGACAACTTCAACATGTTGAAGATAGACAACAGGATGTGCTGGCTGGCAGGAATTGTAAGTGAGGATAAAATAAGGAATGTAAAAGAGTGTCAATAGAAACCTTTAAATAAATAAAATAAAGTTATGTTGGTATGAATAAAAAAGGTGTAGAGCTTTCTATGAATGTTATCATAATATCCATTTTGGTTATTCTTGTTCTTGTCGTTCTTGCATTCTTCTTCCTGGGTGGAACCTCAACATTGTTCCAGAAGATACAAAGTGTGGGTCCTGACAATTTGGATACAGCAAAGACAGATTGCGTGAGCAAGTGCCAATTAGCACAGAGCTTTGACATTAAGTCGGAATCATCATATTGCAGGACAACTTACAATTCAGATTCAAACGGCGATAAGATTGCTGACGAGAAGCATCATTGCTGGGCCAGCGATATCAACATAGACTGCCCGGGAATCAGGGATCTCTGCACGCAGCAAGATGTGGAACAGATTGAGTAAAATGTCTAAAAAAGGTGCTCTTCCCGTGGAGGTTATCGCCATGACAATACTGATTCTCTTGGTTCTTGTTGTCCTTGCAATAGCGTTCAGGAGCCAGATATCGCAATTATTCTCTTCTCTTGGCAATTTGCTGAAAGGGACAACAGAAACCGTAAATACTATAAACATAAGCAAATTAGCATAAGTATGGACAAAAAAGCAGGTGTTAGTCTTCTCTTAAAATTTATAATAGGTTTGGTCATAGCAGTGATGTTTATCTCAGTCCTGCTGACGTTGACAGACAAGTATATTTTGTTCGGCAAGGACAGCAAAGACCAGCAGAAGATTTATTTTGAGAAATTGAATGCAGAAATAAAGAATCTTGATGTCAATGGGGAGATAACTCAAATTCTTAATCTGGAGAGCAATTATCTGATAATATCATTCAACAGCCAGGATACAGAGGTTAACATGAAAGATATGGAGATTTACTCTGGATACAGAAAAGATGTAAAGGCAACAGTAAAAAAGCCTTTGGAATGCAGGGAGAACTGCTTATGCCTATGCAGGACAAAGAACAGCAAGGTCCTTTTTGGGGATGATTGCTTCCAGAACATATGNCANGATTATAGGGAAAAGATTTACAACAATGGCAATCCATTTTTTATATTTGGGAAGGGAATAACATCTCTGGAAATAAGAAAATTTGTGGACAAGATAGATATTAGCATTATGCAAAATGAACAGGAAAGGTGATATTCAGCAGGCATTATTTTTTATATTTTCCTTAGTCATGGCTGTCCTAGTTTTATATGCGCTGTCTTCATACTTAAGCGGTTATTTCAACGGCTCTGAATTCAGGAAAGTGTACATAGCAGAAGACCTGGGATTGGTGATAGACACTCTAAGCTTCAGCCCGAGTGATATTGAAATGAAATATTCATCACCTGAGGAATTCATAGCAGAAAATAGCAACAATGAGCTTAATGTAAAAATAAAAGATTTGGAAATTCCAAGAAGTTATAGGTTCATTTCAGAAATAGGTGATTTTTCAGTGAGATCAAAGGAAGTTGATGTGAAAAAGAAGGATGAAATTATAGTGGAATAAAATGGACTTGTCAAAAGAATCAGTTTTTTGGATATCTGCAATAATAATAACAGCAATAGCGATTGTTGTGATTATAATGGTGGTTGGATCGATAATAAATTATGATATAGACACGAAGGATATAAAATCAAAGGTGCTGGAGAATAAATTAATGATGGACAAAAACTGCCTTGCATATTCAGATTACAGGGTTCATATCGGGACAATTGACAAGAGCAAATTCAGCAAAATGCAGGTCCAGAATTGCATAAGCAAGGAATTTGGAGTTAGGTTAAAACTAGTTTACGGGGAGCATTCCGAGGAGATTTTAGTGAATGATAACCTGGCTGACAAGATTGATTTCTGCTACGATGAAAAGGCATTCTTTTGCGAGAGGAAGGAGTACAATATAATATTGAAGGACAATTCAGGCGAAATTCCTGCAAAATTGGTAATGGATGTGGTATCTTTAAGATGAGAAAAGGGGATGGATCAGGCTTAATGATGATAATTTCAGTAATTGTCCTTATGATAATTCTTGTGCAGTATTTCATATTCTCCATGATTTTTCCGCACAAATCAGTCCAAAGCGATTTATATTTCGGATCAGGAATAGATTTTGACTTGATAAATTTTGTGGAATTAAATTCTGACTTGATAGTTAAATCTGTAAAGAATGGCAATTACGATGATTTAAGTATAAAGATGAAAAAGATGGATTTCAATGGCAGATGCTGGCAGTTGAAAATAAATGACGAGGTGTTCAACATATACATCTGCAGCATGAATGAGCATGAGGCTGCAGAAACAAGCATTCCTGACTACAGCAACAATGACATTAAAATAATTCTAAGGGTGAATAAAAAATGAGAAAAGGAAATATATTCATGCCCACTGTGGCAATGGGGCTGTTGATAATAATGTCCGTGTTTATTTTCCTGGCAATTACCCATCGAAATGATGCTGAAGAATTTTTCTCCATAGGCAGGATTCAGTCAAACATAACAAGCAGCTACTTCATGTGGGAGGAAACATACATATATTATGAAAAGCTCCTTGAGTACAATGAATACAAATCAGCAAAAGAATTCTCAGAGGACGCGGCAGTTCCTAAATTATGCAGCAGGAGATGGAAATTCAACTCAGAATGCGAGCCTGAGTTCAGGGATTACTTCAGGGATTCATTAACCAAAAATCTAAATGATAAATACAAAGATCTTGACATTAAGCAGGATATAGAGGCTTATTTCACAGATTTTAGTTTCTCGCCTTATTCAAGCATGGCAAAAGTAAAGTATGAAGGAAAGATAATTGTGAAAAAAAAGCCTTTGGTTGATTTTCAGGACTTGGAGCAGTTAAAATCCAAGATAAAAGGATGCCTCCAAAATAATGATATGAATCCCTGCAATCCAGAGCATAATAAAGGCAATGTGTACACTTTCAGGCACAAGGTGGCGGATATCCTGAATGAAGATTTGGAAAAAGAGGAAGTTTACATAGAATTCGAGATAGATAGCAAAGATTCAGGATTAATAACTTCAATATTCTAACACAGAAATATTTATAATATTTTTAAATTCCATAAATGCATGATTAAGCTGGCTTATGATCAGATTCTTGAGAAAATTCAGGCTCAGACCAAGAAGCCGATTTCAGAAATAGAATCACTGGTTCATGACAAGCTGAGAAAACTTTCAGATTTGATATCAAGGGGGGGGGCGGCGCATATAGTGGCAAATGAGCTGAAAGTGAAGCTATTTGACAAGATTGAGGGGAAATTAAAGATAAAAGACCTTGTCTCTGGAATGAATTCCGTCGATGTTCTGGCAAAAGTGATAAGCAGCTATGGCGTGAGGGAATTCCAGAAGGATGATAGGAGGGGAAAAGTGGCTTCATTGCTGGTTGGGGATGATACTGGAACATGCAGGCTTGTTCTTTGGGACAACCACCATATAATTGAAGTTGAGAACAATGCACTGGCAGAGGATAAGGTTATCATGGTGAAAAATGCTTATGTAAGGGAGAATAACAATTTCAAGGAGATTCATCTGGGGAACAAGTCAAGCATGGAATATACGAATGAAGAAATAAATGTGATTTCATTCAATCAAAGCATAAGAACAAAGAAGATAAAGGACCTTGAGGAGAATGATTACACATCAATAGAAGGAACAATAGTGCAGGTGTTTGAGCCAAGATTTTATGAAAGCTGCCCTGAATGCAGGAAAAAGCTGAATGAAGAGGGGAAATGCAATGCCCACGGTGCTGTTGAAAAGAAGGAAGTTCCGATAGTTAACATTTTCCTGGATGACGGCACTGAGAATATGAGGGTTGTCCTGTTCAATGAAAATGTTAATAAACTGGTAAATAACAGGGAAATCCTGAAGAACAATGATGAGTTCAGGGACGAAGTCCTTGGAAAGCAGCTGAAAATCACTGGAAGGGTTGTGAGAAACGAGGTTGTTGACAGGAATGAGTTCAGGGCCAGCAATATAGAAGAATTAAAGCCAGGGGAAATAGCAATATGAAAAAAATACATACAAGGGCAAAGAGAAAATTAAAGCTGAGCAGGAATAAGAGCCACAAGAAAAGAATAAAGAAAAACAGGCCAAAGACTTTCAGGAACGAGGAATCTGCAAGGAAGTACGCAGAGTCAAAAGGGATAAAGAATTACAATCTTGTTAATCTGAAGCTGGGCGGAAATCAAAAAAAGCTGAAAGTAGTTTCGAAATGATCTTTGAGATATTAAGCATTATTCTGGTTATCATCTGCATTATTTTAATCATACAACTGAGAAGATTAAGATACAAGTATGGTATGCAGGAAGAGCTTCATGAAGACTTGAAGTATGATTACAAGAGCATGAATGTGAAGCACGGCAAGTCTTTTGAGCAGCTGTTTCCATTCATGGAGAATTACCATTATGATTACAGGAATTTCAGGTTCATTGGAACTCCAATAGATGGTCTGAGCTTTGAAGATAATATGATAGTTTTTCTTGAATTCAAGACAGGAACTTCCAAGCTTTCTGATAAGCAGAGAAAGATAAAATCTTTGATTGAAAATAAGAAAGTTGAGTGGAAAGAAGTTAAAGATAATTAATTTAGTGCCCCATCCGAGAAAGCAGTTCTAAGTTAGTATCTCTAACTTATCTTCTGTAAAATAAGGGGTTTCTGGGCTTAAAAAGATTGCTTTAGTGTAAAGTAGGGTTATTACTTTAAGTTTATTCCAAATTTTCTGCAGACTAGACATTCATCAAACTTTCTCTTGTTTGGATTACACTTTAATTGTTGTCTTATCTTAAAAACGAATTCTTTATGAGTCATTTCAGGAACATTCCAAGATAATGCAATTTTCCTCAACTCTTCGTAATGATCTCTTGTACAATCCTCATGTTTTACACAGAAATTTCCATGATACCAGTTGATGAGGAAGTTTATCTTTACTTTTGGTCTGGCTGATTCCATTTTAATAATTGTTTTTGTTAAAATTCTGGGGAATGCTATAAAAATTGTCAGTCAATCTCGCTGAAGATATTCTACTTATTCTGAACTTTCTCATATCTTTCCTTAAGTGGCAATAACCTATGATATATTTGCTTGAGATGGAGTAAATATCTACTTTTCTCTTCTTAAATTCACCCCTTTTCATATTAAAATAATTTATTTCAACTGTTTCCAGGTTAGAAGATGCCTTTTTAATTTTAGAATAAACATTTTTGCCTATCTCATTGTTAAATGTATGGTATTTCTTTCTTAAAAAATCTTTGTTGATATCTATTTTTTGTTCATTAGATAGTAAATTCCCAATTTTTTTCAATAAAGAATCTATTATTCTTTTTTTTATTGGATAGTTATACTCATTATAATAATCATCATAGTGTTCTTCATCGCTTTCAGGAGCATTTCTTTGGTATTCTTTTATTATTGTATAAAGCGTTTTAGATTCCTCTTTGTTAAATGCCTCAATTTTTTTATTAGTTTTACTCTTCCTTATTTGTTTTCCAGAATCCATTTCCAAACGGGTTTAATGAATATTTTTTTGTTTTCAATGTTTAGTTCATCTTCCTGATTATAAGTCAAAATAAGGCCTTTTTTCAGATTAAATTTTTTTAGTGCCTCTAATAAACCACCTAATTCTCTTTCCCTATTTTTATTGTTAAGCTCATAACACACCTGAATTGCTTCATTAATTTTTGCCCCATTTCTTATTACAAAATCGCATTCTTTTTTTTCAGAAAGATAGTAAATCTCCTTCCCATCTCTTTTCAGTTCAATAAAAACCAAGTTCTCAAGAATTTTTCCTTTATTTTCTGAGAACCTGAATCCAATTTCCATTATGAATCCATTATCAATGCAATACGCTTTCCTTGGATTTTGTATTTGCTTTCTGACAGAAAAATCAAATTTGTTCACAAAAAAGAACAAAAAGGAATTTTCAAATGATTCTAAAATTGATTTAAGT
>C687J35174_10010419_pt1 | contig 11542 bp, 12 predicted proteins | sample RifCSPhighO2_01_FD_35174 | JGI IMG/M metagenome (IMG submission 35174) | reverse complement strand
AAAGAAAGTCGTACCGGGCTATTCCAAAAAGCGGAATGTGGTTTGAAATAAAAAGAAGCAGAAAAAACGACCCCGCAAATATAGCAGCTCTGGCTTGCTTGATGCCGAAAACAAAGAATTCTTTTATATTAGATTTAATGGAATTAGTTAATTTAATAAAAATTTTATTTACAATTTTTTATTTGCAATGTTGGCTATATCGCGAGAAGTAGGAATCAGTTTACAGCAAAATAAGATTTAAATAAGGAAAACTAAAATTGTAAAAACGATTACGAAACAAGCAAAAATTCCCACAACTTTTACGAAGAAAGTAATAGCTTCTTTCTTTTTGTTTTCCATTAGTAGGTATAACGGTTCAGATAAAAATAAAAATCCCATAACTGCAGCCGATAATACAAACAGGCTCAACATAATCATCGGAATAATTATGGTTTCGCTCTCGCTCTGCAAGAGAGAAGTCACGAAATTTACGACAAAAACTATAACTACAATGTATAGAGCTGCGACTAATGCATGTAAAAATGGTTTTTTCATACTTCCATTGTATCAAATTTATAATAAAAATGTTGGCTGCCGGACTTGGATTCGAACCAAGATGACATCCTCCAGAGGGATGAATCCTACCATTAGATGATCCGGCAATCTATGTACAATAGTACAAAGAAGCCCTTTAATCAAATTGTAAATCTGGCTTAAACTCTGATATGATGTCTTAGTCAATGAAAAAGAGAATTACATGGATTTTTTTGATCTTGCCCGTTTTTCTGTTCGGATTATTTTTTTTATTTCCAGAATTTTTTAGCAGTGGAATGTCTTATACAAGAAGTGATGAGATAATCAAGACTATTACGAATAAAAAATTAGCAGCACCCATTCTTCCTCCCCTTGACACAGTTGCATACGATAAAAAATTAAATGAAATAGCAAATAACCCTCCTGACCCTATCGTTTACACCACAGTTAAGACTGTCGAAAAAGATCAAAACGGCAAGGATGTAACCAAAATTACCAAAGTTCCTCTTGACCCGCAACCAGTCAAATCCCACCTTTGGCCGGTAAAGACTGTCTATCCTAATGCTGGCGCGATACTTCCGTTTAAGCGCATTATTGCTTATTATGGCAATTTATACTCAACCAAAATGGGAGTTTTAGGTCAATATCCGCAAGATGAAATGTTGCAGAGATTAGATGTTGAAGTAAAGAAATGGGAAATGGCAGATCCAAACACGCCTGTGATTCCAGCTCTCCATTATATCGCAGTGGTGGCACAGGCGAGCGCAGGTGTAGATGGTAAATACAGAGCCCGCATGCCGGATTCTGAGATAGATAAAGTGCTCGCAATAGCGGAGAAAATACCTGCCCGCCCTCACGACAGTTCGGGAGCAGGCGGGAACGCTATTGTTTTTTTGGATATTCAAGTAGGTTTTAGCACAATTCAAACTGAACTTCCAAGGTTAGAAAAATATTTTAAATTACCAAATGTGCATTTGGGCATGGATCCAGAGTTTTCTATGAAAAGTGGCATAAGGCCTGGCAAAGTTGTGGGCACATATGACGCAGTAGACATAAATTTTGCAGCCGATTTTTTAGCAAAAATTGTAAAAGAAAATAATCTTCCGCCGAAGGTTCTCGTTGTTCATCGCTATACACAAAAGATGATGACGAATTATAAAGAAATAAAACCTTTACCCGAAGTGCAGATAGTAATGCATATGGATGGCTGGGGTGGTGCGGCGAAAAAAATCGGCACATACAAAAACTTTATTTATCCAGAACCCGTTCAATTTACTGGCTTTAAATTATTTTACAAGAATGATGTTTTAACTCCCGGCACTGTTTTGATGACCCCAAATGATCTACTTAAACTAAGTCCCCAACCCATTTATATACAATATCAGTAGTTATGTTATAATAACATGGTTAAGGTTAATTATAATATTAATTAAAAAACAACATGAAAAAAACATATATTATCATTATTGTTTTAATCGTTTTAGTAATAGGAGCAGTGTTAACTTTTGGAACAGGGGACAAGGCAGAAGCACCCGTATTAGAAACTTCTGTTAAAGATACGACCGCTTCTCCAGTAAAAGAATTTACTGTCACCGGTAAGAATTTTTCTTTTTCGCCATCTCTTATAACGGTGAAAAAGGGTGACAGAGTTAAAATAACTTTTGAAAATAGTGCAGGGTTTCATGACTTCAAGATAGATGAGTTTGGTGTTGCTACGAAGCAAACACAATCACCAAATACTGAAGTTTTAGAATTTACAGCAAATAAAACTGGGAGCTTCCAATATTACTGTTCTGTTGGTTCTCACCGGGCAATGGGTATGTGGGGTACTTTGAAGGTTGAATAAGATTTATCCCGTACTAAATTTTTGATTAAAATAAATGACCATTATAAATAAAAACTTAAAATTTTAGTACTGGGATGGATTTTCAAAAGGAAAAAAAGGCATGGCGTGAAGTAAAATACAGTGAGAAATTTAGAAACGCATTTCGAGGTTTATATGTTGTTTCAAAGACGACGAGGCATTTGTCCATACATATAATAGCAGCTCTGATCGTTATAGTTTTTGCGTTTTATTTTAAAGTTTCTAGTTTGGAATGGATTGCCCTTACATTTTCAATCGGTTTTGTTTTCGTTACCGAAGTGTTAAATACAGCTATTGAGATAGATATAGATTTAACTTCTCCCGAATATCATCCTTATGCTCGCGACACCAAAGATGTGGCAGCCGCAGCTGTGTTGTTGTCTGTATTTGTCGCAATAATCGTCGGGCTGATTATTTTTTTGCCAAAAATACTTAATATGATATAGTTTAAGTCATGGATAAAAATATAAAAATTTTTCTTTCAGTCATTGGTGTTTTAATAGTGGGAATAATTGCTATAGCGATTGTGCGATCAAATGGCAATGGCTTACCCGCAGAGCCAGGTAAATACGATGCTTTTGCAACATGCTTAAAAGATAAAGGCGCAGTTTTTTACGGAGCTTTTTGGTGTCCTCATTGTCAAACGCAAAAGAAGCTTTTCGGGTCATCTGTAAAGTTGTTGCCTTATGTTGAATGCTCCACTGCTGATGGGAAGAGTCAAACACAGATATGTATTGATAAGAAAGTTACTAGTTATCCGACTTGGGAATTTGCGGATGCATCGCGTTTGACGGGGGAGATTCCACTTGCGCAATTGGCTGAAAAAACTTCCTGCGCGTTGCCTGAATAAAAGAGTATGAATATTGTTACAGTACATTATTTGAATATGTTTTTGGGAATATGCGCTATAATCTTGCAGATTCTTTCTGTGTCAGCTCTGTTCGTACTTTTTTTGCGTCCAAAAGAAAATAAATTTTTAGGTTTTATAGACAAGCATTATTTAACGCTAGGTTTTATTCTTTCACTATTTGCATCACTATTTTCCTTGGTGTACTCAGAAATAATAGGTTTTCTTCCATGCGTTCTATGTTGGTATCAGAGAATCTTTTTGTTCCCCTTGGTTTTCATTTTTGGATCAGCTATCTGGCATAGAGATAGAAAAATAGTCAAATATACTTTGCCTTTGCTTTGCATTGGTTTTTTGATTTCTGTTTATCAGAATTTTTTCTATTACTTCGGAAATGGTTCATCTATTCCTTGCGATGCATCCGGAGTGTCTTGTTATCAACGTTTAATCAGTGAATTCGGTGGATATATTTCTATACCAATGCTTGCCTTGACCAGCTTCTTGGCATTGATTACTGTTCTTTTGGTTGCGCATTTTTACAAAAAGGAAGATTGACTGTAATATAATATTGTCATGAATAAATATCTTAGTGTTGTAATTGTAGTTATTGTAATTATTTTAGGTATTTGGTTTTCTTTAAGTGGTACAGGCAAAGAAGAGGAAATTATTATTAATTCAAATAATCAATCCAAAATTATGAATGCAACGTTGCACACCAACCAAGGAGATATAGTTATTGAATTTTTTGACTCCCTTGCTCCGAATACTGTGGCTAATTTTTCAAAGCTTGCAGAAGAGGGTTTTTATAATGGAACTAAATTTCATCGAGTGATAAAAGGTTTTATGATTCAAGGGGGAGATCCGCTCACTAAAGATGATACAAAAGTAAACTTGTGGGGTACTGGAGGGCCGGGATACAGTTTTGCCGATGAATTGGGAGAAGGAAATGAGAATAATAGAAATGATGTAGGTACGATATCTATGGCAAACTCAGGTCCGAACACAAATGGAAGCCAGTTTTTTATTAACACTGCTCCGAATAATTTTTTAGACGATAAGCATACGGTATTTGGGCGAGTAACAAGTGGTATGGATGTAGTTGAAAAAATTGAAAATACACCGACAATACTGCCAGGTGTTGCAGACAGACCAGCTAGTGCCATGATTCTAGAAAGTATTTCTTTAAAATAAAATGAAAAAAACGAAGATAATGGTCTTCGGAACTTTTGATGGATTACACGAGGGGCATCTTGATTTTTTTAAGCAAGCGCGAAAATTGTCTAAGAAACCATTTTTAGTTGTTTCAGTTGCGAGAGATAAAAATGTGAAAAAGATAAAAGGGTGCTCGCCATTTTTGAGTGAAGAAAAAAGAATAACTTTAATCAAACAATTAATCAAGAAAAAACTGATTAATAAGGTAGTTCTATCTGGAATCAAAAATCATATTCCACATATCATAAAAGAAAGTCCTGATATTATTGCGCTAGGATATGATCAAAAAGCATATGTAAATAATCTTAAAAGAGACTTGAAAAACAAAGGTGTTTTGGTAAAAATCGTTCGGCTAAGACCCTATAAGGAAAAAATATACAAAAATCGCTTACTTCACATCCTTGAGTCTTAGGCTGATTAAAAAGCCATAGAGCATAACTGCACCCAAAACGAAGAAAAGATATTTAAAAGAGGGGACTAAGAGAAGAATCGGAATCGCAAAAAGAGGGGCTATTATATAAGAGAGTGGATTGGTACTACGGAAAAAACTAAGCACATCGGCATTTTCTTCTTTTATAGATTTGAAAAAGAAACTTTCGCTCATAATCTCGATAGTGGCAGCGCCGATACGGGTAGTAAAAAGTATAAGTGTCCAAAGTGCAAACGTTTTTGTTGTAAAAAGTGGAATAATTAAAGTAGAAATACCAATTATTAAAAATCCAATGTTTAGCATTTTTTTCTCACCAATTCTGTCGGATAATTTACCGAGAGGGAAGTCTAAAATAATAAATGGCAAGAGCATTATACTAAAGATAATTCCGATTTCATTCCAATCAAAACCGATATATTCGTGCATATATATCGGTGTATAAATAATCATCCACGCGTAGAAAAATTTTAGAATTAAGCTGATTAGATAAATTTTTAAAATATTTTTCTTTTGTAAGAAAAAAAGGATTGTTTCAAAGATAGATACTTTTTTATATTTTGGATCTTTAAAATCATGCAGGAATATGAAAAAAATGACACATACGAGAGTTGTAAATAAAGCAGACAGAAGATAAATGCCAGCAAACGAGCTTTTAGCTATAATTGAACCAGAAATCATTTGAGAAATAACCCAAGCGAAACTCGTGATAGTGAGATAAACTCCTCGTATTCCGCCAACAGGAGAGTCTTTGGAGAAATCTTCAATAAAAATATCAAGTGAAGCAAAAATGAAGTTGCTGGATATAAAATAAATAATGAAAGCGGGGATAACAATAAAATCTCTGTCTCCTAGGGCAAGTAAAATGAGTGATAGTAAAAACAATATACTAAAAAAAATAGTAGTGAAGCGATTGCCTAAACGGGTTAGAATTTTAGGCATTTGGAGCATTCCTACTATTGTTACGATGGAAGCTATTACGTAAATAATTCCTAAATAATATTTATTTACATATATTTCCAAAATACTTGAATTTATATAAGAGGTAAGAGCGACAGGGATGGAGATTAAAAAACCCACTATATATATTATTTTTCTATTATGTCTCATTTATTTCTTAACTTTAGACACTCAATATTACAGGTATAACTAAAGGTCTTTTTTCAGTTTTCTGATATAAGAATTTTGAAACTATTTCTCCTAATTCTGCCTTGATATAGTCAAAGTCTATTGGATTTCTTTTTCCTGCGCTGTCCTCCACTGATTTTTTAATAATAATTCTTACTTGACGTAAAAGTTCTTGGTTTTCCTTTAGATATACAAATCCGCGAGAGATTAAATCTGGGGACTTTTTTAATTTTCCAGTTTTTTGGTCAAGAAGCGCAATGATGACAAACATTCCATCCTGAGCGAGCATCACGCGGTCTCGGATAACCACATCTTGAGTATCGCTGATAGAAACGCCATCCACCATCATAATACCAGAAGGCGCTTTTTCCTTGCGAGTTATTATTTTTTGCCCGGAAGCGTCTATTTCAATGATTGAGCCGTTGTCTGGGACAATAATATTTTCTTCAGACATGCCGAGTTCCATCGCAAGCTCTTTGTGGAGCACTAGACGATAATGATTGCCGTGGATTGGAATAAAGAATTTCGGATGTGTCTTCTTGTGAAGCCATTTTACATCTTCTTGATTACCGTGTCCTGTCGCATGGACAAAGTCTTCACCTGCTGTACGATAACTTATAATGCGAGCGCCTTGTCTGGTCAATCCATCTTTCATTTTATCTACCGCTCTTTCATTTCCTGGAACAATGGAGGCGGAGAGTATTATTGTGTCTCCTTTGTGAAGCTTAAATTTTGTATGAGTTTTGTTGGCTACACGAGATAGCGATGCGAATTCTTCACCTTGAGCTCCAGTCATAAGAACCACAACTTTATTAGGTGGATAACTATCTGCTTCTTCTATTGGTATTATTGTGTCACCTTTAGGTTCAAATAATCCCGCTTCAATTGCAACGTCAATATTTGTTTTCATCGAACGTCCATCAATGGCTATTTTTTTACCTTGAGATTCAGCAAATTTTACTACGTAAGATAACCGTGTAATATGTGAAGCGAAAGCAGCAATAATTATTCGTCCATTTATTTTTCTGATTAAGTTTTCAAGTCCTTTGTGGACCTTTTCCTCTGGCAGAGAAAAGCCTTCGTTTTCAATATTTGTAGAGTCGGTCATCAAAAGAAGCACTTTTGCTTTATCGAAAATAGAGTACTCTTTTTCTTCTTCTTTGGAAACGATTCCATCGACTTGGTCAAGTTTATAGTCTCCCGGAGTTACAATCCATCCATGTTCTGTTTCTATAATTATGCCCATGGAGTCCGGTATGGTGTGCGTAACTCCAAAGAACCTGACTTTTATTTTTCCACAGGTTATGATTTCATCTTTTTCAACTATATTTTCTTTCATAGCCGGCAAATGTGGAAATTCTGCTTGACGTTTTTTCATCATCAATATAGAAAGATTTCTGGAATATACAGGAGGATTCCCTATGCGTGAAAGTACTAGTGGCACACCTCCGATATGGTCCAAGTGTCCATGTGTTATGATGAGCGCTTTGATTTTACTTTTTCTTTCTTCGAGATAGGTTGTATTTGGAATGACATAATCAACTCCAGGAGTTGCTTCATTAGAAAAATGCATACCGGCGTCAATGACAATAATGTCTTCCCCAATCTCAATAGCTGTCATATTCTTGCCGATTTCTTCTACTCCTCCAAGCGGTATAATGCGGATGATGCCTGCTTCTGGCGGAGGAATTTTTACGTTTCCGTTTGATTGAATTTTTCCGCTATATGAAGGAGATCTTCCTCCTCGTCCAAACCTTTTTTTACTATATTGGTAAGTGGAACTTTTCATTGGTCTCTTTCGATCTGAAGTTTTGTGTTCTTTGCTTGCTCCCAAACTCCCATGAGAGTGAGTGAGTCCGCCTGCATTTTGGTGCGTTGTATTTCGAGCAGGTATTTTTTTGTTATCAACGCTTACCGCGCTGAAAGATAATCTTTGTCTCTTAATCATTCTTTGTTTTTTTAATTAATAATCCCGACGCTTTCAGGTCGGGACCCCGACTTTGTGTCGGGGTTATCGTGTGAATATTTTCCAAACTTTTTCTGTTTGAGTGTACCATGAATATATATTTAGATAACGATCCGAAGGCGACATAATATTTCCCATCCCAAACTCCTTAAGATTTTTTGGCATTATATATATGAAATTAGGACTGTACAAAAAAACTGCTGGCATGTCTTTTTTAATTTCTTCGTTAAATTGGATATATTTTTTAATTCTAGATTGTTCATCGACTGTGGTAGATGCGTCTTCTAAAATTTTGTCCACTTTTACGTTAGTATACATAGCCACATTAAGTCCCGGGTCTTTTCTTTGCGAGGAATGCCAAAAAGCAAAAAGATCAGACTCCTGATTTATAATTTCTCCAAACAAAAGGGCATCATATTCACGTGGACGGATTACACTTTGATTTAAATTACCAATTTCAAAAGTTTTTACCTCGACTTTTATACCAACGGTCGCTAGATATTGTTTTATCAGTTCGGCAGTTTTTGCAAGTTCTGGAGCATTACCAGTTGAGATAGAGAACTCTAGTTTTTTAGTAACTTTCTTTTTATTTTCGGTTGTTGTTTTTTCCAAAAATCCGTCTACGCCGGCCTTCCAACCATCTTTTTCTAAGTCATTTTTCACTTTTTGCAGTAAATCTTGCCGTGAAATATTATCTGAAGTAGCCAGTTTCTGGTATTCTATCATATTTGGTGGTATTGGACTATCAATTGGGGTTCCGTATCCCAAAAGTACCTCTTTAATTATTTCATCTTTATTTATTGCTTGATCAATGGCCTTGATAATATTTTTATCAATAAAAAGCTGGTTTTTATTTTGATTGAAAAAAAGTCCGAATACTCTTGGAAGAACTGAAGATTCTATTTGATATCCTTGTTTTTTTAGAATCTCTGCATTTAGAGGGGTAATAAAGCTTATTTGATCTAATTTTTTATTTTCAAATGCTTTTACAAGATCTTCTTCATTTTGATAAAAATGTAAATTTATATTTTTAATGTATGGTTCGCCTAATACAAACTTTTTGAATGGTATTAATTTATAATGGTCTACAATTCCTGAAGATTGTTTGCTTACAGAACTTATCATATAGGGTCCTCCTCCGATGGGGTTCGTGTTTGCATTATTGAGTTCTAGAGGTGTGTTATTCCAAAGGTGTGCCGGCATAATGCCGATTGTCGTATTTTCTAAAAATGATGCATAGGGTTGTTTTAAAGTGAATCTGACAGTTTTTTCGTCTATTTTCTCAAGACTTACTCCACTCCAATGTACCTTGTGTGGACTTTCAATCACTGAGTCCCTTACTTTATTTATGGTAAATAGTATGTCATCCACGGTAATAGGTTTGCCATCTTGAAAATATAAATTATCTTTCAAAGTAAAAGTATAGATTAAACCGTTTTCTGAAATTTCATATTTTTCCGCTAAATCTAGAATTAGTTCGCCGTTACTGCTTTTTCTCGTAAGACCAGAATAAATAAGTGAGATTAAGTCTAAATCGGCTTGAGAATTTGCAAGTATTGGATTTATAAAACGTGGAACTCCGACGATGCCTATAGATATAGAACCACCTCTCAAAGGTACTTCTACCAAGAAGTATTTATTAATAGACCCCAATATTAATATTGTGCTTAATAATAAGACCACTAGGAATCCAATAAAAAATCTCCACTCTTTTTTAGAGAAAGAATAAAAAACTGAATTAATTTGTGCTTTTGAAGGTAATTTAAAATTACGCATACGATATTATCTCCGGCGAGATCACAGAATTAGCTATTAGCTTTTATTATTATACTGAGCAATGCAAACAAAGCAAAAAGAATTCCACAAACAATAGACAAATAAAAAAGGAATTTCTCAAAACCTCGGCGAGTGTGGTGAAAACCTACCGAATCATTTCCACCCAAGGCGCCTCCCACTCCTGCGCTGGACTGTTGAAGTAAAATTGCTGTTACTAATATCACCGAAAGGATTATCTGCGCATAGGGCAGAATTTGTACGACTAAATTCATGCCGTAATTATTGCATAATGGAGAGAAAAATGCAACTATATAATCATGAAAAGAATTTTAAAAATTCTCATCCCCCTTGTCATTATCGGGGCAATAGTGTATCAATTTCGCTCTACGCTTCTTNCGAGATTATTGCCCTTTATAGACAATATTAGAAATAACTTCAGTGCTATTTTTCTTAAGTCTGATCCTTGCACCGAGCCCCTACAATACACTCTTGGCATTTTTGATACGGAGTTTAACATTTCTCAAAAATATTTTTTGAGTGCGCTTTTAGATGCTGAAATGATATGGGAAAAGCCTTTCGGGAAAGAGCTATTTACGTATAAAGAAAATAGCGATGACGACGATAATTTGAAAATTAATCTTGTCTACGACTATCGTCAAGATGCTACCAGCAAGCTTGCGAGTCTGGGTATTGTGTTTGAAGAAAATCGAGCTTCATATGACGCTCTTAAAATAAAATTTAAAGAATTAGAAGCAGAATTTGCTACGGTTAAAAATAACTATGATACACGTTTACAAAGTTTTAATGCGAAACAAAATGCTTATGAAGAGCAAGTAAAATATTGGAATGCGCGAGGTGGAGCGCCCAGAAGAGAATATGAAAAACTTCAAGCGGAGAAATCCGAACTAGATCAAGAAATATCGGAATTAAAAACTTTACAAACGAAAATAAATGGAATAATAAATAAGATAAATACGGTAGTTGTCATATTGAATCGTCTTGCAAATATATTAAATCTTTCTGTCGAGACATACAATACGATAGGCGCTTCACGTGGCGAATCTTTTACAGAAGGAGTATATTCTTCCGACGGATCAAGTAGAGAAATAGATATATATGAATTTAGCAGTCGAGAAAAACTTGTTCGGGTTTTAGCGCACGAATTAGGGCATGCGTTAGGGTTAGACCATGTGGACGATGCCAAGGCGATTATGTATAGGCTCAACTATGACAATAGTGAAATTCTAACCAAAGCTGATCTTGATGCGCTAAAAGCTAGGTGTGGAATAAAATAGTGGCTATTCTCTAGATATAGGTTTATAATAAATCAGGGGGTATTATTAGTTAACCATTATTTAAAACATATGCTTACGACAATCGCAATTATTTTAGTGGTTCTATGGCTAGTGGGTTTTGTTGGATTTCATGTGGTGTCAGGATTTATTCACATACTACTTGTGATAGCTGTCATCCTTTTCTTGATTCGCGTGATTCAAGGAAGAAATCCATTGCAATAGTTACAATAAAAGTATTATTAGGTTTTTAATAGTCTAAAAAATATATGAAAAATAAAAACAAAAAGAATTTGAAAGGAGGTTTTGCGCCGTTTCTTGTAATAGCTATAATTGCAGTTTTAGCTATTGGAGGTGGGGCGTATGTTGTTACCAAAAATAAAGAGGCGAAAAAAGTTCAGCTTGAAGACAATCTAGACACGGAAGCGAATGCGAACGCAGACGCTAATGCGAACGCAAATGCAAATCTTGGCATTAATGCAAATGCGAATGCAAAAGGTTCGCTTCGTTCACTCTT
>C687J35174_10010414_pt1 | contig 11546 bp, 11 predicted proteins | sample RifCSPhighO2_01_FD_35174 | JGI IMG/M metagenome (IMG submission 35174) | reverse complement strand
CCACTGGTTGATCCTGTCCATTATCTGCTTCAACTTTATCTCCTACGTCTGCAGTGGCTTGCCGCTTGCGGTGTTGCCGGGTTATGTCCTCAATGACCTGGGCCTGACCTCGGTTTTCGCCGGCGTGGTGATCAGTTCGCAGTACCTGGCGACGCTTTTGGCTCGCCCGTTGGCCGGTGGCGTGGCTGATCGCCTGGGCGCCAAATACGCGGTGGTGTGTGGGCTCAGTGGCTTGATGTTGAGCGGCACCCTGACCGCGCTTGCGATCATCTTACCCACCCAACCGTGGTTGGCCCTGACGCTCATACTGCTGGGAAGGCTGGTGTTGGGGGCGTCCACGGCCATGATCTCCACGCCATGTTGCACCTGGGCCATTGGGTTATGTGGTGCGCCTCGGGCAGCACAGGTCATGTCGTGGAACGGAATAGCGGCTTACGGTGGTACGGCAGTTGGAGCGCCGCTGGGCGTGCTACTGCGTAATTCGTTAGGTATTGCCAGTGTCGGACTGTGCACCGTATTGCTTGGCCTGATGTTCCTGCTTTTGGCGCTGGGCAAGCGCCCGGCGCCCTTGATTGCAGGCGCCCGATTGGCATTTTATCGAGTTCTCTTCGCGGTCATGCCCAACGGCCTGGTTCTGGTGTGCAGTTCGGTAGGGTTTGGCGGCCTGACGGCATTCGTCGCACTTTACTTCGACAGCCAGGGCTGGGACCACGCCGCCTACTGTTTGAGTGGGTTCGGGGCTGGTTTTATCGTTGCTCGCTTGTCGTCGCCGGGAATACTGCAGCGATACAGGGGCTACAAGGTGGTGGGCGGCTGCCTGCTTGTACAGACATTGGGTATGCTGTTGATATGGATTGCACCCTCTCCTGCACTGGCAATTGCTGGCGGTGCGCTGACCGGAATAGGGGTGTCATGGGTCTATCCGGGGTTAGGGATGGAAACACTGGCCAGCACACCGGCGGCCAACCGTAATTCGGCGCTCAGTGCACTTTCTTTATTCTTTGATATCGCAGTGGGGCTGGCCGGCCCGGTGATGGGCCTGGTTGCTTCTGGTCTTGGCTATGCGGCGATATTTTTCTGTGCTGGGTTGATGTCGATGGTTGGGTTTGTTGCGGTGCTCTATTTGTGTAGGAATAAAAGGTAGGAGCGATAAGAGGTGCTGTTGCTACGGATGTCCGACCCATGGCACAGCGGCGGTATCCGACAGCTTTAAAAAACATTTACCAAAGCGCCCAGTTGCAAGACCCACTAATAATGGCTTGCCGCTGGAGGGTTGTTTCGGTGGCTTTTCCGTTACCGATTCCGAAAATCGGCATAAGATCATCTGGGGTCGTCCAGCTTTCGCGATGGGCGTTGACTGGGCTGCGAGGCGTCTCCCCGAGGGGTGAGCGGATTGGCGAAATGATCCGCATCGACCCCGTCCACCTCAAAGTTGAGCCCATGGACATGAGCACTGATACTGCGGTGGCGCGGATCGTGGCGGTTTTCGGTGCGGCGATGCCGCCGTTTATTACCGGTCGGTTTAGCTGGAGGAAAATCTCTCAATTCTGCGTTGCATCGACGTGTCCAACGATCAAAATGCATACCCTTCAGCAACCTGTATAAGTAACTGCTCAACCTGATGAGTGCCTTGTTTGGTTGAGAGCATTGCTATTGGACTTTTCCCAGAAAAATAATCCTTAGGCTTCGATAGCCACGAACTGGCTTTCTCTCTGCTGCCAAAAAGTACTTCTGCCATAGCGGCGATGTAGGCATGTCGAAATAAGTGGTCGCTCTCATCCACCGTGAGTCTCTGACCGAGCGTCAATCTGGTGTTGAGTGTCTTGTGAGGGATGATCTGGTCGCGTTGTTGCGGGGGGATTTTGCCCAGCTCGCAAAAAATGTTGATCCGATCGGCTGAAAAGCCTGCATTGATCATCTCATGGATGTCCGAGTCTGAAGCGCCGATGGGGACATTGAGAAATTCTGACAACCGGTTCCGGAAGTCACGATAAAAATCCTCGTTCATCACTTCTGCAAGCATGGCGCACCTTCATGGTTGGATCTTTGCCACTTAGTATCTGGCAGATCCATATTGCATGAAAGCGCGCAGATTTTGACGGCCTATTCCACATGGATCATTTGGAACTCGAGGGGCAGGGAAGTGCCCAGTCACTAGGGCGCTCGGTCAGGAACGAAAACCCATAAGGATGGCTAAATCCATGTCAACGCATGCGTATTGGTTCAGTCGCTTGCCGTCAAATCAGAAGCCAATTCGTGGAGAGACAGCGCTTCTGGCAAGAGAAATTGCGGCTCGCAATCCAATACGGTGGCTATGCGGTATAGCTTTTCCACGGTGATGTTGACTTCACCGCGCTCAATACGCCCCATATAGCTACGATCGACACTGCAGGAGTGCGCCAAGGCATCTTGGGAAAATCCTTTGGCCTTCCTTTGTGAACGTATTCTTTCGCCCAATGCCTTCGCAAGCTGATGCATAACCGCCTCGGTTCCCACTGAGGCGGCACTATCGTGCGTTTGCGGATGAATCAACCACGGATTATAATCCGCATTTTGGCTGTTCCGCGAATTTCCCTTCCAGGTGCCTGCATGAAACCCGATTCATTCATCCTCGACAGGCGGCTCTACGACCTGTTTCAGCAGGGGCATCTACGCCAGTTTACGACCCAGGATCTACGTGACGCCTACGCTGCGCACCTGAGGGGTATGACTTTCAACAGCAGCGACTTGCGTCGATATGTCTATGAGCAGATCCGACGCATGCTTCGTACCGGATGGGTCATTCAGGATGAAAAACGACAAAAGCGGGGTCAGATCTATCACTGGCAGAGTATTCCGGCGAACTTGCAGGTGGAGCTCATCGACAATGGGTACGAAAGCAGTGCTAAGCCGGTGAATAAACCCTCTCATCACCCCGTACAAAGCACTGATCCAGAGCAACCAGGCCCAGATGTGATTGAGCACCTGGAGTCCATACTCAAAGAGATTCGGCTCGACTTTCTTTCTTCGATGGGAGAGGCGGAGCGGTACAAACAGCTGCTCGACGAAATGCCGCATCTGAAAGACCAGGTCGAAGGCGAATATCTGGAAGCACGAGACCGAAGCTCCCGTCTTTTAGGACATCTCCGAGCGGTCGAAAAGACGCTCAAGACAGTCACGTCCGCACGATGAAAGCATCGCCGAGAAAATGGCAAAGCCAATGCATTGAGATCGCGTTGGAACACTACACCACAACGCCGCACTTTTTCTGTCAAGCCACCCCGGGGGCGGGGAAGACTCGGATGGCCGCGGAGCTCGCTCGACGTTTGTTAGAGCAGGGTAAGATCGATCTCGTGCTGTGTTTTGCTCCCTCGTGCCAAGTCGTCGACGGTTTTCGCACTACGTTCTCTTCTGTATTGGGGAGGCGTTTGGATGGACTTATCGGTGCCATTGGAACCGCAAGTACCTATCAAGCCATGGAGCACCAGGATGACGCCTTCTGGAGGCTTTTCGATGACTATCGCGTGTTTGCAATATTCGACGAGATCCATCACTGCTCAGGACACGATCCGCTTTTGAGCAATGCTTGGGGGCAACAAATTCTTTTGAATATGCAGGACCGGGCCGCCTTTACCTTGGCTCTGTCGGGTACGCCATGGCGCTCCGATGACAGAACCATCGCTCTCGCTCGTTACTCCAACCCGGAAGGTCGATTGATTTGCGACTATCGATACGGCCTCAAAGAAGCCATTTCCGACGGGGTTTGTCGGTCACCTCGCATTGTCCTGCTCGATAACCAGATGCTGAGACTCCAAGAGGATTTCGCGAACGACAGTACTGTCAAGCTTTTTCCCAGCATTGCTAAGCTACTGCGTGAGTCTCCGGTCTCATACGAAGACTTGATTTGTCATGAGGAAGCGCTCAGCCAGTTGCTCGACCTGGGGAGCAAGAAACTCGATGAAGTGCGAATGCTTAAACCGAATGCCGCGGGCTTGGTTGTTGCCACAAATATCGCACATGCACACCAAGTCGCTACGGCGCTGAAGGACAAGGGTGAAAGCTTCCAAGTCGTGACAACCAGAACCCCGGACGGGCAACAGGTAATCAACGGGTTCAAAAATAGCGACTGCCGTTGGATTGTTGCAGTGGGAATGATCAGCGAGGGGACTGATATCCCTCGGCTTCAAGTTTGCTGCTACCTCAGTCGAATTCGTACTGAGCTGCATTACCGGCAGGTGCTGGGAAGAGTCCTTCGACGTATGGGCGAGATTGACGATCAAGCTTGGTTGTTCGTCTTGGCGGAGCCGACATTGAAGCGATTCTCTCAGCGTATCGCCGATGATCTGCCGGAAGATTTGGCTGTTGTGTGCGCTGTAGGTGCACCTGCACCTGAGGCTTGCTCAATCGAAGGTGAGTTGGATAGCTCCGTGAAAACTCTCGTTGGAGATCCAGGCAGCTCAACACCTTCCGCTCCAGCGCAGAAATTTTTATCGCAGGTCGATTTGTCCTCTGCGTCGACATACCAAATAAGCTTTTCGAAGAATTATCGCCAGCTACTGCTGGCCGTTTTCTGATGTGCATTGTAACCAATTACCAGGCCATATCAGTTTGGTTCAGCGGGGCCAAAGGTCCGCCTGTGTTGGAACCCTGTGATCCATCTCTCCGCTGAGCTCAACCAGGTGCCGCCCTACTTTAGCAAATGGAGGAGGGAGGTAGCTGATTGTGATCGGCGCGATAGCAAACCATTTGGCTCATCAATAGCGTGGGGGCTGTAATGAAAGGTAAGCGCAAAGCGAAAACATCGAAATGGGCCATGAAATTTCAGTTTGAAACTGAGGCTCAGCGCTCAATGTTCGCCAGGTCCAAAAAAGCGTCAAATCGTTTTCTTGATGCCGCGCTGCTTTTGGATTCAGCGCGCGAGCCGCTAGGCAGGCTCGCTGGGGCTCCAGCCAACCCCCACTCAAAAAGTCCAGACCTGCCAGCGCTGCTTTCCTCCGTCATCAACATAGTTTGCAAGGCGGGCCAGCTTCTCGTAACAGAATGGCAGCGAGCAGACGGGCCAAGGGGGCAGGGGGACAAGGCAGTAGTCGATGTCGAAATTGAACAGCTTCTACGTCAGCAGATGCTTAACCTGTTTTTCTGCGACTTTTGGGGGGAGGAGACCGGCCATACCCTGACAGGAGATTCATGGTGCTGGGTAGTTGACCCCAACGATGGCACAAATGATTTTCTGAGAGGTCTGAAAGGTTCAGCTGTATCAGTCGGCCTTCTACACAAACACACCCCAATGCTAGGTGTGGTCTACGCACCCGTAACGATCGAAGGGGTTCCAGATTGCATCGCTTGGGCTGAAGGATTGTCCAATTTGCTACGCAATGGGAAACCCGTAGCTCCCAAGCTTCCGTATATGATTTGGTCGAGCGATAGCCGCGTCATGCTCAGTTCAGCTGCCTCAAATAAGGCAGAAATAAATCATGAGTTCTGCGCTCCAAGTAGTTTTGTCGCCATGCCCTCGATTGCCTACAGGCTTGCAAAAGTAGCCGCTGGAGATGGCGTGTGCGGTATCTCTGTCTGCCCTGTGTCCGCACATGATGTCGTTGCAGGTCATGCGTTGCTTAGGGGGGCGGGCGGAGTACTGCTCAATGAAACTGGTGATTCAATACAGTACGCGCAGGAAAACATGCAAGTAGTATCACAACACTGCTTTGGTGGATTGGAATCTGTGTGCCGGACATTGGCTGCTCGAGATTGGGATCGCATTTTCACTGATGATTAATATTTTTTCCTGAAAAATTAGTCTGTAGCAGTAGCCAACAAACGATCAGCGTTGACCGTTTCGCACATTCAAGAGGTGCCCCGGCGATGTATAAATCTTTCAGCAAGAGTCAGGCCCGTCGCCGCTTGCGCCGACTCCTTGCGCTGGTCAGTCAAGGCCAAACCTTTGTCATCACCACGCATGGCAAAGCGGCTTGCTTGCTCTTGGAGGAGAAAAGGGAAGGGAGTGTTAAATGAGAAAAAGTCCTCGACCAGAAGTGTGACGCTCCGGGACGGATAGCAATCAGGAATGGCATCAATACCTTCTAATCTATCCGTGAGTAATGCCTGACACCTCATCCGTTGCTGCTAGCAGTAGCTTGCCGGCTTCGAACAAAAGAGCGTCCTGCGGTCGACAGCCTCCAATATATCCATTGCTGGAGGCGAACCAAAATGCGATTCCCCACCCGTCTTTTTTCGTTCTCAGCACGTCGAGTATTGCCTTCAGGTCAGGTACCGGCCCGAGCGCAATGCCGTCCTGGAAGGCATACGTTGGAAACAATGAGTCGCCTGCGTTCTCAATTGAAAAAATGTGACCTCTAGCGTCCCACCCATCTACGGCCGTTTTTACCGCCATAGGGGGTAGGCCAAGTTGCTGAGCAATTTGGTCCTGAGGGAGAAAGTCACCACGGTCGAGGATGGATTTCTTCGCCTGTTCGAGCATTTGCTGCTCACTAAAGAGCTATCCCGATGCGCAGCCATAGAGGATCCTTTGAGTATAAAAATACGATCCACCATTTGAATTAGACGGTCAACACCAGTTCAGACTACACGGCTTTTTGCGCACTGAAAGGATAATCCCATTGCTATTCTGCACGTCTAAAAGATCGGTAAATGGCCCAGTATCTCTGACTGCTTGGATGGGCCCCGCTTCAGACCGGGTAAAGTTCGGTGAGCCACATAAGCACTCACGACTAAAAGTCCACCTTCTGCGACTCATCCGACAGAAATTCCATGAATTTCGTCCTGAAACGGCTGAAAATCCACCCATTCTGTCTTTTTTGGATTTTAAACGCTAAAAAATGGGCAAATGGTCCAAGATTTCTGTCGGTGCGGGCAAGGCTTCGAAAACTTTGAGCAAGTTGAGGTCGACGGTGGCGATATTCATCAGGTTCATATCATTCAGCAGTGAACAGGGCTTTATTCATGATCCGGTAGCGCCTGAGAATGAGCAACACCCGATTCGAATGGAGTTACGGCAATGCCCAAGTCAATCGTTGCAGCACTGCAAATCGGCGCTCTACCCGGCGGCAAGGCCGAGACCCTGGAGCAGATTCTCTCGTACGAAAATGCCATCCTTGAAGCCGGTGCGGCGTTGGTGGTCATGCCCGAAGCGTTGCTGGGTGGTTACCCGAAGGGCGAGGGGTTCGGCACGCAACTGGGTTACCGACTGCCGGAAGGCCGGGAAGCATTTGCCCGATATTTCGCCAACGCCATCGATGTGCCTGGCGCGGAAACCGAAGCGCTGGCGGGGCTGTCGGCGCGCACCGGGGCCAATCTGGTCATTGGTGTGATCGAGCGCGCTGGCAGCACCTTGTACTGCACCGCGCTGTATTTCGATCCGCAGGCTGGACTGGTCGCCAAACACCGAAAGCTGATGCCCACGGGCACCGAACGGCTGATCTGGGGCAAGGGTGATGGCTCGACCTTACCGGTGATCGACAGCCAGGTAGGGCGGATCGGCGCGGTGGTGTGCTGGGAAAACATGATGCCGCTGTTGCGCACCGCGATGTACGCCAAAGGCGTGGAGGTGTGGTGCGCACCCACGGTGGACGAGCGGGAGATGTGGCAGGTGAGCATGCGCCACATCGCCCATGAAGGGCGTTGCTTCGTGGTCAGCGCCTGTCAGGTCCAGGACTCACCGCAGGCCCTGGGCGTGGAGATCCCCCACTGGCCGGCGGACCGTCCGTTGATTGCCGGCGGCAGCGTGATCGTCGGGCCGATGGGGGACATACTTGCCGGGCCGCTGAGGGGAGGGCGCGGATTACTCACCGCCCAAATCGACACCGACGACCTGATCCGCGCGCGTTATGACTACGACGTCGTCGGCCATTATGCCCGCCCTGACGTGTTCGAGTTGACCGTGGATGAGCGCGCCAAACCCGGCGTCAGGTTCAACACTTGACCGGCACCTCCGGGTTTTCCATGACCTGGAGGATCGAGGCTTCCGGATCGAAATCGTCTTCTTCCAGCTCGATGAATTCCTCGGGCAGGAAGATGTTCAGCACGATAGCGCACAACGCGCCGACGGTAATCGGCGATTCGAAGATGTTATGCAGCGCCTTGGGTAGCTCGCGCAACACTTCCGGCACGGCCGCCACACCCAGGCCCATGCCGATGGAAATCGCCACGATCAGCATGTTGCGTCGATGCAAACCGGCTTCGGCGAGGATCTTGATCCCGGCCACGGCGACGGTGCCGAACATCACCAGCTCAGCACCGCCGAGCACCGGCTTGGGCATCAGCTGCAGCACGGCGCCGATCATCGGGAACAGCCCCAGCAGCACCAACAGGCCGGCAATGAAAAACGCCACGTAGCGGCTGGCCACGCCGGTCAGCTGGATCACCCCGTTGTTCTGCGCGAAGGTCACCATCGGCATGCTGTTGAACACCGCGGCCATGGCTGAGTTGAGGCCGTCGGCGAGCAGCCCGGATTTGATTCGGCGAATGTAGACCGGGCCTTTGACCGGTTGACGGGAAATCATCGAGTTGGCGGTCAGGTCACCGGCCGCTTCCAGCGGCGACACCAGGAAAATTACCGCCACCGGGACAAACGCCACCCAGTCGAAGGCAAAGCCATACTTGAACGGTACCGGCACGCTCATCAGCGGCACGGCCGGCAAGCTGGCGAAATCGACGTGGCCCAGCATCCACGCGACTGCGTAGCCGAGGGTCAGGCCGATGACAATCGCGCCCAGGCGCAGGAACGGTACATCCACCCGGTTCAATATCACGATGGTGCCGAGCACCAGGGCTGCCAGGCCCAGGTGACTGGCCGCGCCGAGGTCGGGGGCGCCGAAGCCGCCAGCGATGTCGGTCATGGCGACCTTGATCAACGACAGGCCCATCAGGGTGATGATGGTGCCGGTCACGACCGGGGTGATCAGCATCCGCAGCTTGCCGATGAACTGGCTCAACACCACTTCGATGAAGGCGGCGAAGAAGCACACGCCGAAGATCGTCGAAAGGATTTCATCGGTGCCGCCGCCTCGGGCCTTGACCATGAAACCGGCACTGAGGATGACGCTGATGAACGAGAAACTGGTGCCTTGCAGGCACAACAGGCCCGAGCCCACCGGACCGAAGCGCCGCGCCTGGACGAAAGTGCCCAGGCCCGAGACGAACAGCGCCATGCTGATCAGGTAGGGGATTTCGCTCTGCAAGCCCAGGGCACTGCCCATGATCAGTGTCGGGGTAATGATCCCGACGAAGCTGGCGAGCACGTGCTGCAGCGCGGCGAACACCGTGGCGGTGAGGTGCGGGCGGTCGTCGAGGCCGTAGAGCAGGTCACTGTGGCGCGGGGTTTTTTCAGGGGAAGTCATGGTGGTTTATGTGCCGGGAGGCGGGGCCGGGTCAGAAAATGGAGGCGCAGGATGCCAGAAAGACTTTGAAACAGAAACTCGGGATTGTCCCAATCCCGTAGTGAGGGCATTCATCTGTGGTGGGTGGATTTATCTGTGGCGAGGGGATTTATCCCCTCGCCACGGATATATACCCAAGGCACAGAGTGTTCAGGCAAACGCCGCGAGCAGGTCCTCTTCAAACGCCTTCTGCGCATCCCCCGGTACCTGCGCGCGATGGCGAGCAAGGTGAAACGCCACCTCGAAACTCAAGTCGTCGCGACGTACTGGCCGCAGCAAACCCTTGTCCTCCCAACTGCGGGCGAAATGACTGGGCAGATATCCCACATGCTTGCCAGACAGGATAAAGGCGAGGGTGCCTTCGACCTGCTCGGAGCGCGCCGAGCAGACCTTGCCTTGAAAGGGTTCGTCGCTGCGCAGGAAGCGGTAGGGGTGATCGACCCGGTCGCATGCCTGGAGCGCCTGGTCATCCGGCGCCTCGTCGGTGAACAAGGGATGGCCAACGGCGCAATACAGGTGCTGGGTTTCGGTAAACAGCTCGCGGTAGTCAAACGCGCTCTGGATCTGCGAGAAATAGCCGATGGCCAGGTCCAGCCGCTGCTGCAACAGCAAGCGCTCCATGTCGCCGGGCATGGCGCTCATCAACTCGATGCGCACCGATTCGTCACGCTCGCGAAAGCGCCGGATCGCTTCGGCCACCCGCTGCAATACCGATTGGTCGAGCGCTTCGGACAAGCCCAGGCGTACCTCGCCGATCAAGCGCCCGGCCACGCCGTTGGATTGGTGACGAAACGCCTCGATGGACTGGAACAGGCTGCGCGTCGCGCCAAGCAATTGTTCGCCTTTGGGCGTGATCCGAAAGCCACCCTTGCCACGGCTGCACAAGCGATAGCCGAGACGGGTCTCCAGCCTGGCCATTTGCTGGCTGATGCTCGACTGGCTCAGGCCCAGTTCACCCTGGGCTGCGCTGAAGCCACCGCACTCGACCACGCTGACAAACAGGCGCAGCAATTGAAGGTCCAGGTCATGCAGTTGACCGAGCATCAAACATTACTCCGGGATAATGTCAGGTTAACAATCTTTATATTTTACCAATGTAATCGACGACGCATCCTGCATCCACTTCCCCCGGTCAGGTGTTGGTCATGAATTGCCTATTCAAGCTGTGTGTTCCCGCGCTGTTCGTTGCCATGGCCACCGCGGCTCAGGCCGAGGACAAAGTCGTCAATCTGTACAGTTGGGCCGATTACGTCGCGCCCGAAACCCTGCAGCGCTTTGAACAGGAAACCGGTATTCACGTGCGCTACGACACGTTTGATGCGCCGGAAGTACTGGAAACCAAATTACTCACCGGCGGCAGTGGCTATGACGTGGTGGTGCCGTCGTCCAGTGTCCTGGCCCGTGGCCTGGCGGCCGGTGCGTTGCAAGCCATCGCCCACGAAGGCTTGAAGGGCTACGCCAATCTTGATCCGGACTTGCTGGAGAAACTCGCTGCGGTTGATCCCGGCAATCAATTCGGCGTGCCTTACACTTGGGGCACCCTGGGGTTGGGGATGAATATCGAGGCGCTGCACAATCGCCTGCCGAACGTGCCGCTCAACAGCCTGGACCTGCTGTTCAAACCCGAGTACGCCAGCAAGCTCAAGGACTGCGGCATTGCGATCATCGACTCGCCGCAGGAAGTGATCGGCCTGGCATTGCATTACCTGGGCAAGGACCCCTACAGCACCGACAAGAAAGATCTCGACGCGGCGCAAGCGCTGCTGCATCAACTACAGCCTTCGGTGCTGTATGTCGCAAGCGGCCGGCAGATCAACGACCTGGCCAACGGCAGCGTCTGCCTGGCCCTGGCTTACAACGGTGATGCCAGCATGGCTGCCGATCAGGCGCGCAAGGCCAACAAGCCCTATGAAATCGCCTACCGGATTCCCAAGGAAGGCACCCTGGTTTGGCAGGACAACCTGGCGATCCCCAAGGATGCGCCACACCCCGAAGCCGCGCGCCAATTCATCGAATTCATGTTGCGCCCCGAGTCCGTCGCCGCGCTCACCAACACGCTGTTCTTCGCCACCGCCAACCAGGCCGCGACGCCGCTGGTCGACGAGGCGGTGCGCAGCGACCCGGACATATTTCCACCCGCCGACATCCGTCAGCGCCTGTACGCCGACCGCA
>C687J35174_10010413_pt1 | contig 11547 bp, 12 predicted proteins | sample RifCSPhighO2_01_FD_35174 | JGI IMG/M metagenome (IMG submission 35174) | reverse complement strand
ACCGTCGTGAGACAGGTTGGTCCCTATCTACCGCAGGCGTTGAGTTTTGAGGAGATTTGTTCCTAGTACGAGAGGACCGGAATGAACCAACCTCTGGTGTATCAGTTGTTCCGCCAGGAGCATTGCTGAGTAGCTAAGTTGGGAAGGGATAAGCGCTGAAAGCATATAAGCACGAAGCCCACTCCAAGATAAGAACTCTTAGATTTCCCGNAGATTACGGGATTGATAGGCGCCAGGTGTAAGCACCGTAAGGTGTTCAGCCGGGGCGTACTAATAAATCATTATATTTTTTAGCGTAAGTGGTTCGCAAGAACAAAATAGATACAGATTTTATATTATCTTTACTTATGTTATTTTTTACCTTACTGCGCCGCCAAAAGGCGGCGCAGTAAAAACGCCACAAATTGAGTTTTGTGGTGGCGATTATAATTATGAAGGAGGAAAGAGCAGAATAACAGATTCTTCTACTGGATTTAAATCACGTAAACCGTGTTAGTCGCGGTAACGTGACTTTATGCGGCGAGGCGGACACAGAAGCAAAGTCCCGTATTAAATTTGGATTCTTTTAGTTCTTTAGTTTATTGGTAAGGCGATTATATCGGAGGTGCTCCACCTGTTCCCATTTCGAACACAGTAGTGAAATCCTCCAGAGCCGATGGTAGTGTGATGAACGCGAGAGTAGGTCGTCGCCTTACCAATACACTAAAGTATCCAAATTTTAGTACGGGATGAAATACACCAAGGCCGATGACAGTGTGATGAATCCCAGTACTAGAAATTTTTAAACAAAAATTTCAGTACGGGACTTTGCGCGAAAGCATGCCCCGTAGTGAAATTTAATTTATTAAATTTCTACTACCGGGGTAGGTAGTCGCCACCAAAGAACTCAATCCCAAAATACCAAAAATAAAAAACCGATGCTTAGTCGGTTTTTTGTTTGGCGGGAAGGAGGTCCGTTATTCAATTTGTTCAGGTTTGCACGCATAAAGGCTAGAATTGAATGTAACAACAATAACGTCATCCCTGTTATTGTTTTGCTTAGGCATTTTAAGGTCTATAATCCACCCTGTTGCTCCTGTGCCAACTATCGGATGACATCTTGATCTTACCATCTGGGTAATTTCAAAAACCCTGCCCCCAATAAATAGGCGGATAATTTTATCGCCGCCAAGCATTTCAGCCCAAACATCGTTTCTGTCTTTGATGATTTTTGTTCCACGAGATTTTAATGGACATTCTTGCGAAGCCATTTTGCGTGTTCCTTTCTTGGTTGTAAAAGGGCGAATAAGAGTGTTTTATCACAAATAACGTGTCTTGTAAATAGTTGTTTGGCATTTGTTTTTTTGTTAAACTTTAAGTTATCAAGTGCATTTTATAATCCAAAGTGTTAAAGTAAAATACATTAATATGCATACTAAAAAACCTTTTGGTTCCATCCAGGGCAGCCGTACGTTTTTTTGGAAAAAAATGTTATTAGGCATTGTGGTTTTATTACTGTTTATCTGGGTTCTAAATATATTCCAGGGGCCGATTAAAAACACTACCTATCTTGTAACCGCTCCTTTCCAGCATTTTTTTTGGAAAACAGGTAATACCATACATGATATTGGGGCGTCTTTTTTAAATATTGGCGGTTTGCAACAGGAAAATGCCAATTTAAAACAGGAAAACCAGAACTTATTGTCCAGCATTACCCTATTACAAGAAACCATCCGCGAGAACCAGGCGATACAAGAAGTCCAAGTTATTACCAAAAACGACGGTTTTAATTTGGCAATGGCCAATGTTATCGGGCTTGATGTTACTGGTGATTTTTTGATGATTGACAAAGGTTTTAATGATGGGGTTTTTGAAAATATGCCGGTTATTTCCAAAGAAAAAGTATTGTACGGCAGGGTATTTAAGGCATATAAAAATTTTTCCGAGGTGATGCTCATTTCAAATGCGGCAAGCGTAGTTGATGTGAAGGTATTGCCATCGGAAAATACGGAATTTGGCGCTGTTTTGGTGCCGGGAGCCGTAAAAGGCCAGGGAAACCTGTCTTTATATTTGGATTTAGTGTCTTCTGATGCGCGAATTAACCAAAATGATGTTTTGCTTTCTTCGGGACTTGAGGGGGTTTTTCCAAAAGATTTATTAATTGGAAAAATTAACACCATTGATAAAAATGATGCAAAGCCTTTTCAAACAGGCACCATTATCCCTTTTTTTGATCCAAGAAAAACAGACACTCTTTTTATTATCAAAGATTATAAGCAAGAAAAATGAAACATCTTATTATGGCGCCGGTTCTTGTTTTTTTAGCGTTGGCGCAACAGAGTTTTTTAAACCAATTCAGTATCATGGGGACCGCCCCAAATTTTGTTTTTATTGCGAGTTTTATTTTGATATTTTTTTCCTGCCTGCAAAAACCGGGGAAATTTTACCATAATTACCAAGGGATGTTTTTTACTCTTATGGCAGGATTTTTATTAGATGTATTTTCTCCTTATTATTTTGGCGCAGCTATATCGGCTTTATTATTGGTGTTTATGATTATCAGCGTTACCATAGAATCACTAAAGCAAATACAAGACCGCTACCTTTTCATTTATTTTATCTTGATATTTATAGCTTGTTTTATTTTTTATAATATTGTCCTTTATTTATTTTTACATATTGCCGACATATCAATTAATATCAATCAACGCCATGGCGTTGAATTAACCTATAACCTGGTAATTGCTTCTCTTGGATTTTTTCTCTATAAAATACTTTTTGTTAAAAATACGCCAAATAGGCAGTTAAAGTTATTTATATGAATTTTAAAAAAAATTATAAAGTTAAGCCTGGGTATCAGGACATTGAAACCAACGAAATTTTTTTAGATACCCTGGCCAGCGTAAAAGAGGCAGAACTCGGCCTTTCAGAAAAAAAGTTTGAAGTGCCGGTATCAAGGAACATGATTTTTGCCTTATTTTTTCTTTTCTTTTTTTTTACGTTTATCCTTTTTTCAAAAACTTTCTATTTGCAGATAGTCAACGGCAAGCAATTGTATTTAGCAAGTGAAAATAATAAGGGTAGAATCAGCCTGATAAACTCCGAACGGGGAATTATTTACGACAGCAATGGCAAAAAGCTGGTAATAAATTCTCCGGATTTTAATTTAGTGTGCGACAAAAGGAATTTTTCCCTTTCAAAAGCCCAATCAGTAAAAGAAGTTTCCCAAATAGCGGCCATTTTGGCAAAAAGCGAATCAGAAATCATAGAAGCATTTAAGGTTTCTGAAGAAACACAGGTGTTACTTGCCGAAAATATTCCGCAAGAAATATTATTGGTGCTGGAAGCAAAAATGGGCGATTTGCCGGACTGCCATATAGAAAAAAACACCTTGAGAAATTATGTCATGGGGCCGGTATTTTCCCATGTTTTGGGGTATACCGGAAAACCCTCCAGGGAGGATTTACAAACCACCGCAAGCTATACGGTTACCGACAATGTAGGAAAAACAGGATTGGAAAAATCTTACGAATCTTATTTACGAGGCACTCCCGGCAAGGTTAAAGTGATAAAAAATGCCGTTGGCAACGACCAGGGCGATACCATACTATCTTTGCCAGAGCCCGGATATAATTTGGTATTGCATATTGATGCTCATTTGCAACAAAAAACCTATGAAGCGCTGGAAAAAAGCATTAAAAATATAGGGTCAAAAAAAGGGGCAGTAGTGGTGTTGAATCCGCAAAATGGGGCAATCTTGGCTATGGTTTCGTATCCGGCCTACGATAACAATATTTTTTCTGGCGGAATTTCCCAGGCAGATTTTGACAAGTTTTTTAAAGACCAAAATCAGCCATTTTTTAATCGGGCCATTTCTGCGCAATATCCTACGGGATCTACCATAAAACCCTTTGAAGCAACCGGAGTATTGCAGGAAAATTTAATTTCACCAACTAAATTAATTAACGATCCCGGATATATTTTAGTAAAAAGCAAATATGACCCCAGTATTGTGTATACCTTTGCCGGCGTAGTTCCGCATGGCCTAGTAGATATGAGAAAAGCCATTGCGGTTTCTTCCAATATTTATTTTTATACGGTGGGCGGGGGATACGGCGACCAAAAAGGTTTGGGGCCGTCAGGAATAAAAAAATATCTGGATTTATACGGTTGGGAGGACAAAACCGGCATTGACTTGCCCGGCGAATTTAAAGGATTTGTGCCGACTCCCGCGTGGAAAAAAGAAACTAAAAATGAAAGCTGGTGGGATGGGGATACTTACAATCTTGCCATCGGCCAATCCGATTTACAAGTAACCCCATTGCAAGTTGCCGCCGCTTATAGTTACATTGCCAATGGCGGCACGTTGTATAAACCCCAGATTGTGCAAAAAGTTATTGATGGATCCGGGGAAAACGCCAGTATTATCAAAGAATTTAAACCGGAAATTATCCGCCAGAATTTCATTGATACGGATAACTTGCAAGTGGTGCGGGAAGGCATGCTCGATGGCGTGCGAAAATCCTACGGTTCTTCTTATATGTTAAATGATATTGGTGTGCCGGTGGCCGGTAAAACGGGGACTGCCGAAATCGGAAGAGAAGGAGTGTTTAATACTTGGTCTTCGGCTTTTGCACCTTACGATAATCCGGAAATTGTCGTAGTAAGCACCATTGAAGAAGTGGCTGGTTTGCGGGCGGCCACCTTGCCGGTAACTCACGATATACTTCAATATTATTTCTCTGTGAAGAAATAATATTGGATTTATGATTTAAGATTTATGAATAAAAAAAGAGAGCGGTTGGACTTCCGCTCTATTGCTCGTACCATTGACACAAATCCTTGAGGCTTACCCCAATTTCTCGAGCGGCCTTCTTCAATTCTTCGCTTGCTTTGATTTTTTTTGTCATTCCAAGCCGCCTTTCTGTTAAGAAAAAATTAACCATTAGTCCGAGATGATCACTACCGACGGGATATTCTACGCCTTCATCCTGTTTGAGATTATATTCTTTAACAAGATGCTCAATTTCTTCCATGCGTTTTTCTGACAACATAGCTTTCTCCCTTTGGATCTTATTCCCCATTTATAGCCAAAAATGGGGAATTAAAAGAACAACTCACGCACGTAAATTATAGCACTTATAAATATTTATGTCAATAATTGTTGATGTTACGTAAATTTGTTACAATTCATAAATCATATATCGTAAATCATAAATCAACGTAATGAGTACCATTGACGAACTAAAAAAAGTAAGACTAGAAAAACTAAAATCGCTCCAAAATAGCGGGCTTTTGGCTTATCCTGCAACCACAAAGCGGACACATTCAATTAGCCAAGCGCTCAAAGATTTTTCTAAACTTTCAAAAACTAAAAAAGAAATTGTATTAACGGGCCGAATTATGGCACAGCGGGGCCACGGAGGAGCAACCTTTTTGGATATTCACGATGGTTCGGCAAGCTCACCACAAGCGGACAATGGTAAAATCCAAGGGTTAATTAAAGAAGATAAGCTCGGTGAAAAAGGTTACCAATTTTTTATTGACCACTTTGACATCGGCGACTTTATAGAAATAAAGGGTATATTAATAAAAACAAAAAGAGGAGAAAAAACTATTGAGGCAGGGGATTATAAAATGCTGGCAAAATCCCTTTTGCCTTTGCCTGAAAAGTGGCACGGGTTGCAGGACGAAGAGGAGAAATTACGAAAACGCTATTTGGATATTTTATTTAATCCCGAAATAAAAGATATGATACAAAAGCGGTCTATTTTCTGGAATTCCATGCGTGAATTTTTGATTGGTAAAGAATTTTTAGAAGTAGAGACGCCGGTTTTAGAAGTTACCACCGGCGGAGCCGATGCTAGGCCGTTTACAACACATCATAATGCGCTTGATATGGATGTATTTTTGCGAATTTCCACGGGTGAGCTTTGGCAAAAAAAGTTAATGGTGGCGGGCTTTGAAAAAACCTTTGAAATCGGCCGGCAATTTAGAAACGAAGGCATGGACGCCGAACACTTACAAGATTACACCCAAATGGAATTTTACTGGGCGTATGCGGATTACAAACAGGGAATGAAATTAGTTGAAGAACTCTATAAATACATCATCAAAAAAACCTTTGGTACGTTAAAATTTAACATCCGGGGATTTAAAATTGATTTTTCCAAAAAATGGCAAATGTATGACTATCAAACCATGATAAGCACCCATGCTGGCATAAATATCCTTGAAGCCTCATTACCGGAGATGGAAAAACAATTGCAAAAATTGGGCATTACCTATGATAAAAATGGATTTAATAAAACCCGCGCCATTGATAACTTATGGAAATATTGCCGAAAACATCTTGCCGGCCCAGGGTTTTTAATTAATTTGCCTACCGATGTGATGCCTTTGGCAAAAAAAGATGAAAAAAATCCTAAAATAGTGCAGGCGTTTCAGGTGATTATAGCCGGTTCTGAAAATGGCAAAGGGTATAGCGAATTAAATGATCCGATAGATCAAGCCGAAAGATTTTCCGAACAGCAAAAATTACGGGAAAAAGGCGACCAAGAAGCGCAAATGTTTAACCACGACTTTGTGGAAGCTTTGGAATATGGCATGCCGCCAACCGTTGGATTTGGTTTATCTGAACGGCTCTTTGCCTTTTTAATGGACAAACCCATCCGTGAAACCCAGATTTTTCCTTTGATGAAACCGAAAGCGTGATTTATGATTTATGAATTATGAATCCGTCGAAAGGCGGATTTTTATTGAATTTTTCTGTACTACATTTTGTAAAGCTTTACAAAATGTAGTACATCTTATTTTTCCCGTAGCTGATTTTTGTAAAGAAAAAGAGCGGTGGGTGTTCCGCTCTCACATGAGACAGGTAAGAGATTATCTTCCTGCCCTAACGCTTGTAGAACTCGGTGGAGTAGTCGTGACCCCAGCCCCACATGCGAAAGGAACTCTCCACGCGTTGCATGAGTTTCCACAGTTGCACTTCAGAATTAATTTGGCGCTCAGGCGAGTAGTACGACTCCGCCAAGGAATAGTGGGTTCGCTTGGCTTCCACTAAGTAGATTTTCATGATGCACGAGCCAAAGTAAGCCTGTCCCGGCCATTTTTCGGCTTCCTCTGCCGAAATTTCATTTGGCCAAACCTCCAATTCCAGTTTCTTGATAGCTTCTTCCCGAGAATCAGCTATTACATGGCCGACCGTGGTGGCGACACTCCAGGTGCGCCGCATTTCAATGAAAAACTTCATAAACCTACACCTCGTATGGTTTTCAATCTACCCTGATCTTAATTGTATACTTAGTAATACCAAATGTCAATAGTTGTTGGAATTTTACAATTCTGTTACAATAATTAAATAAATTATGACTAAAGTTTTAGTATTTGGAACGTTTGACGGACTTCACGAAGGACATAAGGATTTTTTCCGACAAGCTAAAGAGTTCGGTGACCCCGAAATAAATCCTTCGGATTTAAACGGGGCAAATCATTTAATTGTGGTAGTTGGCCGGGATTCTACGGTAATAAAAACTAAAGGCCGGCTGCCAAAACTCGGCGAACAGGAAAGGCTAAAGGTAGTACAGCAAGCCCCTTATGTAGATGAAGCGCAATTGGGAAACGAAGGCAATAATCCCTATAAAGTGATTGAAGAAATTAAACCCGATGTTATTTGTTTGGGATATGATCAAACGCATTTCGTAGATAAACTTGAAGGTAAGCTAAAAGAAATGGGCTTAANTATAGAAATTAAACGTTTAAACGCTTTTGAGCCAGAAAAATATCATTCATCACTATTAAATAAANAAATTATACCGTATAATAAGTAATGGCTAATTCGTGAGAATTAGAGAATACTTTGACTGAAATTAAATATGAATGACGAAAATTTAGTGAAAATTTTTAAAGCAGTAAGCAATGAACGAAGATTTTTAATTTTAAAACATTTATTTCGCTCAAAAGAGCTAACCGTGGGACAAATTAGTGAATTAATCCATTTATCTTTTAAAAGTACCTCTCGACATTTAGCAGTTTTATTGAATGCAAAATTAGTAAATGTTAAACAATTGGATTTAAATAGATTTTACTCAATTAATAATTTATATTTTCCTAAAGAGTTCATTATTTTTTTTACCAAACCATAACTGGCTAATTCGTGAGAATTAGAGAATAGTAGTAATAAAAATCAAGGAGCACCATAGTAAAATTATGTTGGACATAAATTTAATTAGAAATAACAAAGAAGAAGTAAAAAAGTCTCTTTTGAAAAGACTAAAAAAGACGGATTTTAATTTGGACGAAATTATTGCTTTAGATGATCAAAGGAAAAGAATTATAACAGGCATTGAATCAAGACGGGCGGAAATAAATAAAAATTCAAAAACAAAACCAAATCCCGAAGTTATTGAAGAAATGAAGCGCCTTGGAGATCATATAAAAGAGTTTAATAAACAGCTAAACATAATAGAAATTAATTTACATGAAAAATTATCAGAATTACCTAATATTGTCGCTGATGACGTGGTAGCAGGCGGCAAAGAAAATAATAAAGTTTTGCGCACTTTTGGCAAAATGCCAAACTTTACATTTCAACCAAAGGATCACGTACAATTGGCAACCGACTTAAATCTCATTGATTATGAAAGGGGAGTAAAAATGTCAGGTTCCGGTTTTTGGGTATACAAAGGAGACGGGGCGATTTTGGAATGGGCATTACTGAATTATTTTATTGATTTTCATCGGAAAAATAAATACACCTTTTTATTGCCACCGTTTTTGCTTACCGAAGAATCGGCTTATACTTCGGGCCACTTACCCAAATTCAGGGATGACTTATATTGGACCCAAGATAAGTTATGTTTAAATGCCACATCGGAAATGATGATTGGAAATTACCATAAAGATGAAGTATTACATCAAAAAGATTTGCCCTTAAAATATTTTGCCTATTCTGCTTGTTTTAGGCGCGAAGCGGGAAGCTATAGAACCGAAGAAAGAGGCATGGTACGCGGCCATCAATTTAATAAAGTTGAAATGTTTCAATTTACATTGCCGGAAAAATCTTGGGGTGCGTTTGAAGAAATGCTAGGCAATGCGGAAAAATTAACTAAAGGATTGGGTTTGCATTTTCAATCAAGTTTATTGGCGGCAGGAGACGCAAGCGCAGCCATGGCCAAAACCGTGGATATTGAAGTGTGGATTCCCAGCATGAATATTTACAAAGAAGTAAGCAGTTGTTCTAACGGATTGGATTATCAGGCAAGGCGGGGAAATGTAAAATACCGTGATGAAAAAGCGCAAAAAAACGAATTCGTGCATATGCTAAATGCTTCGGGTTTAGCGACTAGCCGGTTAATTCCTGCCATATTGGAACAATTCCAGCAAAAAGACGGCAGTGTAAAAATTCCCAAAGTACTGCAAAAATACACCGGATTTAACATTATAAAACCTAAAAAAAGTGATAGAAAATAACATATCGGTAAAAAATCTTCTTGTTAGCTACAAGGTATTTGGTGAAACTTTATCTGGGACAATTAAGCCAATGTTGATTTTGCATGGCTGGGGATCTAACTCAAGCCGGTGGCAACAGGTAGGTGAATTATTGGCCCAGCAAGGCGTAAAAGTGATCGTCCCTGACCTGCCCGGATTTGGCCAAAGCGAAACTCCAAAAACAACCTGGAGCCTTAGTGATTATGTGGAATGGGTCAAAGATTTTTCAGATCAATTACCCGAATGTTCTCATGGTTTTTATTTACTCGGGCATTCCTTTGGCGGAGCGCTGGCGGCAAAATTTACCGTAAAATACAATCAAAATATTGAAAAGCTCTTTTTGGTGGCTTCGGCGCTGGTAAGGGAAAAAACCGCCAAAAAAACATTTTTTTACCGTATTTCCAAAATAGTTAAAATATTTTCTTTTTTACCCTATTATCCACTAGCCAGAAAGATTTTCTATAAATTCATTTTAAGAAAAAGTGATTATCCTTATGTGCAAGGTATTATGAAAGACATTTACCTTAAAGTTATTTCTGACGATTTAACCCAATATATTTCTTTTGTGAAAGTGCCTACCATCATTATTTGGGGGGATAAAGACAAATTCACTCCCATAGAAAACGCTTACCTTATCAATAAAAAAATACACCACTCAAAATTAGCGGTCATTGCAAACGGTTCGCACGCATTACAAATAGAATCTCCAGAAATGTTAACCGAAAAAATATTACAGCACATAGCCGTTCAGGGAGAGATGCTTTCGTTAAAAAATATCATTTAAATAAAAAAAAGCGGTATGTCTTTTTTGATAACCCTCTTATGTTTTTTTTGGTTTGCAAGAACAATTAAGTTTGTTCTTTTTTGGATTTTCCTCTGGCAATTAAAATCATACCACACAGGGCGCTTTTTAGACCATTTTAGAACCCATAAAGGAAAAAAAATATTTTTCAACGGCCTATTTATAGCAAAATTAATTTTGCTTATGTTGCTTTTTATAAATTATTATCTAGCGTTATATGTCTTATTGTTGGTATATGTTGCAGAATTTGCAATGTTTGGCTTGGCGATAATAAAAAAACAGTATAAAAAGCCGGTATTTACTTCTAAAACTATATTTTTAACTATTGTTGCATCTTTAGATGTTATTTTTTACCTATTTTTTTCATATGTTTATATTAAAAATACTTTTTGGTTTCTATTTTTAATATTAATCTACGATATTTTTACTCCGTTAATAGTTTCCGTTATCGTGTTATTTTTTCAGCCATTCTTTGTCATGGCAAGAAATAATATATTAAAAAAAGCGAAAAAGAAAATTTCACAATATAAAAATGTAACGGTAATAGGAATTACCGGATCCTACGGAAAAACTTCTACTAAAGAATTTTTAACTACCATTCTTTCTCAAAGATTCAATGTGCTGGCAACCGCCGATCACCAAAATTCGGAAATCGGGATTGCAAAAACCATTTTAGAAAAATTAAACATCGGCCATGAAATATTCATCGTTGAAATGGGAGCGTATAATAAAGGAGGCATTAAGTTATTATGCAACATGGTAAAGCCCAGCATTGGCATAGTAACCGGGGTCAATGAACAGCATTTATCAACATTCGGTTCGCTAGATAATCTTCTTTCAGCCGAAGGGGGCAGGGAACTGGTTGATGCCTTGCAAAAACATGGCTTGATTATATTAAATGGAGAAAATGCATTTTGTGTAGATTTGTATAAAAATATCTATAAAATAAACAATACTGTAGGAAAACAAATTTACACGATTGGAAAAAATAAAATAGACTCCGATATTTGGACAGAAGACATTGTTGTTGAAAAAAATAGCGTGTCGTTTATCGCAAGGACCAAAGAAAAAGAATTGGCCCATATCAAAGTATCCGTGCCAGGAAAACAATACGTGCAAAATATTTTGGGGGCTATTCTGATAGCGAGGGAATTTGGCATGACATTGGAACAAATTACCAGGGCTTGCCAGAATATCAAACCCGAGCAAGCCGGTATCGCCTTAAAAAAAGGCGTTCATGGTATTGAAATAATAGACGCCTCGTATTCATCAAA
>C687J35174_10010406_pt1 | contig 11549 bp, 10 predicted proteins | sample RifCSPhighO2_01_FD_35174 | JGI IMG/M metagenome (IMG submission 35174) | reverse complement strand
AGAACTGCTGAAAGATGAAAAGCGGGATATTATTGGCGATTGGGCCTACAATACCGAAGTGGGAGAACGCCTAAAAGGCTTGCTCGCCCAGGCGAAAGAAGTAATCGAGAAAAATAAAAAAGGCGAGAGTGCATAAAGTCTCGCCTCACGTGTCCTGGAGCTCAGCTCGTATCCTTGTAGCCATAAGAAAAGCCCACAAGTACAGAGCATAGCGCGTGCCCAAAGGAGGTTGTAGCTCCTTGGGCAGCTTTTCCGCCATACTACCGAGCACGGTGATACAAGGATTTTCAGGAACCTCCTCGAGTGGGACTCGCGCAACACTAATTGCAAGCTCCTCGATTCGTTCCATAATCCCGCAATATTGAGGAGACTGATTTTTAAACCGTTCCCACTGGGAAAGATCGAATACAGTTTGAGCTTCCAACTGTCACCTCGTTAGGGAAAATTGCTTTGTATACTGTACCATAAAATCCCCTACTTTGCAAGCCCCTTCGCCCTGTCAACAAACTATACAGCCCCCCAGCCAGGCGACCCCCCTTCTCTGGCAGAAAATTCCTCTGTGCTTGCCTGTTTTGCAATAACATCTTTCGCTTCCCGAAGATTCTGCTCAAGCTCTTCAAATGTAGTGGCTTTGAATACCGGCAACACAAGGTCTTCCCTGCTCATGCCTACTCTCTGAAGTTCGCCAGCTACTGTCCGTAAAAAGTCGTTTAACTCCCCTTCTTTATTGAGTACTTCAGCATACTCTTTGGGATAGGCCTTTTGGTATATTTCGCGCCTTTCTGGGCCTGCGGCAATATAGCTGCCCAGATTTCCATCGCTCCCAAGTTTGCACAAAAGCTCTTCTCGGTACATAGCGAATGTTTTTTGCCAAAGTTCATGTTCTTCGTTGTTGGGCATTAAGCCGTCTTTTTCTGCAAAATGCGAAAGGAGATGATTTGCTTCGTGCGGAATATTTTCTTCTGCCTCCCTCCTTTGAGCCTCTGCATTTGCGTATTCTGGAAGAACCAAAAAAGAAACACCCTTGGGCATTTTTGCGCAAAACGCTCTTGCGCCTCTTCCTAATTGCCGAAATGCGGCACTTTTTATATACACCACAAACATTCCTTCTCGCAGCTCTTCCATGCGGTAGTTCGACTCATCTTGCAAAACCTCCTCATGTTCCTCTCCGGGAAACGCCTGCGTAAGCATTTCTTTGGCGCCCATGCCCTCCAGCTCCGCCTGCAAATGCTGCTCTCGCAAATGATCTTTTGCGGCAGCCACAATATTCTTCATTTGCTCTGCGGTTTTTTCATCAAACTCCTCAAAGCGTTTTTCGTCGACAGGTTCACCCCCCACCATTTCTCCGATAAGCTCTTTATACAAGGCTCCCGCGTTCTTTGCGTTTTCAAGATAGGCTTCTCCGTCTATTGTTTCCCGGGATTCTTGCAACGCTTCTGGCGCCAGGGCCTCTTGGCGTTCTGCCTCCCGCACCTCCTCCTTATCCAATTGTGGTTCTCCGGGTTCTCGCATGGTTATGAATTTCCTTTGGCGAACATTTTTTCCAGCGCGGGCTGCTGCATAACCGCGTGCGTAACGCCGTACACTGCGGCAACGCGGTCTTTGGCCTCCAAAACCTTTCTTACGCGGTGTACCACGTGGCGATCACGAAAGGAGTTTGATAGTTGTGCTACTTTGTTAACGGGAGTTTGCTTGCTTTGCGTTTTTTTCCAAGGCACAGGGTCTACCTTGCTTTCGTAAAACGCAGGGTCTTTGAGGTTTAGCCCGGCACCCCACAGGTCTTCACCTATTTCTGTGGCGTGAGCTACAGAATAGTCAAAATCTTCCCATTGGGTGGCCTCTTGGAATTCTTTTACATAGGGTTCCATAAACTTTTGAAAATCCCCTGCCCCCTGCCCTCTCCGTTGATACTCTGGCACCATGCGGTAAAAGTAAAAAGCGAAAATGTGCTCTTTAGGCAAGCCGCTTTCCACCAGAAAACGAGCCTCGTCTTGGAGTGCGGGCTCTGGCGACTCCAGCCGAATTTTGTGTTGCGTGGCGTATTTTGCGGCAAATCCGGCCTCGCCATATTGTTTCACCGCGTCGGGTAAACTCATACCAGCCACTCGCTTTTTGAGATCTTCTATGTTATGAAACCCTTCCACCAGTATCGTCTGCGGATTTGCCGCCTCAAGATGCTTTTCTAAAATTCCAAATTGCGGGTGGCCTGGCCTGTTGGTGTGGTCTGCCCCAAAATAGCTTAATTTTTTGTCGCCTTGCTCTAAATTATATATGTAAGGCTTTGCGTGTTGAATTTCCGAATACTTTTCGGCATAGTTTTCAAACGACATGACACCGGTTTCCTCCTCTGGAATTTCCGGCGCCTTTTCCGCTTCGAGATCTCCTTCTCCGCCAGCTGGCGGATACGCTTCAAACTCCTCTCTTGGTTGTTGTCCTGGTTCCCTTTGCATCATATTTATAAAAGCTAGGATTTCTTTTCGTTATCATCGCTCTCTGGCGCACCGCCGCCGAGAATATGCGCAAGGGTTCCCGGCAATTCAAGATACGGCGCGTTGTGCGAAGCTCCTTTATTGGAATACATTGCCCACGTATCTACAAGCTCAAAAGGTTTTTCCGAAACTTGGCTCGCTTCGGATTCTTCGTACCCCAATGTTTCTTTTATGCGCTTTTCAGGAAATATTCGGTCGCTATAGGCATTGAGCAAAACCACTTCTATTTGTTGGTCGCTATTTTTGTTTCGGTCTCTTATATCTTGTAAAAGGGGTGTTATGTCGGTAGCTGCGACTCCTGCCGTTTCTGTTACATTGCGAAATACGGGTTTCTCTGCCATAAGCTTTGTCTGCGCCAATCGTTCCCGCACATACGCTTTGCCTGGCTTCCAATCTCCTTTTTCTATCAAACCTTGCTTTTCCAAATCATGGGCTTTTTTCATGCGGCCGGGCGTCTGCATGCCTTCCTCGGCAGCTTGTATCACCCCGCGACCAGAAAGCTTGCTTCGTGTATCTTTGCCCATCATGCCAGCCGGGTTATCGAGAACAATGCGCCTTACGAGTTCTGGATGCACGGCTCCCATTGCTGCCGCAATTTGTGCACCTTGTGAATGCCCCACAATATCTGCCCTTACAATCCCCTTTTCTTCCAAAACCTTTTGCACCGCAGCGGCTTTCCTAGCGATTGTTTCTGCAACCGCACGCTCTTTAAAATACTCTTCATCACCCTCATTGGGAGCCAGCCCGTGGTCTGGATTCAAAAACAAGACTTTCCGCCCGGATTTTGCGATTTCGTACATTTCTTCGGCATAAGCCGTCTTTCCCGTGGCCCAGCCGCCAATGACCACCACCCAGTCTTCACTTATGGGATTTTCGGGAGAAATACTCGTGGCGTCGAGCTCCTCTCCGTTAAGATCAATTTTCTCTGATTGCTGAAACTGCAAATCAAACTCCTCCCTGGTGATGCGCTCCATTCTCTCTCGCATCGCCTCCTCTTCTACATTTCCTTCGTCTTGCGGTATAGGTTCGCGGTCTGGATTAAACATAGCAATTATTTTTTCCTAAGCTCTTTTTGTAACTCGTTGTCGAACGTTACCACGTTCACTTGTGAAGAAAGATACACAATTGCATAATCTATAAAAGAGAGTTTTTGATTGCGTTGGGCTCGGTAGAATTCCACAACCGCATGAAGAAATGAAGCAGAAGAAGGCAGTATCTCGATATCCTGATTTGCGGTGGCTTCAAGCAGAAATGTGTCTGCTATATCCTTTCCCGCTTTTTGAGACAGGACAGTAGCTACTTCCACGAGTACATACTCTGGGAGCAGAATAGGTTCTCTGATATTTTCTACAACGCTTGTTGCTTTGGCATGAAGCGTGTCGCTTGCATGGAATAGCGCAATCCAGACGTTAGAATCGAGAAGGGTCATACACCATACACGATTCTGTCCACTTTTTTGCTTAAATCTTTATCGCCGCTGCGAAATTGAAGTTTCTGTAAATCCTTAAGGGTATAGGGCCGCTTTTCTTGGTTTGCCTTTTGGTACGGCACCAAACGAAAAAGCGGGGTGGAGTGCTTCATTACAATAAAACTCTCGCCCTTTTGCACGCGTTTGGATATTTTCTGAAAGTCCGTATACAATTGCTTAACCCCGATAAATTCCTCCATAATAGTTTACTAAATGTTATACTTTAGTTTAACAAATAATGAAGTGGGGTGTCAAGCCCATTGGCAAGCGGCTATTTCTTCTTTCTTCTAAAGAAACGGCCAAAAAGCCCTGGCCGTTGCTCTTGCGCAGCTGGGGTTTCTACCCCTTGGCATCCAGCTCGAAAATGTTAGTTTCCGGGTTGGTTTTGTAAAATCTTTTTACTGTCTTTTGGCCTTGTCTTTCTTCAATTTCTATTCCGTGAGCCTCTCCTTGACCCACCCTTCTTGCAATTTTAACAGGAGCGTCATCAGAATTTCCGAAAATCTCTATTTCAAAAATTGATGCCGGCTGTAAACCGCCTGCGACAAGAATCTCGCTTCCGCCTTTTTTAAAGTTAACATCTCCAATGGTATCGCCAGCAAACAAAAGGATAATTCCCTCTTTCGGAACCCTGGTTTTCATTAAAAAGCCATTTCCCCTTCTTGATTCTGTTGGGCGCGCAAAATTTCTTGATTCATTTATATCAAGACTGGTACTTACAAATGGAGAGTCCCATTGATTTCTTTCGTAATAACCTGCATGGGCTCCTAATTTGGAAAAGTTATTTGCATCAGTCTCACTTGCATACGGATTTTTGTCTTCAGCTCCTACCGTTCTAAAGAATAGGGAGGAAGTCAGTTTATTGGAATATTCCATCGATTCAGTTACTCTTTCTGGCGAAATAGTCCGAGATGAAAGAGGATTTGTAGCTGATTTTCTAAGAGTTCTATATCCTGCTCCGATGCCGACATAACTTTGGAACATAGTGCATATTCGTTCATCAGTCAAAGCGTCTCTGCATACTCCTCCTCGGTATGCCGCAANATCGGAATGAAAATTGTCTTCTATAACCGTATCGGGGTTTTTGATTGCTGCTGATTTTATAAATCCAGAAGATATGAGGCCGCCATGAGGAAATGCTCGAGTACCTTCTCGTGTCTTTATCTCGGCATCGGGATTCATGAGATCTCTAAAGAGTATCAGTCCGCCCGTAAACGCATCAGCAAACTGCTCATAATCTTTGTGTTCTAAACCTCGGTTTTTAGAAACCGCTTGTGGCGCTTGCTTTACATGCCTAAAGATATATTCATAGAATACCTGCTCTTTCCCTAGTCCGAAAAGGGCTGGCATATCTTCTACCCCTTCCTTTTTCATAGTTTCCTGCCTTCTTTTGATTTCAAGATACCTCTGGCTTCCCCGTTCAACCTCTTGCGCCCACTCTTCGCCGCTTGAAAGAATATCGTCGTTTGGATTATCAAAAATTGCTGGAGGCTGTCCATCGTTTTCCAAAGACCAATTCATAAGAAGTCTTGAGAGCGTACCGTTGGCGTCTTCGAAGGGATGAATGGCAATAAGCTTTTGTTGTAACATCGCTGCAGCCTGAAATGGGTTATACGTTTCTGATTTCTTCGCGCTGTTATACCATTCAACCAATTCATTGAGTCTTTCTTTAATCTCTTCTGGTTTTGGATAATTGATAAATCCAGTGGTTTCATTAAATGTTTTTTTGAAAGAAAGTAAGGGGTTATTTTGGACAGCCTCCAATTGTCTTTGAGTGTATGCAGCGGCTTTATAAGGATTATTATAATCCGCAGCGCGGGCTTTGACTTCTCTTAGCCTCCCGGAATGTTCTGGAGCTGATCGCATTGTTAACCTAGCTTGCAAATCGAGGATAAAATCTACCGTAAGGTTTTGATTTCCGTATTCTTTTGCGGCCTTTCTTGTTTCCAAATAATCCATCCAATTATTATTTCCGAACATCGATTCTGGGTTCTGCGTATCACCGGTAATTATTGCGGTATTGAGAAACTTTTTATCTATAAAAAGAGCTGCTTCAATTGATCTATCCTCTCTGTTTTCCAGTCCCAAATCCCTCTCGCGATTGCTAATCTCTTCAGACTCCTGTGCTGTTAGAACCGGAGTGAGTTCAGCTTTGGCTTGAGCAGGAGCGGACTCCAAAAATAAATTTTTTGTAAATTCAAGTATATAATTTGCATCTTCGGGAGATTTATTTGCAACAAAATCAATAACTTTGAGAAGTTGGTCTTGGTCTTTATATAAAGAACTTACCTTTTTGAACAAATCAATTGTTTCTGCCCCCTTAAACTCACTGCAGAATTTAGCGAGTACACCATCGCTCCATGTATCAGGCGGAACAAGTTCGGGGCATTGCTTATACGCCTCTAAAAACGTAGGTACCTCGTTTTCGTTAAGGGATTGGTCTGTCAGTTTTTCGATAACGTGACTGGAAGAAAGATAGCTTAAGGCGCTATAATCGGATTTATTTTCTGTAATTTTTTGTGAAAGTGTTACCAATCTCTCTATTTGTTCTTTTGGAGTTTGTATGCTTTCAAGGCCAACTTCTTCCTGAACGATTAGTAAAAGAGTTGCGGAGTCTTTCGCAGCGTTATAGAGGCTCATGAACGAAACTGGAGGACGTGGTCCGTCTTCGGGTTTGGCATTATTAAGCAGAACCTCTAGAATACCCAAGCCTTCTTTGATGCTTTCAGCGTTTGAGTTCGGAATAAGGTTTCTTTTGGCAAGTACATCCAGGATCGTATTTGCGGGAAGCGCGTCAAGCGCTATATCTCTAAGTCTTTTATCGACAGATGGGTCTTCGAAAGTTGAGAGCGACAAGGCGGCTGCCGCATCTTGCACGTCTGGTTGGAAACTAAGCGAATGGTCAGAAGAAATATCTTTTGTGAGAATAGGTATAACAGATGTGAGTGAAGGATACTCTTTTGCTGCGTTATCCAAAATATCTTTCCAGTCTTCTCTTTGGGACAAAGACCGTAAAGTACCGATTATGGAATTAGAATATCTTGCCGATGAAGAGGTTTGTATCACCAAATTTCTTATAGCATCCGGTGTTGGGTAGTAATAAAGCATTCGTATTGCAGTCGAACCGTCGTCGTTATTCGAGAATGAATGTTCCATGATTATTTTGTAATATTCTTGATCCTGCGCATGTATTTCATTTCCAAAAGAGGCCATGGCAGTCGGTGAATTTTTCAGAGCGTTCCAAAATGAGATATCTCTTTCGGTCGGAAGGAAATTGCGCCGAGTATCGTATATATCTTGATGAAATTTGTCGTCAAAAGAACTGTCGTCAGGGGCATATCGTATTTGAAGATCCCTTAAGTTTCTATCCGATTCGATAGTTCTTTGAATAGTGCTTATATCGGACGCGGCTATTTTCGCAATCAAACCTTCTACCAAGACGTTATCTTGTCCCTCAAGGAGAGGTTTGTACTCATCCATCAGCCACGAGTATGCGTCCAATTGACTTAAACTTGAATTTTTTTGAGTATCTGATTCTTCTCTTTGTGTTATGCAAGCCTGAAGAGCGGTATAGAACTTTTGTTTTTCTTCTTCCGAAAGATAAGTTCCTTCTGCGTTCATAACCCTTACGATAACATCTTGAATATAGGCCTCTCTAATTTCATGTGTTATTCTGCCGTCCTCGATGACTTCTTTTGCAAATTCAGCATAGTCATTTTTGACACTTTGGATTTTTGAGTTCAGCTCTTCGGTTAAGGCTTCGTTGTGTTTTTGGCGGATTGGCTCTTCTTTTTCCTCAAGTTCCCGGGTAAGTTCTGCAATGTGCTCAAATTCATCGCTCTTGCTTTGCGCGTCCTTGATAAGAGAAGTTATTCTTTCTTGTGTTTTTGATTTTTCTTTATGGAGACTTCTTTTTTTAAAAAAAGCTGGAATTCTGCTCAACCCCTTTTTTTGGTTCTGGATTTCTAATTCAAAATCAATTCCTTCTTCAAGATTCGCCTGCTCTTTTGAAACTTCGTACTCCAAGGTAGCCTTTGCCTGCCTGGTTAGGAATCGTAGCAACGAAACAGATTCTTGCAATTGCTGGCTTCTCGTAAGATATTCAGAAGAAGATAAGGATTCATTTTGAGACAGATCTTCAAACTGTGCGCGAGCCTCATCAAATGAAAGTGGTTTTGTTGCTCCTCGGCGGATTTCAGATCGAGCTATTTCGGGTTCAAGTAGTAAGTCTATTTGCTGTTTTTTAATTCCAGAAATTGCTTTAATATCAGAAAACTGCAATGCGAAGTCAGGTTTTTCTACGGTTGCTTCTACCTGCTCCTCTTCCGTAAGCTCTGCCGCTTGTTCTTGCTCGGACTCTTGTTCTGGCTCTCGGTCAAAATTTCCTCGTTCTATATTCATGGCATCAAAAAAGTTTGCCGGGTTTGGTTTGCGCGTCGAGGGCGGCGTTTACCAAACGGTCGGCGGCTTTGTTTTGGCTGCGGGGCACGGCCTGAAACGATACTTTGCCAAAGTCGAGCTTTAAATTCCAAAGCTCCAAAAAAAACTTCTGCATGTTTTCGTTCTCTATTTTATACTGCCCGTTCATTTGTTTTACCAAAAGTTCAGAGTCGGCAAAAACCTGCACCACAGCCTTTTTTGCTTCTGCCTTTCCAACCAAAGCTTTAAGCTTTTTTAAAGCGGCGATAGCAGCCCGATATTCTGCCTCGTTGTTTGTTTTCTCGCCGATGTACTCTGAAACTTCGGCCAGCACTCTGCCCTGTTCCGATTCGATAACCGCCCCAATGGCAGCAGGCCCCGGGTTTCCCCTCGCTCCCCCGTCGGTACGAATAACAAATGTTTGCATAGATTATTTGTTCTTTTGGAAATACTCGGTAAGGCAAACGTGCAGACCTTCTTCCTTATCGGAGGTGGTTTGAAAGCCAGCTGCCTGCGGGTGGCCGCCGTATACGTCCAAGAATTCCGAGCAATGCTGCATGGCTTTTACCGTATCGTAACCTAGAGGAGCGCGAATGCTGCCTAAAAGCCCCTCTCTTCTCTTTTTATAAATAAAGGCTGGCTTTTGGGTTTCCTGGCTAATAATCGAAGCTACCGCACCCAACAGCATAAACTCGAATTGCTCTGACCCCTCGAACACCAAGGCGTCTGATTTTTTATGAAAAATGCGCATGCGGACTTCGTCTGCCACCCGTGCGATTTCTTCGCGGCGCAGGCGGTTTTTCTCTACAAACTGCTCCACCATTTTTTTCGCTTTGGGCACCGAAGTACACGAAAGCAAACGAAAAGCGCCCGGCTCGCGGTTTCTGGTGTCACGCACGTTTAAGATGGAAATAACTTTTTGCGCTTTGTCTTCCAACCGGTCCTGGCTTGCAAAAATATCGGATTCCAAAAAGGCGCGAATGCTCGGCCGCCATGAATACGGCAAAGCGTCCAGCCCGTCCTGGATGATTTTTATGTTGTCTTGTTCACGAACCATCATGTCGGCAATCGTGCCCAGGGCTGCCAGTTCCACCATACTTTGGTACAGGGTATCAGACATTTTTTTGCCCAAAATCTCTTTTGCAAGCTGCAGGCTCAAGCCGCACGCAGCAAACTCCTTAAACGGATACTCGTCGCCCGGCTGCTTGGGATCTACAATAATATCGGCTTTGGGCAAACGGTCGAGTACTTTGTGGTGGTCTACCACAATTACATCGAACCCCAACTTTTTTGCCATAGGAATTTCCTTGAAGTTGGAAATACCCAGGTCAAACGTAACCAAAAGCGCCGGCGCATACTGTTTGAGATATTCTAAGGCTTTGGGAGTTACGCCATATCCCTCCTTCTCACGCTCCGGGAAATAATAGGCCACCACGTTGCCGCCCAAGCTTTTAATGGCCTCGTCGGCAATGAGCACGGAGGTTACGCCGTCCATGTCGGCGTCGCCGTATAAAACAATGCGCTCTCTTTGAGCGATTGCTTTTTTAATCCGATTCGCCGCTTTGGTAAGATTTTTAATTTTTGCCATAAGAATATATCCTACCCCGCCAGCCCAAATTTATCAAACCCCCTCCACTACTCCACAAACCCCGGTAGCAGAGCTGCGCTCGCTACGGGGTAAACCGAAACGTGGACAAGATTTGATTCGCTGTTGAAAGAAACTCATCTTGATCTTGGTTATTTGTCCACGGGAATACAGAAACATCAATCATTCCATCGCCTCGCAGCGGATCTCTCGCAAGAAAACGTAGAGCCTTAGCAGATGAACCTGAAAAAGTAAATTTCGCAAGATTGTCTCCGATAATATCAGCACTATCTACATTAGAATTAAGCTCACTGGCACAGCTTTCGATAGTATTGCACTGTAAGTTGTATTCGGCAAAAAGAATAAATATAGCATTCATCTTAAAACTTATGTCACCCTTTTCGCAAACAATATGAAAAAATCCAGCTCCCACAGGGTCTTCACTGCAAAAATCTGGATAATCCAATTCAAAGCCGTACGTATCTGAACGATATGTTCGCCAATTCCAACTGGATATATTTATGGGGTCAATAAATCGGAATGTAGATAGAATTTTTTGTACTTGATCCTCTCTTTCGTAAGGACGCATCACACCCCACACCATCACAGCATGTTCTACGTCTTTATAAGGTGTATAGCACAAAATAGCAGAACCCTCCTCTGTGATTTCTTCATCTGATATCCTCCGGCACTCAAAAATGCCCGAGGAAAATGATACTTCGGGAAAATCCGAAGCAAAAAGAACTTCCAACTCCCCTGAAAGCTCCTCTAGGCTTTGCTGACTATTACTATAAGACAAGGTCATTAAGACGCCGTCTTGAGGTATTTCTAAAGAGAAGGGCACTATCGGAAGAGAAGAAATTGCGAGGCTAATCTCTCCATCTTTCTGATCGATAACCTCAGTTAGCCAATTTTCTGGATATTTTACCTCGAAACCAAGCTCGTCGCTTCGGTAGCTTTGCCAATCGGAAGTGTCGAGAAGCAACTGGGCTCGCTCTTTTGGAAGCCCGCAGCAATTATCTAAGGAAGTGGGTTCGCTTTCTGATGTTGCAAAACCACTCGGATTTACACAGAAGTATCCATCGCTGTATTTGTATGTAGCATATATGCAAAATGTTTGTTCATTATCAGTATTATCAAACCACGTAAAAGACTTCCCTCTCTCGGGATCCGTCGGCATGTTCGGCAAATAGGTGCCAATAGATGTAGGAAGGTCTGAACTGATAAAGTATGCATCATTATCTTCGTAGTAAGCTTCCATTGCCATTCCGATCTGTCGAATACTCACCTGTCTACGATCATCACCAATATAGTCCACATAGGAGTCGGAAGACATTTTTATATAGCCAACAATCGCGATAATCAACAACAAGGGAACGACGATCAACAATGTAATCGTAAGCTTATTGAGTGGTGTTTTTGCGATCTTGGTAAGTTTATTCATATGAGCTGAAAAAAGTTTTGATTTCGGGTTTGAGGTTTTGCATACTCTTGACAATTATATTGGGTTTGGTATACTGTATATATCACCAGGAGAAGCTCCCATGTGGGTCCCGTCCCGCAGCGGGGCTTTTTCATTTACGGTACT
>C687J35174_10010397_pt1 | contig 11555 bp, 8 predicted proteins | sample RifCSPhighO2_01_FD_35174 | JGI IMG/M metagenome (IMG submission 35174) | reverse complement strand
CAGATACTGAATCGCTCGTTTCTCCTGAAAAGACCCCATAAGCAAGATCATAAGAATCAGTTCTCATGCCGTCTGCACCAACATCTCCAAATTCGTATCCTACCGCGTCATGTTGTTGTGGAATCCGAGAAACAGCTAAAATCCGAGTTTTTCCCCCTTGGGGATCGCCCAACCAAGAAAGACGAATGCTTACCTCGTGGGGAATGTTATCAAGCATCAAGGGAAGAGAAACACTATACTCTGTAATAATTTCTGGATTAGAGATGTATTGACGAGGAACTTCATAGGCGGGATTTTGAAGCAGCGCAGCTACCTTTTGTGCGTTTCTTGCGCTCATTGGTTGTTTTTCCTTCTGTGCGCATCCGTCTAATCTCTTGTCTAAAAGAATACTACCTGCTGATCCAATGGTCACGGCACTTAAAGCCATTGCGGATCGTTTTAAAAATTCTCTCCTGTTTATTTCTTTCATAGACCTATATTATACGCTGAAAAAAGATAAAAGTCAATAGGTATTTTCTATCTCAAAAAATCAACCCATTCTATATAAACCTATATTATTTTATGCACGGAGAACACCGGTGCCTCATTCACCAAAGAAAAAACCCAAGATAAACTGTAGGAAATTTGATCCTTGACGAGCTGTTTCAGCTCCCTGCACTTCCGGAGATGAACATTGACACATGCTTCCTGTCCATGAACAGCCGGGATGCCTCGCACACTCGGTGGCAGGATCGGGCGGGTTTGAGGTCGTTGTGGTTTGCTGATTGTCGCCCACAGGTGGCGGAGAAGATTCACCACCAGGAGGAACAGTATTGACCCCCGAGCATTGACAGGTATTATTCGTCCACTGACAACCATTTTTTGTGCATTGCTGCGCTTGATCTTCGGGACTGTAATTTGGCAGCTGTCCTGACTGTGGGTTTGACTCACACTGACAAGTCGTACCTGTCCATGAACAGCCCGGATATTTTGTACATTCTGTTGCGGCGGAGGCAGTATCTATAGCACCGGGTGGAGGCGGATAATTTCCTTTACACTCGCATCTATTGGCGTCTGAAGACCATGAACAATTTGGAGTCTTGCTGCACATTTCTTGAGGATTATAGTTTGTCATTTCCTCACGCCTATCAAAGCCGCAATCTTTCGGGTTTTTCTCGCAGTATGCCTTACATGACTCCTCACTGGTACAACCTCCCGGTCCTTTGAATTCCCGTCCCGTGGCACCTCCGAAGCTTGAGCACACTTGATAATTTGCAGGATCACTACAGAAAGCTTTACAGGTTTCCTCCGACGTGCATCCTCCAGGGCCCACCATACGTTCTCCACCTCGTATGCCAGTCTCTTGGGCAAACTGTGTGCATTTTTCCCGATTTTGCTCGTTTTCACAAAATGATTTACAAGATGAAGGAGAATCGCAACCTAAAATTTGTTTTGCTTTTTCAAGAAATCGCTGCTCTGACGGATTTGCCGTGTGGCCTCCTGATACATTATTTTTTTTCGCAAACGCACTGCATTTCTCAAAGTTTTCCTCCCTCTCACATACTTCTTGACAACTATCAGGTGAATTGCATCCAAGCTCTGTCTTGGCTGCCTCAAGAAGCTCTTGTTGACGACTCTCCATTTGTCCTTCTTTATAAAATCCTTTTTGCTTAGCAAACGTTATACATACATCTTTATGGGTCGGATCTTCACAATAATTGCGACATTCACCGATATTTGTACATCCTCCAAGTTCAGCGATAGGAAAGGTAACCTGATATTTTCTTGCGATGTCCTCTTGCGTTTCTTGTGCTTTTGTAAACGTCGCTCCGAGGGAAAATGCAGCCACAACAAAAAAAAGTATCAGAATCGTGTGTAATCTATTCATGGTTATTCAATAGAATCAAAGGGATTTTGATAACTTGAGAATGGATTGACATATTGGGTATTTTCATCGAACGGGTTTTGGTATTGCGTTTCAACCGGAACTTCTACGTTGCTTGTCGGACGAGGTGTGGGAAGTATGACTGTTTCGACATCAACGGGAATAAAAGGATTGGGTAACACCTGTATTGTCACAAAAAAAATCCACAACGATGCACCTAAAAACACTAATAAAATGATGGCAAATATACTGATGCGCTTATGGCGTACCTCGATTTCCTCCATTTGACCCATACTCTCTTTAGAGTACACTGTATGAAAGACTATTGTCAAGTAGATTAAGCCTTATTTCAAGTACTTATCGAAAAATTCGACTGACCTTTGAAGAGCTGTATTTAAGTTTGCTGAAATATTATGGTCGTCTCCGGGATATGTATACAATTCACCCGTCTTACCAGCATTTTTCAACGCTTCATGCAATTTCTCACTAAACAAAACTGGCACCTGCTCATCTTCCAATCCATGATGAATTTGTACTTGCCCTGAAATACCTTCCACGTGGTAAATTGGCGAGATTGATTGCCAAAAATCTGGATTTTTATCTGTATCTCCATATTTTTCAATTAACTCTTGCCTACCTGGCCTTCTAAATACCTGCTCTCGTTGAGACGGCATCCATGGCCGCGATCTTCTCCAGTTTTTCAGCATATCCTCATATGAACCAACAACCCCTGCCCAGATGACTCCGACTTTGATGTCCTGACTCACCACCATACTGCGAAGCGTGATGCTGCCACCCATCGAATGTCCCCACATCCCTATTTTTTCTCTGTCAGCTTCTCTATATCTTTTGATCGAAGAAACCGCGTTTAATATGTCAATTGTGTATGCTGGCGAATAATATGCGCCTTCTGGGTTTCCTTCAGAATTACCATGTCCTCGATAATCGGACTTGAACACTATATATCCGTTTCTGGAAAAAGCGTCCATGTATGCGACATATCGTTCTGTCGTCCTATATGCGGCAGGAGGAATATATCCATGGTTGAATATGATCACCGGCCAACCAGTTGCAGGTTTCGCACCGCTGGGGACAGTGAGAAGCGCGTATATTTTGAGTCCATCTGACCTATATGAGACGACGTAGCGCTTATAATTTGACCCATCGGAAAGCGTTTGTTCAATGACAATATCACTCCCTTCATATGTTTGCTTCTTCATATACTCTATCGAGAGTGGATGCAGCTTCTCTTGTATTCCTCCTTCATTTTCCTGCTTATCGAAACTCACCGTTTTGTTTCCTTTGTGATAATACGCGCCTATACCAAGTATTGCGATGATGACCACGATAATGAGTATTATTTTCTTCATATAGAAAGGATAGCTGATTTTCCTTAAAAAGAGCTGAAAAACTATGAGGAATCTTTATATAGATGGCATTTTTTGTATTTTTTGCCAGAGCCGCACCAGCAAGGCTCATTTCTCCCCAGTTTCCGTATGGTAGCACCAGGCACCCTCACCTTGATACCTTGATTTCGTGAAGGTGTCTCCCTACCACTTGAGGCGCCTGTTTCTTTTTTTGACTGCGCGAAGGGATTGACTGATGAAGCTGATTTGAACTCTAGAGACTTTTGCCTCTGTGGGCTCTCAATGTTTTGCTCTGCTACTTTCTGTTCTACTTGTATATGTAAAATACGCCGTGTGAATTCGTATTTGATATCACCAAGCAATTTTTCAAACATGGAAAAAGCTTCATTTTTGTACTCCACCAGAGGATCAAGCTGCGCAAACCCCCGCAGATTAATGCCCTCCCGAAGATCCTCAATCGCTGTCAAATGCTCTGTCCAATATGTATCAACGGTCGTCAGAAAAATACTCTTCGTGATCTCCGTCCACACGGCGGGTCCTACTTCTTTTTCTTTCGCGCGATAAAACGAACAGATCTTCTCATATAACGTTTCTTGCAGATGTGAAGATGAAAATGTCGCAATTTCCTTTAACAATTCTTTTTTATCAAGAGGGATAATGGTCGCAAAATCATTCGAGAGACTTTCATAATCAATATCTCTATCCTCAAATACATACGCACCAACTAAAAGATTAACTTCATCTTGAAATACCTTAAAAAAATCCTCATGGAGCGTTTTTCGGCGAAGTTTGTATAAGATTTCTCTTTGTTTATTGAGTACATCATCAAAATCCACTAGGTGCTTGCGGATATCGAAGTTAAATCCTTCGACTTTGACCTGTGCCTGTTCAAGTGCCTTCGATACGATTGCATGCTCAAGCGGTTGATCTTCGGGAATTTTGAAAAATGTCATGAGACGCGCCACTTGAGCTCCACCAAAAATCCTCATAAGATCGTCCTCAAGCGACACGAAAAATCGAGTCTCCCCGGGGTCTCCTTGGCGACCTGATCTTCCTCGAAGTTGATTATCTATTCTTCGCGATTCATGCCGCTCCGTCCCCATCACGTAGAGCCCACCCAAAGAAACCACCTCATCATGCGCCTTTCTCCATTCCCTCATCTCTTTTTCATAGTGTCTTTCTGCATCTACTTTCAATTTCTGATTTTCGACTTTATATTTATTTGGCGGTTGTCCTCCTAGAATAATATCTACTCCTCGCCCAGCCATATTGGTCGCGACTGTCACGGCATTCTTTTTACCGGCATTGCCGATAATAAACGCCTCACGCTCATGATTTTTGGCGTTTAAAAGTTCGTGGGGGATGCCTTTTTTTTTGAGAAGAAACGAAAGACGCTCATTTTTCTCAATAGAGGTCGTACCGACAAGCACAGGCCGTCCTTTTTGATACTCTTGCGCAACTGTTTCAACCAATGCGTTAAATTTACCCTGTTCTGTCTTGTAAATAAAATCAGGATGATCGTGACGCACCATTTTGCGATGAGTGGGTAAAACGACAACATCAAGTTTATAGATTTTGTGAAATTCCTCGGCCTCTGTCACGGCAGTTCCGGTCATACCGGCAAGTTTTCTATACATTCTGAAATAATTTTGCAAAGAGACAGTAGCGAGGGTCTTTGATTCGCGCTTTATCGGAACTTGTTCTTTTGCCTCGATTGCTTGATGCAAGCCTTCGGAGAAACGCCTCCCATGAAGCAATCGCCCGGTAAATTCATCAACGATCACGACTTCAGTACCTGAAATGATGTAGTCTTTATCCTTCTTAAAAAGCGTGTGCGCCTTAAGCGCCGCCTCAATATGAAAAAGCGTATCAAAATCTTTCTCGTAGATATTGCTCACCTGAAGGAATTTCTCAATCGTGAAAATCCCTTCCTCTGTCAGATGCGCTGTGCGGGTTTTTTCATCCATCACAAAATCTTTTTTTCTGTCAAGACGGCCGACAATACGTGCATAATCATAATATTTACTCACATCTTCATCATACGGTGCAGAAATGATATGGGGAGTGCGTGCCTCATCGATAAGCACCGAGTCAACTTCATCAATGATCGCGAAATGAAAACCCCGCTGACGCATATCGTCCTTACGGTAACTCATGTTATCGCGAAGGTAATCAAATCCAAATTCTGAATTGATCCCATACGTGATATCTGCCCGATATGCTTCTTGTCGTGAAATTTCACGAAGATTGGCGAGCCGCCAATCGGAAATGTCTTTTTCACTGTAGGCGGGATCGTAGAAGTATGATTTTTCAGCGATAATTGCTGATATCGAAAGCCCTAAAAAATGAAAAATCTGCCCCATCCAGCCTGCGTCCCGACGAGCCAAATAATCATTGACGGTGACGAGATGCACTCCCTTTCCGGCCAGAGCGTTCAGATAGAGAGGTAAAGTGGCTGAAAGCGTTTTACCCTCGCCAGTTTTCTGCTCTGCCACTTTACCCTGATGGAGCACTATTCCTGCCATAAGCTGCTCATCAAAATGTCGCTCCCCCGAAAGTCTCCGGGATGCCTCACGAACAAGCGCGTATGCCCAGGGAAGCGCCTCATCAAGCGTTTTTTTGCCGCTTTGTATCGCTTCTTTCAGCTCATTTGTTTGAGTGATAAATTCCTCCTCTTTCAGGACGCGCGCTTTATCTTCGAGTTGATTAATTTCTTCAATTTTGAGCCGCAGCTTATTCACCTCCTGCGCATTATAATCAAAAAGGTTTTTAAAAAATGAAAACATACGATCGAAGATTATTATTTTTTGGGTGAAATCTTTTTAAATCCGGTAAATCGTTGAATGGCCTCGGGCACCCGCACGCTTCCATCCTCTTCTTGATAATTTTCCAAAATTGCGATCAAAATCCGCGGAGAGGGTAGTAATGTATCATTGAGTGTAAAACAAAAGTCCGTTTTTCCATCCTTTTTTCGATATTTTATACCAAGCCTGCGCGCTTGAAAATCCCCCATGATAGAATTTGACGCAATCTCTCCGAAATCTTGTCGGGAGGGCATCCATATTTCTGTATCATATTTTTTGATTTGCGGCTCACCCATATCTCCGGTGGACATAAGGAGCACGCGGTATGCAATACCAAGCTCTTGCAACACATCTTCGGTGTTTTGTTGTAATTCCTCATGTAGCGTTTTAGCCGTCTCTATATCATTTGGCGCAATAATTACCTGCTCTACTTTCCAAAATTCATGCAAGCGGTACAAACCCTTTGTATCCTTGCCATATGACCCTGCCTCTTTCCTAAAACAGGGAGAAAAAGCGGCAAACTTTTTTGGCAAATCTTTTTCATCAAGCACTTCTTTCGCGAAATATGCAGTAACCGGCACCTCTGCTGTTCCCGCAAGATAGCTATCCTCATCGTTGAGCGCATACACCTCATCTTTCCCCCACGGGAATTGCCCTGAACCAAAAAGAGTAAAACCTTTCACGATTGACGGGGCAATAAGTGGCGTATATCCGCGCGCTGCCAATTTGCCAAAAGCATAAAAAAGGAGAGCTGTATGAAGAAGTGCTCCCTCGTTTTTGAGAAAATATCCGCGAAAACCCGAGACTTTTACCCCTCTTTCAAGATCTATGATATCCAAAAGACTTCCCAGCTCAATGTGTGAGCGCGGCTTGAAATCAAACTGTGACGCCTTTCCCCACCGTCGAATTTCTTGGTTTGATGAACTGTCCTGTCCGACCGGCACCTCATCAAGAGGAACATTGGGAACGTATGAAAGAAACTCATCAAGCTCAACGGAGACCGTAGAAAGTGATCCTTCCAATTTTTTAAGTTCTTCTTTTATCGCTTTTCCTCTTTTTTTGACTGCTTCATCTATTGTCTGGCGCGCAAGAATATTTCTTTCCTCGTGGAGTTTTTGTATTAAACGAGTGAATTCTTTGCGCTTTTCATCGAGTGCAAGTATTTTTTCTATATCAACCCCGACTAAGTCGGGGTCAATCTTCCTGTTTTTATTTTTCGCTGCCGCGGCGACTTTTTCCTTGTTGTTTCGGATAAAATCTATGGAAAGCATAGGTGTACACCATTATATCACTTTTCTTCATTTCTTCACGAAAATATAGAGATTCTTTTCTGTGGTGTCTATTCTTTTGTAGACCATCCGATTCGGAGGGTAGAGACTATCCGCGATCAGACTTTTGATTTTTTCTCCCACTTCTTCTTCTTTCGCAGGCCAAAAGTTGTTTGGGTTTCCGCGATCGCCCATATCAAATACGATAATATCGGGTTTATACGCTTCATCTTTTCCTGAAAAAAGATAGACCTCTTCTTCTCGCGCGACGAAACGAGACAAAAGATTGTTTTGGCTCATAATACTACCTTTTTTGGGAACTTTTTGCAATGCTTTTGTCAATGCTTTGCGTTCTCCAAACTCTTTCCAGAATATTCTGTTTGTTGCAAGATTAAAGGGAGAAGCGGTGAATTTGCGACCAACAAAAAGTGCAGTTATCAATAGGTATACCGCGATAATCAATTCAACTTTTTTCTTGAAAGATGATTTGCGGGCTCTCCTTTTCAGCATGACGATCACAGAAATAGTCGCAAGACTGGAAAAAACTCCCAAAAAGACGTTGTAGTGCATGAGCAGTGTATAGCTTTGGAAAAATGATTTATCCGGAATAAATCGTATAGCAAATTCTCCTGCAATAGGCGTCAACCACCAACCAGATATGATAGGAAGCAGCCCAAATGACCACAGGGCGTCTTTCATGAGTTTCACCTTCGTTCCCACGTTGAAAAAATTTGTGATATACGCAGATGCTGTATTGGGAAAATCCGGTGTGTATAGGTATGGCTTTTTGGCAAAAAAAGGAATGAGGAGTTTTGTAGCTGCAAAAAACCAGATTACCGCAATGATTGATAGCACTATAATCTCTTTTCTCTTTTTTTTATAAAGAGGAACGCAAAAAAACACAACTATCAAAGAAAGAAATGTCAATACATTACTCTCTTTAAATCCCAGGAAAATAATAAAAATAATATATGTCAAGATTTTCCTTTTGGTGAATGAAAAGAGATAGAAAAACAAGAGAAGAAAAAAAGCCGCGGTGGGCTCAGCATGCCAATCAGTAAGCAGGGGATTTGAAACACCGGCAAATAAAAGATGTACGAAGGAAATAATAAGGGCCGCTACATATGATAATTTAAATCGTCTGGCAATAAGATAGAGCATGATTCCCTGAAGCATCGTGAAAAAAGCCTGCTCAACAAGAAGAATTTTCAAGTCTTTCGTGAGGAAAAAAAGAGGTGCAAGCAGTATAAGACTTGGGTTGAAATGATCCCCCAGAAAAGGAATATGCCCAAGTGAAATATGCGTGATGTATGGCATCTGAAAACGGGAGAGTTTGAAGATAATGCTGGCAAAAATACCAAAGTCATAAAAAAACGTCTGAAAGATATAAAACCGATGAAACGAGAAAAAGATAAAAAGGATAAAAATAGTAAGAAAAAAAATAACAAGAAAAATTTTTTTCATTCCCCTAGTTTAACAATTTTTTGAAGAAGTTTTTTGAGGGCTTTTTCACGATGATTGTATTTTTCGTGTTCTTTTTCTGTCAGTTCATCATAATATTTCTCAAGATCTGATAAGATAAATAGCACTTTGAAAGGATACCCTTTTTGCCAATTATTGCACGGATGATCTGCGATATAACCTTTGACACGCCCTTTCTCTTGTATGACGCGTTTCCCGTCGTAAAAGGTAAGACAGGTTGTCAAATATGCAGTTCTTTCATGTTTCAAGCGGTAAGGGCTGAGACGTTGTAGCGTATATGCGATAAGCTCTTCATCGCTTACCTCTTTCCCCAACCATCGCCGAGATCTCACTCCGGGCTGCCCATGAAGAATTGGTATTTCCAGTCCTCCGTCATCCGCAACGGTTGGCATGTGGGTTTTTTCAAAAAAATACCGTGCCTTCAAAAAAGAATTTTCCTCAAAAGTTTTTCCAATTTCTTCAATAGGATTGAGATTCGCGACGTCTTCAGGGAAAAAAAGTTGAAATGGTTTATATTGAAGTTTTGACAGCGCAGTAATAATACGTTTAAAATCGTTTTGCTTTGCGCGATTAAATGTCGCAATAAACAACTTCATGAATTAAAGTCCCAGCTCCATCGCAATCTCCTGCATGCTGATAAGCACAATTCCAACAAACTGATGAAGGGAAACGGAGAGCTTCGTTTCACAGAGCCTGATGCGATTTCTGTTTACTCCCGCCGCAAAAGATTTGCTCCCAAATTTCTTGAAGACCGAATCAACGGTAATTGAACTCAATTTTTTTTCGGGCGAAACAAGCGCGGTTGCAACGATCAGACCCGTCAAGTCATCACACGTATACAGTGCCCATTCCATATGGGTTTGTGGCGCGCGATATCCGTTATGCTCAAAATTATGTGCTAAAATAGCATCATACACCTCTTTTCTTGCAATTCCCGCCTCCTTCATCCACTCGACAGTTTTACTTGTATGAGTTGAAGGATTATCTTGCGTCTGCCCCCAATCAGAATCATGAAGGAGACCAACCAACCCCCACATATCAGGGTCGCTCGTATGATAACGACGAGCAAACGTACGCATTGCCGCCTCAACAGCCAGACAATGCCGGTAAAGGTTGCGATTGAGTGTATGTTTTTTCAAAATAGTAAGAGCCTTTTGACGGTCAATGCTCATGTGGTGTGCGGTAATCATATGTTTTTTACAAAACCTTTTATTTTTTCAATTGTTTTTTCCATACCCATATCTGCTATGAGCTCGCCGGCCTTTGGCCCATAAGTTTTTCCGATAAGGACTGTGTAAAAAGCCGGAAATACCTCCCGTGGTGAAAATTGCTTCTTTTTCAACAGGGAAAAAAGCGTACTTTGGATGGTTTCTTTCGACGGATGATGAAGTTTTTGCAGTTCTTTTGTAAGTTGCAAAAGGAATTCTTTCTGTTTTTGGGTAAAGTTCTGTGGGGAGGGAGCGGTTACTTTTCGCGCAGGAGAGATCGTATGGGTTTGAAGATACGATCTGGCACAGTCTATTCTTTCTCTGACAAGTTCTTTTTCAAAAACAGTTAATGGTTTTTCTTTTTGAGTGGTAAAAAAATGAAGTATCTCTCGCTCGTTTGCTTCTCTATTTGGACCTTCTCCTATCATGCGTATAATAGTCCTAAAGCGCGGTAAAAAAACTCGTCTTTTTGGTGCTTTTTTGATTATGGAAAGCTCAAAAATCCGAGCAAAATCGACGATCACCTCTCCTTGTTTTCCCGCAGGGACATTGCCTTCTTGCACAGTGTAGTACGCAGAAAAACACCGGTCAAAATCATCAAAAATATTCACAATTGCCTCGCTTCTCGGATCAAAATCTAAAGCAGTACGAATAGGCGTCCTGACAATAAAAAATCGCAGCACGTCACTGGGCAAAAGCTGTGAAACTTCATACGCTGAAGCACCAATACCTTTTGATGAGGACATCTTCCTGCCTCCGACCGTAAACCATTCATACGCAATAGGATAGGGAGGCTCGCAGTTCAATACTTCTTTGCAAACAGCAGAAGCAACATCATAGGAGCCGCCTTTTGACATGTGGTCTTTACCCGCTCCCTCGACTGTGACTCCAATCACTTTCCATTTCGCCGCCCACTCTACTTTCCACGGGATTTTTCCACGGCCGTCGTAGGGAGACATTTTACCTGTTTTTCCGCATCCGACAGCCCACGCTACCATCTGTGGCATACATCGATAATGAACATGCGTCCCGTCCCATTTCCATACCAGCGTCGTACCGATTTTTCCGCACTCCTCACATATAACATTAAAAGGGTGCCAATCAGCAGGCTTTTTTGCCTGCGCGATGCGCTCGTAGATTTTTCTGATTTTTGGCGTCCCGTCAAGCACCTCTTTGATGACAGCGTTCATTTTACCTGATAGATATAGCTTCGATCCCCAGATGATTTTTGGGTGACACCCTATTTTTTCAAAAACTCCCTGAAATTCAGATGCATAAAAATGAGCGTAGTTTTTAAATCCCGGGTATGGGGAAGGAATTTTGTAAAGCTGCATACCTGCATATTTTTCCCATTTTTTGAAATCAAGATATGAGGGAATAGCGTCCATCGGGTCATGATCCTCAAACACGTATGTAAATTTTGCGCTTACACCATTTTCACGAAGTGCTTTGTAGATAAGATCATAAACGACCACCCCCCGAAGTGCACCAACATGAATTCTACCCGAGGGTGTTTTCATATCATCTACCCATTCCAAAGGATACGCTCTTTCTTTGATTTT
>C687J35174_10010393_pt1 | contig 11558 bp, 6 predicted proteins | sample RifCSPhighO2_01_FD_35174 | JGI IMG/M metagenome (IMG submission 35174) | reverse complement strand
TGTACTTGCCCGCACCTGAAACGTGAAGTCGCCACGTTGTTCTGGCAGGGACAGGGTGCGGTATTTGAAAGAATGGTGAGGGAGAGTTTCCCGACTGATCGAAAATGGCCTGTTGCGCGTTATCGACAGCTGTTCGAGGCGCTTGAAGCCTGGACTGATTATGCTTATCGCAGCATCGGGCCACGTCAGCTTTCACAGTATCGCCAGCATTTGATGGAGCGCGTTCAGGCCAGTGGTGCTCCGGTCCTGCCGATTGTTGGCGAAGAAGTTGCCGCGAACATGCTCGTCAGCCGAGCACTGCCTTTGCTTCAGGTTACTCAGGGGCAGCGTCGCGGCCCCGACACCGACAGAATATATCACCGTCGTCCTGGTCGTGATCTGCAAACGGAGTTGGCGCCGGTAATCATGCGTCAACATTCCTTCGTCACGACCTTCGCGCCCGGCCTCGGCATGTCCCTCGCGGACCAGGGGCTGATTAACTTCGAGCGACCGGAAATACTCGCGCAACTGCGTCCCGGCACTAATGAACAAGCTCATGTCGAGCTGATCACCGCAGCACTAGGTCTGGCCGGCCATGAAGGCACCGCTGGAGTAGGCTCGTTTTTGCAACGAGCGAAAGAGCGTGGTGTCGGCGCGGCCTGGCGCTTTGTGAGCAAAGAAACTGCCGCCAATGCCGGTGCAAGCCTGGCCAGCCTGATGGTGAAAGGGTTGGATGGCAATTGGCATGCCGCAAAGGCGTGTGCACGAATCAGAGGACCATGGCCGCAACTGGATGAACGCTGGCTGGCTGAGGTCGTTAACAGCATGGCACTGTTGCCGACTGTCGATGATCTGTGTCTGCTGTTGGGTATTGGCCCCATTCCGTTATCCAATCCTGAAACGGTCGAGTTGCCCGATGAGTTGCCGGCCGAGACGATGAGCGACCTAATTGCGCACTGGCCATTGCTATCCGGCTTTCTCGCTCGCGAGGAAGGCCGGTATCTGTTGGCGGCCCTGGAACAGTGCCGCTGGCTGCAGAGCGGGGGCCCGGTTTTGATCCGTGACGGGCTGTTGGGCAATGGCCCCTATGCGCCATTGGACGTCTGGCGTCAGCAGACCAGCGGGGGATTCAGAACCCGGCTTTTGCCACGTTTGGAGGTGGAACGAGGTAGTGAAGCGACGTGGTACGCACAGCTCAGGATTGCCAATGCGCTGGAGACCAATGGTGCCGAGCGAGTGCGCCGTGCCTTTGAGCNCCTGCTGCACATTGATCCGCGCGCATTGGACTCGGCGGAACTGCGTGATTTGAGCGAGCTGTATCGCAATCTGGTGGATTTGTCCCTTAAGCACGAAAGCCTGACGCCGCCCTTGCTCTATCGAGTCATCGGCGAAGCGGGGCGTCAACAGGGATTGGCGTGGGGCGGCGCAGCGGATGGTATCTGGCACGACACGGGGGAAAATCCCACCGCGTTGCTCTCATTCAATGACATCAAATTATGGGTTGTCAGAAAACTGAGCAAACAGAACGCCACCCACTACGGTTTAAAAAACTTCGCGCCAGTGACGGCAAAAGTCAGCTGTCACGGCGACAGCAATGATCCGCTGGCGGCGAAGCTGCGTAGCCGGCTGCACCTGGCCATACCGGATCTGATGGCGGCTGCCAGCGCGGCGCACAACGATTTCGACGCCAACAAGGCGTTGGATGTTTTCGCTAGATTGATCATCCGTCACTACGACGATGTCTGGATCGAATGGTCGTTCGACGGCAGGCTCGGCTGCCTGGGCAAAGACTCGGTCGGTGATGTCTTTGAACACGTCGATGAGCAAGGGACGCATGAACTCTGGTTCGATGGACCGGATGTGCCCTTGGTCGAGTGCGCACATCCCTTGAGCCAGCTGCTGACGGAAAAACGGGCGTTCGGCGCGTTATTCAAGGATGGGCTGCATGCGTGGAGCAATGCTGCGGATTCTGTCGGTGAAGACGGGCGCGTGTCAGGAGCTGTCCAGCGCTTTCGCCGTGAATACGGGATATCTGATCAGGAAGTTGCGGAGTTCCGGCTGCGCATTGATGCCTTGGTATTGACTGTCGAAGATCGTCTGCTTTGGGTCGCGTCTGTTCGCGAAGTGCTGGAAAGCTTTGCGTCGGGTTTGAGCTACGAGCCATTCCCGGGAATGGTAATCAGACCGGAGATTTTTCTGAATGCCAGGAATGTCGCAGAAGATGAGGTGGCAGCGGCATTGGCGGGGATCAGCAAGCTTCGTCCGCTTGTCGACTTCGCCGGTATCCACGCAGCGACGCTGGTGCTGGCCGACACCTTGCCCGCTCTGGCTTCTGCTATTGAGGCGATTCCTCGTGAACACTGGACTCAAGCTTTGCTGGAACGGCTACAAAAGGAAATCAAGGTTGCGCATCCAGATGAGAGTGCACGGTTGAAAATGATGTTTTTCGATTCCCAGGCAGTTCTGCATCGCCGATTGAATGTTGAGCGCCGGGATGCATTGCCTTCAGCCCAGGCTCTGGACTTTGCCAACGGCAAACTGTGGTTGGGCGCGTTACCCGGATCGCCGCTCAAACCGATCCTGAAATCGTTCGATGTCACCAAGGTCAGCCTGAGCGCTCGTGACACGCCCCCGGATGAGGATCACTTCATCCATGAGCAGCGGCGCAAGGCTGCTGGCGGCTTGCGTGCCGAAGAAGCGGTTCTCGCTGTTTGCGTACCTGATGCCTTGAATTGGTTCCGCAAGGAACCGCAGGCGTTTCGTGAGGCATTGGCTGTTCCCCTCGCGTTTCTTGGCGCTGAAGGGCTGCGCCGCGCCGAGTGCCTGACCAGCGAGGAGCAGATGCGTAAATTGCTGCATGTCGCGAACTACGTCGGTAACGCGGGGTTCGATGTTCTGGTACCGCGTGATGGCAAGTTCCTGCAAGTCGAGGTCAAACGCGTTGCGCTCTCCACCAATGGGCGGTTTTTCGTTTCTGAAAATGAAAGACGTCGCGCCCTGGACTATCGCAAGCATTCCATTGATTGGCGACTGTGGCTGATCAGCAACGATGGCAAATCCCAGGATGTCACCAATGTGATGGACGTTTTCGACAAGCACCATTCAGCACTGCAAGATCTCGCCGAAGATGGACTGCGTCCAGGAGAGTGGATGTTCGTACTTGATCAGTGAGCGGAGGGGCGGTCCACGTCCCGCATTTCAGTGTTTTTTCGGCGCATCTGAGTGGGTACGTTGATGCACTTGTAGTCAGGTTACTGTGCTTCGGCCGCAATCTTGGCCATGACTGGTAGTCACGGCTTGTATGGTGATGGTGAAGTTGGCCTTTGGGCCGGCAGGAGCCGCGACGCGTTGCATGAAGGCTGAGTAGTTTTTCATGAGGGACTCTCTGGCGCCATTCTCGAGTGGGTAGATAACCTGTAATCAATCTTTGCCCTTGCCCAGCTTGACAGTCTTGCCCAAGGCGAACAGCACGCTGTCGATGTTCATCACATGGTCGCTTTCTTGTCTCAGTTCTTCGGTCAGCGAGGCGGTCTTCAGCCAGTTTTTGTATTCGTTGATATCAACACCGTGTCGGTCCAGTAGGTTCATCCGGCGAATCTTGTTTACCTGCTTGTCGTCTGCTCCGGAATGTCTCCACAGCATGAAGCCGCGCAGTACATGCTGATCAATGATGGGTTCTTTGCGATCTGCCAAATGGCGACCGAATTGATGAAATACCTGGCCTGCACCGTTCTTTCGGGGAGTGCTTGAACCAGCGGAATGGATGCCGTCTACGATATGAGTGATCTTGCGTAGGTCGCCGTTCTTCCACGCCATCGCATAGAGCAGCTTTTCCAAAGAACTCATTTTTGTGGCGCTGAGCCGAGCATCGAATCGACCTGTCTCGGTGAGCACGCCAGAGGCTTTCAATGCAGTAATTTCTTCCGGGCTGATGAACAGTTTCAATTCGGGGTATTCCTCGCGGTCGAGCCGATTTTTATTAAGCAGTGAATCAGCTTAGATGAAGTTCAAAAGCTCCTCAGAGGAACGGGCCTGCATGATAATTTCAAAAGTCTGTTTAACCAGTGCGTGTGCCTTGATGTTATCCAACAATCATCCTCGATATGGGGGGCAAGCGATATTCAGACATCCTTGCGACAAGCTGTGTCGCGCAGATGTTTTACTAGTGGGACGCCCTAGCAATGCTCTTTAAAGGATGCGCCATGATCAACGTCTCCAAGCCATTGCGTGGCATCTTGCCATTAACGAACAATATTCTGTTTCATGACCCCGTGAGTTGATGGCTGCCTACGCCGGAGCGGGCATGGCGAATTAATGGAGATTGGGGGGCTACAGGCGAGATAATCTAGCATTCCATCAACGCGGCCAATGCCCGGTGTGTCTTGCTCGATTCGTCACTACTGCGGAAACATTACGAGACCATTAGCTGTGAAGTTCTGGCCAATAATCCTGACGCACTCAACGATTTGGAGGCTACGACTCTGGAATCATCTTCAGGGCTCGCGGGCTGTGGGTCGTTTGCATGAGGAGAGTGGCGAAGGTGTAGCCCCTGATCACGTTCAGGCGGCACATAGGTATCGGCGTGGCGCTCTGGAGCAGGGCGAGGATGCGGCTCTGCTACTCGGGTGCTTGCTGCTCGTTCAGGGGCTGCAGGCGTCGCCAGGAAAGGTCACATGATCGCTCGCTATGTGTCGTTCAAGCGCTCGTCGGGTGTGATGATCACCGATATTTCGCTGTTCCAGTCGTCCATCGCGACGGGGGGCGGACCTGTCGAGTAACTCCGGAACCCCCCGTAGCTTGCTGAGACAAAGCCGCAGTATTGACGATTCTTCTCACAATACGCTCTTACGTGCCATCGCATAGGGCCCACGCCAATTTGTCTCGTTCGTTGATCACCCGCGAGATAAAGAAACTAAAGGTCCCTTCAGCAAGTTAAGCCAAGGCTTGCTGAGCTGCGAGTTTGAGTTTGCGGCGAAGGCTTTCGCATTCATCCACCAGTCTTTCCAGCCCTGAAGATTCGAACATCTGCTCAGTCAGCGGGAACGCCTGATCAATTCGGTCGAACAACGCTGTTCCACCTATTTCCAGCGCATCGAGCTTGAATGCGTTGAATTCCCCTTTGCGACTCTCCAGTTGCTCGATATCGGTCTCAAGCGCTTGCTTGTATTCGTCGAACACCGCATCGAGCTTGGTGCCGACCTTGCCGACGACATCCACCTTTCGATTGATGGAACGTAAGAACTCGGCAAAGGTTTGACCGCTGACCGCGTATTCTTTCTTGCGCGTGGACGAGTAGGCGCACATGCCCGAGAAGGCGATGTCGGCGTAACTTAGGTCATCGGCCACTTGCTCCATGATCTGTTCAATGTCCTGCGTGGATTTCACGTCGGCCTTGTTCAGCACGATGTACAGCGAATCACCGCGAAACGGCGTGGATTCAATGAATTCGATATCGGACTGGTCAATGGTGCCGGCCGGATCAAGGCCGATCACCCAGACCAGCGCTGACGCCTGGTTGACCAGTGAAGCCGCCGTACCTCGGTCTGCGCCCTCCGCGCCATTGAACGCCCCGGGGTTATAGCCCGGCGTGTCGATGATGCACAGGTTTTCGAACAGCTCGGGGTCCATGGGCACCTTTACGCTGATGAAGGGCAGGATACGCCGCAGGTCGAAACCGAACGCTTTGACGTATTCATGGGACAGGGAGACGTAAAGGTCAGGGTCCAGGTCAATGGAACCGCCAGTGTAGGAATAGCCCTTGATCCGGGTTTCTTCCGAGCAGACCACATAGCTTGGCACCACGGTCACGGGAGTCAGGCCCGTCGCCAGTTGTGCGCTTTGATCCTTGATGAAACTGTTGACGAACGCCGACTTGCCGCTGCTGAAGCCGCCAGCGATGCTCAGGATGGTCTTACCGGCAATGCTCGGAAAGTTAGTGACCATCTGCATCTCGGCGAGTACCGCCTGCATCGCCAGAACGGCTTGAGCTTCATCGGCCAATGACGACTCTCGGCCGGCGAAGTCCATGTAGTCGTTGTTGATCAGATCGGCAAACGCGGTCAGCGCGTCATTGCGCGGCGGCTGCTGGGCCAGCACTTTACTCACCAGTGCGAATTTTTCAGTCAGTGACAGGTGGCGTTGGTTGATTTCTTCGTAGTTGTTCTCCAAGTGTTGGTGCGACGCCGTGAGTTGCTCGGCCAGGTTTTCCAGCAAATTGACGCTCTGCTCCTTGGACAACAGTTGGTTCTTGTGGTCCTCAAGAAAAGTTTCCAGTTCAGTAATTTGCGCCAGCGCCTGAGCCTGACGCTCTTCCAGCTCTCTGGCGTTGGCTTTTGCCTGGGTCAACGCGACCATGGCGTTCTGAAGTTTGATTTTTTCCTGAGCAAACGCCTCGGACGTCGACACCAGGCTGGCCGTTTCTGCCTGCAGCTGCTCGACGAGAGATTCGCTGCGCGATTGCAGTGAGCGGATGTCGTCATTCTGCGCGGCAGACTGTGCAGTCAGCTGTTGGTTGACACTGTACAGCTTGTCGAGCTGGCTATGAGCATCAAGCAAATGAGCCTGAAGCTCTTTGACGCTCTGCTCCTTGGACAGCAACTGGATCTTGTGGTCCTCGAGAAAGGTTTCCAGTTCGGTAATTTGCTTCAGCGCCTGAGCCTGACGCTCTTCCAGCTCTCTGGTGTTGGCTTTTGCCTGGGTCAAAGCGACCATGGCTTTCTGAAGTTTGATTTTTTCCTGAGCAAACGCCACGGACGTCGACACCAGGCTGGCCGATTCTGCCTGCAGCTGCTCGGAGAGGGACTCGCTGCGCGATTGCAGTGAGCGGATGTCGTCATTCTGCGCGGCAGACTGTGCAGTCAGCTGTTGGTTGACGCTGTACAGCGCTTCGAGCTGAATTTGAGCATCGAGCAGGTGGGCCTGAAGCGCTGTAGCCAGTTTTTTGCGCTTGAATTGCCAGAACCGCGAGATCGATTCGAGCGTCGGCAATGCCTGCTCATTGATGCGAGGAGGATTCATCACTGTGCAACCTCTTCGGTCTTGCGGACCAATCGTTCAAGCCGGTCTATGGTTTGTGCGGCGTTGTTGACCTGATCTTTGAGTACGTTGATCTTGCGCTGGATCTCATCGACGAATGAATCGGAGATCGTGGTTGGGGCATTGCGCTCTACGTTGCTGATGAATGTGCTGATTTTGCTTTTCACCTTGCTTCCCAGCGAGCCCACGAAGTCGTCGGCCGTATCCTTGAAGTTTTCGGCATCAGATCCTTTGAGCGTTCCACGACTTTTCAGGTCTTCCGGCAGTTCGATGCCCAGGTTGAAGTCATCGTCCGGAATAGTCTGAATGACGGAAAGAATCGCTTGCTTGATCATTTGAGCATTGGCGTCTTTTTCCAGAACCTCACGAATCTTGGGCGTCAGGTTTCTGCCCAGTTCCTCGTTCAACCACTGATGGGAGCGTTCGACCTTCGCACCCAGCTCATCCTGAATGTCATTCATGAAACCGTTGATCGTGGATACGACCTGGCTGCTGATGATCTTGGAGCGAACCACGGTTCTCTCGGTGGTGCCGCCGCCCCATAGCTTTCTGGCGATCCAGCTGCCGGCACCATCGTTGTCGGTGGTGATGGTCGTGCTGTAGGAACCTTCCGCTTCCTTGATGGTTGCCTTGGACTCGCGCAGCAGTTGGTCGGCCACCTTGCGCATGTCGTCACGCAGCTTCTGGCGGTAATCGAACATGCTGCCTTTGAAGCTGAAGTCCAGAGCCAGAGAAAGCTCCAGTCGCTTGGATTCCAGTAGTTCGAGCTGGGCGTCCAGTTGCTCGACGTTGGCATTCTTGACCTGCGCGATCTGGTTGCGGGCCAGGTTGATGATCTGGCCCTTGAACGCCTCCAGATTCTTTTGCTTGCTGACGGCCAGGTTGAACAGCTTTTGCCGGGTGATCTCTGCTTTCTTTTCACGCACCTGAGCGAGAACGAGTTTGATCGCGTCGATGTTTGCCAGGCTGGCGAGGCTGTTCAGCGACAGGTCCCGGTTATCGCGGGTGAAGTAGTCGGGGTAATCGCCTGTCAGGTTTTCCCAGGTCACTTGCTCGTTGGAGTCCCAAATCTCGGGTGTGTCGAAACGGCGGTTGAGGCTGTGGCACAAACCGGAGCTGTGTAGCAGATTGCGGTGCACGGAGCCGATGAGACCGTCGAACACGGCGCCGACTTCAGGGCTGCTCTGCTTGAGATCAGTCAGTGTGCTTTGTGCCCGCGTCGAGAGTTGGCCGCGGATGGCGTCTAGGGCATCGCTCAACCTGGCGCGTTTTTCGCTACCATAGAGTTGCGTGTCAACCTGGCTTGCGACCAGCACCAGTTCCTGAATGCCTTCCTTCTGGGTGATGCGGCCCATGACTTCAAGGTCTTGTTCATTGAGGAATTGCCCAGCTGGGCTGACGATGAACACCACGTCACAGGTTTTCAGTAGTTCGACGGTCCGCTCTTCACGGGACTGCACCGGATCGTTCATCCCTGGTGTGTCGATGATGCAGATGTCGCGCAACGCTTCGAGCGGCATAAAGACATGCACGGTCTTGGTGAACGGCATGAACTCGCCGGTGGAGCCGACGTAGTCGTGCAAACGCGCTGCCAGTTCCTTGGGCGTGTCGGCCTGGATCTCGCTGTGGGATTGCAAGGCGGTCAGTTCCAGCCCCGAGCGTTTCATACGCTGATACTGGTCGTGAGCGGCAAACAGACCTTCTTCACGCTGCAGTTCGCTCAGCGCTCGCTTATCGGCCTGAGCGCGAAGCTCTTCGATGTTGATGGGCATGCCGTTGGCTTGGGCGGTGCGGCGTTTGACCAGCTCTTCCAGGCATTGGACTTTGCGTGCAGTGAGGCGTTGTTCGAACTGGTCGGCTTTGAACCTGATGGTGACGACGTCCGCCTCGCTGTAGAACTCGACCTTGGCTTGAAACACTTCGCCCCAGGTGATGGTGGTCAGTGCTGCGGTCATGGGCGTGGCAGCTTTGGGCAAAATCGGTTCGCCGTCGAAAATTAACGCGTTGAGTAACGACGATTTGCCTGCTTTGACACGCCCGACAATGCCGATGTTCATCAGCCGATTCTGGTTCTGCAGCGTCTGGCAGGCCTGGTCGAGTTGCTGCGGCCGGTCGATACCGTTCATCCGCTTGAACTGATCGAGTTCGCGTCCGAACAGGTCCTGATTGCTTTCAGCCAGTTGGTGCAGGTTTTCGCTGAAAGCCACGAGAGCTTGGTAATCCATGAGTTCGTCCGCCTTACTTGTACAGATGTTCGTTCGCAGTGTTTTTCACTGCATGGGAGAGTCCTTCCAGGGCGGCGGTTTTTTCGGTGATCTGCACTTCGCGCTGGAGATTTTCCTGGGCAATGGTGTTGACCACATGCTTTTGCTTGTTGATCTGTTCTTCGAATCCGTCGCTGATTTTTTTCAGCATGGCATTGAGTTGCTCGTCGATGATCGCCGGGATTTTTCCGCGCAGCTCCGCCTTGATGTTGGGAAACACTTCACCGGTCAGCTTCTGCCGGAATTTCTCGCGCTCGTTACCGCCGTTGAACATCTTGATGATCTCGGGCAGAAAGATGATCACCAGTTCCAGCAGGGGATTGACCACTGCGGTGGTGACGGCCAGCACGGTAGACAGGCTGCGGTAAAGCATGACGCCACCGTTTTTGTCGGCCTCGGGGCGGTTGCTCAGGCGCGCGGACCAGTCACTCAGCATTTCGGTGGTTCGTTCCAGCGAGAACTTGACCTTGTTCGAGAGCTCTTCGCTCCAGTTGCTGCTGATGTCGAGTGACGACATTTGATTGCTGGTTGTACTCAGGTTGCTGGCAATCCGGTCGACCATGCTGCTGGAAATTTCCTGTACTTCGGATTTGATGTTGCTGGCCAGGCTGCTGCGAATGATGTCGGAGATGGTAGTGGCCAAGCCTTGTTGGTTTCTACCCATGCCCAGGCTGACCAGTTCGTCGAGCGAGTCGTTGAGCGCGTTATCCACACCGCGCAGGCAACGGTCGAGCATCTTTCCTGAGTAGCGTTCCTTGAGGTCGGACTCGACTTCCTTGCGCTGTTCCAGCAGGTTGGCCAGGGCTTGATCGAGTGAGCGCGCGGCTTGTTCGCTTTCGGCCTTGTCCTTCTTGAGCATGCTCAGCGCTAGGTTGATCTGCGCCAGCACATCGAAGTTCTGATCCTTGAGGGTGTCGATGAACAGACGCGTGAACAGTGCGTCGGGCTGCAACGCGGTAAGCGCCCGGGTCAGTTCCTCGCCTCCGCGATTGCCAACGGCGACCGAGGTGTAGTGATCGCCGAAATACACCGAAAGCTGGTCATCAACATAGGCACGCACTTCATCAACCTGATCGGCTGCGCGCAGGTTGCACTTGCTCAACAGGAAGGTGAAGTCAGTGTTGTAGGTTTTCAGTTCGTCGAGCTTGCGCAGCATTGACTGCGTGATGTTGCCGTCCTCGATGCTGGTCAGAACCACAAAGTGCACGCCGCGCGGCAGGTAGTAAGCAATCGCCTTGTTGTGGTTCTCCAGCGAGGAGCCAAACCCTGGCATGTCGACCAGCACCAAAGGAGCAATGGCCTTCAGTGCCTCGCTGTCGAGGTACAGGCGCAGGTGGGAAAATTCGCTGGAACGACAATTGATCGAGCTCAACGCTTCGACAGGCAGACGTTCCTGCGCACCATCGGGCTTGATCGCCAGCAGGTAGGATTCGGAGGAGTAACGTAGTTCTGTGGCCAGTTCAGTTTCTGGGGCAATCCCCACCGGCAATATTTCGCTTCCCATCAGCGCATTCAACAGAGAGCTCTTGCCGGCGCTGAAGGCCCCGATCACGGGAACTACGAGCTCGGTCTCCATAACTTTTGGAAGCAACGTCTGATCGAATGAAAACTCCTGGCCGTTGAGCAGCCCCTGCATCTTCTTCAAGTAGGTGGCAAACTCTTTCTGACTCTCAAGCATGGTGATAATCCTTTAAGTGCTGATGGTTGGCGCGGGGATTCGGGAGGGGTGTCAAGTGCCGAGCGCGCTCAGATGTTCAAGCGTCTGCAAGCCTTTGCCAGCAGCGCGGCAATGGCACCGGCCCGTGAAAGTTGCAGATCCGGGTTACCGCATTTCGGGCATTTTTGGTACCAATCGCCGGGGCCCAGCGCATCACTGGTTGGCGCTGTGGTTTTACTCCAAGCGCAATGATTGCACTTGAAGGTCATGGGAGGGGGTGGCAAAGGCATGCGCACGTCCTTGTTTGTTAAGCTGCCGGTACCGCATCAATGCGGTACCTGACGGACCACCGCTCCCGGATGAGACAGCGCTGGACTGGAGCCCTGAAAGTCGGCTCGATGTGTTCGGGGTGTATGATGGCACTATGGTTTATCGTCGTAAACTGTCAATAAAACGCACACGCCCGCATCTTTTTGGGGTTCGAACAACTATTCCAGAGCGTTTACGCGCGAAATCTGCCCAAAACTTGACCTGTATATCCAGCCATCATCAAAGCGTTATTCGTACAGCCACGGTTTCAGCTCTTTGAGGTTGCTGACCACAATCTGCTGCGCCTCAGGGTT
>C687J35174_10010389_pt1 | contig 11559 bp, 8 predicted proteins | sample RifCSPhighO2_01_FD_35174 | JGI IMG/M metagenome (IMG submission 35174) | reverse complement strand
GTTTTCTTTGTCCCGATCGAAGATCAGGTACGTATGTTGATGCTGCGTTGTGAGCAACGCGCCAAACTCGATGGCCAGTGCCGCAGGAATGGCAGCGAAGACGTGGATAGGATCGGGAGTCAGAGCCTCAAGCTGACTCAGTCGTATTTGGAGTGCGTCGCGAAAGGCATGAATCACCCGACGGTTCTGTACCATCGCGTAGCTTGGTTCAGGGATCGACAGCTCTGCAATACGTGCACCGGGTAGAGCGTCGGTCACGTCGCGAACTGGAACTTGTGCAGAAATGGAGAGCACCAACGCCAGTGGACCATCGCCGTTGGGTGGAGGCGTGAACAGAAAACTGGGCGGCTCAGCACACTGATCGGGCCAGCGCAAAAGATGCTCGCGGTGAAAAGAGAAGATTAAGCGTTTGGAACGATCGCCGATGCTCTGGCCCAACATCATCAAAGCTGGGATATCGGCCAAGCCTACTACTGCTAGCGCGGGCGAGTCGCCATAGGTGCCGCCCCGACGCTTGAGTTGCTGCTCCAGCTCATACTGGATGCTGTCTTTGACGTTCTGCCAATAGGCAGCGTCCCTGCCGCGCGGTCCGGGCGCAGGGAAGGCAATTTTGATGCCTTGATCGAAGGCGGTTAATCCCTCCGCAGACATCGCAGTCAATAGATCGCGAACGGGAATATCGTTGATCGTCTGGAAATGCTGACTCTGAACAATGAGAGGAATCGCTCTGCCACCATCAGGGGTCGTTGCGGCGATTCGGATGCGCTCTAGGTATGCTTGGTGTAAACCACTCAAATCATTTTCAGGATAACCGTCTGCGTCACGATCAATTTTGTCATGACAGCCTGGGCACAGGAGCATCAGGTTAGCAGTATCGTTCGTGTGCGCCTCAGCATCATGATCCGCGCGTCCCCGAGGCCCCTTGGGACTGGCGGGTAGGATATGCGCCACCTCGCCCCATTTCATTGGCTTGCCGGCACGATAGTCGAACGTTAGATCTGTGCCGCACAGTTCGCAATGACCAGCGGTCTGTGTCCATACGATCCGCTTCGTCTCATCATTCGTGTTAAAGCGCCCAATCGCGGGCTTAGCGTCTTCTGGTTCTGCCATTTCGACCTACCCCCGAGAAACATCCATGATTGAAAACGATGATGGCAAGATAAGATCATATTAAGGTCATTTGCCTCAAATTCAAGAGAGATCTGAGTGGTGACCAATGCTGAGCCAACTTCGAGCAGGACGCTTGTTTTGACTCATCGAAACGGAGTGATGGCAGCTTTCGCTTTCTGGAAAATGCTGATGGGTAATGGCGCTGACCAAAGCGTATGTTGCAGCACTTCGGGAGAGGCAGAAAATCGGCCAAAAGCAGACGGCAGTGATTATCACGCTTCAACCGGCTTAGGCATCGCGAGCATAATGAATCGTTCCTACCAAGACCAACTCGTGGAGAATATTATGATCGAAGCTCAGCGCTGGAACGTGAAATGCCAAAATCCTACAGATGGAAGTGGAGACGTCATCGTTGACTTACCTGCCGACCTACTCGTGAGCATGGGACTCAGTATCGGCGATGAATTGACCATTGAAGTGGTCGACGGAGCAATTGTTTTAACTCCTAAGTCGAAGGATCAAACTATCCCCTGAACCATTTCAGGGCTCGAGTTAAATCTCAGGTTAGCACACAGAAATTGGGGCAATCGACGGCGAAGAAAACTCTATTGGGTTAGACAAGAAACTGCGGTGCTACGCTGCAACTGGTCGATTTTTACCTGTCGCCACCCTTAGATACCTGGCTTGGGTTGGCGACCACTTAAACATTGAGAGTTGGATCGATTGATGGTGTTAAATCCAGTCCGGGATATGACTGACGCCCCTAATATTTTAAGCTTCAATCGACACGAACCTGTTAGATGACCCCGCGGTAAGTGAAGGCGGCTTAATACCCCGCGGGCGAAAAGTGAGAGTACCCACTTACATCGATGTGACCGACACTACTTTCACAAACCTAAATTTTTTTGGCCGTCTTTGTAGCTTCTCGTTCTGCAACTAGTAAGCTCAGCGTATCGGCCTCATGCACCATCTGGTGCGTCTCACCCTCGAATTCGCTCCCCACACGGAGCGTAACTTTCAACCTAGATGTGAAGCCTTTTGAAACCGCCTTTTTCCTCGCTGCCTTCCCCGGTTGCACGATCACGACATCCGTGACTGTGTCCTGAACGTCTGAGTTAATTGCGGGCGTAGAGGGCTCAGAATCACCGAATAGCGCCCCACGCATCTCATCTTCCATCAATTCCGTATTCATACTATTTCTCAGAAGAGTGACTGACAACTGTCGATCAGTAGCGGTCAATCTATCTCCTTAAAAGCCCCCGGCAATCAACTATCGGTGGGGTTTCTACAACGTTAGGAGGCGAGTTTTGAGAATATAATCACTCACAGCAATTTACCCGTTAGCAAACCTACCGGTTCATGCTCGACTCCAAATATAGCTGCAGCATCAAGGAAATGGTTCGAAGCATCACGGGATCGTCTCCGCAGTATTAGCCTCGCCTCCCTCTCGAATTGACCTTTCATGAGCCACTTGGATGTTTCGGCCTTACGTTTGCCTTTCATGGTCAATCTCATTAGGTCTAATCGTTTTTTTAGGGGGGTCTTGGGGTAAAGGTATCACCAAACGCTGGAGCATGGTGATTCACAACGCAAACCGTTCTGCCACTTGAATAAACATCACCTCAACCATTCTAGTTTCGGCAATGACCGCAAGAGTAGCGCTGCCGTACTGATGCATAGCTGCCGGCGGAAAATATCCGAATATATCCTGCTGACTATAATCTATAGTCACCAGGATATATTCAGATAGGTGTGGGAGCACTTAGCATTCAGCGGTAACAGTCAGTCATAAGAAAATTATCAATTAAGACAACTTCGGTCCAGCCACATCAACAGAGTGAAGACCTGAAAAGTTCTGCGGCTGAAACGGTATACCAAAAGGTGTTCCCAAAGCGCAGAAAACATTTAAACCAGTAAAACAAACACAATATTTATTGAAAGTAATAAGCATATCCACATTATCAAAATTTTGTGAACACGAATAACGCTTTTCTGCATAAAGTCTGGCACAGCACCAATTATCTCTCTAAATATTCCGAGGGTGCGCTTTACGCACGTAAGGATTTCTGATCATATTTACAAGTTTTAGTGCATACAGTCTGAGCAATTCGTGGTCAAGACTCTGGCTTTGAGGAATCAAGCTTCTGAAGAAGAGTTTTCGTTAACCCGGAATTTTCATTGTCATACTTTCTGAATGTATCTTCAAGATGATAATGCCGTCCGTTTCCCAGTACTTTAACGCATTTAAATCCAACCTGGTCAGGTTATCTTAAATTTTTACACCTATTGTAGGCCCGCCTTCAACTTAGAGGATTCACGACACAAAATATTAAAATTAAAAATCCGCTGATTCTTCTTATTTACCAACTTCAACAAAGCTCGTCTAGTTGAAATGCCAATCACCAAAATTAGCAAACTGAATTTAATAATGACTGAAGCCGCCTACATATTAAAAGCCATATAAAATTATGCACGGCCATTTTTATTCAATGAGCGCGCCTTAGCTTCGAGGGTAAGTAAATCATTTGATCATATCCCTTATCTATGGGTATCGCTGAGGTTGGAATAGATTTAATAATTCGCGCCTACACTTCGAATCAAGTATAAAAAATTGATTTCTACCGAATTGCAGCTAAGGGTCCATAGCATGTAGACGCACCTCCGGCATTCGATTGCAAATAGGGCATTCGACCACACCTGCCATATCACGCCTAATAAACTTAGAAATATCTAACGACTCTTTTACGATAACGCTGATCACGTGCAAATATTGCACGCGCAACGCCTCATAACTCATGATTGTACGAGTCAAGTCATTCTCTAGCTTTGAAATTTTCACTTTTAAATTGGCAGCGTGCGAGTCCTTGTCCAGACTATATTTTTTAAGAGAAAGTGTAGATATGGCTTCATCAAGCTCCCCCTGATGCTTCCTGATAGTTTCTCTAGAAACGCTCGCAAAAACGGCTAATTCCTTTTGGCTATATACATATTGTTCCCCACGACTTAGATATTCAGTATTCAATGCATTCAACGACTTATTAAGATACTCACTCAACCGCTTTCCTCTACGCTGCATTTTGAGTCTCCGGCGCTACTTAAGTTGGCGAACCTCCAACAGGCGAGCGGTACTTCTTGCCACGCGGCTGAAATGGACATCTTGATGACCACCTTCCCCACCGTTCGCTTGAATATATTCCCTAATAGTATTAGCATCATCATTGATTTTTTTCAGCTCAATAAATTGACCTTCATTCTCTACATCCACCACCAAACTTTCACAGCAGTCTCCTCGCTCATTGACTGACAAGCAAGAGAGACTATGCCTGCACGTTTTCAGAGCTAAATCTAATGTACATCCCCCATGTGGCATTGGATTGACAATCCGTACTGCGGCTTTGAGGTATTGTTCGGCAGTTTGGCGATCGGTCATGCCCAAAATGTTATAAGTCTCTTGTATTTGCCCAATGGCTTTATCTTGCCGGATGCTTGTCAGCAAATCCTGAACAACTTTGCTTCTATCGATCGCTAACGTCTGATCATATACTCGCGCCTGCGCTAAGCTTTTTCTAGACAAGAGCGCATTAACTTGCAAATCAGTCAGCCCCCCTTGCTTGTAAACAGTATTCAACCAGTGTCGTATATCATGCCATGTGAAAGTGGCAACATTACCAGTTCTAGGATCAATAACATTGTATTTAGAAAAAACTGAATCTAGGCCTTTCGCGGCATCGGCCAGCCAATAACAAAATTGTGCTCGAGATACCATCGTATAATTAGCCAAATCCGTATTGAACGAAGTATGAAAAAAGAAACGGGGTAGAACCATCAGCGCATCCTCAACCTCAAGCACTGCACCAGTACCATCTCGAATAACTGGCTCAATTTGTTTATGAAATTCTCCCTCAAAATTGGAGTCATATGTAAATGGGAACGATTTTTTCAACAACTGATCCGAAAGACACACATCAAAAATCTTCCTCACAATACTAGTCGCTGTTTTGTGATGCCTAAAGCGCATCTGATAAAACTGCTCGAAGCGATTGAATGAAACCGAATGAGGATGCACCAACAATACTTCCCTCCAATTAGGAGTATCAAGCGTCACAGGAAACGAGCGCCAATTCGAATCAAAAGAATAATAGACACCTTCTTTAAGTGCCATTTGCCTGTTAACCTGTCTTTTAAAATGCCTTGCACTAACACCTACATACTTAGCTCCTCCAGTGATACCCAGGCGCCGCTGGACTCCAACAAAATCTATAAATTGATTACGTTTACTAACCCAAACTGCATCAGGCGTAAAGATACTAAAGCTGGTGGTCCACTCGTGACAAAATCTCCTCGCATAGTACTCTGTAGCTTCCGGCGATTTCCAAACCTTATACCAATCGACAGCCGATGATTCTTTTCTTTTGCGCGCTATACGTCTGCCCTCCACTGTTAGGTTCTTCAAGAACTCGACTGCACTTTTAACTGCCGGCAGCAAATCCTGTGGAAACAATCTCAACGTCTGACCTTCGACCTTTTCGGGAAACAGTCTGAGCACCCACGCGCCCTCATGAAATACTAAACAATCAACTGGCAAACTTGCCAGCTCGCCAACACGCCCCCCCATTGCTGAATTCAGTACAATTGCATTTATAAAAAAGCGATCTTTCGGAGCAAGACTTTCGTTCGACGCTAGCCCGAAAAAATCTCTCATCACCTCAATAGGTATGAGTTTATTACGTCTCCCTTCCTCAGTTCCATCCCGACCATGCTCTATAGTGCTGGTTGCGAGCGCCTTATAACTTATTCTAAGACCTAGATTTATTCTCAGCCAAGAACCAAAATTAAATAACTTTTTTTGAAGATTGACGTTATTCCCCACGGCAATTTCAAAATCACCATTATTCACCTGCATAATACTTTTTGACCCTAAGATTTCGTCCAGTTTTTTGATAGCCCTCATATCTCCAACGGCGGTAGCATCACAGATATTAGATTTCCAGCGCTTATTTAATATGTATGCTTTAGCTACAGCTCTGAGACCAAGATTACTAATGGACGAAAAAAGAACATTTGAATATCGCGCATTACCGGGACGTCTTTTCCAACGCAAAACATTCCATTTGTCAGAAAAAAAATCGATATCATCTTCCAAAATCTGCATCCACCGCGTGCACTTATCGATTAGTTGACTTGGCATACCGATTGCTTTTAATTTCTTTAATAATTCCAATTTAGTCACCTGCTTCGATTTTAACAATCACATCTGTGATGGATTGATAAACACGCTCCAACTCTTTAAGCACTTTACTACGTTCGGATCCGTTGATTGCCGCATTCCACTTATTCAACATAGCTTCTATGTAATTCAAAGACCGGTAGTGATCGGCATCTTTCCAAGCGATAAAAAATGGACATCCGTTATAACAGCTAAAAAATGGGTGTTTAGTACAAGCAACTTGACTTCCACAGGACCCCACTACTGCGGGGGCAGCTATAACTGGGATCAGTATTGGATTACCTGGCGAAATCGGCGCTATCTTCCCTGCAAAAAATGCAGCTGTGAGCTCGGAAAAGATACCGCCTAACTTTCTTCCGACACGATCCAAGAGTGGACAAAAATCAGATACTAGGCAGTCAATATATGCGTTTACTGCGAAAAGGCTCTTATGCTCCAACACATACCTTATCTCTTCGCTAGTACATCCCTGCATGGCCATTTGTGTTGCGCCGCTATGACGAATACGATAAGGCGTCAAAATCAAGATTTCGTTGGTTCTAGGGCTAATGATTTTCTTTTTTCTGGACCAGTTTTTTATCATAGCGTCGAAATTCGATTTTGTGCCAGGTTTAGATGTTACAATTAGCCGCCCCTTAGCCTTTTGACACTCACTTACGCCTTCACGCTTTCCATACTCTAAAATTTCATTAGCTAGTTCAGCTGTAATAGGCCACAAATCACTGGGCTGTCCCGCGTTATACTTAATTTTCGGAATTCTCAAGAAGAATTCTTTTTCACCTAAAATACCTGGCGGCGACCAGAGAGCCTCAATATCCATACTTGAAATCTGCATTGGTCGCTTGAGCGTTTCAAAGGAAATCCAAACAAAAAGTCTTGCAACATTTTCATCCCATGACTCGTTCCCACTCTCAAGCATCGCTCGGCGCACCAACTCCAGCTCTGCGTTAGTCAAAGCCCCACGTTTTTTATCCCAATCCGATATAACTCTTGTCGATGGCGAGCCCACTGCAATTTGATTAAGTTCAGCAGCGTAAATTTCGTCCGCCTGGGCCAAACCATTATCAGCACAATATGTATAAAATTTTCTAAAAAAAAGCCTTATAGACTTCGACGCGGTAGCGAACATCTCAAAAAGTTCATGCCATGACAACGACGAAAAATTTTTCCACTCATCCTTCCATACAACAGCCATCATCTTTAATGCTGACTTCACTTCATTTACAATTGCCGGCGTATGGTCTTGAAGTTTATCACACACATATTCGTATGCTGCATCAACTACCTGAGAGCAAAACAGGTACATGGAAAAGTCAATCCAATACCTTCTGCCCCTCCAGATACTTTCTATCCTCGGCCCAGTCACATCAATCAACAAACAGGAAGAAGGATCAGCGTAACACTTTATGAAGATATTCCCGTCGCTGTTTACATACTTCCCCTGTTCATTGACTTCCATTCTGAACCCTCCTCTTATTATTTTCAGTAACTTTTCTACGTGTAGAATCTCTCACTGCCCGGTTTGCATAAAGAAGCAAAGACGTTTCACTTCGCCATCCCCCCATATATACGATGCTATCGATTGCAGCGCTTCGGTCAGGAGATTCCTGAGCTGCAATATATAATCGGTTAAACTTTGAATGGCGAAGCAAATGCCATCTAAACGTTACTCCAGATTTCCGCTGAATGACATTTGCGATGCGGCTCGCGGCAGAACAAGACAAAGGTTTTCCTGCGCCAAAACTTCCATGCGCAACAAACAGATAATCATGATCTAAAAAATTAGTCACTCTCATCTTGCCCCTGATAAATTTCTTCATGACCCTATATTTCTTTACATACAGCTCAAGCAATCCAACTAGATCATCATCCTCAGGCTGCATATACAAATATCGACCTAGCGTTTTAACTTTTGGATTATAAGGAACTCTGGAGTCTAGATTGCTATTTCTTCTATCCAGATGAACTATTTCAACATACGGATCACTACCCGACAAATTCAAATCTTCCAACCTAAGCGATAGTGCCTCACCAATTCTTAATCCAAACGCTTTTACGAGTCGCCATAATAAATAATTTCTATGACAAATACCCTTGTCAAATTTTGCCTCTTCAAATTCATGTAGCAAGAGATTCTCGATTGAATTAATTTCACTATCGCTCAAGTCCAAAGCGAGTTTTCCTCCCTCCCCTCCAATGGTCGCCTTACTCCAAAAAAAACGCTGCGTATTAACGAGGGCAATTAACTCCACATCCGCCTTAATCAGCTCACTCGAGCTTACATAGTTGAAAACAAACCACACGACAAAAGTTTTACAGCTTTGCATTACCTGCCTATTGTAGGAGCTGATAGTGTTTGAGTCTTTGTCAACCACCTCACTGAGCCAATCCGAGAAACTTTTTATTTGTTTATAGCGAAGCCCAAATCCACTCAATAGATAGAATTCTAAATCGACTTTTCCTTCGCTAGCCCAAGTAAATAAAAATGCTACGTGATGAAACAGGGTAAATATGCTACCTTTGTTTTTTCTTTCCCCTCGGGCGTACGCTGCCTCGAAAAGCGATGCAGCCAAAGACGGAACCAGTGTTCTAGAATTGACAAATAAGCATCTACCGATCCCTTCGGCTTGAAACTTGACTAGTTTATACCGTAGATTTTTTCGACCCTTCGATATGCGAAGATTAACTTTCACAGTTCACGCCCCCATTTAGATTCGCAGGCGTCCGTCCATATGCAGCCAAACAATGCACATCGATATAGATTTTTCTTACCTATAGCGAACAATAACGAGCGGAAGATCACAGACACATAGAATTTCTTGCCCATGGGCTTAGCATCCCACCAAGCAACGCCCGGTAGACCAATTAGAGATTCGGCTCGAAATTGATATTGAAGGTGTGATCTTTTAATACACATGCGCACAACCCCGACGTCTTAGTAAACGTTCGTGGGTACAGATGCGCGTCAGCGGACTCCGACAGGCGGTCGCTATCTATGGTCCCGAGGCGTTGCGATGACGCCCCTAATTGACGATAGCGCGCTATCAGCAGGTTCGCCACTCCGCAATTTAATATATTCCTAAAATTAAGTAGGCACCTTTCGATCCACTAAATCATGGATAAAGCCGAAGCTGACCGTCATGACAAGATGCTTGAACTCGCTGAGTTGCTCGCAGAAGTGTTGCAAAAAGCCGTGCCGTCGTTGAGCGAGCAGCAGGTTGAAGAGGCCGGGATCTACATGGCGAAAAACCGCGATGTCTTTGCCAAGGCGTTCAAGAGCCAACCGGACGCGCTGTCCGAGTTGCTGAACCCGCCGGCGGAATAAAGTCCGAATTGAACAGGCCCTGAATCGATGATTCAGGGCCTTTTTAATGCGTGGGCTAGCGGTAAAGCAGGCGCTCGGCCAGTTCATCGGCGACCCGTGCAGGGGAGCGTTTTTCGGCCTGGGCGTGGGCGAAAATTTCGGTCAGGCGCGTGCCGATGTTCGACAGGTGCGCGGTGATGGTCGGCAGTTCGGCGCCGCTGTGCTTGAGGGCGACGTAGATCAGGCCACCGGAGTTGATCACATAGTCCGGGGCGTAGAGGATGCCGCGCCCTTCCAACTGGTCGGCGACTTGCAGGTTGGTCAGTTGCGCACTGGCGGAACCGGCCACGGCGGCGCAACGCAGTTGGCCGACGCTGTTGCGATTGAACACGGCGCCGAGGCCGCAGGGCGCGAGGATGTCGCAGGGGGTGCTGAGCAAGGCGTCATTGGCGATCGGGTGTGCGCCGAGTTGCTCCATGGCCAGTTGCACTTTGCCTTGGTCGATGTCGCTGACCAGCAGTTCGGCGCCGGCGGCATGCAGTTGTTCGGCGAGGGCGTAACCGACGTTGCCCAGGCCCTGGATCGCCACGCGCAAGCCTTCGAGATTGTCGCTGCCCAGGCGCGCCATCGCGGTGGTGCGGATACCGGCGAATACGCCCATGGCGGCATGGGGCGCAGGGTCGCCGGCGGCGGTGGTGCTGGTGACGAAGCGGGTTTGCTGGGCAATGCAATCCATGTCGGCCACCGAGGTGCCGCTGTCGATGGCGGTGATATAGCGGCCATCAAGTTGCTCGACACATCGCCCGAAGGCTTCAAACAGGGCCGCGCGGCTTTCCACATGGGCGGGGCGCAGGATCACGGCGCAACCACCGCCTACCGGCAAACCCGCCAGGGCGGCCTTGTAGCTCATGCCTTGGGCCAGGCGTGCGGCGTCGGCCACCGCGCTTTCGTCGTCGGGATATGCGAGGTAACGACAACCACCCAGGGCAGGCCCCAGGCGGCTGTTGTGGATGGCTATGATCGCCTTCAACCCGGTCGTCGGGTCGATGCTTAGGTGCAGCGATTCAAGGCGGGTGCTGTGCATGAGAGCAAACATCGTCAAGCTCCCGAATCACTTCTGGTGTCGCCAAGTATAGGCCTGCGGCAGAAAACTGCCGAAGTGCGCGGGAATAAGCCACCCGGTTTTGCGGGGCCTGCGACATAAGCAAGTAGGATATCTCTCAAGCTACTGGACGAAAATTCTCAGCAAGGCTAAAACGGGAGCATCCGCCGGAGAATGCAATGAACCCCCGTCACGCCTTTTTCGCCTGCCTGGAACGTTCGCCCCCTGCGCTGTTTGAAGCTGCGCTGTGGATTGCGGCCGAGCATGACCCAACGGTGCAACCGCTGTTGATCCTGCAGGAGCTCAACGTGCTGCAACAGCAGGTCAGCCTGGGCATGCCCCTGTTGCCGGCGGATGAGCTCGGCCAGCCGTTGCTGCGACGCCTGAATGACCTCGGGTTCGCCCAGGATGACTTCACCCCGCTGCGCCCCGCCGCCGCGCTGCTGGACAAGGTGTTGCAGCGCAAGCGCGGACAACCCCTGGCCATGGGGCTGATCGCGATGGAACTGGCGCAACGCCTGAATATCCCGATGGTCGGCGTCAACTTCCCCGGCCACTTCCTGCTGCGGGTACCCGGCGCCGATCACCTGCTCGACCCTTGCGGCGGCCGACGCCTGTACCCCAACGATTGCCGCGAACTGTTGCAACGCCAATACGGCCCTGACCTCAAGCTGCAGGCCGACCACCTGCGCACCGCCAGCCCACGCTCGATCCTGCAACGACTGTCGCGCAACCTGCGCCAGTTGTACCTCTCCAATGACGACCCGCTGGCCGCCCTGGTCGACGCCGAGCGCGTGCTGGAACTGGGCCATGCCA
>C687J35174_10010387_pt1 | contig 11562 bp, 9 predicted proteins | sample RifCSPhighO2_01_FD_35174 | JGI IMG/M metagenome (IMG submission 35174) | reverse complement strand
CTAAAAATGCAGTAATTAGAACGATAATGATTTATTCTCCTTATTTCGAACATAAAAAAGATTTCGCGAGATTTGCATATGAATCTTTGAAATATAAAAAACAGTTTTCTGGAATAGTAGACCAATTAATCAATCCTACTTATGTAGACGACCTTGTTAATGCAATAGCTGCTATTTTGCAAAAAAGAGCAAAAGGCATCTACCATGTTGCCGCAAAAGATTTCACCACAAATTATGAGTTTCTTAATAAAATAGCCAAGGCTTTTAAATTTGATAAAAAATTGATAACTAGAACTACTTTCGAAGATTTTTTTAAAGATAAAGAAGCGCCAAGACAACAATATAGTAGGTTGTCAACTGACAAATTTAGAAAAGAATTCGGTAACAAAATTCTTCATAATGTGGATGAAGGGATTAAAGCTTTCAAAAGGCAAGTCTTGAAATTAGAGGAACCGCCGGTTGATATTTAAATAAACTCCCCAAACGTACCATCTTAAATATTTTGGCAGCCATTTCATCATTTTGAACTTTGATTTCCCCATCATTCTGTCTCTCCAAACTGTAGGGACATCTGCGATTTTGAAACCGGCATGATGCGCTTTTATTATTACCTCACAAGAATATTCCCATCCCCCTGTGGATTCTATTTTTATCTTGTCAAAAATGTTTCTTTTGTACATTTTAAAACCATTCGATATGTCTGCCGTTGGAATACCCAACAGTAGGGGACTAAGTTGCCCTGCAATTCTCGAGAGTTGTGTCTTTAAAAAACCTCCACCTATCTTTTTACCACCTTTTCCATATCTGGATGCACATACTATGTCAAATCCGGTCTCGATTTTTTCCCACATCCTATTCACTGTTTTTGGATCATCGGCTAAATCCGCAGGCATAATTACAACCACTCGTCCTTTTGCATTTTTGATTCCAGTTTTAACAGCATTAATAACTCCCCTGCCGAAAATATTTTTAACAAGACGCACCGACTTATATTTTTTGGCCAACTTTCGAGCAGCTGGTATGGTATCATCCTTGTCAAAGTCGTACACTATCAAAACCTCATGATCAAAATCTATTGATTTTTCAATAGCATCTATCTGACGGACAATATTTTTCCCTTCGTTAAAAACCGGCAAGATTATACTAATCATTTTAAAACATAATATATCAGCCACTCGACGCAAGCCAAGACTTAAGATATACTTCTTTCAAAATTCGATCAATGAAAATTTTATTCCTCGTCATTTTAGTCATTTCTGTTTTTATCAGGCTTTATAAATTGGGAGATATTCCCAATGGCTTGGCAACCGATGAAGCAGATTTGGCATATAACGTATACGCAATTATAAAAACAGGATCCGATGTCTATGGTGAAAGGCTGCCATTCTTTTTCCAATCACTCGACGATTACAAACCGGGCTTAGTCTTTTACACCACAATCCCAGGCATTTTTTTATTCGGCTTGAGCGAGTTTGCTACAAGATTTGCCCCAGTCATTTTGGGAATTTTAACATTGATTCTGGTTTTTATATTGACCAAACTACTTTACCCCAAAAATCAACTTCTTCCATATATATCAGCTCTTGCAATAGTATTTGCCCCTTGGCATATTGCCTTGTCTCGCGCCATGGTCTGGTATATAGAGCTCATTTTTTTGTATTTACTCTTCCTTGTTTGTTTCCTTTTTGCCAAAAAAGAGGATCTAAAGAACAAACTTAGTTTAATAATATTATTTTTAGGCTTCTTATTTTTATCACTAACTCTTTATGTTTATTACGCAGCTATCATTTATCTTCCGCTAATATTGACAGTTGTGGTCTATCTGTACAGAGATTTCATCAAAAATAATCTAAAATTTTTTTTGCCGGTTTTGTTAATGCTTGTCTTTTTTTCTCTTCCGGCAATTGCCCATTATTCAAAAAAAGAATCTAAAAGTAGACTTAATGCTATATCTGTGCTCACAGCAGATGTGACCCTGCCGACATCCATAGAAGAACTAGAACAAGATATACGTGGAGGGCTACCCCTATCCCATATAATCCACAACAGACGCTTGGTTTACGCGTCCGCAATTTTGGATAATTATTTTGATTACTTTAATTTGGATTACTTATTTGTCACTGCCAAAAATATTCGCTACTTTTACGTAAATAATGTTGGGCTATTTTATTTAATTGAACTGCCTTTTTTCTTCTATGGTTTTTATGTACTTATTAAGAGAAGGAGCAGATCTGATCTCTTGATTCTTGCCCTTTTATCTATCGGCCCGATTCCAGCAATGTTCACTTTAGGTTCACCGTTTCCTCACAGGGCACTTCTGACAATATTATCTGTGCAATTGATTTCAGCAATCGGTATTGCTACCTTTTTATCCAATTTTATCAATTCGAAGAGTATTAGCCTTCGGCCGGCTCGGATAACAATTGTGTTACTTTGTATTACTTACGGTGTGAGTGTTTACTTTTTCCTCCATCAATACTTTATCCATTCACCTCAACAATTTACATCAGAAAACGATAACGGTGCTTGGTTCTCGACAGTCCGCGACGCAATTCCAGTGATTAATAAATACCAAGGGAATTACGATAAAGTAGTTTTCACCTGGTCACAGAACAAATTAGTACCTATGGTTTATTTTCTTTTCTACAATCAAGTAGATCCAAAAATTATTCAAGCAAAATCTGCTTTATGGACTAATGAACCTCCTTCTTATAAGCAAATCTACAATCAGATAGATAACATCGAATTCAGACACATCGATTGGGAGATTGATAAAGGACTTAAAAAAACTTTATTTGTTGGCTACCCAAAAGAATTTCCTAAAAACATTCAAGTGATCGATAGAACTTATCTACCAAACGGCAAGCAGCATTTTCTGCTAGTTGGAACTGACTAATTTTTTACTTCTAAAATATCAAAATATGGTCCTGTATTTTCAAGTGAGTACATGGAAACTTTTTTTCGGTCATCATTGAAAGGAAAATTCCAACTCGCGTCGAATGAAGGCTCCGGAATTCCTATAATTTGTTTAGTTCTAACCGGATTAAATTGAGCAACTATCTTAAATGACTCGGGTGCCTGATAAATGATTCTCTCATATGGATCAATATAATAATCTATCACGTACAAAACAGGATAATTAGCGGTGGCGTTTTGAAGTTGCTCAATTTTAGTATTTCCCACGAAGTTACTTGCGTAAACTATGTTGCGTACGTTGTCATACCCGGTTTTCGGCAAAATAGACGAAAGCCTGCTATATGTTTGCAGATTTGAAGATTGCATTAAATTAATTGCTTGTTTGTTTGGCAAAAATGTTTGATATCGGCCCCCAACATACGCTATCGGTACATCCGTACTCACATTTTGGCTTATCCAGTCATGAACTTGGATAAATGTAGGGGTTTTAAGATAAAGATAGTTCCACCAGAGCGAGTTAAAACTGGAAACAACTATTAATGTTGTCACTAGAAGATTATTTTTTTTGAAAATATTCACTACACCATTTGCCGCAAATGGGATGGATATTAAAAAGATAGGCAATAGATATCTAGGTAGAGGGTGAAAAAATAATGCGGCAGATATAAAGTAGCCCAGGATGTAATAGACTAGTTTTTTTCGAAGATCCCCTTCAAGGGACTTAATTATTCCCCAAATTGCAAATAAAAAAATAATCCCGTCCGTAACCAAAAAATTTACTGTAAAAAACAAAAGAAGATTTTCTTTAGCAGATCTCATTGCGGAACCAATTAAGTCGGGTTTACCAGTTAAAAGGTCGGCTGCTAATTTACCTGCTTTTAAAAATGATTGGTCTCCTCTTATAGATTCAATTAAGCCTGTTCTTAAAGTTAAGGAAGTAAAAATTAATAATATTAATGTCAGTGCAATAATGCTAACTAAATTATTAAATGTAAATCTTTTTTTCGTTAACCAAATAACTAGAGGAATGGCTAAAATGCCAACCTGATGAAACCCGTAAGATAGACCTACTGCGAGATAAGAATAAAAAGCCTTATTTTTAATTAAGAAATAGACAGTAAGAATGAAGAAAAAAAGTGCTGCTGCCCATGGTCTACCAAAATGGGATATGTGCACCAGATTAAAAGAAACTGCCGTTAAAAAAGCAGCTATTATTGCAGTTTTCCTGTTTTTAAAAAGTGCGAAGGTCATCTTGTAAATTACTAAAATAGTAAGTGTTCCAAAAAAAGCAGAAATTAATCTTGGAATAAAGAGAAAGTATCCTTCATGAGTTAAAACGAATAATTCAAAATCTCCTACATTTGAAACTAACCCTGAAATTTTCATAATCATAAAACTTGCTACCAAAAATGGTATCTGCAGGTATGCACCAAGTGGGGTATAATTGGCGATCGAAATTGGAGTTTTGTTGGCAATCATATTGAATGCAGAAAGATGGGCAACTGCTTCGTCATTAGAAACATAAAGAGAAGGGGAGCCGAAAGTCGGATTTAGACCTCTAAGTAATAATCCAAGAAAAATAGCTGCAAGAAGATATTTGTCTTTTTTAATACTTTGCCAAAAATCCCTCGAATTTAGATAGGACATAATTTAATTGGGGTTTATCAATGCCTGGATAAACACCGATCCAGAAACCGCGGTCCATTATAAGATCGCTGTTTTTTAAATTCCCCACAACCCTTTTTTTGATTTTCAAATAGGCTGGATGACGCAGTAGGTTTCCGGCAAAAAGCGCCCTGGTTTCAATTTTGTTGCCTTGCAGAAAATTTACAAGTTCCAATCTCGAAAATGGGACATCTTTTTTAATTACAAGCATAAAACCGAACCAACAAGGTTTTGCTGCATCATCCCATGATGGCAAAATGAAATATTTTCTCCATTTTTTAAAAGCATTGTAAAGAAATTTAAAATTATCTCTTCTTTTTTTAATAAAATCAGGTAATTTTTCGAGTTGAGCAAGGCCAATCGCTGCTTGAATATCGGTTGCCTTTAAGTTGTAACCTATGTGTGAATAAGTGTACTTGTGATCATAGCCATATGGTAATTTTCCAAGTTGATAAGAAAATCGTCTTCCNCATCTATTATCCTGTCCTGTTCTGCACCANCAATCACGCCCCCATTCGCAAAAGGAATTAACAATTACATAAAGATCGGGGTTATTGGTGACAACTGCACCTCCTTCACCCATGGTTATTTGATGAGCAGGGTAAAAGGAAAAAGTAGCCAAATCCCCGAATGATCCGACATATTTATTTTTATATTTTGACCCCAGCGCATCGCAACAATCCTCAATTACCCATAAATTGTGCTTTTTGGCTACTCTTAAAACTTCTTTTATATCAAATGGATTACCAAGAGTATGAGCCATTATAATTGCCTTAGTTTTTTTTGAGACTGCCTCCTCAAGCATCTTGGGAATTGCATTTCTAGATGCTAAATCAACGTCCACAAAAACGGGAACCGCCCCATATTGGATTATTGGATTAACGGTTGTTGGGAAAGAACAGGCGACGGTAATTACTTCATCACCTTTTTTTATTTGTCTGGTGCCAAGTTTAGGTGATGTTAATGAAAGAAAAGCCGCCAAATTTGCGCTCGATCCCGAATTAACAAGTGTTGCGAGGCGAACACCTAAAAACTTTGAAAACTTTTTACAAAACTCTTCTGTAAAATGACCTTCCGTTAACCAAAATTCCAGTGATGCTTTAATTGCATTTTCAATTTCCTTCTCATCAAATACTCTTCCGGAAACTTTAACGGGAGTGACCCCAGGAATAAAAGTTTTGTTTATTAAATGGTTTTTTAAATAATACTGACGACTAAGTGTTTTAATTGACTTTTGCATTTTTTTTCCAAGGCCATTATTATATCAACATTAGCTTGGCGGCTGCATGAACAAAGTTACTCGTAGAAAGGCTTTACTAATAAGTATTGTCATCCCATTTTACAATGAGGAAGAAAATGTAGAGGAACTTTACAAGAGATTTTCCGGTCTATTTTCGCAGGAAAAAAAATATAACTTTGAGCTAATTGCTGTTGAACATGGCTCGACAGATTCGACGTTTACTAAATTGCTTAATCTGCACAAAAAGGACAAACGAATAAAAATCCTACAGCTTTCCAAAAATTTCGGAAATGCCGACGCAGGTATAGTCGCAGGTTTACATTTTGTAAAAGGAGACGCTTTGGTGATTACGACTGCAGATCTTCAAGATCCACCGGAAGTAATTTCTAAATTCTTGAGAAAATGGGAGCAAGGGTTTGAGATAGTTTATGGAATTATTAAAAAAAGGGCGGATTCTAGTTTGTTACGGAAATTCTTGTCAGTGCTTTTTTACAAGATTCTTAATATATCTACGGGCAATATTTTTCCGGCAAACGTTTCCGATTTTAGACTAATTGACAGAAAAGTATACGAGGCAGTTAAAACTATGCCTGAGCGCAATAAATTTCTAAGGGGAATCATAATTTGGACAGGATTTTCCCAAACAGGCGTTCCTTTTAATAGATCAAAAAGGTTTGCAGGAGAATCTAAAGCTGATTTTTTAACAATTTTAAGAGTTGCCGCAAATGGTATTTTTTCATTCTCTTACGCTCCTCTAAAGCTAGTTACGATTTTGGGTTTTATTTTGTCATTAGTATCGTTTTCGATGATTATAGTGCAAATTAGTTTATTTGTAATGTACGGCAGGGGAGCACCAGGAATCTCGACCATAGTAGTTCTGATGTGTTTTCTATTCGGCATGCTATTTTTAATTTTAGGAGTTGTGGGAGAATATCTTTCCAGAATTTATGATGAGGTAAAGCAAAGACCTGTTTTTATTGTAAAAAACAAAATTGGTTTTTAGAAATAATCTTCAAGTAAATCACTACGCTTAATTTTATTCTTCCTATTAAGGTACCAGTTATATAATTGGTATATTGCATTGTCAATTTTAGTAAAGTCGATGCCTTTAAATTCATTTATTAACCTTTTGTTACTGCCTGTATATTCTTTATTTAATCCTTTTTGATTAACTATTATTTCGACCTTATTTTTGGCCGCCTTGTTTATTTTTTTTGCCAGCGTTATTAAATCAATGCTACTATNTGGNGTTACATTGTAATCCTTATTTTTAACTTGAGTATTTAAAAACTTGTCTAAAATAATAATCAGATCGTCAACATACAAATAACTCATCATAATGTTCTGGTTGATTGTGATCGGCAAGTTATAAATGTTTTTGCAAATTGCATTTGAGATAAAACGCACTCGCCAATCCTCGTATTTTCCAAAAATTCCAAAAAGCCGCAGGTTAATAAAATTAGAAGAATCTTCTACGTGTTTAGCGCAAATATATTTATATAAGCCCCAGTTGCTTTGAGGAATTCTTTCCCCGAAGCGATTTTCGGTATATTTCTTAATCGGTTTTTCCTTTCCATATTCAATTCCCGATCCAAAATAAAAAAATCTTCGAAATAACTTTTTATTTGAAGCTATGTTGAANAACATTCTNATGCTATCCATTGCATAATCTTTGGAATCTCCGGTTTTACGATTACCTCCGACGATTGCTGTATGTAAGACTACGTCAAANGGTCCATATTTTTTAAAATATTTTTCAATGAGCTCGAAATTTAGAAGGTCAAGTTGTTTGTGGGAGGGGGCAAAGAAATTATATTTNTGGCCTAGCTGCGCTAAAATATTTTTTCCGATAAAACCACTCGCCCCAGACAGAAAAATCTTTTTCGTCACTTTTTTTCAAAGTCTTTTTTGGCAACCATATTTTTTTCAAGCTCATCACTNCTTAAAAATGGAAATAGGTCTTCATATGGCCTGGAAACAAAAGAACCATCGGGTTGTCTTTCGGAATAAATTCTTGGCATTATCAACTGCCAAGGAGAGGATTTAACTTCGCACAAAACTGGATCATTACCGCCAAAAGCTTCCTTAATTTTTGCATCTACTTGGTTGGAAGAGTTAATTTTGACAAAGCGCAGTTTGTAGGCTTTGGCAATTTTTCCCAAATCCGGACACCACAAACCGCTTTTCGGACTCTCTCCCATAAAACGGCTTCCCAAATGGGTTTTCTGGGTATGTCTTATTAAAAGGTAGCCGTTGTTTTCGATTACGAAAATTTTAATTGGCAGTTTATTTTGTTTAACGGTGGCAAGTTCTTGGACGTTCATTTGAAGGCTTCCGTCACCTGTGACTACAATGGTTTTTTCTTTGCTTCTGCCAATACATGCTCCAATCGAAGCCGGCCAATAACCCATGGTAGAAATTCCTCCGGTTGTTAAAAATCTTTGACCTGATTTAACTTGCCATGTTTGGCAAACGACATGAAACGGAGAGCTTGTATCAACAACTATAGTATTGTCATTGCTTGCAGCTTTGGAAAGTCTCTCGGAAAAATAGTAAGAATTTACTAAATCCTCTTTTTTATATTGGGGCAATACCATTGGATATTTTTTTCTCCACAAAGCGCATATTTTTGTCCAATCTTCTAGAATTGGAAGTTTTTTAGAATTTAGCTGGAAAGAAAGAGCTTTAATAAAACCCAAGACGTCACAATTCACTTTAAAGTCGATATTAATTCCGGGTTTATTAAGTTCTTCTATATCTACTTCAACAACGACTTTTTTGGCATATCTGCCCCAATCTTTCTGGTCGTAACCAATAATACCTACGTCAAGTCTTGCACCCAAAACGATTATTAAATCCGCATTTTGGATTGCAAAATTTGAGGCCCTGTCCGGATAAAGTCCCGGTCTACCTACAAAAAGGGGATTGTCGCTTTCAATCAGATCGATTCCTAGTCTTGTAGTAACGATAGGGATTTTCAGCTTTTTTAGTTGAGTAAACTCACCTGCTGCATTTGCCGCTCTTATACCCTGACCAGCCAAAATAAGTGGTCTTTTAGATTCATAGAGAAGTTCCAATGTTTTCGTAGCCGCTTTTTTTATCAGAGTTTGTGATCTTGGAATTCTTGGAATCCTAAACTTTTCAAGAAGCTTAAGAGGTACTTCCATTCTTTGGATATCCATGGGAACTTCGATCCAAACTGGTCCGGTTCTAGGGGTTGTTGCCCAAAAATAAGCCTCCTGTAAATAATATTGAAGACGTGCTGGATCGTCTATGGTTTTAAAATATTTGGTAATCGTTTTTGCAATCGGTTCTATATTGATTCCCTGCAGTCCAAACTGGCGGATTTTAGTTCCCTGCATATAGGAGACAGTAGGGTATGAAGATTGACCGGAGATAACCATCAGTGGTGCTGAATCAACGTAAGCACCGACAACTCCATTTAAAACGTTGATTGCTCCGGGTCCGGCAGTGACCATTGCAACACCTAATTTGCCGCTTGCTCGACTGTAAGCTTCTGCAGCCATACCTGCTGCTTGTTCATGATGATTAAAAACTGGTTTAATTTTTGTATTTTTGGCAATTGCATCATTTAAAAACATAGCTTGACCACCGGTAATCATAAATATGGTACCCACCCCTTTTTGAGCTAAAAAATTGGCAATGTAGTCTGCGACAATCATTTTTAGATTAAAGCCTCTATTGGGTTTGTCTGCGTTTCACTTTTCTTTTTTTGTTTTAAATTCATTGCAACATCAACAATAAGATCTTCTTGCCCGGCAACAATTTTCCTGCGGCCAAGCTCGATTAAAATATCCCTGACGTCGACACCGAACCTTTTGGACGCTTCTTTGGCATGAGGGGCAAAACCGCTGAATACACCAGCCAAGCCGCTGGTTAAGCTGACTGCACTGATTTCTTGTGGGTGCAACATAATTTTAGCTATGATTTTTTCGCTGTTATCGATAAGTTGGTACAAATCAAGGTCTAATTTGTAACCCATTTTCATGAGAACTGCAACTATGACCTCAAGTTGACAATTGCCCGCACCGGCTCCTAAGCCTCTGGAGGTTACGTCCAAAATTTTAGCTCCGGCTTTAACTGCTGCTACAGAATTCGCAATTGACATGCCTAGATTATTGTGAGCATGAAAGCCCACGCTAATCTTTAGTCCATTGACAAGCAAACTAACCTTTTCTGTGACATCAGGAGGTAAGTAAGCTCCTGCTGAGTCCATCAAGACGACTCCTTTAACACCATAGTCCTGCATAAATTTTGCTTGAAAAAGAAGATCCTTAGAACTCAGCATATGAGACATCATTAAAACCCCAAAAACATCAAGCCCTTTCTTAATTGCATAATCGATGTGTTGGCGAGTTACATTGGCTTCCGTACAATGCGAGGCAACCATCAATACATCGATACCCATCTCAATTGCCGGCTCTAGGTCATTTTTAATAGTACCGAACCCTGGAATCAAAAACGCACCAAGTTTAGTACGGCTCAACTGCTTTTTTGCGGTCTTAAGCATCACTTTATCCGAAAGCAAAGATTGTCCAAGTTGTAGTGATGATGCTCCCAAACCATTACCGTGTCCCACAATAAGAATTGGGATTTTAGCAAGCTGTGCACCTTTCGCGTAATCCCTTATATTCTTAACGGTAAATTGATGTCTAATTGCATGGGATCCGTCTCGAAGTGTGGAATCTATGATTAAAACGTCACTCATTTTGAGTTTCTTCTTTTGGCATATGCTTCTGCTACAGCTATCGCAGCACAATTTATAATATCTAAATTTCCAGCGTACTTGGGCAGATAGTCACCACTCCCAATAACTTTATTCATAATAGTAACCCTGTTGTTTTCAAATACTGGACCCAAAGTTATTTTGTAACCCGGTACATATTCTTGAATACTTCGAGCAGTTTTTAAAACTTTCGCTTTTAATAACTTCATTTTGGGATTATTAATCTTTGCAAAGATTGTATTGTGCATAATTATTGGCGGCTCAGCTGGATTTAGAATAATAATGGCTTTTGCTTTAGGGACGTGAGTAAATAATTCTATTCCGTCACAAGTCGTCTGAGTATATTCGTCTATGTTAGCTCTGGTGCCGATTCCAGCTGATTTTGATGCAATATGGGCAACAATTTCTACATATTGAGTTTCGGGGTGTACGTCCATTATTGCCTTAACAATTGGAGTTGTATCCTGTCCGCCACAGGAAATCATATTGATATTTGTTTCATCTAAACAGTCTTGCATATTAATAATAGGTACGCACATCTTTCCAACTCGAGAAGGAGTCATGTCAATAACGAATTTTTTAAATCTTTTTAAAATTGGTGCATGGATTTTGTGCGATTCGGCAGAGGTTGCATCAAATACGATGTCTGTGATGTCTGGGTTAGAAACAATCGCGTTGATTGAATCAGAAGACGTATTGACTCCATGCGATTTTGCAAACTTGATTCCACTAGAAGCGGGGTTTTGGCCAGTAAAAATTGAACACTCTAAAATTTTGGACTTTTGAACCTTAACTAAAAGATCACACCCAATATTTCCGGTGCCGATTATCCCTACTCTCACTTTATTTTTCATGATCAGATCTTAAGTGGGAGCTTATTTTACTACAATTCGGGAGGCCGTCTAATATCTTCAAAATAATTTTGGTACCATTTGAAAATAACAGGAATTGTTGAAGTAAGATTATTTTGAGGCTTCCAACCTAGATGTTTGAC
>C687J35174_10010381_pt1 | contig 11566 bp, 10 predicted proteins | sample RifCSPhighO2_01_FD_35174 | JGI IMG/M metagenome (IMG submission 35174) | reverse complement strand
TGTCGCGCCGAAAAGTGAGAAACACCGTATAGCCGCTCTCTTCGAGGCGTCCGATGACGCTGTGTGTTCGCCAATCTTCGAGTGTACCGATATCTTCAAACCTTGTATCCAGATTCATTGGAAATGTCCCTAGATCTTTCGGAATAGTAGCGGTCGTCGGTGTTTCGCCAGCCTTTTTCTCTGCCCTTTTTCCCGTGTCTGGATCTCCGGGTTCCACTCCTTGTGCTGCTGCTTGCCTGGTGCCCGGTTCACCACCATCTTTCCCTTTCTGCAATAGTGCAATTCCTACAACGACAAATGCTGCTGCTGTAACACCCACACTCGCACGAAAAATTCTCGACTTTGTTGGAGAAGTTATCAGTTTTTCCGCCACTCCTGAAGATGAAGTTTGTAAGAGATCCCTGATTGTATCTTCAATCGGCGAAGCGCCATCCTGTACTCCGTCTTCATCCGGACCCCGTGCAAGCTCCGACGCTGCTTGCGCTAGCATCTGAATGCCTCTATCAATGTCAGGATTACCTCTTTCTTGATTCATGAGAAGTACTCTAGAGGCACTCGCGAGGATATTTCAACAGGTAATACTATATTTCTGGAAATAGACTGGAACCTGATTGACGCTCCCCAAACGCAGCCCTAGTGTTTCCCCTGCGATGGCTCGACCCTCAAAATCACAGAGGAATGAGCAAAGAAATGGAATTGGTGGTGATATCGAAAATATCCTCAGTCGATGTAGCCCTGCCCAGCGAATTGCTCTGGATCGTCTGCAAAAGGAGACAAAAATGACTGAATGGCTGATTGCTGAAACTCTGAAGAGAAAACCACCCGCCCTACCCTATCTTTCTCGCGACATTCTTCTCACAGAGGAAATTGCGCCAGGAAGCAGCTGTACCGTCTTCGGCGGAGTGCAAAAAAGATTGAAGCGGGAAGTGGCAATCAAGGCAGTAAAGAATACCGATCTCTCCCGTGCGCGCCGGGAGGCCCAGATTGCCGGGCAATTCAGCAGTAATCCTCATTCCATTACCGTGTATGATGCTTTCGAAGCAGCAGGGGATGGAGATACGAAATATGGTAATCATTTTCTTGTCATGGAGCGTGGAGAGCTCACTCTCCGCCATTATCTGGAGCAGAAAGGTACACTCACCCTTGTGGAAACACTGAAGACCATCCGAAGCCTTGCAGAAGCGCTTCTCTCCATCCATTCAGCAAATATCGTGCATCGGGATATTAAGCCGGGCAACATGTTCATTGATCCTCGCACCTTCTTCATCACACTTTTCGACTACGGTATCGCAGGCAGGATCCCCCGAGATAGTACTGGACACACAAGGGATGACCATTCCCTCACGATCCAGGGCACCGCTTTGGGAACAGCGCATTACATGTCTCCAGAAGCTTTTAGAGATGCGTGGAAAACAAACGAACAATCGGATATCTATTCTCTGGGTTGTGTCGCCTTCACTCTCCTACACGGGGAACCGATGTTCGCTCACCTTCATGATCGATTTGCCATCGGAAGCGAGCACAATAAACGTGACAATCGATCTTCATTCACGCAAGAACAGGTGGAGATACCCAGAAAGACTCTCACGGCAATCGAGAATATGTTTCAGACTACAGTGGATCCCTCTCCAAAAAAACGTCCCCAAAGCGCAAAGGAAATCATAGACACTATTGATGATGCACTACCTCGAATTGAGGTATTAGAACCTGCAAAAGTGGTATAAGGGGATATCTCCCCCCGGATACTGTGATATTCCATTGCAGAGGAATCTGTTCTACGCGTACGATTCCCCTCCTCTCACTTTTCCCTATATCAGAGAACACCGCTCGCGCCGGCCAATTTACTCCGGATGGTACTCATGTCCTGAGACTTCATAAGGAAACGCCGCCAGCAAGGAAACACAGCGGCGGAAAACGAACAGTGTGTGTTGCGCATTGGGAAGAGGCAAAACGCAGGGAGATCATCGATGCACTCGGAGCAGGAATCGACTATTACGAACTCGATCCTGATCGTGATCTGAAGACGGGAGAAAAGAACAAGGAAGCAAAAGGAATCCTGAGGAAAACGAGGATATTTTTTGGTCCGCTCTCTCTCTTCCGTACACCCGAACTCGAGCAATGGAAAACAAAAGCAATGAAGAATAACAATGGAATAGTTCCTGCCGGGATTTTGTACGATCCTCGGGTAGCAAGAGAGATAGTGGCAGCATCGGCAAATGTTGAGAGCACCATCAATAGGATTGGAATCGTGGGAGAAGGAATTGCGCATGGAGTGAAAGTGTTTTTGGATCTTAAGCACGTCAAAGACGATGCCCAAATTTCTTACAAGGCTATTTGTGAGCAGCGATGGTGTTTTTCTTCTTCCACAAATCCTCATCTTGTACAAACAGTGATGGACCGATTCGACGAGCATGAGAAGCAATCAGCGCCAGCATCGCCGCGAGACGCTATACCCTATCCTGCCATTGCCTCTGGAATCACCGATTTCAGAACATTCCTTCAGGAAGTACTGGGAGATCTCCTCTGGAAGCAGGAACAACTGGAAAAACAGTGGAAAAGCGTTCCCCGATGAGTTGCAGCAATCGCTCCGCTCTTCTACCATTCCCCTCCTTTCACCATATGGCAAAAAAAGCATCAGCGAGCGGCGATGCCCCGAAGAGCACTGTGATAAAAGGGGGAGATACTCCAGAGAGAGAGTCCGAACAGCCTACGAAAAAGGAAATCCAGGTGTTCATCGCCCATTGGTCGGATAAACTGCGCGAAGAAATGAAAATAGTTCTCGGTGAACACGAGATTCGTTGCCACTGTTTTACCACCGATGACGCCTTTCTATCAGATGATGATGTAACTGGTGATAAAGACTTAAAGAAAACACAGAGGGATGCAAGAGGGAAATTGCAAAATAGTGATGTGATTTTTGCTCCAATCAACGAGTTTACTCGTGCTTTTGCTCTTCCTGAATATCAGCAAATACTCAGAGGGCAGGTGCAGGAAGATGGAGTGTCACGTGCCTGCATCCTCTATGATCCGAATGCCGCGAAAGGAGCGTTTGTATCTCCCGATGTATATCAGACTATCAACAGAGCAGGCATCGTAGAGCACGCCATCACCGCATTACAGATAAGAGGGTACCTTGATATCGATGATATCCTTGCGGATTCTCCACGCGCAGTGGATGCCATCCTTAAAAAAAGATGGTTCGCATCCACCACTATTCAAAAACAACTGGCAAACTTTCTTTTAGACCAGTTGCAAAAACAAAAATCTTCTCATCCAAAAATAGAAGTGCAACAAGAGCAACCAATTGATTGGGAAGCTTGGAATCGGGAATATACCAACTACCTTTGCGAGGATAACAGCAGATTGAAGCGTAGGTGGAAACAGATGCTGGAAGTATCACGCACACCCGAAAACATAACCATGGACGGTGAGCAGAGTGATACGGAGATAAAGATCACAGCCAGAAGACAAGAAGTTTTAGAATTACTTGCGGAGAGGTTGTCGAATAAGCAGATTGCGCGAAGACTTAGTGTCTCGCTCTACACTGTCAAGAATCATGTGCATGATATTCTGGAACTATTTGGGGTAGACACACGCCTTGATGCAGTCGACGCATGGAAGATTTGGAAGAGGCGGAGGGAAACAGGGGGCGAGAAAAATAGTAGGAAGGTATTGAAGGGAAAAGAAAAGAGAGTGAAAGAGGAAGAAACAAATGAGTGACACTGAAAAAACATCACACCCTCACCCTCGTCCCCACCTTCTCTCCCTTCACCACTCTCAGGAGATTCCCCGGGACTGAGAAATCAAAGACGACGACGCCAATCCCCTGCTCCCTGCAGAGGCTTAAGGCTGCCTGATCCATCACCCCAAGACCCTTTTCGATTGCCTCCTGCAGCGTAAGCGTATCGTACTTTTTTGCGTCTTTGAATTTCTTTGGATCCTTATCGTAAACGCCATCCACATTCGTGGCTTTGAGGATCACATCGCAGTTGAGCTCCAGTGCGCGGAGTGCTGCGGCACTATCCGTAGTGAAGTATGGATTCCCCGTACCACCGGCACAGATCACAATGCGATCCTTCTCGATGTGGCGAATGGCACGGCGTTTGAGGTAGGGCTCTGCAAGTTGTGGCACATCGATCGCAGAGCAGACACGGCTCTCAGCACCTAAGTCTTCGATCGCAGCCTGCAAGCCCACCGCATTCATGATCGTCGCAAGCATACCCATGGCATCCGATGCCGTGCGCTCGATCCCCGATTCCTTTTGATCACGGAACCGCCAGATGTTGCCACCACCCACAGTCACTGCAATACTCACCCCCTCCTTTTTTGCCATCACGATTTCCTCTGCGATTCTGTGGAGCGCATCTTTCTCCAATCCAAAATCGGAAGTACCGGCGAGCGCCTCGCCAGAGAGCTTCAACATGATTCTTTTGTACTGAGACATGGCACCCGCCATAGTAGCAAAAAATTCTCGTTCCCTTAACTCTCCAAAGGAGTTTTTGCCACTTGATCCTGAGGGGCTTTCTCCCCTTTCTTCGTAGGAGTAATCGCCCGGAGAAAAACATCAAGAGCACGGAGCATCATCGCTACTCCCTTCTTCCAGAGATCCCGTAGAGTCAGTGTTCCCTTTGCAAGGGCTCCAATAACAGGGAGATCATGCATCCTGCCTTGCGCTGCATTCAGGAATCCGATGATCATTCCGGCAAGTACAAAGAATTCCAAATAGTGACCAATTCTCGGGATAAGCCAGATCGGAATACTCACCATGAAGAGCCATAGCCCCTGCTTTGCATGGTACTGGATGAACGGACTATCGCGTCTCGCATAGAGCACAATAACTGAGAGAATCCAGAGATAGCTTATGGCTGCAACATCTTTATTCTTTTCGATATCTTCTTTCTCTGTAGGCGCTGGGAGAGGTTCCGGTGAAGAAGTATTCTGTGCATCCATATCGATCTATTATACCATATTAGGCAGCAAATGACGATTTCTGCTACAATACGATGAAACCGTGCCCCGGTAGCTCAGTTGGATAGAGCGGAAGCCTTCTAAGCTTCAGGTCAGAGGTTCGAATCCTCTCCGGGGCACCATCCGTCTTCGCGGGGAAGTGAGGTACATTTAGCGATTCCGCTACGCCGAGATGATGCAATCCCGGCGTAGTCGGCAATTTTCGCCTTCGATTTTTTGTGGTATAATAATAGGGAAGACACAATGCTGAAAAACAAAAACATCCTGATCGCAGAAGATGAAAAGATGCTCTCCAAAGCACTCACGATCAAGCTGAATGCGGAAGGCTATGGGGTGACTGTTGCCGAAGATGGGAAAGTGGCGCTCGAAACAGTGGAGAAGAGATCATTCGATTTGATCCTCCTCGATATCATCATGCCAAGAATGGATGGATTCACATTCCTCGAATTTCTCCGGAGCGCAGGAACCACATTCTCTCTCATTCCTGTACTCGTCCTGAGTAACTTAGGTCAGCCCGAAGAGAAGGAACGCGCGATGACGCTGGGTGCGACGGAATATCTGGTAAAGGCAAATGCACCGTTCCCAAAAATTCTGGAGACAATCCAATTGATTTTAAACCGGAGGAATTAGTAGGTGAAGGTCACCCCGGAGTTCGTCTGCGCAGTTACTTTCACCCTGCCTGATTCCAAGATTTGGACCCGGTATCCGGTCATGAGCTCGCTTGAAGCATTGAACTTCTGATCAATGGGTATTTCGAGGAGATACTTCCCACCATCAATGAGTTCCGAGAGCGACACCCCTCCCGCCACTTTGCACTCCTGCTCCGGAACCTCTTGCTTGCAAATCGGTCGCTCCGCGTCCGTGATCATGGTGGGGTTCCCGGGAGACGCTCCCGGGAGTTTACCTGCATGATCTTCGTCATAGCGCTTGATCGCAGAGCCGATCGCGCGAACGGCGGTTTGTTGCCCGGTTTTCCCCAGTTTCCAGAAAATATCCGCAATATCGAACTTCGAGCTCACAGTGATGAAGAGGGCGCTCACAATGCTGAGCGCAAGAAGTACTTCGATGAGCGAAGCTCCGCGGTGGAGGTGCCGGTGTACAAGAGATCGGATCGAATGCATTACTCAAAGAGAACACAGGTACGCTGCCCCTGCATGATATCCCACACGAGGCAGTTATCTGTCCCTACGGGACCTATGAGCTCGATCGTTTCTCCATTCTCCGCATACGGCGCACGGATCGATATGTTCGTGCGATCAGGGGCAATGCTGATTTCAAATCCCGAAAGTATTGCACCAGTTGCAGTGTCATCATCCTGCTTTGGATCTACGGGGAGTGCGGTCAGATAGCCTGGCACCAGTACATCGAGCGCTACTCCGCCATATGCATCGCACTCCGCGACTGAGATGCCTCCACGACAGATAGATTTATACTCCGTACCAATACCTGCCTGTGGAGCTGGTGGGGAAGAACCATGAATGAGGAGATTCTCTAACCAGCTCACTGTCTTCGCAACAGCATTGGCTGACGTAATATCAAGATCTCCATCGATGTCCAAATCCTTCAGTGCAATATCCGTCACACCATTGACGTCACTCCCGAATGCAATGACAGAAGTTCCGGAGAAGCTGCCATTCCCCAGATTTTTCCAGTACACGATTTTATCCCCGCCAGCGGAGGCGGCCACAATGTCCTCATCACCATCGTTATCCAGATCGCCGATGGCCAGATTCTCCCCTCCGAACGTGGTCGTCACCGCGTGCTTTACCCATGAGGCATGGAGGGGGGTTCCGTCGTTCTCGTGCCAGCTCACCCGCCCATTGAGGGAAATCCCCACAACATCCATATCGCCATCGCCATCCATGTTCCCCACGGCAACACTCCGTGCGCCGCTCTCCCCTGTATCGAGTGCATAGCGCGTCCAGTATGCCCCTTCGGGCGTGCCATCGTTCTTATAGATGAAGAGACGGTTTTGGGCGAAGAGGTGCCAATCTTCGGCGGCAATCACGTCCTGATCGTTGTCGCTATCCATATCAGATGCAATTACCTTCGCATGGTGCTCAAAGAGAAAATCATCAATGTTCACACTATTCCAACCTCCATTGATTGGGGTTCCATCGTTCTCGTACCAACGCACAGGCACCGCAAGCAGGCCTCTTGCTCCAATCAGAACATCCAGGCCAGTTGCTCCATCGATATTACTCAAAGCAAGCGAGCGCATGTCGCGGTAATTTGTTTCGATCATCCGGCGGGCATCGAATGTTGCCGGTGTGCCGCCTAAGTTCCGCCACCAGGCGATATCGTTTGACTGGGCATCAATACCCACAATATCTCTGGGACCATCTCCATCGATGTCTCCCACCGCAACATCAAAACCTTTCCAATTGCTCTGATCAACGATTGTGGGTGTCCACGTGTAATCAGGAGCGGCACCCGTATGTTCCCAGACAGTCACATCCTTATCATTTCCATGCTGAGCCGTACTCACAACCTCGTTCATCCCATCACCATCAATATCGTGAACTTCCACCGCCCGTGCCCCATTATAGTCATCATGAATGAGATGGGGACCGGCAAATACGAGTGATCCAGGGGTAGGGGGAATCTGGACATTCGGCGGCGTAAATCCATCATGATCGATCGTATAGGCAGCGACCGCGTCTATGAGTTCATCCACATGGATCCAGCGTTCTGCGTTGCGGGTTTTTGCGAGGAAGTACGCGGGACTAACGGTCGTGAGCATCACGGTCGTAATTGTGCTGATAATTGCCATCGCAAGCAGCAGATCGAGGATGGTGAATCCAATGTGCTTCCTCCGATAATTTCGGATGAAAGAGAGAAGGGACATAGATAACGGGAATGATATACTTCCTCTGCACTATGAAAAAGCTCCTCCAGGAACTAGGGGTCGTAAGCGCCATCATCGGGGCACAGTGGGGTGATGAAGGGAAGGGGAAAATTGTTGATCTCCTGGCGGAACACTTCGATATCGTGGCGAGGGCCTCGGGTGGTGCCAATGCAGGACATACGATTGTCGTCAGCGGTAAGAAGCATGTCTTCCACCTCCTCCCCTCGGGATGCCTCCACGAGGGAAAGCCGATCGTCCTTGGAGCTGGAATGGTGGTGCATCTCCCCACCCTCCTCGAAGAAATCCGAATCTTAGAGGAAGCAGGCATTGATGTGCTCTCGAGACTCTCAATTTCGCATGGCGCTCACATCGTCTTCGATTACCATAAGATGATCGATGGCGTAGTTGAGGATCGTCGTAGTAGCACGTCGCTCCGCGACGTGAAACAAACAGAAGGCATCGGCACGACACGCAGAGGCATCGGACCCGCCTATGCCGATAAGGCGTACCGAACGGGATTTCGGATGGGCGATCTCGTGAATATGACTCCAGATGAATTCAAGCGAGCGTTTCAGCACAATGCTTCGTTCATCCACAAGATGTTTGATATTCATGTCCTCGCAGAGAAGGAGCTTGCGGATGTAGAGAATGCCCGCGAACTTCTTATGGAAAATATCATCGATACCACGGCATTCCTCCACCACGCACTCAATGCAAAAGAGACAATTCTCATCGAAGGTGCTCAGGCCACCCTCCTCGATATCGATCACGGCACCTATCCGTATGTCACAAGCTCCCAAACCACCATCATGGGTGCACTCCAGGGACTTGGGTTGCCGCCAAAAGTCCTCACCTCTGTGATTGGTGTTGTAAAGGCATACTGCACGCGGGTGGGTGGCGGTCCGTTCCCGAGTGAAGTTGCAGGACCGCGCGGCGATGCCTTGCGCGAGCGCGGCGGTGAGTATGGGGCAACCACAGGGAGACCGAGGCGGTGCGGATGGCTTTCCTTAAGCGATCTTGCCTATGCCTGCCGTCTCAATGGGTTCACCCATCTCAATGTAACAAAACTGGATGTCCTGGATGCGGAGAAGGATATTCCGGTCTTTGATCGCGAGAAGGAAGCCGTGCTCCCGGGCTGGCAGGAATCCACGAAGGGGATCACGGAATGGAAAAGACTTCCGAAGAATGCACAGGAGTATATCGAATACATCGAAAAAAAGATCGGCGTGCCCGTGAGCTTTGTTGGAACAGGACCCGGGAGAGAGGAGATGATGGTGAGGGAACAGTAGTCCCCTTCTAAAAAATAAAGACATCAGCTTCCTTTTCGATTCTCTCCTTTACAAGCCACAATGATTCGATCAGATTTTTCATCTCGTAGGAATCATCGTTCTCCGGCCGCACGTGCAGATCCACAATGCGCTCGAGAAGTGAAACGATGTTCGGAATCGCAAGATCCACGCGTGCTTTGAGATCGAGCGGAAGATCGCGGTAGATATTCTCATGGATAAAGCTTTGGGTGTTCTTCGTATCAATCTTCCCCTGATCGAGGAGTGTGAGGATCGTCTGGATAAACGCGGTGTGATCGCCGGTAAGAACATTGTCCTCATGCGGCTTCCCCAACTCCTTTTGTACCGCAGTGGATTGCTCTTTGCCCTTAAATGCCTGAAGAGCTTTGGCGAAGGGATTCTGCATTTCGTACTATTATATCATACTCCATACTTCCTCTGTACCTTTAAACCCTTTCCAGCTATCAGAACCCTCTATGCAGCTCACAGATCCCCTCACCACAGGGCTCCTCCGCACTACCAAAGATTTTGTCGAAGCGTTGAACGAGATTGATATTCACACGGTAGAGGATTTGCTCCTCTATTTCCCAAGAGCATATGAAGATCTTTCTACCATGCAGACTCTGGCGGATGTCGAGGATGGCGAGAAGGTGACAATCCGTGGAACAGTGACAAATCTGAAAACGATTCGTACAAAGAAGAAAAAAATGATCATCGTGCAGGGAGAATTCACCGATACCGAAGGAAACTCCTGCACAGTCGTCTGGTTCAATCAACCGCACATCAAGCGCATGCTCACGGAGGAAACAGATGTCGTACTCACTGGCAAAGTAGGCTGGGTGCGGAGCAAGCTCACGATGCAGAGCCCGGTTTTTGAATCAGGTGATCGCACGGAGCTCCTGCATGCNGGNAGAATCGTCGCAGTCTATCCACAGCACACGATCCTCTCTACGCGTTGGCTCCGGGAGAAGGTGGCTCTCGTAAAATCTGCAATTCATGAGTTTGAGGAGACATTACCAATTCAGGTGATTGATGAGGAAAAGCTCCCAAGTCGTGCCGCAATGATCCTGCAACTCCACTTCCCCGAATCTCCGGAGCTTTTGAAGGAAGCAAAAGATCGCTTGGCATTTGAGGAGCTCTACAACCTCCAAATCAAAGCGCTCGAGCGGAAAAAGGAATGGCAGCAGGAAGCGCAGGATCGACTGAAGATCCCGATGAATGTAGAGCTCATCAAGGCATTCTTCGCTTCACTCAAGTTCAAACCAACGGATAGTCAGCGCATCGCGATTTACGAGATTTTGAAAGATCTCGAAAAACCAGTGCCGATGTCGAGGCTCCTCGAAGGAGATGTCGGCTCCGGGAAAACGCTCGTTGCAACAGCGGTGATGGCAAATGTGATTCATGCGGGCGGCCAGTGCGCACTCATGGTGCCAACGGAGGTTCTCGCAAAGCAGCACGCAGAAGGTGTGCAGCGTCTCCTCAAAAATACCCGNGTCGCACTCCTCACAGGATCAACACCGGGAGCATANGCACAGGAAATTAAATTAGGCCTCGCACGGGGAACCATAGATATCGTGATTGGAACACATACACTCATCCAATCCGATATTTCATTCAAGGATTTGAGACTCGCGATCGTGGATGAGCAGCACCGGTTTGGCGTGGAACAGCGAAAAGCACTCAAGGAGAAGGGTTCGCCACACTTCCTCTCGATGACAGCAACCCCAATCCCGCGCACACTCGCACTCACAGCTTACGGCGATCACGATCTCTCGGTACTCCTCGAAAAACCAGGGAATAGGAAGATCATCAAAACGAAGGTTGTACCGCCAAGAGAACGAAAAACCATCGAGCTCTTCATCGATACAGAAATTGAAGAAGGAAGGCAGATCTACGTCATTTGTCCGCTCATCACGGAAAGCGAAGAACTTGCCGAGGTGAGGAATGTGGAGAACGAGGGAAAGCGCCTGCAGGAAGCTTTCCCAAGGAGACATATCGCCTCACTCCATGGCAAGCTCTCCTCAAAAGAGAAAGACGACATCATGAGGGACTTTAAAGAGAAGAGAACCGATCTCCTCGTATCGACTTCTGTGATTGAGGTGGGTATTGATGTGCCAAATGCCTCGATCATCCTGATCGAAGGTGCTGAGCGCTTTGGACTCGCTCAACTCCATCAGCTCCGTGGACGCGTGGGGCGCGATGACCATCAGAGTTACTGTTTCCTTTCAACAACGTCCCAGGAACAGGCAAGCTCCGAGCGACTGAAAGCAATGGAACAGTATGATTCCGGTTTTAAGCTCGCGGAGATTGATCTTAAACTCCGGGGACCGGGTGAGCTCTATGGGATTCGCCAAAGCGGTATACCAGAAATCAGGGCGGGATCACTCATGAATCCAGAGCTTGTGGTGAGAGCGAGGAGGGCGGCGGAACGAACGCTCTCCTCCAATGAGAATACAAAGCGTTC
>C687J35174_10010377_pt1 | contig 11571 bp, 9 predicted proteins | sample RifCSPhighO2_01_FD_35174 | JGI IMG/M metagenome (IMG submission 35174) | reverse complement strand
TCTTTTTGATGTGGCCCACGTCGAGGATATTACAGATGGCGGCGTAGAGAAGAATGAAGATGAAGAACATGCTGGCCACGTCGCGTATGGTTCTCCATGCGAGCTCGATCGACGGGATGCTGGCGACCAGCCCGGAGATATTCATCGTCTGGGCGATCGAGGCGTTCAGGAGCATGCCGGTAAGGAATATCGCCTTGCTCATAAGTCCAAGTACGGTGTTACCCGCCCAGGTGCCGATGCCCTCAATAGCTTTGTTCTCGAACCAGCCGATAACTTGTGCATCAGCCGCGTGCGTACCAAAGCATCCGTACGAGAGTGTAAGGAGGAGGATCACTATGATAATGCCAGGGATGATTTTTTTCATGGTTATACGCCGTTTGCTGGAAAGAGTTGACATTCCTTCATTTTGAGATTGGTCTCATTGTTAAGTTTATCCATCTCTTTCACGATGTCGTCTTTTTCAGCACCGGCCGTTTCGATTTCAACAATGGTGTGGAGTTTCTTCTCAGAGATTAACTTTTCGTAAGCGCTGGTACCGTCCACCACCACTTCGTTTACGGTTGTTCCAGTCTTAACGTTGGTCTCAATCGTTATTAGTGTGACCAAGAGGCTTTGCAGCGCTTCGATTCTACCAAGAAGTGGTGATGCTCGAGGGGTGATTTTTTCAGCAATGACCCGATCCGTATCAGCGATGCGGCCGTTGGCAAATGAAATTTGGTTTACCGTGAGGGTGGTTGTTGGTCGGGTAAGTTTCGTCTGGTAGCAAGCTTTGACGGACTCAAGCAGGGTTTTAGATCCAATAAATGTGTTTAGTGTGTTGTCTAGATTAGTTTTGTACCTCGTTTCCTCATCAATCGACTTAACAATACCCTTGAGTGCCTCAATCTTTATTTTCTCGAGCGCCGCTGTTTCTTCCGCCGTCTTCTCGTTTTCAAGACGATAAAGAATTGAGCTCGTGTCTCCTGCGCCTTTGCCACTGGTGCCCCGGAGTCCATCTCCTGGTCCAAGCACTTGTTTCAACATCTGCACGAGGAGCGCGTTGATGATTTCGTTAAACTCGTCGGCGAGCTCAAGCTGGCGCAAAGGGCTGCCGAGAGTGTTTGAAAGTCCGTCCGAGATGACCTTGCCGGGAGTCTGTGTCTCGCAACCAGATTTCTCAACTTTTTTAAGTTCGTCTTTAGCAACGATAAGCTCGTGTTCGTATTGGCTCGTACCGTCGTTGTAGCGTTTGATATCATCTCGCAATACTTGGGCGGCTTGAGTATCTTTGCCACTGCACTTTTCCCAAGAAAGGAAGCCGTTGTTCCAGGACGCTTCTTTGGTTTTCGTCAGCTGCTTGTTGCCAATGCGCACCTCGAGCTCATTCCTAGACTCAATGTATGCTCCGATGTAGTTATTCTGCGGCTCTTCGGTAAGTGAGATCCACCCCTGCCATCCGCCTTGTGCGAAATTCCCACCAGTAAATCCATCCACTGCCCCTTTCGCATTTTTAAAGGCACCTGAGAGTGTACAGGTAATTTTTCGCTTGAACGGTGAATACCGAAGCGCTAGAGCAAGTCGGATGTCGATACTGAATGGCTGGCAAAGAAAATTCAAATCCGAATTTCCCTCGATAAAGCGCCCGATTTCCTGATCTGCGAGGTCGACAAAGAAACCGCCTGGGTCGGAAATGAAGGATGGGTTGCCTTCAAAACCTGAGTTGATCCAGTCCACAATACTTGCAGTGAGCTGACGAATGATTGCTTTGGCGATGAAGTAAGCTATTGGATCAAGCACCCCTTCTTTGTATTGTAAGAAATAAGCTGAAATGCTTGATGCCGCAGTGCTTACGGCGGTCATGGCGTTCTGAAAGGTGTTGGTTATGTCGAAGACGACATCTCCCACCCCGAATATTGCCTCAGCTTTTTGAGTACGTAACATTGCGACTGAAGGTAAGATAAAAGAGAGTACCAAAAATAATGCTATTACTTTTTTGTAGTAATAATGTTTCATTGTTGTCGCATAAACACATACCCCGCTTCACCCATCACGTAGTCGATTTTTTTACTAAGAAAATATTTCTGCAGATCCAAGAGATCGTTATAGAGATTAAGGGCTATGCCCTGATAACCCTTGAGACTGATAAGAGACTGCAATGAATCGGTGAAGACGAGCTTCATACCCTTCACCGTACCAATGAGCTCACTCAGGGTGTTCAGAAGTTTCAGGTGCAACGACAAAGCAGAAGGAGGTACCTGCACGAGCAGGAATTGACTGAGATATTGTTCGTATCCCTTGATGATGGGATCAAGCTCCTTTAAAGTATCAGGGTTATCATTTTCTAAAGCATCTTTAAGGATGATTCCCTCGTTTCGGGAGCTCACCGCATAGGTGGTGATGATGTGACCCAAAATATTTCCATACTGTTTGATCGTTTCTGCAGTATCACTCACTCCGATTTTAATATCCGTGGTTTTGTAGCGCTTGAATTCGATCGAGCTGTCGTATTCCTCCGCGATCGAATTGGCAATGTTGACCTGCTCGTCGGTTCCCACAGGCACCCCGGCTTGTTTAAGGGACATGTAACGAGTGAATACGTCGCGAGCGAATCGGTCGGTGGCGCTAAGGCTCACATCATTTTTAAATATTGTGGTGCTTCCGAGGGGGTGATCGAGGAGCTTATCGTTCGGGCCTTTAACGGTTGGATTTCTCCCGAGAGTTACCTCTTCCCCGTCAGGCGCACCGTCCTTGTCGGTGTCAGGGTCGTTGATGTCTGTTTTCCAGAGCGCTTCCTCCCAATCTTTGAGGGTATCACCGTCAGCATCTTTCTCTGTGAGCGTTTTGAACGCCTTTTCAGTCTCACTTTGAGTTGTTTGGGTGAAGGAAAGTACTTTATCGGCAGGTTTTTGATATGTTGCCAGCATAAAAATACCTCCAAGTACGATAATTGAGGTTGCGATGATGGCAACTCTTTTTGCGCTGATTCTAGCCAAGATTTTACGGAATTTTTACAGAATTCTGATGTCAATTATATCAGGATAAGCTGTTTAAAAACTGTTGATAAAGTGCGCTCGTCCATCAAAAATTTCCACCCCCGAACGCTCGCCTTCACAAAGTACACTCACTTTTCTTTACGGAAAATTGGGAACTCGCCCTCCATCAGAATGGAGAAGCTCACACAACCCAATTTTCCTAAAAAGCTCGTTACTTTGCAGAATGCTCACTGTTTAGGTGGAAATTTTTTGATGGGCTCGCTCCAACGACAAACTGGATCCTGGATCGCTTGGTCGAGGAGGACGAACTACTTCACAATTTTTTAACCTAAATAGCCTAAATTCTGCAAAGCAGGGAGTTTTTTAGGAAAATGGATTCAGTCCTGAGTCTCCGAAGGGCCGACCGGAGGGAGTTGTCCATTTTCCGTCAAGAAAAACACTGTAGCTTTGCGAAGATAGGCGTCTCGGGGTTGAAAAATTGTGAAGTAGTGAGTTTTTAGTGGAGGTGTTGAGCTATTTGTTTCCACTGCTCAAGCGTAAGGTCTTCCGCGCGAGTTTTTGGGGAAATTCCAAGCTGTTCCAACACGGAAGCCACTTTTTCTTTGGGTGCAAGGGCTGTAAGGTTACCCCCTAGTTGCTTGCGTTTATGGGCAAATCCCGCATGAATCACCTTAAAAAAAGCCTCCGCTTCGCAGTTTTTAAAGAAATCCTTAGAAATGTGGCTTATAGAAAGAATGGCAGAATCAACATTTGGTGCCGGACTGAAACTCCCCGCTTTAACAGTTTCTATATATTTAGGCATGCCGAAAGCTTTTACGCTTATTGAAAAGAGGCTCTCCTTTCCGTCCTTTGCGATAATGCGCTGCGCCACCTCTTTTTGCACCAAAATCACCATGTGGCCGGGTTGCGCTGGTGTTTCCAGAAATCTTCGTATAAACGCTCCGGTGATGTAGTACGGAATGTTAGCGACAATTTTGTAGCTCCCCGTTGTCAGTCCGTATGAGGCGGGATCGAAGTTTAAAATGTCTTGGTGAACGAGTATAAGTTTCTCCTCCCGAATTTCCTCAGAGAAACGTTCTTTTAAAAAAGGAATGAGTCGGTCATCTTTTTCTACAGTAATAACTTTCACGTCCCGAACCAAGAGTTTCTCTGTGAGAGCGCCCTTTCCGGGGCCTACTTCGAGAATAATGTTGTGTGGATGAAGATCGGCCGCCTCGACAATCATATTCAAAGCACCTTGTGAAGTGAGAAAATTTTGCCCTAACGACTTTTTTGGAATTAAATTCATAGTATAAAAATTTTTAAATGGATCCAGATACGAGGCGCCGGCGAGTGAGGTGTGACCACTGGAAGCACCGCAAGACCTTTTGTGATACTTTCTGAAGTATCCAAAAGGTGTACAGTTCCTGTAAGGAATTGCGACCAAACTGTACGAATAGTACTGTGCATGTGAGGAAGCGAATGCTTGGAGCTTCCGCAAGACTCATTGAGGATTTTCTGAAATCCCAATGAGTGGACAGTCCCTGTAAGGGAGCAAGCGGAGTCGGCAACAAAGTAGATGGGTTCATTTTAAATTTTTTATATTAGAAGTCGATAAAGATCGCCTTGACTCCCCTCGGTGCCTCATACTCCTCCCCCTCCACAAGATCCTTATCAAGTTCGTTCAAAAATTCTGATGGTGCGTTGACCTTCTGCGCACCGAAAATGGTACGTACGATGGCATACGAAAGGAATACATTTTTTCGTGCTCTGGTAAGCGCGACGTAAAACAACCGCCGCTCTTCCTCAGCTTCGCTATCGTTAATCTCATCTTCGTTAAAACGTTTGTGAGGAAACAAATCCGCTTCAAGCCCGGGGATAAAGACCTGGTCGAATTCGAGGCCTTTCGACGAGTGCACTGTCATGAGTTTGACTGCGTTCTTGTCTTTCATAAGCTCATCCTGATCCGTGGCAAGAGCCGCGTCACTTAAAAGCTTTTCCACTCCCTCCTCGCCTTCCGTGATGTCGTATTTAGAAGCGAGCGTAACGAGCTCACGCACGTTCTCCAGTCGCTCCTGCTCCTCTTCGGACCCGTCCCTCCAGGTAGGTTCGATGCCGCTCTCCTTCATGATGAATTTAATGGTAACAGACGGCTTCTCTTTCAAGGCAACTTCTCTGATGCGGCCAAGTAGGGCCCTAAATTTGATCATTTTTTCTCGCATAGCCACCGGTAGTTCATGTTCTTTTCCCGCAAATATTTTTAACAGTGATACTTTACCAATGCCTCGAGCGGGGATGTTGATGATTCGTTTTAGATCCCCCAGACTTTCAGGGTTGAGGGCGGCGCGGAGGAACGAAAGTAAGTCTTTAACTTCCTTGCGGTCGAAGAAACGCGTGCCTAAAATTTGGTACGGAACTTCTTTTAGAATAAAGGCTTCTTCAAGTACACGTGATTGAAAGTTGGCGCGGTACAATACCGCGATCTCACGAGGTTCCGAGCCTGACTCGATGAGCTCTTTTGCTTTTTCGGTAATCGTCCGAGCCTCCTCGGTTTCATTATGGAGAATGTTCAGGCCCAATTTTTCACCTTCGGGATTTTTTGTGAAAAGACGTTTCTCTTTGCGCATTACGTTTTTTTCTATAATACGGTTAGCGGCGGTGAGGATGGTCTGAGTTGATCGATAATTTTCTTCAAGCAGGATAACGACTGCTTCAGGATAATCTTTTTCAAAGTTAAGAATATTCGTGATGTCCGCACCTCGCCAGCTGTAGATCATTTGGTCGGCGTCTCCCACTACGCAGATATTTCTATGCTCTTCTGCAAGGAGCTTGGCGATCATGTACTGTACTTTGTTCGTGTCTTGATATTCGTCGATGTGAATGTATCGCCACTGTTTCTGATATCGTTCGCGCACTTCTTTATTGCTTTGTAGAAGCTCAGCAGTTTTCAAAAGTAAGTCGTCGAAGTCGAGGGCTTTTTCTTTTTTTAATATTTCTTCGTACCTCGTCCACACCTCTCCAACGATATCCGCAAAATAGTCTCTCCCCCCTCCCGCGTTAAAGCGGCTTTCTGAAACCATGTTTCCTTTTTGTCGTGAGATGGCATTCTGGATTTTTCCCGGATCAAATTGTTTGGGATCAACATCTGCACGCTCCATCGCCTCCTTAACTGCTCGCTTGCCGTCGGCTTTGTCGAAAATACTGAAATGGCGCGGGACGCCCACATGTTCCGCGTTTTCCTTGATGATGTGTACGCCAAGGGAGTGAAAGGTGCTCATGAAGGGGAAGCTTGAAGCTTGTAGGTGGTGGCTCGCGGGAGGGAACGCAGACACTGGAAGATTTAATCCCCTATCTCCTGTTAGAAGTTCGTACACCCTCTCTCTCATTTCTTTCGCTGCTTTGTTGGTGAAGGTAATGGCAAGAATTTCATTGGGATGTACCCCTTCCTTGATGAGGTGAAGGATGCGGTGGGTGATGGTTTTAGTCTTCCCTGCCCCGGCTCCAGCGACGATAAGTACTGGTCCTTGGGTTTGGAGTACTGCTTTTCGTTGCTCTAGGTTCAGTTCTTCTAAGTATGGCTTCACCAGTGAATAGTATCACGGGCGAGTGGATATGCGAAAAATGGCCTTAAATATGGATATTTTGTCGGACCAGGGGAAAAAGTATTCAAAATGAATATTGTAAATATGTCAAATACTGTGATTGGATAAGGGTTTTGTAACTCTACAATAACGAGCTGTGGATTACCTTCGTTGACTTTTAGGGGTGGGGGGCTATGATTGAGAGCGTATACAGAAAATGAAAGCTTGAAAATGGCTCTGTTGGGCCCTTTTTTTACGGAACGCTTGATAATTTCACACCTAATTTGCAAACTCATTCAAAGCAATTTAAATGGTCAATATTTCTCGGGCTTTTAACCATAAAGCTCTTTATGCTAATAACCGTCGTGAGCCTTCCTTTTGAAGCTCACGCTGGGGTTTTTTCCTTTGTTTCAGACATCTTTGGGAAAAGTAAGGTGGTGATAGAGGAAAATATCCCAAATTCTCAGACCATGGCTTTATTGCAGGCCGCGGTTAACCCAGACCCTAATCCTTCAAAAGGAGGTGGTGAGATTACCATTGTCGGTAGCGCCCTACTCCCGGAAACTGGTCCCTCAGGGACTCTTGCGGATATCGAAGATCATCACAGTGATACCATTTCTATTTACGTAGTGCGCGAAGGTGATACACTCGGAGGCATTGCTCAAATGTTCGGGGTGAGCGTTAATACCATCATGTGGGCGAACGAAGTGAAGTCAGATAAGAGACTGTTGGTAGGACAAACCCTCATCATCCTTCCTGTTTCAGGTGTTCGTCATACGATCAAGAAGGGCGACACTATTGAGTCGCTTGCTGCTAAATATAAAGCTGACATTGGAGAGATCATCGAATACAACGGACTTGTGCGGGGAGCTGTGCTCGTTGTTGGTGAAGATGTCACTATTCCAGACGGAGAGATCGAACAAGTTAAGACACCTACCGTACCAGGTCGCAAAGGACTTCCCACATATTCTGGATATTACATGCGTCCTGTCGTTGGTGGACATAAGTCACAAGGCATTCACGGATACAATGGTGTGGATCTTGCTGCCTCCCTTGGTACACCGATTTACGCCGCTGCAGGTGGAACCGTCATTATTGCCAAGACGGGTGGCTGGAATACTGGCTACGGTAACTATGTCGTTATTTCTCATGGTAATGGTACCCAAACTCTCTACGCTCACACCAAGGCTAACTTGGTGACTGTGGGACAGATGGTGAAGCAAGGTCAAACCATCGCTCTCATGGGTTCAACAGGTAAATCAACCGGCTCACATGTGCACTTCGAGATTCGTGGAGCAAAAAACCCATTCTAAATAGAGTAGTAGGTATAAAGTATAAAAATCGCAATGAATGCGATTTTTTGTAACTACAAGTCCTTTTTCTTTGGGCGATACTGCAGAGCTTCGAGAATATGGCCGTCTGTTACAGGTTCGCTTTTTTCAATATCTGCAATGGTGCGGGCAAGACGGACGACTCTGTGATACGCGCGGGCTGAGAGATCGTGCTTTTGTGCGGAGAAGTTTAACACCTCCTTTGCTTTTGGAGTAAGGTTGGCGAGGTTTAAAACATCTTTGCCTCGTATCTCGCTGTTGGTTTTAATGTCGATGCCGTGTTTCTTAAAGCGTAGACCTTGGGTGTGGCGAATGTTCATTACCTGTTTTCGGATCTCGTCGCTTTCAGGTTTGTCGTTCTCTGTGTCGCTTAAGAGAGCGTGGGAAATAGGTGGCACTTCGATCCACATATCAATACGGTCAACAATGGGTCCTGAGAGTTTTCGCTCATAACGTTGAATATTGATCGGACTACAGATGCATTCTTTTCCTTTGCTACCGTGATTGCCACACGGGCATGGGTTCATAGCAGCAATAAGTATGAAATGGGCGGGAAATTTCGCTGACCCGCGGGCGCGGGTGACGGACACCACCCTATCCTCAAGCGGTTGGCGGAGGGTTTCGATCACCCGCTTATCAAACTCTGGAAACTCGTCGAGAAAAAGCACACCCCGGTGCGCCAGAGTGATCTCCCCCGGTTTTGGGATACTGCCACCGCCCACGAGCGACACATACGATGAAGTGTGATGCGGACTACGGATAGGAGGCTCGGTTACTAAATCTTCTTTAAGAAGCCCTGCCACCGAATGGATGGAGGTGACCTCAAGTATTTCGTCAAATGAAAGCGGAGGCAAGATACTCGCGAACGCTTTGGCGAGCATGGTTTTGCCGGTGCCAGGTGGGCCATATAGTGCGACGTTGTGTCCGCCCGCGGCAGCAATGAGAAGTCCACGCTTTGCATCGTTTTGCCCCTTGATATCACCGAAGTCTACAGAACTGCTATACACACTTGGGACGATGTCTGTTGCAGGTACTGGCTCAAGGATAACCTTTTGAATATGTTTATTCTCGTCGATCGTTTTGGTGTTGAGGTGGCCGAGGATTTCCTTGAGTGTATTTACTGCAAAGACGTCGATGTTCCCTATGAGCGCCGCTTCGCGGACATTTTCGGTAGGCACGTACACTTCTGCAAATCCCCTCTTGCGCGCTTCCTCGACAAGCGGCAAGACTCCGGGCACAGGGCGCAGTTCTCCGTCGAGGGAGAGTTCTCCTAAGAAAAGTTTACCTTTCGGATTAAAAAATATCTCCTTCGCGGCGAGAAGATAGGCGAGAGCAATGGCGAGGTCGAAACTAGGCCCTTCTTTCTTGATATCGGCGGGAGCGAGGGCTACCACCACTTTCTGATTCTTTTTTTTCGGCGATTTAAAGCCGGTATTTTTGATCGCCGCCGACACGCGATCTTTTGATTCTGCAACTGCTTTGTCCGGAAGGCCGACAACAGAAAAAGCATGCAGACCATTAGAGAGGTCAACTTCAACACCTACGATGTGTGCTTTGAGAAGCGATGTTTGTGCACTTGAGACTTTGGCGAATGACATTGCTATATCTTATTACAGCAGAGCAAAAAACAAAAACACCTGCGTGGTGTCTTGTTAGCGACTATTTCATATCCATTATGCATGTCGTTGCTGCTGGGTTGGCTTCAAGGCGTTTTTCTTCGATAGGTCTTTTACAAACTTCACAGGGTCCGTAGGTTCCGCTGACGATTCGCTCAAGGGCGGCTTTTACTTCGTTGTACCTTGTCTCTAGTTGTTTTAAAATGGCGCTGTTTCCCTCAAAATTTTCAATCTTATCTGCGGTGATATTATCGTCCGCTTCGTCAATATCTCCCTTGTTCGGCGTCGCCTGCCAATCGTTGGGATTGGCAGGGTTCCTTCTTCCTACCGTCTTGAGCTCTCCTTCTACTGTTTTTAATTCCGCTTCCAGTAATGTTTTGTATTTTGTGGTATCGATTGACATGAGACAATGATAACAATTCGAAGATTAAAAGGCAAAATTAAGAACTAATTTTTCGTCAGGCGAATCCATCGAAAATTTTCAACCTAAATAGCTCACCTTCTGCCACTCACCGAACTTTTTAGGAAAATGGATTCAGTCCTGAGGTTTGACGAAGGACCGACCAGAGGGAGTTGTCCATTTTCCGTAAAGAAAAGTGAGTATGAGTGGTGAAGGTAAGCGTCTCGGGGTTGAAAATTTTCGATGGTGAGCAAATTCTACCGTACAAACCTCCTATTGGTCATTCGATCAAGGATCTCCTTAAGCGTAAACTCATTAGTGGTGAGGATAATGGTATCTTTATCGGCAAAGGTGTAGAGCAGTATCGGATGTTCATACTCGTCAGTCAGCATGCGAACGTCTTTATTCTTAATCACCACATCAACAAAAGGTTTCGATCGTCGCAAGAAATCGGCGGTGGTAGAAGGCTTGCCAGCTTCCGTATTGGCAATAAGCGAAGGCCTGATGAAGAGTGTGTTAAGATCGTCTGCTACAGTCTCCTCCCATTTGAGCATGCCGGCAAAGGCGCTTTGATAAAAGGTGGTTTTGAGAATAAGAAATGGATGTGTGCCGTTAAATTCATGAAAACCAAACATGAAACGCGGACTTAGGCTGCGTACAAAAGGAGAGGGGATATTCGGGCTCAAGAGATTTACGAAAATAGAGCTTTCGATGAGTGACTTCACACTATTTTGTGTTTGTGTGAAATACAGTTCTGTCACTGCGTGTAACGTTTTGTTCATTCCAGTCTTTGTATCTAGAATAGCTTGTCCTATGGTGCCGGCATTGGCGGCACTTACCGGAAATTCTTTTTGTGTATCAGGAACGACCAGACTTTCTACAGCAAATTCTCTTGTTGCCGGAGCTACTGTCTTGGGTACGTAGTAGAAGGTGTAGACGAGATATCCTCCACCCCCCACCATAAGCAAACTCATTAGGAAAATAGCAAGGTTTTTGAACACAGGAGTTGGCGGCTCCAGTGTTTCTTGGGATTTCTGTTTTTTCACGCTTTCAGCTACCGCAATTTTCACTACCGACGCATTTTTATTCTTTACAGCGTCAGCAACATCTCCTTCAAAAGTTCGGAGTGGTCGCAAATATACAAAGGGATTTGGTGCTATTGGTTCTGGTGTAGGTTCTGCTGCAGGTACTTTTGTCGGTGGCTGTACCAGTGATTCCACAACAGGACGCGGGGTCGGTTCAGGATTTTTAATAACAGGTGCGGGAATGGAAGCGGCGACTGTTTTTGGTGTTGGTGCTGGGATTACGGGGGTAATCGGTTGTTGAGCGTATTCCGGTTTTTCGAGAATATTGATAATTTTCTTCGGTGCGGGGGGCGGCACTTCTTGGTGCTGCGGAATGGCAGTAGAAACTTTTGGCGCACCCGTCACGAAAACAGGCGCGGTTTGTGTTTTTCCTGCGATTGGCACGGGAGGAGTAACGGGGAAAACAGGAGTTTTAAAGGTAAGCGGTGGAATACCTGTGGGTAGATTGGGGGGTATGAGAGGGTGATTTTCTTTTTCAGGGGGCATACTTAAAAACTAAAAATGTAAGATGGTAGTTTGCTGTCATTCCCGTGAAAACGGGAATCCAGTTCTGGATCCCCGCATCCGCGGGGATGACAATCGGAATTGTCATTTTCAATTAATACTA
>C687J35174_10010367_pt1 | contig 11575 bp, 7 predicted proteins | sample RifCSPhighO2_01_FD_35174 | JGI IMG/M metagenome (IMG submission 35174) | reverse complement strand
ATCCTCTTCACACGCTTCCCCCTCGAGAGCCATTTCGGCGGCGCCGAGGTGCAGACACTGAATCTGATGAAGGGATTGATGGAGAAGGGACGTGAGGTGAGTTTTTTGGGGAGTTGTCCGACGCTGCTCGAAGCGATAAGCAATGAGCGGTTAGCGATTAACATGAAAAAAATGGAGATTGGTCCCCCGCCCGTCACCCAATGGAACGCAATCTCATTTCTGTGGAGAAAACGCAAAATGAAGCAAAAGTTGATCAACGTATTGGAAAGTGAGCTTGCCGCTAACCGCTTGCCGCTAACCGCCATCTTCATGCTCTCCCTCACCGAAAAACTCCTCCTCACCGAGTGGTGCCACAAGCGCGGGATGAAAGTGATCTGGATTGAGCATGATCGCATAGGGAGATGGCTCACGAAAAATCCATGGCTCCCACTCCTCCGCAGGATGAGCCAATATGCAACAACCGTCGTCGTTTCGAAGATGAGCATTGATCTCTACCAGAAAATGGGGTGGAGAGGAGAAATCATCGCAATTCCAAATGGTGTCGATATCGATAAGTTTTGTGGCACGCCGATCCTCGGCGTGCAGCACGTCGCGGAGCGACGTGCCACATTCCATATCGGCTGCATTGCACGACTCACAAGAGATAAAGGAGTAGATCTTTTGATCGAAGCTGTGAAGGATATCCCAAACGTTCATCTCACTATCATCGGTTCGGGAAGAGAGGAAACGAATGTTCGATCTCTCCTCAAAAAAAACCTACCAGCTACCCATTCGACAAGCTCAGGGTCTTCGACAAGCTACCAACTACAAGCTACTCATCCAAACATCGCTGACTTTTACCGTTCGATCGATCTCCTCATCCTCCCGAGTCGTGAGCACGATCCTTTTGGTCTCGTCATCGCAGAAGCAATGGCTGCCGGAGTGCCGACGATTTGCACAGATGCGTGCGGCATTGCAGCGCATTTGGATCCTTCTGAATCCATCATCGTGAAAGCAGGAAAGAGCGAGAACCTACGAGACGCCATCCTGAAGATTCAGCAACACGATACCTACGCCCACCTTGCGGCGGTTGGACCGGAAATTGCAAAAAATCGATTTTCGCTGCGTGCTATGGTGGCGAGCTACGATGCGCTGTTATACTGACAAAGCAATGCGTTTCCCGCTTCTACAAGCGCTCTGTATCCTCTGTCTCTCTCTCTTCTTTTTTGTGGAGGGAGCCCGGGCCGAGGTGACGAGTACACCACTCACGATCCCAGCAAAAAAAATTGTAACGCAGGAAGTGCGCATCCCGGCAACCGGAGTTGCACTCTCGCTTACGAACGATGCGACAGTGGAAATCCAGGCAATGGAGCATGGGGAGTGGAGTGATTGGAAAATAATGCGAGTTGATGGCGATGCCGATCCACGGGAGAAGGATTCCGAACTCCTCTTCGTGAACGATGCAACCGCTGTGCGCCTTCGTTCGAGTGCGCCAACAAACGTGACTCTCCACACCATTGCGGTGGAACGAGATACAACGAGCAAGTTGGAAGCCGCGGCAGCCGGACGCAGTCTCACCCCAGCTCCCGTGATCATTCCGCGCTGGCAGTGGGGCGCAAACGAGAAGCTCCGCACAAGTGATAAAGGAGATGAGCTCCGCATGCGTGCGTTCTATACCACCCCAGAGCTCGTGATGCGCTGCGATCGGCGTGCGCTCCTCTACCCCGAGGAGTTCCGCGAGAAGAAGCGAAAATTTACGGAGGATGTGGATGAGAATGGCAAGGAAGATGTGCTCCTCTGGCCGCTCAGCTACTCCGATAAGATCGATGTGATCGTCATGCACCACACGGCGGAGGATTCGCCTGCCTCACTTGCGCGCACAGATATGGAGCGCATGCGGACGGTGTACGAGTACCACACGGTGGCACGGAAGTGGGGAGATATTGGCTATAACTTTGTGATCGGACCAAGTGGCACGATCTTTGAGGGGCGCGCTGGAGGAGATTACGCTGTGGGGGCACACGCGTTCTGCAATAACGTTGGAACGATGGGTGTATCACTCATGGGAAATTTCCAGGCAGATAAACCAACAGATGCACAGCTCACAGCGCTCCGCTGGCTCCTCGTGTATCTCACGGATAAATACAAAATTGATCCTGCCGGGCAAACGATCTACCACGGCAAGACGATGCCCACGATTATCGGTCACCGGGATGTGGGGCAGACTGCATGTCCTGGGAACTTCTCCCATGAGCTCCTGCCGCAGGTGCGCTACGCAACAAAGGAGAGAAAGGTGGATACTCCCCTCTTTTCCACAGCCGCCCGAGCCTCAACCGAAGATGAAGCTGCATTGATGGAATCACTCCTCCCAGTGACTGTTACCATGGGTCAACAGGGCAAAGTGAAGGTGAGGTTTATGAATGTAGGGAAAGATACGTGGAACAAGGAGACATGGCTCCTTGCAAAGGGCGATCCCGGTCTCTACTTCACTCGGGTACGACCGTTCAGTTTCGTTGCTTCCACTATGGAAGAGCAATCGGTTGCCCCCGGTGAAATCGCAACATTCAATGTACCGGTTCAGGGAGGACTTTCGGAGAAGCGCGGCTCGATTGCATTCACTCCCGTCGTCAACAACGATCGGCGGCTCGTTTCGGATACTGCTCCTCTCTCCTTTACCACTAAGCAAGGTTCTCCCCGGTTCACCTTCGTCACCTCCTACTTCCCTCCACTCCATAAAACAGGGGAAGATTTGACGGGGACAGTGAAACTCGTGAATGCGGGGACAGTCCCCTGGGAGCAGAACTCTCTCACCGAGATCGGGTTTGATGTGAGTGGAGGCACGGGAGAGGCAACCATTCTCTCCGCAACCAACGCTATTGCACCGGGTGAACAGGGGACGTTCCGGTTGAGCATCCAGAACGTGGAGGAGACCGGTCCTTACGAACGCACCGTGACACCACGCTTTGCTGAGGGGTCTCCACTCGTTGGGGGATCCATCACGCTCGCCTCCCGTGCAGAGCCGATTCCAGAAATCGCACTCGCAGGTACTCATAGTGCTGCAACAACATTCCTCGCATATCGGAATGACCGTGCAACCGAGGTAGGCGGTGCCATTATCGAAGCTCTAGCCGCTCCTGAGTTCACCCTCTCCCCCAGGGAACAGGCCACGTTTACAATCCGCATCCGTACGGGGAAGCGGCCCATCGCACGATTTCAGGAAGTCGCCCCAATCGTCCGCTCTAACCCAACGATCACACTCCTGGAAGAGGCGCAGAACCTCCGCATGCGCGATACGCTTCGCTCTCCCGTTTCGCTCGCTGCCTACCAATCGATGGATATGAAGCTCATCCTCATCGCACCTAAAACTGAGGGTGAGTACACTCTCTCAATCGGGGATATTCCCTTCCTGCTCACGGTACGGCCCCATGGAAAATTCCTGGTGGAATCGAAAAGGGGGCAAGCTGCTACTCCCCCCCGATCCATGAGGACGGTGTCCCCCGAAAATCTGATCACGGAGCGACGGGCTCTGCGCTCCTCGCGCTTGGAACGCCGTGCTCCTCCCGCCACACGCACAAAACAACCAACGGATGTTCGAATCCGCCTTACCTATGGAAAAAATTCCGCCATCATCACATCACCTGTCACGATGCGGATCGATGGGCTAGGTGGAGTGATACTGGAAAATGGCCCAGCGCACCTCAGCATCGAGCAGGATAAATGTAAGGTATCGACTGCAAATGGAAATTTGCTTGCCGATGTCATGCGATTCACTCCGACAGTGGATCGGAACTTCCTCACCATCATGACACAAGAGAAGAGCACCAATCGCTTCCGCGGTACTCTGGAGTGTCGCATCATTAATGGAACCATGACATTCATTAATGAGCTTGGAATAGAGGAATACCTCGCAGGACTTGCAGAGGAACCCGATTCCGAACCATGGGAAAAGCAGCGGGCATTCGCTATTGCTGCGCGCTCCTATGCACTCTACTACGTCCTCTCACCACAGCGAAAATTCCCCGGGAAGCCGTACGATGGCTCTGATGATCCCCGTGAGTTCCAGGCATACGGTGGGGTGTTCTTCGAAGAGAAGAATCCCCGCTGGGTTCAGGCTGTTCAAGATACCACCTCCAAGGTGATCGCCTGGCAGAGAAAATTAGTGAAGCCTCCGTACTTCTCGAGTGATGATGGACAGACGAAATCTGCAACAGATGTGTGGGGTTGGATGAACACCCCCTACCTCGATAGCAAACCTGATCCGTGGTGCAAAGGCATGCAGAACTCCGGTCACGGTGTGGGCATGAGTGGATGCGGTGCAGAAGGTCAGGCGAATGAGGGAAAGATAGCAGAGGATATCCTGCAGTACTACTACCCAAGTACACACATTCTCCCCGTAGAAAAAGTTTCCGAGTGGGAGGAAAAGAGGAAGGGGAAGGGGCTGTAATTACGTTCTCACCGCAGTGAGTTTCCCGCTTGTGTGAGCTGCTTTCTGGAGCGCCTCAACACGATCGCAAGATTCCCACTTCACCCCAAGATCCTCACGACCCATGTGTCCGTACGCTGCGAGATTTTTGTACTGAGGCTTGAGGAGATCGAGATCATGGATGATGGACGCCGGTCGAAGATCAAAAACCTCTGTCACTCCCTTCTCGAGCAGACGATCATCTACTGTTCCCGTCCCAAAGGTGTTCACGTGGATTGATACCGGAGCTGCAACGCCGATCGCATAGGCAACCTGCACTTCTGCGCGCTTCGCGAGTCCGGCCTTCACGATGTGCTTTGCTACCCATCTCGCCGCATATGCTGCGGAGCGATCCACCTTACTTGGATCTTTGCCAGAGAATGCTCCACCGCCATGTCGTCCCATGCCGCCGTAGGTATCCACAATGATCTTCCGACCAGTGAGGCCGCAATCCCCCGGGGGGCCACCAATCACAAAGCGACCAGTGGGGTTGATGTGGTAGATAGTCTCGCTATCCAAGTACTCCCCACACACAGGCTCAATAATGTGGGAGCGAACATCCTCGCAAATCTGCTCGTGAGAGACGTCTTCCCTATGCTGCGTGGAGATCACCACCGTACTCACGCGCACGGGTTGCCCATTGTCATCGTACTCAATAGTCACCTGACTCTTGCCATCGGGGCGGAGGTAGTTGAGGCCATTCTTCTTTCGTACATCTGCAAGTTTCTTCGTGAGCTTGTGAGCAAGGCTGATTGGAAGCGGCATGAGCTCCGGAGTTTCGTCGCATGCGTAGCCAAACATGAGTCCCTGATCACCCGCACCCTGTTCCTTATGGAGACCTGCCCCCTCCGTCACACCCTGATCAATATCCGCGCTCTGTTCCCCTACCGAAACAACTACGGCACATGCCTTGTGATCAAATCCATACGTCGCATCGTTGTAGCCGATATCCCGGATCGTATTGCGTGCGATCTCTGCAAGCGGGATGTAGGTACTCGTTTTAATTTCTCCCGCGACAACCACGAGACCTGTTGTGACCAATACCTCGCAGGCAACATGCGACTTTGGGTCTTTGGAGAGCGCGTAATCGAGTACACCATCGCTGATCTGATCGCACATTTTATCGGGATGGCCTTCCGTGACGGATTCCGAGGTGAAGAGGTAGGACATGGAGAGAAACGGGTAAGGAGGTATAGAGGTAAAGGAGATATCTTCAGAAAAAACTCTTCCTGGATCTTGAGGGAAGAGTGCCGTAGGACTATCTCTCCCCGATTGGGGCTGGATTTCCCACCGTTTCCATAATGGATGGTTGGGGGACGTCTACTCGCGGGCCAGATCCCTTCGACGTCGCTCTGGATAGCGGTGATGTGAGAGCAGTCTAGTCCGACCCAATGTTGATTACAAGTACAAAATAATGTATAATAAAGGTAGAAAATAAACACCATGACCTTCGCAAAACAAATCGCTGCTGCCGTGCGCGTTCTCCCCAAGATTCCTTCAGGGAAGGCAATCTATGATTCCATCATGGGTGAGATCGAGCCAGAGCTCCTCTCTTCTGTCATTCCTACGCTCAATGAGAAGTACAAAAACGAAACGCCTGCAGAATGGGAACAGAGGAAGAAGCGCTACAACAAGGCATTCGCAAAGTTTCATCAAGTGTACGACGTCTACATGGAAGATCTCCGCATCCGGATTCATCGCTACCACCAGGAATCTATGAAAGATATTGAGGAGCAGAGTCGGCTGCAGGAGGAGCGTTCACTCAACCATCTCGCCGCTTCTATGTTCTCTCTTTCCTAAACTTCCTCGTATGGAAACACACACACATCACTTTTCCTCATCCTCTTCCCAGGGCATCCGTGAGCATCGCCTCGCGTTCAGCTTTCAGCAAGCCACACCCGAGGTGCCGCAAGGCCCAGAGGTAAAGGCGGAAGCCGAACAATCTGCACCAGATGCTCCGGAAACGGTGGATACACCCGCGGATGTCCCAAATGCAGCACAAGAGCTCCAGAACAAAGCAGAAGCAGATGCGGTAGCAAACCGAAAACAAGCTACGGAAGATCTCCAAAAGCAAATTGGCACACTGGAGCAGCAGCTCCAGGAAGTAGGAAAAATTGAAGGTGAAGAGAGTACGACAGCAGCGGAAATTCGCGATCAGATCGCATCAAAAAAGCGGGAACTCTCTACTCTTTCCCCTGAGGCAGGTGCAGGGAAAGCTGTTGCAGATGTGACTGAGGAGGCGGCAACAGCAGGAACGAAAAAAGTAGAGGGAGAAGGAGAGGGGGCACAGAATAAAAAGCAGGAAAACAAGGAGACAAACGAGAAGAAAGAGCCGCTTTCCGAGGATGGGCAGAAGCTTGCTGACTCAATGAGAGGATTAGGTATCTCTCAAAAAGATGCTGAGTCCTTGGCACGCGGTCTGCAGGCACTTGCAGCATTGGTGAAATCAATAAAGGAAATGTTTGGACAGGGTCCAGCGCAAAGTCCTAATTCTTTGACAAGTGGACCGGCTGCAGCGCCTTCCACTCCAACGGAATCTGGGGAAAAGCCGACGGAAGCAGGGCAGGATGTAAAGAACGTTCAGAATCCGAAAGCCGAAGCAGAAAAACTTGGAGATCCCGCAAAACAGGAAACAGAGCTTGAGGCACAGCTCCAGGAGCTTGGGAAAAAGCTCGATGGGAGCACTGATGCAACAGAGCGAGGAGATGTTATGAAGCAAATGCAGGATTTGAATACGAAACTTACAGACGTGGAAAAAAATATGGAACGAAAAACAGCGCTCGAAAAAGAGCAGCAGCGTCGCGAAGGCGTGGTGAAAGAGGGATGGGAAAAGGCAACAAAAGCGAGCGGCCTCACACCCGAGAAGCAAGCTGTTACTAATGTAGAACTGAAGGGTGATGGAGATGATCTAGTAGTGACATTCCAAGATGCATTGAAGAGTGAAGGTGCAATGAAGACATTGAGCACATTCTTCGAATCACAAGGAATAAAAGTAACAGCGAATAAGGAAGCAGGAACTCTTCAGTTAGAAGGTGTTCCACCAACACTCTTCAGTGAGGAGGGATTACAGAAACTACAATCCTCTCTCGATCTTGTGGCGCAGACTTCCCTTGAGAAGAAAACAGAACCAGAAGCTCCCGCATCGGAAGAGCCAGTGGCTGAAGCCACTGAAGATATAGAACAGAAGCTCGAATGGCAGAAAGATATCCAGGAGCGTATGGATCGCTACGGTTACGATTTAGCAGTCGATCTCAGTCCGGATAAAACGAGTTTCGTCCTTCGGCCTTCGCCTCTCACGAGCACAGAGGATGCAGAGAAAGATCTCACCACGGTGGAGGGTTTTGCAGGGAAACGTGGTATGCAGCCAACAAGGGCTCCTGATGGGAGCGTATCGATCACCATTGATCGGTTTGTAGAGAAAGATGGGTACTTTGGTCCTGGATTTACAGAGCCAACGGAAAAATTTGAGAGCTCTCCCGGCGATAACTTCGATGCAGAATCTTCCTCGGAAGATATTGCAGATATCAAAGTAGATAAGCCAAATCCCACGATCATTTCCGAAGATGGGAGGCAGGCAGATCAGTTCAAAAATATTGCGTAAGCTATCTCTTTGATGGTGCCATTGATGCCCGGCTCCGTCTGCGGATTACGCCGTGGCATCCGGCTCAATACTTTCTGTCTCGACGCATCATCGCGGCGTAGTGCCCCAGAGGGCACGAAGCCGGATGGTGCCGGGGAGAGGACTCGAACCTCTACATCCTTGCGGACATCAGCTCCTAAGGCTGACGCGTCTGCCATTTCGCCACCCCGGCTTACTTCTATCTTACTATTTCTTGAGGATCTGTACTCCTAGTTCTTTGAGCTGCTTTTCTGGAATGGGGGTGGGAGCGCCAAGCATCAGATCTTTTGCCTTCTGATCCTTGGGATACACAATGACCTCGCGGATATTTGGCTCATCGCAGAAGAGCATGCAGAGACGATCGAAGCCCCAGGCAATGCCCCCGTGCGGAGGCGCCCCGAATTCAAATGCGCGCAGCATATGCCCGAAGCGGCGTTCCGCATCTTTATCCGTTACTCCCAGAATATCGAAGATCTGCTTCTGCAATTTTCCTTCGTGAATACGAATGGAGCCACCTGCAATCTCATAGCCGTTTAAGGCAACATCGTAGGCTTCTGCTTTTGCTTCTAGAGGNTTTTTTTTGAGAATTTCGACCGAATCTCTATTCGGCCTTGTGAACGGGTGATGCATAGCTGCGAGCTCCCCCGTCTCTTTATCTCTTTCGAACATGGGGAAATCCGTGATCCACACGTAGCTCCAGATTTTCGGATCAATGAGATTTTGGCGCTTTGCGATTTCGACTCGAACGGCTCCCAGGCTTTCGCATGCCGTACGAAATTGATCTGCCGCAAAAAGGAGGAGATCCCCCTTTATAGCTTTTGCCTCTTGGACAATTTTTGCAGTGAGTTCTGCTCCCAGCTTTAAAACAGGCACGCCTTCGTGTTCTTTCTCCCCTACTTTGATCCATGCTAGTCCCTTCGCCCCGTAGATCTTTGCAACTTCCGTGAGTTCATCAATCTCCTTCCGGCTCATTGCAGCACCATTTGGCACTCGCATCACTTTTACGATTCCGCCCTGGTCCACCACTCCTGCAAAGACTCCAAATCCACATTTGCGGCTGAGTTCCGTGACATCAGTAAAGGTGAGCTCATAGCGCAGATCTGGCTTATCGCTGCCATATGTATGCATTGCTTCATCGTAGGTGAGATGAGGGAAGGGGGTTTGTTTGATCTTCACATCTGGACGAAGTTCTTTGGTAAGAGAGACAAGCCCATCTTCCGTAATCTTCATAATATCCTCTGCAGTGACAAAGGACATTTCCACATCCACCTGCGTGAACTCAGGCTGCCTATCCCCTCTCTGATCCTCATCGCGGAAGCAGCGTGCGATTTGCATGTAGCGGTCTAAGCCCGCAATCATCGTGAGTTGCTTGAGTTGCTGCGGGCTCTGGGGGAGCACATAGAATTCTCCATGGTGGAGGCGGGAGGGTACTAAGTATTCGCGCGCGCCCTCGGGAGTTCCTTTGATGAGAATAGGAGTTTCGACCTCAACGAACTCGCGATCGTAGAAGTACTTTCGCACTGCCTGCAGGAGCTTATGGCGCATGAGGACATTCCTCTGCATGCGTGGACGTCGGAGATCAAGATAGCGATACTCGAGACGAGCCTCCTCGTTCACCGTTTTTTCGATATCGATCTCGAATGGCGGCGTTTTGGCTTCGTTCAAGATCTCGATTCCGGAGATCAGTACTTCGATCGCCCCTGTTGGATTTTCTTCTCTGACAGCTCCCTCGATCCTTGGTCGAACTTTGCCCGTAATCTTGAGTACCCACTCTGGCCGGATCGTTTCCGCGGTCGTAAAAACTTCCCTCGCGGAATCCTCCGGATCAAAGACGATTTGAGTGAACCCGTAGCGGTCGCGGAGATCGACGAAGATGAGTCCTCCGTGATCGCGCCTGCGATGCACCCAGCCACAGAGCGTTACTTCTGCTCCTGCAAGACTTTTATTGAGTTCGCCGCAGGTGTGGGTACGTAGCATGGGGGTATTGTACTGTTCTTGAGCATGTAATTCCTAGATTTCTAGGAGTGATTCGCTATGTCATTAAGATTTGTGGCAATACTTTCTATCAAAGTACACGCCCTCCATACTCCAGTATTCAGTTCAAGAGAATCTCCCTTTCTCGGCCAGGAATGCGTATCGGCAATATACAGATGAATGAGAGAAGCCACAGAGTTGCATTCTCTTTGGATGAGCCTGAGGACATTCCCCACATCACGTTGGTGGTGCAAATCGTATTTCTTCTTTAAAGCTCTTTCCGACGCCGTCACATCGATGAAACAGAGCGATCCGTGCTCATTGAGCAGGCAGGCATCGAATTCAGCACATTTCTTCTCCCCCCAGCGATGCGCATCTCTAATTGAAATATTCCCGCTCTTCTCAAAATCAAATGTGAGTCTTCCCACACTCATTTTTTGCGGTTCTTCCCAAAAGAGAAGTTTGGCGGAATCCCGTGTTTCTGTACACCGTTTCAGAACATTATGCATGAGCAGAGCAGCTGCCTCTCCAATGGCGTGGTGTCTTTCCTCGGAAAAGGAGTCTCTATGTTTGGCTCTTTTGAGTTGAGCAAGATGCCGACCATGCATTGGAAATAGATTGGGGTCGATTTCCTCCATGTATTTCATAGCTTCTTCTGCTGTGAGTATTCGCGGCACAACATCCCAAACTTCCTGAATGAGTTTTTTCGCAGGATCAGCCGAAGGAGTAGACGTTTCTCTGTCAGTAGTAGGACACATGGAAACGCTATCTTTCCTCGTTTATTCCTGCGAAGCAAAGCATTTATTCAATAATCGAAACTTCCACCTCATCCATCCCCTCATTCTTCGCATCGTCGATGCCAATGGCGCGGATTATCGCAGGGCCGACCGGTACATCCAGCATGAATGTGAGCTCGTAGGGAGGAGTTCCCCGGCGTGTCGTAAGGAGCTGATCACCGAGGAAGAATTGAACACGATCAATCATGCCACCCGGATCCTCTGCTTCCACCCGGATAGTGACTTGTGATCCTACAGTGACCGAACTCCCCGGCGATGGTTCGATGATACGCACCTGTGGTGTTCCCTCATCCTCGCGGAACGTGAACCTCACGGAATCGCTCACCTGATTGAAGTAGGAATCGGTGAGAGTCACTTTGAGCGTGTGGAAGCCTTCGGTTTCGAACCGGCGTGGGAGTCGGATCATGGGTTCTGCGAGAGAACCAGAACTGGTGCGCGCCACCAGACGTGAATCGAGCTCGTAGAAAATTTCGTGCACACGCTGTCCAATGGTGTAGCGGATATCCGGACGGAATGAGGGAATCGTGGCAGTACCATTATCCGAAGGAGAGAGAATCTCGATCGTAGGCTTTGTGAGGCGGCCGGGGGTCAGACTGAGCGTGCACTTCTCTGTGGGAGCAAGGGGGAGGGGGAGGGGGAGAAAGGCCCCTGAGCCACGGCGAACGAGAATCGGGGCTCCCGTGGCATCCACTCCAAGCGCCCGCCAGAAGATGGAATCTTTCTCCTCATCGGGGTTGATGGGTT
>C687J35174_10010361_pt1 | contig 11580 bp, 11 predicted proteins | sample RifCSPhighO2_01_FD_35174 | JGI IMG/M metagenome (IMG submission 35174) | reverse complement strand
TCCAGCCGGTCGCGAGCGAACTGGTCTAAATGCACGTAGGTGCGTATTTTCCTCATATATCTCAATGATATTTGAGTTGCACTTCAAAACAGAACTTTCAACAAAGGAGGCATGCATGAAAATCATCGGCGGCTCTAACAACGCGGCCTTGGCAAATACTCTCTCGACCATTTGTGAAATCGAATCTGGCCGCGAGCTGGGGGCGTATAAACTAAAGTTCCGGTTTGATGGAGTAATAACTACTATACGAGTGGCGTTCGACGATCAACAAAGCGGCGCGCAGATGGTTATTACCAACATGACCACACTACCAGATACGTCAGGCGGAATATCCCTGGACGATCCTAAAGGAAGAGGATTTGGTAGTGTAGCGTTGCAAACGCTCCTTACCTGGGCGCACAATAACGGCCTTACTAAGATTCAAGCCGTGCAAGTCCAAGCGCAAAGCGAACGTTTTTGGAAGAAAAACAGCTTCGTGCCGCTCAATAATATCACCAACGACTTCCGACATATTTCGACTACTTTAGACCCTCGGCCGGCTTAGCCAGCGGGGGTCTCTTCGTTTTTATTGTCTAAAATAGTTCCGATTTTTGTTTACCCTACCCTCTCCCCCGCAAGCGCGCTTGCGAGGATTTTTGAGCTCTTTGCGCGGCCGCCACCTTTTTTTACATCAAAGACAAACTCCTGCCTACCGGCAGGCAGGCCCCTTTCCTCCCTCATGTCGACCGTGACCGTGCCGCCCGAGAGCACGCCGCGGCTCACCATGAGCGACGCCACCTTGGTCAAGATTTTATCCTGGATGAGCCTGCGCAACGGGCGCGCGCCATAGTGCGGGTTGTAGCCCTCTTTGGCCAAGTAGTCGTAGACGCCCTGGTTGATGGCCAGCGTTATGTCCTTGCTTGCCAGACGCTCCACCACCTCTTTGACCTGTATCCCCACAATTTCTTTGACCGCCTCGGGAGAGAGAATGTTGAAGATGATGATTTCGTCGATGCGGTTGAGAAACTCGGGGCGGAAGTGGTCTTTGAGCGCCTGCTCCACCTTTTCCTTGGCCAGTAAGTAGTTCTGTGCGTCGCCCGAGCCCTGCGTGGCAAATCCAAGCTGCTCCATCTTGTCGATGTACTGCGCGCCGATGTTACTCGTCATGATGATGATAGTGTTGCGGAAGTTGACCTTGCGGCCCTTGGCGTCGGTCAGCTGGCCGTTGTCGAGCACTTGCAGCAAAATGTTGAAGACCTCCGGGTGCGCTTTCTCAATCTCGTCGAACAGCAACACCGCATAGGGGCGGTGGCGCACCAGCTCGGTCAGCGCTCCGCCCTCCTCGTGCCCCACATAGCCCGGCGGCGCGCCGATAATTTTGGACACGGAGTGCTTTTCCATATACTCCGACATGTCGACGCGGATAAGCGCCTTTTCGTCGTCGAACATAAACCCAGCCAACGCTTTGGTGAGCTCGGTTTTGCCCACGCCGGTGGGGCCGAGGAACATAAACGAGGCTATTGGGCGGTTGGGGTCGGAGATGCCCGCGCGGCTGCGTTTGACCGCATCAGACACTTTTTGTACGGCTTCGTTCTGCCCAACCACGCGGGACTGCAAGGTGGCCTCGATACGGTTGAGCCGCTCGGCCTCCTCTTCGAGCATGCGCGACACCGGTATGCCGGTCCACTTGGCAACAATTGCCGCGATATCGCTCTCGGTTATCTCTTCTTTGAGTATTCGGCGGGTGGATTGCAGTTTTTTGAGGCGCTTTTGCTTTGTTTCGAGCTCGCGCTCAAAGTTTGGGATTTCGCCGTAGCGGATTTCTGCCGCGCGTGAGAGGTCGACTGCGGCTTCCGCTTGGTCGGCCTCGATGCGCAAACCCTCGAGCTCTTTTTTAATCGACTTAATGTCGGCGAGCACCTGCTTTTCGTTCCTCCACCGCGATTCTATCTCGCCGGTCTTTTCTTTAAGGTCGGCGATATCTTTTTCTATCACTTTTGTGCGAGCTTTCGGGGAATTCTTTCCGCCTTCGGTAGTGTCAGCCTCGGCCTCTTTGCGCAAAGCCTCCTTCTCTACCTCGAGCCGCATAATTTTGCGGTGCGCGTCCTCCAAAACCGGCGGTTTGTTTTCCAAACTAATGCGCAAAGACGACGACGCCTCGTCGATGAGGTCTATCGCTTTGTCGGGGAGAAAGCGGTCCGGAATGTAACGCGCAGAAAGTTGCACCGCCGCCACCAATGCGTCGTCGGTGACGTGCACGCCGTGGAAGAGCTCATACTTTTCTTTAAGCCCGCGGAGTATCGCTATAGCGTCGTCTATTGCGGGTTCCATCACGTAGACCGGCTGGAAGCGCCGTTGGAAGGCCGGGTCGCGCTCGATGTGGCGCTGATACTCGCGCAGGGTGGTAGCGCCTATCATGTGGAGCTCGCCGCGCGCCAAAGCAGGTTTGACCATGTTGGACATCTCCATCGCGCCCTCCGCCCCGCCCGCGCCTATCATGGTGTGGATTTCGTCGACAAAGAGGATTATTTTGCCCTCGGCGCGCTCTATTTCTTTTAAAATTGCTTTGAGGCGCTCTTCGAACTCGCCGCGGTACTTGGTGCCCGCAATCAGCGCGCCTATGTCGAGCGACACCAGGTCTTTGTCGCGCAGAGAGTCCGGCACGTCGCCGGTCGCGATGCGCTGGGCCAAACCTTCGGCTATGGCGGTCTTGCCCACGCCGGCCTCGCCTATCAAAATGGGATTATTTTTGGTGCGACGGGAGAGTATCTGGACAACGCGCTTTATCTCCTCGTCCCTACCGATGACCGGGTCGAGTTTGTTGTCGAGCGCCATTTTGGTGAGAGAACGCGTGTACTTGTTGAGCGCGCGGAACTTTTTTGGCGCCTCCGCGGGAGCCGATTTTTGGGTGCGGATCTCTGTGAGCGCGCGCATCACCTGCTCGCGGGTGATGCGGAAGCGGCCGAGCAGGTCGCGCGTGGAGCCCTGGACATCGAGCGTAGCTATAAAAAGATGCTCGGTCGAGACAAACTCGTCGTGGAGCTCGGTCGCGACCTTGGCGCTCCGCTCGAGCGCCTGCACGAGCTCGGGTGTAAGGTAGAGCTGATAGCTTGGAGAGAGCACTGAGCCCCCCTGCACGCTCTCCAACCCCTCGAGTACCGTGTCGGTGAGGAGGGTGAGGTCAACCTCGAGCCGCTCTAAGGCAGAGACGATCAAACTCTCCTCTTGCAAGAGGAGCGCGGCAAGCAAGTGCAGTGGGCTGACCTGGTTTTGGCCCCGCTCGACGGCGAGCTCGTGAGCCCGGCGCACTGCTTCTTTCGCTTTAGTGGTGAAGTGATTAAATGGAGGGGGCATATGGGTTTAAGTGGCAAGTAGCAAGTGACAAGTGTCAAGGACTCGGAGGGAGGGTGTAGAAGTCTGCGCCATAGAGAGCCGAGGCGGAAGTGACAATGCCGACCAGGTCTCCAAACGACGTGATGATGATAGAGCCGGGTGTCGAAGAGAGTACGCTCGCCTCAATGATATTAAAGTGAGCGTCCGGCAGCTTTGCAATGACGCCCACGCCGACCGTGTCAGCGCCCGTGCCGCCGATGCGGATGACGCTCGCGCCGAGCCGCAGTTTGCTTTGGTCGGCGAGCTTGATGGCTGAGTACTTGCCGGAGGAAGTCGAGACGTCGAGGTCGAGCACCGCGACGGTCGAGGAGCCGGTAGGCATGCGCATCACCGCGGGGACCCTGTCCCCGCTCGGCAGTATCGCCTCAAAACTCAGCGTACCTAAAGACTCCAGAGTGCCGCGGTCGGAAAGGACAACCCCTTTCATGTCGACAACCACGCCGCGCGCCACGAGCATCGTGGGGTCGTTTTTGCTGACAATGCGCACTATCGCCTTCTGCGCCGAGGCGATAGAGGCGGCGGCCAGGTCCTCATCTTTAACCACCACCGTGGTCTCTTTGGTTACCACTGCGGCACCCTGGGCTTTGCTCGCGGGCGCGGAGGTGACCGCCGGGACGACGTTTTCTACCGTGCGCTCGACTATCTGGTTTATAGTGCGGGTGACCGAAACCGGCGCGACGTCCATCAAGGACACCGTCACAATGCCGGTCGCGATGGACGTAACAAAGCTCACCAACAAGGTTAGGAGGATGATCTGATGCTTGGTGAGGTGCTCGATGTCCATCGTCCCCAAACTATAGCAGTTTTCTATAAAAAGAAAACAGCCGGCCCTTTGTGAGGGCCGGCCATTTCAAACCGCAACTTGGTCAGAGCGACGCTATCAGTGGTCGAGCGGTACAGGTTCCACATGCAGACGCTTGTTACCGCCCAACGCCTGGGAGAAAGAAAAGATGAACATCGTGATGGCGATAAAGAATCCGACCATCAAATCCCAGATGTGCGGTGAGCGCCACCCAACCTCGGTAGCAAGGGTGACAAGGGTTGAGATGGCAAAGATGCTGGTGAGGATCGCCGCCGACCAGAAGATTTTTCCGAACGGCACCGGTAGCATGGCTCGTGCTAGCAGCAGGACCAAACAGGCGAGCGAGAAGTAGATTAGGCCCTGGGTAACGCCCGAAAGGGGAATTCCGTGGAAATCAAACGGCATGGACAGCCTCCCTGTTGTTCGAAAACTCAGCGAGAACGAGTTCCCCACCATACTACAACATAGCTACAAAAAAGCAACAGGATACTCTCCCGTGTTTTTGACGACCGTCATTTTTATGGGAGACCATTTTACCTATCTGACCCTATAGGTAGAGATTGGTAAAATGTTTAGTAAGGTTAAACCCTGCCACTTTTAGCTACGGCGATAGCGGTCGGCGGTTTCTTTTAAGGCAGCTGCTATACGGCGGGCCTGGGATTTTGTCGCGCCGGGGAGCAGGGTTAGGCGGATAGCAGTACCTGCCATTTCTTTGGAAACACCGAGTGCTTTTATTACATGGCTCGGCTCGTCGTCCCCTATCGTACAGGCACTGCGGGTCGAGGCCGATACGCCGAGCGCGTCGAGCGACACGACCGCCATTTCGGCATCAAGACCGGGGATAGAGATATTCAAGTTGTTAGCTACTCGCACGTTGGACACCCCGTGTCCTTGGACACGGGGTGTCCAAGTTTTGGGGCCATTGAGTATAGTTTCGGGGAGCAGTTTTTTAATTTCCTCCCACAAATAGTCGCGCACGGCGGCGGTTTTTTTGGCACGGCGTTCCGCTCCCCTTTTTGCATCGGCAAGTGCGACCGCAAACGCGCCCGCGGCGGGTACATTCTCCGTGCCGCCGCGCAGGCCGCGCTCCTGCCCGCCGCCCCGCAGCACCGGCTCGACTGGAATGCCGCGGCGCACATACAAAACACCAACCCCTTTGGGGCCGAGCACTTTTTGCGCGTCGAGCGTCATCAAGTCAACACCAAGTTGTTCTACATTGAGCCCCATCCACAGCGGCGCTTGCGACGCGTCGGTATGAAAATATATTTTATGCTTTGCGCGGCGCAAATTCTTTGCAACCTCTTTTATCGGTTCGATAACACCCATCTCGCTATTGACCAACTGCACCGAGACGAACACGGTCTCCGGCCGCACCGCGTCCAAAACAGCGTTGGGGAACACGAGCCCTTCCGCATCGACACCAACCTCGGTCACCGCAAGCCCCTCGCGCGCCAAAGCGCGCAGGGGCTCTAAAACAGACTGGTGTTCAACCGCCGATGTAATTGCATGTGTCCCGCGGAAGTCAGACTTCCGCAACACACCTTGTATTGCAAGGTTATTACCCTCAGTACCGGAAGCGGTAAAAACAATTTCATCCGCGTGCGCGTTTATTGACCCAGCAATACTTTTGCGCGCTTTTTCCAACTCTTTTTTTGCTTCCACTCCTTCTGTATGGAGTGCGCCGGCGTTGCCGTAGAGCCCGAGTAACCGCGTAAGTTCTTTGCGCGCCGCCCCGCTGAGCGGGGTTGCAGCCGCCGCGTCGGCGTATATGCGCTTCTTTCTAAACCACATGGCTCTACTATATACTGAAGCGTATGCCGCCTGCCATCTACTATTATCTCCAGATCTCCGCGCCCTATGTCGCGCTCGGCGCACTTGTCATTTCTATTATCGCAGTCGGGTATGCTATCGCTCTCAAAATCCGCCTGCGGCGGCTGGCACTCGGGAGCTCGGGCTCGTTTGAGGAGTCGCTCGCGATACTGACCCGCCAAGCAGAAGAGGCGCGTGAGTTCCGCGCCGAGCTCGAAAGATATCTCAAGCTTGCAGAAGCGCGGCTGCGCACGAGCGTGCGCGGCGTCGGCGTGGTGCGGTTCAACCCCTTTACCACGCAGGGCGGCAACCAGAGCTTTGCCGCCGCCTTCCTCGACGAGAGGGGCTCCGGCGTGGTATTGTCGACTCTCTACGCCCGCGACCGGGTCGGCGTCTACGCCAAGCCGGTTGACAACGGCTCCTCTTCGTTTGAGCTAACCGAGGAAGAAAAAGAGGCTATCAGTAAGGCCAAAGCAGCGGCGCAGAACAAAAAAACATGACCCGACCACCAATTGTTGCAATCGTGGGACACATCGACCACGGCAAATCGACGCTGCTCGATTATATCCGCAAGACCAATGTCGTGGAGGGCGAGGCGGGCGGGATTACCCAGCACCTCTCCGCATACGAAGCGGTGCACAAAAACGCCGCCGGCGAGCACAAAATAACGTTCCTCGATACGCCGGGGCACGAAGCCTTTACCGCGATGCGCGCCCGCGGGTTGGAGGTCGCCGATGTCGCGATACTGGTGGTCAGCAGCGAAGATGGCGCCAAACCGCAGACGCTTGAGGCGCTCAAACTCATCGGCGAGGTGGGTATTCCCTACGTGGTGGCGCTCACCAAAATAGACAAGCCCGGCAGCAACATCGAAAAGGCAAAGATGTCTCTGCTCGAACATCAAATATTTTTGGAGGGGCTCGGGGGCGACGTGCCGTGGGTCGGGATATCGGGCAAGAGCGGCGAGGGTGTGCCGGAGCTGCTCGACTTGATACTGCTTGCCGCAGAAATTAAGGGCCTCTCCGCCGACGCAACAAAACAAGGCGAGGGGTTGGTGATAGAGGCGCACGTCGACCAGCGCCGCGGCACTTCTGCAACGCTTATTGTGCAAGACGGCGCCGTGCGCAGCGGGCAGTTTGTGGTGGCCGGCGAGGCGCTGGCCCCCGTGCGGATTATGGAAAACTTTGTCGGCAAACCTATTAAAGAAGCTTTGCCGGGGAGCCCGGTGCGCATTGTCGGATTTTCTACCATGCCCGCGGTCGGCACGCGGTTTGTGACAGTTGCTACTAAAAAAGAGGCGGAAAGCAAGGCTTCGCAGCAGGGCTCCGCCAAAAAGTCCTCGGATATCCTGTCCGGGCCCGCTACAGCTGCCGGGCCAGGCAGGCCAGACTTTTCGGCAGACCCTGCCGCTACGCCCGAAGCTGCAGAAGAAGTAACAAAACTAGTGCTCCCTATCGTCATCAAGACCGACGTCGCGGGCACCGGCGAGGCGGTGGTGCACGAGCTCAATAAAATCCCGCAGGATGACCGGCTGGAAGTGCGCGTCGTCGCGCGCACAGTGGGCTCGGTGACCGAAAACGACGTCAAGCTCTGCGCCGGCAAGACGCCGGGGATCATACTCGGCTTTAATGTCAAAGTGGAGCGCGAGGCGCGCGAGGCCGCCGAACGGCTCGGCGTCATGGTCGCGACCTTTGATGTCATCTACAAACTCGCCGAGTTTTTGGCCGAGGAGCTGGCTAAACGCCGCCCGCGCATGCAGACCGAGGTGATTGCGGGCGCGGCCAAAGTGCTTAAATTCTTTAGTGCACAGAGCGGCCGCGTGGTCTTGGGCGGCCGCGTCGAAGAGGGGGTGTTGCGGGCGCGCCAGGAGGTGCGAATTATGCGGCGCGACGCCGAAATCGGCCGCGCCAACATCGTAAGTTTGCAGAGCGGCAAAAAAGATGTTAGAGAGGTCGAGGCCGGCAGCGAGTTCGGCGCGATGCTCAAGACGCAGGCGCTGCCGGCCGCCGGCGACCGCTTGGAAGCGGTAATAATGGAACTCAAATAACATGCAAGAGCGACAAGCAGAAGCATTGAGGACAGCGGCGGCGCAATTTCTAGCGCGCGAGGCCAACCGCAATAACCTTATCACCGTGACGCGCGTCGACATGCGCCCCGACGGCAAACACGCCACCATTTTTATCACCGTCCTGCCCGAGTCGGCCGAGGCCGCGGCGCTGAAGTTTGCCAACCGCAACCGCGGAGAGCTGGGGCAGTTTTTACTGGAGCGCACCAAAGGCATGCGCGTGCCCGCGCTTGAGTTTGCAATAGACTTAGGCGACAAAAACCGCCGCCGGATAGACGAGCTGTCAAACTGATTGGAGAACCTTTTCAAACAGGCTCGAACTTACTTTAGCAAAAACTGCTGATTAAAACCATTCCCACGCGCGCCAGAGGCGCGCTCAAGCGCCTCGATGACTCGGCGCCCGCCCGCCGAGGACGGCGGGCATCGAGCCCTCCCCGCGCTCCCTGCCATGGGCTCGCCCTTTCTTTCTTTTTTGCGGGGGTAGCGGAAGGGTCGGGCAGGGAGCGTTGGTCTTGCTATAAAAACGGCAACCGCTTGCGGTTGCCGGAATAAAGTCAAGAGTGCTATTATTGGGCCATGAATACCAAGCGATTTCACAATATTTTCGACCTTGAGAACTGCAACGAAAAGATAGGCAACCGTGACGAGCTGCGACAACTGGTACAAAAAATAGCCACATCGGTAGATATGAAGATTTTAGAGGGTCCAATTGTGGCAGAGGGTGTTGATATAAACCCGGGCTTTAGCGCACTCGCCATTATAGATTTTTCGCATATCTCCATACACACCTTTACCAAATACCGCGAGGCGCTGGTTGATGTCTTTTCCTGCAAGGAATACGACCGCGAGAAAGTGTTGAGCGTGGTAAAAGAATTTTTAAGCACGCCCGAAACCACTATCCGCCAAAAGGAGGTTTGGTGGGGATAAAGTATGTCGCATTCATCAGACCAGAAAAAATTCGCGCAGGAGTTTCATGCTCGGAACTATCTAAAAAATTACTATGCCAAGGCAGACCTGCCGATGGTGCGTAAGTATGTACTGGAGAAAAGCGCGGCGGCGGAAACCATGCGTATTATGATGTTTCTTGATGCTGTGTGCGTACCTCTCATTCGAGCATCGTTTGGTGCGCAGAAAGCAAAAGTCTTAGAGCTTGGCGGGGGGCCGACCCTCTACCAACTCATGAACATAGCCGATGAGATAAAAAGTATCGACTTTACCGATTACGTCCAAGACAATTTACAGGAAGTCCGCAAGTGGAAAAATAAAGACAAAGACGCTTTCAATTGGCATGAGTTTTTGAAAGCGGCGCTCATGATTAGAAAAGACTCTGCCAGCGTTTCAAGAAAAGAAATTGCTACGTTTGAGAACACGCTCCGCAAAAAGATAACCAAAATCGGGCACTGCGATATTTTTAAGCTCGACCTCGGCGTTTCTAAAAAAGCTTACGACATAATAAACACTCACTTTGTTGCCGAATCGGCGACCAGCTCAAAAGCACAATGGGCAAGGGCTCTCAAAAATATGCACCGAAAACTCGGCAAAGGAGGGCTGCTTTTTATGTCGGCTTTGCGCGGAGCGAAAGGGTCTTACAAAGTTCTCGATAACAAATTCCCAGCAGTAAAATTGTATGAAACCGATATGGAAAAAGGCCTCGCCAAAGCGGGCTTCAAAGTGATCCGTATCCAGTCAATCCGCACGGAAGACAAGAGCAATAACTACGACGGCTTTATATTTGTTGCCGCCCAAAAATAAGACACCTCTAACAAAAAGGAACCCCCGAGCCGAAGCCGGGGGTTTAAGTCTGGGGGTTGTAGAACTGGTGCTGCTTACTTCACGCTGGCGAGCATGATTGGGATAGATCACCGCGTGGTGAACTTCCCGGTCGCCGGGTCGAATTTCGTCACCGCCGGTTGCTCGTCGGAATCGGAGTAGTGGGTCAGGACGATGAGCCCGCCATTTACTTCGAGCCGTTCGGCATCGCGGAGACGCGGTCCCTCGTAGAGGAACTCCTGCCACTTGCCGGAGGTGTCCGGAAGCAACAGGCCTTCGAACTGACTGTGGCCGCGGCCTTCCGAGAGCGCGAAGTACGGCTCGCTGGTCGCCGAAGCTCCGGTGATGCGGAAGCTTCTGTTGCGATAAGCGAGAACGAACATGTCGCTGTCGGTGTCGTAGCGATACAACGTGTGACTGGCCAGCATGTAGATGCCGCCTTGCACCTCCACGAGGTCGGTTACGAAGTCGTCGATGTAGCCGAGTGGGAAGACGGTGATCGTCTTGCCCGTGGGAGTGCGCACGACCTGATGCGCAAACCCTCCGGCGTACGGTAGCTCCGGCTCGCCGTTGCACTTCGGCAAGTGGCCGTATTCGGTGCAACGGACGAACGTGCCAGCGCTCGTCGTGATAGCCCAGCGGTACCCCTTGGTGGGGGTCTCAGTGGCTTCGACAGCGAAAGCCGAGGAACAGAAAGCGACGAGAGTAAGTGCAGTCATGACGAACTTGCGCATGGGAATCTCCTCCTGTTGGCGCGTGAACTTGTTTGTGAAGAACTTTAATCTTAACTCTCAGAGACAGCAACCTCGCGGTTGTGGTCTCATTTAAGGGGAGGAAAACTGTCCTCCCAAGTCAGAAGCTTTTAAGGGTTGCTCAACCCAACCATGTTACCGCCAGCTCGGCAGCAACTTCTGTTTCTTTTCGCTCGAGCCAAAGGTCAGCCGGAGAAGACCCCCGACCAACCAAAACCCCTCGGCAAAGATAAGCGCCTTGTCAGCCGCGAGACCGACACGCAGCGCCGACTCTGCCATCGAGCCGTACGGGCTCGGAAGGACTGAGCAACCCCACTTGATGAGCTTGAGGTTGAAGTCGAGCAACATAACGATAATCGGCGAAGCGTGGTACCAGACGACGAGAACGAGCGCGGTACCGAGCACGACGGCGATAATCTTAAGAAAAGCGTTCATGGTAACCCCCGTTTCAAGGCCTTGGAATGATTTCCATAGGCTATCTTTATTCCGCTTTCCATTATACACCCGCACAACCCTTTTGTCAAGTCGTCAAGCCCCGCCCCATGTGAGCCGTTTAGGGGTAAAATGGCTCTATGGCGGAAGAACCCCAGGAACCGCAAACGGCTCAAGTACCGGTAAGTGAGCCGATTACCCCTGCGCCAATTGAGCCGTTGCCACCGGCAGAGGCTCAAGCTCCGAGCGAACCGGCGCAGCCGGTGAGCGAGGCAACTCCGGAGCCAGTACCAGACGAACCTCTCCAAACAGCTCAAATCAATCCGGCGGAAGTGGAGAAAGCGGCGCAAGCCGCGTCGGAACCCGCGCCTACTCCACAACCGCAAGCACCCGCGCCTCCTGCTCCAACTACTCCATCCAACAAACCAAACTCCCCCTCCTCCGCCGAGGCTACGGAGGGCAGGCGCGAGCTACTCGCAAAAGGCCGCGCCAAGGTACAGGAAAAAAAGCAAAAGAAGTTGGATAAAATCATGGAGCTATTAAATACAAAAGATAAAGTGAGCAACGCGGATGTGGAGAAG
>C687J35174_10010354_pt1 | contig 11584 bp, 8 predicted proteins | sample RifCSPhighO2_01_FD_35174 | JGI IMG/M metagenome (IMG submission 35174) | reverse complement strand
GGGACCATGTCGTTGGCATTTCTTGCCGTCACAAAGGGTAGCCGGTATGTCTCCACGAGTTTGAGGAACTCCTGCTCGGCACCGGAAATTCGTACCCCCTGTCCGACATGGACCAGAGGCCGGCTGGCCGATTTCAAAAGCTTCACGACCTGGGCTACTTTTGCCTCCAGCTCTGGATCCAGGCTGACTGTATATTCTTCGGGGTCAAATCCTTTCAGCACGGCCGGATCGATCTTGGCATTCTGGATATTGGCCGGAATATCGATCCAGGCGGGGCCGGGCCGGCCATGGGTTGCCAAATAAACGGCCTTTTCCAGGTGGTACCTGATTTCCCGGGCATCCTCCACCATAACGGCATATTTGGTGATGGGCCGGACGATATCGACAATGTTTATTTCCTGAACTCCCAGCGTTCTTAAACCAGGATGCTTGGTGATCGTTTGGGCCAGAAAAACCTGTCCCGAGATCGTTATATGTGGGACATGATCCAGCCAAGATCCCGCCACGCCGGTGACGGCATTCGTCCCTCCCGGTCCCGAGGTGACCAGCGTAACTCCCAACCCCTGCCGTGCGCGGGCATAGGCCTCGGTTGCCATGGAGGCTGCCTGTTCATGATGACAGGCAACGTATTTCATCTTCTTGGCCATCCCCAAGGCATCACAGAGAAAGATCGACCCCCCGCCTGAAACGGTAAAGATGTGACCCACGCCCTGATTTTCAAAAAACTCGATAACGTAATCGGCGACGCGCATAAAACGGGATACTCCTCGTTTAATCCTCTTGAACCGGGTCAATGATCATGTTTTCCCGCAATGTTTTACGATCCAGGAACGGATACATATCTTCCAGAGGCTTGGCAACCCACTTCTGGTCGTCCCGGATGGTGAAACCGGGACGCGGGATTTTGTCTTGGTCGTCCTCAACCTGAATTTCACAAACCGCCGGCCCCGCTATCTTGAGCCATTCCCGAAGCGTTGAAGGAAGTTGGCTGGCGCGAGTCACTTCGAAAGTCGGAAAGCCGAAGGCCTTGGCAATCTGAATGAGCGGTGCGGATCCCAGACGGATCTCATGATCGGTTCCGACAAAACGGCTCCCAAAATAGTCCCGTTGGATGTTTCGAATAAGGTAATGTCCCCTGCTCTTAAAAATGAGCACTTTGATCGGCAACCGGTAGTCGAGAACGGTCTGAAGATCCTGAATGCTGATCTGAAAGCCGCGGTCCTCGCAAAGACAAACCACGGGCCTGCAGTCTCTGGCCACGCAGGCACCGATAGCGCCCGCCAGGGCAAAACCGGACAGTTCAAGCCCCGTGGAACTGATGAATCTTTGGCCTGACTTGAAGCGAAAGGCCAAAAAGGTGTAACCGAGGATTGCCCCCCCATCGGCCACAACGACATCATCTTCGCCCAGTTCATCAGAAAGAATTCGCAGGAACGGGAGGGGGTAAATCAACCCATTCTCTGGTGGATCCGGCGGGAGTGATGGGCCAGTATAGGAGTCCGGAGGAAATTTCAGTCGCCAATCCCGGCAACGCACGATCCAGGGGGAATTGGAGGGAAACGAAGCGGGTAAAAGCGATAAACATTCACGGATGAACTGTCCCGCATCCATAGCGAGGGGAATATCCGGTTTTAATGTCGGTTTTTCCAGCTCGTTGGGATCAATGTCGACCACGACCTTGCGGGCCGTCCGCGCGAAGGTCTCGGTGTTACTACCGATCAAAGGGATAGAGAGGCGTGAGCCAATGCTGATCAACAAATCGCAGTTCTGGATGATGAAGTTGGCGCTTCGTTGTCCATAGGCGCCGGGCCGGCCAAAAAAATAGGGGTGGTCATCCGGTACAAGATCAGCGCCGCGCCGACTGGTGAGCACAGGAACCTTCAGTCGGTTGACCAACTCCAAAAATTCCTTGGTCGCCTTTGCATGACGGATCCCGCTTCCAGCCAGAATAACCGGACGCGACGACTGTTTGAGAAGATCAAACACCCGCGAGATTTGCCGGTGAAGCTCGCTGTTCGGTGCCGTGGCAACCGAACTTAATTCCCTGGGATCAAACCGCTTGAGTTCTTCTTCGTCAACGACCATCCCCTGAATATCAATCGGGAGGTCAACCCAGACAGGGCCGGGTCTGCTCTGCGTGGCAAGATAAACGGCCTTTTCCAGATGATACCGGATCATCGTTGGATCGGTGACCTTGACGGCATACTTTGTGATCGGCTTGACCAGATCAATCACGTTCAATTCCTTGTTGCCCAGTTGCCGGACCCGTCCACCCGTATCTTGGCCAGTTCGCGCTTGACCGGAAATCACCAGCATGGGAACAGAATCTACCCAGGCATTTGCCACGCCGGGAACGGTATTTGCAGCCGCTGCGCCCGATGAGACCACCAGCACCCCCAAGCCCGAGCGCAGCTTGCAAAACGATTCGACGGCCAGAGAGGCGCTTTTTTCATTCTGGGTGCAAACAAAACCTAGATTCTCATGCCTCCCGATGGAGTCGAGCAGATGAACATTGGCCTCTCCCGGTACGATAAAGACTGGGGCGATCTTTCTTTCGTTCAAAAAAGAGGCGATGTAATCCGAGATTTTGAAAATACGGTCTACTTTCTTGATGATCAGCGCTTCCACATTCCGGCTGACGTGCAGTCGGCCAAATTGCCTAAGTGCATTGACGGTCATCGTATCGCCCACTTCCACGACCGATTGGTTGGTGGGGCCAAGCAACTGCCCCCCGAGAAGACAAATAACATCTTCCGGATTAAGTTCCAAAATTTCGTCCAGAGTTTTCTCGCCGGCCAGTTTCTTGAATGTCATGGAACACTGCCCGAAGCGCTTTTTAAGATTGTGCTGAATCTCCAGGTTCTGAAACGAGATGTAGTTGTAATTTTGGGTATTCAAGGAATGCTGATCTTCCGCTTCGTAACCTTTCCCCTCACGCCCGTATTTGTCCTTGAGCCGTACCAAGTCGCGTTTATTGACGGGGGTTTCAATTTCCATGACAAAGGCGCCGGTATCCGAAGTGGTCGTGGTCTGGTGAAAAACGCCCCTACCGATCAACAACCCCTCTCCTGCGCACCGATCCAGTCGTCCAGAGATGGTGGAACAGGTGACCGTCCCTTCCAATACCACCAGGGAGGTTTTTTTGCTGGGGTGGCAATGCATCGAGGTCTGGGCCCCGGCTTTAAGATAGAGAATCCAGACAGCGATCTCCTCGTTGGAGAAGATAAGATATTCATAGCCCCAGGGTTTTTTCACCACGACTTTTGAATAATCGTAACGATCGTCCTGAATATCCTGGAGATTGACTTTCAGGCTCTCAAATACCTCCCGGTCCCGGTCCGTTATAGCGATCTTCTCAATCATGTCTGAGACCACTTTACACGCTTTTCCCACTGCTTCTTGGCGCGCACGCGCCACGACATCCTCCAGTGCAATAAAACGGAAATCCGAGAACGTCTGATTAGGTTGGTCATGTCGCAGTAGCGGTAGGTGATCGGATTTGCGCGGGGTGTCTTGATGACTTCTTCTTTAAGGAGCGTAATTTTTCCGCAGTTATACTTGCCGCTGAAAGTGCGACATCCCAAGTGTTGATGACAAAGGCCGGCAGTGAGTAATTCGCCGCCGTGGGGCGTTCGACAAAGGCTAATGCCTGTCCTTCACGACACAAACAACAAGCTGAATTTTATCATACCAAGCCCAAAAAAATGTCAGCCTGTACGCTGGCCAACCCTGCCGCCCCATCCGCACGCAACAGCAGGATGGCTGCCACTCTATCAACCATAGGCCAGCCCGATTTTTTCGGCCACTCCAGGAAATACACCGGAAACTAGAACGGGCCTTTAAAAAATGGATCCGGCACATCGACCGGCAATCCCTTACGCTGCAAAGCAAACTCGGCAACGCCGGCTTCGATCATTGCCTCGGCAATCCCGAGCATTCGACCAACATTGCGCAATATGGATGTTGAGTCCGGGTAGAAGTCCGGCACTAATCCCCGCGAACTCGGCGTGGGATGATCCGGGAGCCCCATCCTGAGCGGTGCGATCTTGAGCGCCGAAAAACAGTTGGTGACGACCTCGGAAACCACCTCGGCGCCAACACCGAATTTCCTGAAACCGGTGTCCACCGTCAACAGGCGTCCCGTCTGCTGCACCGACTCGAAGATTCTGTCGAGCATCAGCGGACGCAGTACACGCAGATCGAAAACTGTTGCCGAATAGCCTAGTTTTTCAAGGGCTTCCGCGGCGCGCACTGCCTCCAGGGTCATGTACGAGGTGGCAACGATAGTGACGTCCTTACCTTGATGCACCACCCGCGGACCATCCATGGGTTCGGTGTAATAGCCTTCCGGAACATGGCCCATCACGTAATGACACCAGCGGTGCTCGATCACCAGCACCGGATTGTTGTCTTCGACCGCCGCAATCATCAACCCCTTGCCGTCGTGCGGATAGGTCGGCATAACGACCTTGAGGCCAGGAAAATGGGAAAACACCGCCTCCATGCTCTGCGAGTGCTCCGGCCCCTGGCCCCAGCCGCGACCGACGATCATGCGAATGACCAGCGGTACCTTGTGCCGGCCGTTGCTGATGTAATGGGCTTTTGCCGCATTGTTGACGATCTGTTCCATCGCCAGCAAGGCAAACTCCGCCCGATGAAGACTAATCACCGGGCGCTTGCCCATCAGCGCTGCGCCGATAGCGACGCCACATAGCCCGTTCTCCGATACCGGCATCTCGATGATGCGCTTGAGATCGATGTGCTTGCCGATGTCCGCTGTGGTGCCGTATACGGCCGATGGGTCGGCGATGCCTTCGGCCATGAGCAGGACGGATGGGTCACGCACGGCAATCTCGGTGAGACCTTCCTTGATTGCAGCACTCAGGCTGAGCATTCGTTTTTGTTCGGTCATGTTGATTTACGCGTAGACATGAGCGGAGGCCTGCGACGGCTCCGGCAAAAGTGCCGCCTTGGCGAACTCAAATGCCGTATCGATTTCGCGCTTGAGTTCGACCACCAAGGACTCCTCATCGGCAGGCGTCAGTAAATTCTGGCCTTTGAGTTTTACCCTGCTCGCCTCGATTGGGCATCGCGTACGCCATGTTTCATATTCAGCCTCGGTGCGATACCCAATGTGATTATCAAAATCAGGCCCACAATGTTCGCACCAGCGATAGGTGTCGAACACCAGGAATGTCGGCCCAGCGCCTTGCCGCGCGCGCTCGACCGCTTCCTGTGCCGCCTTGAAAACCGCAACAACATCGTTGCCGTCAGCTGACACGCAGCTCATGCCGTGAGCGCGGGCAAGCTCGATAAGCGGGCGCGGTGGCTGCCGGTCTTTGAGCGGCGTATACACCGAATACAGGTTGTTCTCGCAGACAAACAGCACCGGCAGTTTGCGCAAGCTGGCGAAATTGGCGCTTTCGTGGAATACACCTTCCTCGACGGAAGCGTCACCGAAAAAGGCAACGCTCACGTTCTTCTTACTGTCGATCTGGTCTGCGAGCGCCGCACCGACCGCGAGTGGAATCGAACTTGCGACGATGGGTACGCTGGCGACGATGCCCCTGTCGGGGTCGGCAAGGTGCATCGAGCCACCACGACCCCCTACGCAGCCTGCCGCCTTGCCATAAATTTCTGCCAGCATCGCCTTGAGGCTGCCATCCATTGCCAGATAATGAGCATGGCAGCGATGGGTACTGAACACCCGGTCGGTGTGCTGCAAGGCATGGCAGACGCCTACTGCGGTCGCTTCCTGGCCGATGGAGAGATGGACCGGACAGCGCATTTCCTGCTCTGCATAGCGCGCTGCGATGGATTCTTCGACCAAGCGGATTCTTAGCATATCGCGATGCATGCGCAGCAACTGCTCGCCTTCAATGCCTGATGGATCACTCAAACCTAATCTCCTTTAAATTCACGCATGTGAAAACAATGATTTTACCGGAGGGGCCGAAGACTTCTCGGGCGGCGCCCCGTAAAGAGGACGCGGGCCGAATTCCGTGGCCTGCTCATTCCGGATCTGCCTCAAGGATGGTCCAGTAGTAATCGCCGGTGTAACCGGCCTGCCCTAACAGATCAATCCAGAACCGGGGCGTTCCGTAAGTTCGTGCGGTAAGTACCCAGTCGAGGAATATCTGTTCTTCCGCCGGGCTGCGGTAGGCGTCCATCTGAACATAGCCCTTGCCGGGCGCGACCCGTTCCATTTCCTGGAACGCCTGTATGCAGCCGGCGCGATCAAGGTTGTGTACCGTGTTGATCGACAGTACAGCCTGAAAACTGTTGTCGGGAAAAGGTAGATGTGTGGCATTACCGAGGTGTACGCGGCCGATGACCTCGGGCTCGCAGTGCATCACGGCGTATTCGGAAACGTCGAGTCCGAACACCTCCAGACCCGGACAGACTTTCATCAAATCCTTGACCAGGAAACCTTTGCCGCAGCCTACGTCCAGCACGCGGTCACCGGGCTTTAGGTTGAAGTGTCGCAGGATGTCCTCGGCGATGGGAACCCAGCGGCCATCGTAACGGTAGCCGCCGTAGCCCTGCGCGCGCGTACCGTCGAAATATTCCTTTCCAAACTTCATTGCGATCGCGCGATTCTCCTGCTTGTTGCCGAGGCGTGCCTTGACGTTTCGCTTGGAGCGGGGGTAACGTGCCAGAAGATTAACTTCGGACATCAGGCCGCCTCCATCATTTGCTTGTGCACGCGCGCGATGCCGTCCTCTGGCGCAATGAAACGAAAATCCGGGAACGCCTTGATCAGATTAGTCACACCGTAGTGGCGCTGTGTGATCGGATTGGCGCGCGGCGTGACAATGATTTCGATGCTGTTATCGAATTGTTTCGCAACCAACTCCGCGAGTTCGTGAAACGACTTGGAAACACCGGTGGCAACATTGAGCGTGCCGGTGCTCTTGCAAAGCAAACAACGTACAGTGAGTGCCGCAACGTCGTCCACGTGGATATGATCGCGCGTCTCCTCGCCGCCGCCGAACAACGTGATTTTCCCGTCCTTTTGTGCAGCACGACGAAAACGATTCGGTCCGTAGGAGTTGTGTGTGTCGTGCAGGCCATATATCAGCGTCGGGCGTAACACCAGCACCGGGACCTTGGTGAGGCTGCGGGCCATAATCTCGCGCGTGTAATGCATTGCGCCGTAGAGGTCCTGTGGGGAAGCCGGGGTGTCTTCGGTAACGCGGCTTATCGCAGTGTCGTAGACCGCATCCGAGCTGAAATAAACGAGGTGCGCACAACCGGATTTCTCGATTGCCGCGCACACACTCTGCATCATCACTAGGTTCTTCATCAGCGTGGCAATGCCACGACCCTTGTCGGGCGTGAGCGCGGCGAGCATCACCACGGCGTCGGACGGCTTAAGCAACGCAGCGAGTTTGTCGACGGCGGTGGCTTCAGCAAGATCCAGTTCGGCGGAGGTCAGCGCGATCGCAGGGATGCCCTGTGCCTCAACCTGCCCGCGGATCGCTGCACCGATAAAACCGCGCGCGCCGAGCAACACCACGCGAGTGGGTTTTTGTGGCTGAGCATTTTGATGGGTGATCATGAATCTTATTCTGGTTCAGGAACGGGCGCCCAAGGTCAGGTAATCAAGTCCAGCTGCACGGCAGGCGGTGACATTCAGAGTCGCGTAAGGATCAAGCACAACCCTGCCGCGTAAACGCTGTGCAATCTTGGNAGGATCGAGCTTGCTGAACTGCTGCCAGGGCGTCATGACGGCAAGTGCGTCAGCACCCTCGCAGGCGTCAAGTTCGGACTTGGCGGCATAGCAGCGAGGGTTCGGCGCCGCCGACGCCGGTACCACCGGATCAAACACACGTACACGAAACGGCTTCAGGTGTTCGAGCAACGCCAGCGAAGGCGAGCTCTTGGTGGAATGCGTGTCCTGTTTGTAGGCAAGTCCCAGCACCGCGATAACCGGGTCGTCTATTCTGGACAGGGTCTCACGATGCAGGGTGCGCAGCGTCCAGTCCCGGCGATGACAACTATTGGCGATCCAGGCACGAACAACACCGGCGTCGGTACCATGCCGGTCGGCATAGTTACAGACCGTGGCAAGATCGCGCTCCAGATTACCCCCCGCGATACCAAGACCGGGCGCAAGGTACGCGTATTGCCCGATACGCTTGTCTAGTTTTAACGCTGGAACGATCTCAGACCATACCGCACCGATCTTCTCACACAACTCGGCCAGTGTATTGGCAACGCTGACCGACGCAACCAGGCACATGTTGATTGAGATCTTGGCAAGTTCCGCGCTCTCGTAACGCATCGGCAGGATCGGACAACCGTGCGCGGTGAGAAATGTTTGGTACGCAAGTGGCAAGGGCTGCGTCGGATCGGCGCAGCCTACGATATACCGTTCCGGGTAAAGCGCACGCTCAACGGCGCGGCCAAAGATCAATGTTTCCACCTGATAATAGAGAACACGGCCGGGACGTTGCCAATCCCGCGTGAACCCTGGTGGAACCTGCGATAGCAATACCACCGCAGCGTCGGCGCGGGCTGCGGCAACCACAGCACCCAGCAGGACGTTGACCGGCTCGAGATTACTCTGCCCTAAGACATCGGTCGGCACATCGGGGGCAACGTAAATCACGTCGCAAATAGAAAGATCTGCGATGGCCGATGTGAATTTCAATCGCTTCACATTCTTCGCGGTAAGCTCGTTAAGCTGTGGCTCAGAAACGGGAAGATCGTGCCGTACAAGGGCCGCGATGCGCGCCGCATCCAAGTCGAAGCAAACCACATTGAAGCCCTTCTCGGAAGCTGAAACACCGGACACAAGACCCAGATGTGTCATGCCAGCAAATCCAATAATTGGCGTGGTCATGACGCGGCCTCTCCGATCGCAGCCTGGCTCAATGTTCGAAGCAGACCGTTCAGCCAGATATCATCGGAAAGATCCGATTCGGCTCGGGACTGACACAAACTCCTGAAATGAGCGTATTCGAGTGCCCACGTTGGATCTTCCTGGACCAGCGTCACGCTCTCCTCCGGTGGGCGCCCGGACGGTAACACCCGTGTCCGGTGGCAAAAAGTGGTCGGACCCCATTTGCATAACGAACGAATATGGGCGCTGCCATTCTCGGCGAACATATCGCAGGTAAAATGGTTACGCCACGACAGCAGCGTCATCTCCAGCTCAAACTTCGGTGTGGTCGTTTTTGAAGCGATTACGACATGGTCAGGCGCTCGATTCTCATAGCAGTTGGCGGACACTACGTAAAAATCGTTTCCCAGTTCACCAAACCAGAATTTCGCGGTATCGAGCAGGTGCGATCCCAGGTCCGGGAGCACGCCCGCGCCCTGGTCGCGCCACGCGGAGTCCCGGACCAGACGCGCAGTGCCGTTACCGTAGAACATGCGCACGCGATAAATCCTGCCGAGTTTTCCTGACTCAATCAGTTGTTTCATGCGGACGAAGTGCGGTTCGAAACGGTGGTTGTACGCGGTATAGCAGACGACACCCTTCATGCGTGCGATTTTTGCCAGCGCCTCGAGCATGCTGTTGTCGGACGCAAACAACGGCTTTTCGACCAGCAGGTGCTTGCCGCTACTCAGCAGGTGGGTGAGCAGATCGATCTTGGTGTCGTCGGGAGTGCACACCAGCGCGGCATCGTAAGCGCCCAGCGGCACGTCGGCCAGTGATTTGTAGTTCGCCTGGGGCTGAACGGGATCGACGGTCGCGACCACTTCCTTGCCGGCGACAGCCCGTCTTTTATTTCCCTGTACTCCGAGGCCGACGACGACAACGCGCATTGCCACATCACTGCCCATCGTAGCGATACAGGGTATGCGTTTCCACGCGATGGATCTTCTTTCTGACGACTTCCGGCATCACCGGCCAATTGCCGTCGTGCTCGCATTCCACACCCGCCGCCATGCAACCCAATATGGACGCGATAACCTCATTCCTGGTGGCGATCATGGCAAGCGTCGAGTACGCCAGCAATGCATCGCCGGCTCCGACGGCGTCCACCACCTGCTCCACGAAGCTGTCAATGGCGAAGAAGGCCCGATAATCCCCCGGCGAGTTCGAGCGATAGGTAATGACGCCGCGTTCCCCCAACTTGAGGATCAGCGTTTTGCATTTCGAACGGCGGTGTAACTCGAGCGCAAGTGGTCGCACCACTGAATCCTGGTCGCCCAGCGCGAACCGGGCCTCGCGTTCGTTCGGAGTAATCAGGTCGAACCCCTCGAATTCGAGAATGTTGCCCCAGCGGCTCGCCACTTGGCTGTCCGCGACGCGGAAAACGCCAGCCGAAATCGCGGAGGTTAGTTCTGGAACCGTGTGCCGATTGAAGATGCCATGGCGAAAGTCGCTGAATACCACTGCGTCCGCCGTGCTTGCGGCGATCTGCTTCCTCAGGCGTTCCACGTTCTTGTTGGAAATCGAGCGATTGTCCAGGGTATCGACCTTAAGCAGTCGATAGCCTTCCGCAACAATGGCGTTCTTGTTGGTCGTCGGCCGAGTCTCGTCAATGATGGGCTGGACGTCGACTCCGGCCTTTTCCAGATCCTCGAGCACCAAGTCCTTGAATGCGTCGTTACCGAGGACCGTGGAAAATGTCACCTCGGCGCCCGCCGCCTTGAGGTGCTTCGCTACGATCGCTGCCCCTCCGGTATAGTCAATTTTCTTCTGGAACAACACGCTCATAGTCGGCGTCTTGGTCATGCCGCCGATCATGTTGCAATGGGTATAGCTGTCGACAATAGTGTCGCCGACGACGTGGACCTTGATGCCCTTGAACTTGTCGAGCGCGGCGTAAAGGTCGCTAAACCCGATACCCTCGGCTTCCATCAGGGTCATCAGTTTCTCGGTGGCAATCTTGGGTGGGGCAAGCTCGATCAGCGCTGAGGACGAGTAAACGATGTCGCCGGGCGTGAAGATGACTTCGCCGCCGTAGGTTTCCAGAACCCGCATTTCTTCCTGGGTCTTGGGATTCACCCCACTACTGGAATATTCGTAGCCCTTGGCGAAGTAATCGGGTTGGATGACGCCCAAGTTCTGAAGCGGGGTCGGCTCATGGTCAATGATGACGTAATCGACCACTTCCAGGGCAGCCAGGTTAATCGCCCGTAAATCCTCCGGAACGTAGGGGCGGAAATTCGCCTTCTCGATGTGTTCGTCGGCAGTCAGGCTTGCGACAAGAATATCGCCCTTGGTCTTTGCATACAGCAGATGCCGGACATGACCCGGATGGACCACGTCAAACGTGCCGTGGCACATAATCACTTTTTTCTGGCGCGGCCACGGACCGATAATCGCGCAAAGCTGCTCCACCGTCTTGATCTTGTGGCCAACCTGGCCTTTGCTTGCCTGATCCATTTTTATCGGCCTTCCGAAGACAGCATGACGAACCACGTTTTCGTGGCTTTGGCGATGGTTTCGGGGTCCCACAAAGGAGCATCCCGCCAATATTCAATATTATCGAGGATGCGCTGCACGCCTTCCTCAAAAGTTATCCGCTGTGTCCAGCCCAGCTGGTTTTTTATCTTGGTGATGTCCGCCCACGTGCAATCGGGCTCGCCGGGTCGCTTGGGAATGTGTACGACGGATCCGCCG